>Ga0316217_10001444_pt1 | contig 30864 bp, 28 predicted proteins | sample 1anoAmetaG_FD_203633 | JGI IMG/M metagenome (GOLD analysis project Ga0316217, IMG submission 203633) | Freshwater microbial communities from Trout Bog Lake, Wisconsin, USA - 1anoA | ecosystem: Environmental > Aquatic > Freshwater > Lake > Hypolimnion/Profundal zone | place: USA: Wisconsin... | reverse complement strand
AATACTGGCTGCATGACTACAACTTCCACCGCCCACATGCTAGCCTCAAACTACAGACACCCGCTTCCCGCGCAGGTCTGAATCGGAACAACCTCTTGAGCCTCCACATCTAGAACCGTCCATACTTTAGTAACTATCCTGGCGCCCGACTCGGACCGCACCCTGCTTTCCCTTGCAAGTCTTCTTCCCAGCTCCGCCTTCGCTTCCGCGTCTGTCAATTTCCGGTGTGCTAGCCTGAACTCGCTCGGAGCAAACCCCATGAACGCCTTCTCTGCCTCGCAAGCAGTCTGGCCCGCCCTCGAACGAACGGCTCGCACTCTCTTTCGGCCCTTCCAGTGGGCGGCGTTCCTGAAGTGCGCCGCCCTTGCTACCCTCACCGAAGGTATCCTGGTCAGCTTTCGCTTCTCGGTCTCAACCGAACTTCCCCTCGACATCCGCTCCATCGACCCTGCCGCTTTGCTGGCCCCGGAGTTCATTTCCTTCACTGTGCTGGCCGCCGCGCTCGTCCTCTACCTCGTCTTCCTCTTCATTTATGTCGTCATCCGCCTGCGCTTCGTCTTCTTCCACTGTCTGCTGCACCAAACCAGGGAGATTGCCCCGGCCTGGGATCTCTATCGCATCCCGGCAATGCGCCTCTTCAAGGCCAGCCTGCTGGTCGGGCTTCTTCTCCTCCTCCTCGCCGCGCTGGCCGTGGGCGCCATCGTCCTGGCCGTCGTGGTTCTCTTTTCCTCCCCCACCGACGAAGGAAAGCTCGATCCCGGCAACTTCCTCATCCTGTTCTTTCCCTGCATGGGCATCGCTCTTGCCCTGCTCCTCGCAATCGTCGCCGCCGAAGTGGCCCTGCACGACTTCGTCCTTCCCCATATGGCGCTGGAAAACGCCACCTTCCGCGAAGCTTGGACCGCCGTCCGCCTGCGCATTCGCGCCCAGCGCGACACCTTCGTCTCCTACTTCATCCTCCGCCTGCTGTTGCCGTTTCTGGCGGTAGTTGTCCTGATCGCCATCGGATCGCTGCTCTCCTGGATCGTCTTCGGCGTTCTAAGTATGTCCGCCGCCGGCTTCAACGCCCTGCTGGAAGACTTGACCGGCGTGGGCGCAATTCTCCGCATCGCCATGCAAGTCCTCTTCCTGCTGCTCGGCCTGGCTGCCGGATCGGTGCTGGCCTTCGCGCTCGGCGGTCCGGTTGCGGTCTACACCCGCAGCTATGCCCTGCTCTTCTACGGCGGCCACTACAAGCCCCTGGGAGACATTTTGTTTCCTCCGCCCGCGACCTCTTCCATTTCCGCAGGAACCTTTCCCGCCCCGCCAGTGTCCAAGTAGACAGGGGAGGGGCCGATCGCGGATGCCCTCTGCCGCGGTCCCCGGTCGCAGGTCGCCCTCGCCGGGGTGGCGCACCGTGTACCCTGAAGGTTGGAGCTAATTGATGCGTTGTAGGATTTCTGTTGCGGTTCTTTCGGTTGCGCTGCTCGCCAGCGTCCACTTTGCCTCGGCGCAAACAGCGCCGCCCAAGTCCGCCGTCCCCCAAGGCGCCACGCACCTGATGCTGCCTCCCGTGCCCAAGGCCCTGCTGCCGGAGGTTTTTGCCGGCTGGGTCTCGCCCGAAGCTCCGAAAAAGGTGGTCGATCCGGCAATAGCCGATGCCGCCAATACCGCGGCCCTCAAGGAATACGGCTTCGCCGACGGCGCCATCGCGACCTACAAGCGCAGCGGAGAAACCCTCAGCCTGCGCGCGCTGCGCTTTCACGACGCCAGCGGCGCCTATGGTGCTTACTCCTTCTATCGCCAAAACGGCTGGCCCAAGGAGCAGATCGGCGCCGGCGCCACCTCCAACCGCAACCGCGTGCTTTTCTGGCTCGGCAACACCGTGGTAGACGCCAACTTCTCCCGCATCGGCCCCATGTGCGGCTCGGAGTTGCGCGAGCTGGCCGCCCAGTTGCCCCTGCCCGACGGAACCAAGGCCCTGGCCCCTCCCATCCTGGCCAGCCTGCCCAAAGACAACCTCGACGGCCAGACCACCCACTACGCGGTGGGACCGGCAGGCTATGCCGGCGCGGGCGGCGTGCTGCCCCCCGAATTGGTGGGCTTCGACCTGGGCGCGGAGACGGTCACCGCCAACTACTCGCTCCGCTCCAACCAGGCCACCCTCACCATCGTCGACTACCCCACCCCGCAGATGGCCGCCGCGCAGGAAACCAAGATTCGCGCCTACATCCAGGCTGGCAGTCAAGCCCAGCCCGCCTGGCCCAAGCCGCTCCAAGACTCCGATCGGGTCTCCATCGAGGTGCGCCGCAGCGGCCCCCTGGTGGCCCTGGTCAGCGGCGACGCCATCCCCGAGGAAAGCCACAAACTGCTCGCCACCGTCCACTACGAAGCCGACATCGTTTCTGTCCCTCAGCCCACCGACTCTGAAGTCAAGAAAACCGCCCAGCTGCTTTTGGGCATCGCTACTCTGGTCATCATCGGGGCCAGCGCGGCCATTCTGCTGGGATTCTTCCTGGGAGGATTCCGGGTGCTGTACCGCATTGCGCGCGGCAGACCCGTCTCCTCGGTCTACGAAGAGGAGTTCATCAGTCTCAACTTGCGGGATTGAACGGGGGCGAAATCGGGCCGAATCGAGGGGCCGCATCCGAAGGGTTAACCGGGGGCGAAAAACCTGTGCAAAAGGGGGAAATAGCCCCACAAAACACCCCTCAAACCCGGTCTTTCTGGATCGCAAGAAGGCAAATATAAAGCGAAGACCTAACCCCCTTCCGGCCGCTTCTCAATTTTTAACTTGTTGAATCGCAAAAGGTTATTTCTCCCGCGATTTCTTCTTGACACTCCCTTCCCCCGCCCCTACTATGCAGCCAGAAAGTTCTGATGGCTTTGCCTCCGTTGGAACTATTCTCCCTGAGGAAGGAGCTGCCCTGTTGCCGGGCGGCTCTTTCCGTTCTTAGGAGACTATCGCTCGGCATCGTCCAGCTCCGACGCAGCTTCCGTCCACTGCCCTCCGCACGCCTCGCAAAGCCAGGTATTGAACGGTTCGACGCTCTCCAGAATTGGGTCCTCGGCCCCGCACTCCGGACACACCGGCGCCTCGAACTCCGGCATTTCCAGCTTCGACAGCTCCACGATCTCCGGCGGAATCGGTCGCGCCGCGATCTCCTCCGCCGCGTCGAATTGATCGGCGGCAACCAGCACCGTGGGACCGCCAGCTCCCCGCTTCTCCATCCAGCTCTCGATTCCCGCCTGGCGCAGAGCCTCGCAAACCTGCCAGGCTTCCGTGCGCTCTTCGCACTCGCATAGCGGCGTCTTCCAAGTGAACTCGCCGGGGGCACCTTCCTCGCCGCCCGCCTCCTCGCCCTCCGTCAGGCCAACGCCGGGCGCCCGGTCTCGCCCCGCCGTCGGCCGCACCGACCCCCTGGGAGCATTGCTGGCCGCGCCCGGCTGGTCCAGGCCGCGCTTCTTGATCTCGCCGCGCAAAACTTCCCGCGCCACCTCGGTCAGGTCGGCGGAATCCGCCGCCAGCTCGAGCAGTTCGTCGTCCCACATCTTGCTGTAGGTCTCGCTAAGGCTCTGCCAATCCACTTGGGAATCGCTCATCATGCCAAGAAGTATAACCGCCGCCCACCCGCTGTTCGTTCATCCAAAAAGCTCCGCGCCCCTCCGATCCGCGGTTTGTGTACAAAGCGTGGGAAGCCGCGAAACTCAACCATCTTCGCTCAACTTCCCCACGCATCCACGGTGACAAACCGGTGGGTCGCCTTGTAGCGGGCGATGAGCCGATCTGCGGCGGTAACCGACGGCTCCCGGTCCGCGGCCAGATCCAGGTGGTCGCCGTCGTGCAGGACGATGTTGGCGGCCCAGCCGCGGCGCTCCAAGCGATCGATTTTGGCGGCCAGCCGCTGCACAATTGCCTCCGCCGAGGGGTCCTTCCAGTCGGTGGTCATGGCGTTCCACAAAACGGGGACCAGACCCAGCTGCCGGGCGGCGCGGAAGACGACCGGCCGCTTTGCGCCAAAGGGCGGGCGGAAGTGCTGTACGGGCGCTCCGACGATCTGCTCCAGGGTCTCGGTGGTGCGGACCAGTTCCAGGCGAATGTGGCGGGCGGAGGAGAGCGCCAGGTTGGGATGGCTCCAGGAATGGTTGCCGATCAGGTGGCCGGCCTGGGCAATGCGGCGCGCCAGCTCCGGCTCGGCCTCGGCGTGCAGCCCGAGCATGAAAAAGGTGGCGCGTACTCCGTGGCTGGCCAGCACATCGAGCAGACGCGGCGTCCAGACGGGGTTGGGGCCGTCGTCGAAGGTGAGCGCCAGTTCGCCGGGTCGTCTGGGGGCAATCAACGCATTGCCGAAGATCCGCGAAGCTGGCCACATGGCGGCATAGGCGTAGCCGCCCGCCGCCAGCCCCAGTCCGGCAGCCACGCCCAACCCGACAGAAACCTCCGTAGCTAAGGGAGAAAGCATCCTGTCCTTCAGTGTGCGGCGCGGGGCGGATGCACCGCAAGTTCGCGCGATCGCGGCCATCGGCTGGCATGCGTGAAATGGGACGCCGCCGTTGCCTTCCGCACCGAGCGCGGGCGTATACTTTTCCTTGTTCGGGCTGCATCCTGCGTTGACGGAGCGGCACTGGAGACTCGATGAGCCTTACAACCTTCCCCGGCGGCACGGCCGCGCCCTCCGATTCGCCCTTTGCCAAAGTCACCATGCCCGCGCTCAGCGAGATGAAGCGCCAGGGCAAGCCCATCTCCGCGCTCACCGCCTACGATTACGCCACTGCACGCCTGGTGGACGAAGCCGGGATCGACCTGATCCTGGTCGGCGATTCGCTGGCCATGGTGGTGATGGGACTGGAAAACACCCTGGCCGTCACCGTGGACGAGATTCTGCACCACACCCGCGCGGTGCGCCGCGGCCTGCGCCGCGCCCTGCTGGTGGCCGACATGCCGTTCGGCAGCTATCACGGCACGGTCGCCGAGGGGCTGGCCAACGCCATCCGCTTTGTGAAAGAGGCGGGCGCCGAGGCGGTCAAGATCGAGGGGCCGCGCATCGAGCTGGTCCGGGCGCTCACCGAGGCCGAGATTCCCGTGGTGGCCCATCTGGGCCTTACGCCGCAGAGCGTACACCGCATGGGCGGCTACAAGGTGCAGGCCCGCAGCGTCGAGACTGTTGCGCAGCTCAAGGCCGATGCCCTGGCCCTGGGCGAGGCCGGAGCCGGAGCGCTGGTGCTGGAAGGCGTGCCCCGCGAGGCAGCCGCCGCGATCACCGCGGAGCTGGCGATTCCGACCATCGGCATTGGCGCCGGGCCGGATTGCGACGGGCAAATCCTGGTCTTCCACGATTTGGTGAACCTGACCTATGCCCCGGCGGCCAAGTTTGTCCGCCGCTACGGCGATGCCGCCGCCCTGATGCGCGGCGCCGTCGAGCACTATCGCGAGGACGTCGAGCATCGCGCCTTCCCCTCGGACGAGGAGAGCTATCACCTGGCGCCCGCGGTGCGGCAGACGCTCGATGCTCCCGAAAAGACCGCAAAACTAAGGAAAGTCTGATGCAAATTCTTGGCACCGTCGCCGAACTGCGCCGCTGGTCCCGCAAACAACGCAACGCCGGCCATACGGTTGGCCTGGTTCCCACCATGGGCGCACTGCACGCCGGGCACGCATCGCTGGTGCGCGCGGCGAGAGCCACGTGCGGCAAGGTCGCTGTCAGCATCTTCGTTAACCCCACGCAGTTCGGGCCCAACGAGGACTACGCCAAGTATCCGAGGACGTTTGCGGCGGATTGCGCGCTGGCCGAGGCCGAAGGCGCGCATGTGATCTTTGCTCCCTCGGTCGAGGAGCTGTACCCCGCCGGCGCGGCGACCTTTGTCGACGTAGAAGGCTTGAGCGGCAGCCTCGACGGCAGATCGCGGCCGGGGCATTTTCGCGGAGTGGCCACGGTGGTGGCCAAGCTGCTGATCGCTGCCGAGCCCGACCGGGCCTTCTTCGGCCAGAAGGACGCGGCACAGGTGGCCGTCCTGCGCCGCATGGTTGCCGATCTGCGCCTGGGAACGGAGATCGTGGTCTGCCCCATCGTCCGCGAGGGCGACGGACTGGCGCTCAGCTCGCGCAATCTCTATCTGAGCGCAGCCGAGCGCACGCAGGCGCTTGCGCTCAGCCGGACGATTCGGCAAGTGGAGGCACTGGCAGCCGATGGAGAACGCCGCGCCGCTGTGCTGCTGGACGCAGCCCGGCAGATCTTCGCCGCCGAGCCGGAGATTCGCGTGGACTATATCGAGCTGGTGGATTGGGCCACGCTGGAGCCGGTAGAGGCCGCTGTACCGGGCAGTCTTTTTGCCGTTGCGGCATGGGTCGGAGCAACCCGGCTGATCGATAACACGATTCTGTCTTAAGGGTTCCGGACCGATCGGACCGGGGCGATGCTGTGCCGGTTCGAGGCCCCCCACCCTTCGCGCCACTTCCTCGAAAAGCCGCGAAGGATGGGAAGCCCGGCCATCGTCACTTTGCGATAAGCGTCAGGGTCGCCGTCCCAGACTCTCTCGGATCCAGAGCGCTTGTCGCGGTGACCGTCACCTGTTGTGTGCGCTCAATCGCCGCCGGGGCCTCGTAGAGCCCGTTGGACGATATGCTCCCGAGCAACGGCTTGATGGTCCAGGTCAGCGTGTCCTGGTCCTTGTTGGTCGAGGTTGCCTTGAATTGCAGGCTCTCGCCGGCGTGCAGGCTTGCCGCGGCCGGAGCGACGCTTACGGCTGTTGTTCCCGGATTTTTGCTGGAAAACGAGAACTGGGAGCCGGAAGAGAAGTTCGCGCCGTCGAGGGACGCCTCCGCGGATTGGTTTCCCGTCTGGCCGTCTTGGGGATCGGTTGGCGACCCTGCCCTGGACGACACCAGCCGAAGTCCGTCCTGCTTCAAGACGAACGTGCCGGGAGTCAGGAGCTTGCCCCATAAATAGACGGGCGTGAGGAGTTCCAGCTCGCTCTCGAACGGCAGAAGCAAGCAAGACATGAAGCATCGTTGCGATCCGGAAAGGGTATCCACACCGGTGTCGCTGCTCAAGCGCAGCCGATTCGACCCCAGGGATCGCACCCGCACCTTGGCCGGCATCGTGGAGTCGGCGGCCACCGCGAAGACGTTGTTCGCGTCCACCAGAATGTCGCCCTTCATGCGGGCGCGGATGACAAAAAACGGTCCGGTGGGCTTCGCCAGTAGGTTGACCTGCGCTTCGTCGGCAGGCGCCTGGATGCTCTTCCACGGGATGAAGCGTCCCGCCGTCTCGGCGGGAGTGATTCCTTTCGCGTCGGGCGCGTTCTCATTTCCGCCTTTGGAGACGAGCAGGTCGTAGAGCGCGGGAATCATGGCGGCAACGAAGGAAAGTGCCGACCGGCCTTGCGCGTCGGCAGCATTCGGATTGGCGCCCAACTGGGCGAGCTGCTCGCAGGCAGAGCGCAGGCCCAATTGCGCGGCCTTGTTCAGCAGCGTAACCCCCGCCGAGTTGGTCTTCTCCAAGAGACCGGCTTTGGCAACGGCGTTCAGGGCCTCGCCGAGTTCTGCCGGGTTGGCGTTTTCGTCGGAAATCAGCGCCCAGGCGCGTGCAGAAATTTCCAAATCATGCTTGGCTTTGGCGGCGATCTCGGATTCCTGCCTCTGAAGGTAGGCTCGCAGCGAGATCAACTTGTCGCGCCGGATCTCGATGTGGATTTCCTCATCGACGCCATTCGCGGGGACGATCTTGAGCTTGCCGAAGGACTTGGTGGACACCATTCCGGCCGCGACCGTGGTTGAGTCGAGAGGGATGGCGACCTCTGGCGCAGGCGTCTTGACGCCCGGCCAGCAGGCGAGACCCTCGATCGAGCCATCGATCTTGCCGGCGTGGGTCTGGCCGCCAGTTGCCGGCCCGACGACCAGCCCGGCGGCTTTGCAGTGGATGTCTTTCGGCATGGGCACGAAGGCTACTGCGGGGTTCGGCTGGCTGGACGGTTGAGCCAAGGCTTGCAAGCCGAATGGGGCAGCCGCCTGGAGAACAGCGCACAGAATGCTTATTCCAAGGTTCACGTATCCCTCCGAGATGGAACACGATCGAAACGGCAGGGCCGATTCGTCAAATGAGATGGACAGCGCAGTTTATACCCTGGGGGAGCTTTGCCCAAAAAGTCAGAAGGACGGCATCTTTGCCTAAAAACTCTTCGCCGCGCCCAAGGAACCTGCTTCTTGCCCAAAAAGTCGAAGCCTTGCCCAGAAACTCAGGCTCATCATCCCCAAAGACACGACAGCGGCGCGGCATAAAGGCGGTCGCCAAAAGGGATGCTCTTTTCGCCGTCGTAGAGCACAACGCCCATCTTGAAGTCATTGCCACAGGCCTCCGCCAACTTCCGGAGTCCCTTGAAGTCTCCCGTGTTCACGGTTGCGCTTGCTTTAACCTCGATGCCCACTAACGCTCCAACTCGATCCTCGACCACCACATCCACCTCGTTCTTATCCTTATCCCGGTAGTGATAAACAGCACAGGTGGTTTCCATCCAGGAAGTCTGCTTTAAGACCTCCGAGAAGACGAACGTTTCCAGCAGTCCCCCAAAGATGCCCCGATCCTTTTCCATGCGTTCCGCAGTGGCTCCCACCAGGACGGCGAGCAGACCGGAATCCAGGAAGTGCAGTTTTGGCGTCTTCACCATGCGTTTCAACGAATTCCGGAACCACGGTTCCAGGCGGCAGACAAGAAACAGTTGCTCCAGAATGGCGATGTATTTTCTGGCCGTTTTGTCGTCGAGTCCAATCTGGCTGCCCACCTGGCTGAAATTGACAAGGTGCCCGGAGTGTTGAGCAAGCACCTGGAGCAGCCGCGGCACCTGATCCAGTTTTTCGATTTCCGCAATATCGCGCACGTCTCTCTGCACAATGGCACGGATGTAGTCTCGAGCCCAAGCCCGGCGTCTCTCCGGTTGTTTTCGCCGCAACATCTCGGGATAACCGCCCGTCAATACGGCTTCCACAAGGGCCTTGCCGATCACGGAATTCCCGGGCCTGCCGAGCTTCCCCTGCAATGCTGTTTTCAGAAACCCGGACTTGCCGCCGTGTATTTCGGCTTGCGAGAGAGGGAATAGACTGACAATCTCCATGCGGCCCGCTAGACTCTCGGAAACCTTCGGCACGGTCAGCAGGTTGGCCGATCCGGTCAACAGAAACCGGCCGGCTTGGCGATTCTCATCCACCGACCGCTTGATGGCCCGCAGAAGATCGGGCGCACGCTGAACTTCGTCAATCGTCGAGTTTTCCAGCCCGCGTACCAGCCCGGCCGGGTCGCTGCGCGCCGCAGCCAGAACGGTATCGTCGTCCAAGGTAAGAAACTCGCGATCGCCCGAGACCAGTTTCTGGACCAGCGTCGTTTTGCCGCACTGGCGGGGACCGGTGACAAGAACAACCGGCGTGTCCTCAAGCGCAGTGGCGATGAGTTCCGATGCAAACCGTGGATAAAATGCGCTTTGCTTTTCGTCCATTTCGGATGCCGTCCCCGTCTGATTCGGAATGTACGCCCGTCCAATTCGGATTGAACCTTCGTTCAGTTCGGATTAAAGCATGATCGCGAGGGAGAATCAAACGGAGCCATCTGCGGACTTCAGGCCCCAAAGCGGTTCCAGAATCGATATGCCCAAAAACTCCTCGTCCTGCCCATGAAGTCGGTGTCTTTAGAGAAAGCCCCCTGATTGCAAAGAAACGAACGTGAAAGTTCAATGGAATGTGCATCCGAATGTCGTCGCGCGATTGAAATCCAGAAAGGTGCGCAACCGGCAAACGCAGGCAGACTTTAAGCAGCCCGCTCCGAGCAAGCGAGCGCAAACAAAAAACAACCCGCCAAGATCTCACCGGTCCGGTGAAATCTCGGCGGGTTGCTTCCAATCCCCAAGACGAGGAACGTCAAAATTGCGCGGAAAAGATGCTCGGGACAGTCCCTGGGCCGTCTGGCTGCGTGTTAGAAATACAGTTCTTCGCGATCGAGGGGCATCTCCGACGGGCGCATGTCGTCGGGGATGACGACCGTGCGTTCAGTCTCTTCCTTCACATCGATGGCGGCCTGGACGCCGAAGGTCATCGCGATTTCGTCGATCTGGTCGAGATAGAGAGAACGCAGGTTGGCAAGCTCGTCGCGGAGTTCGGCGCGGCGCTCGGCGGGCAGCAGGTCCGATGCCTCCCACTTTCCGGTGAGCAGAATGGAGAAGCGCAAACCGGCCAACTCGTCCGTCTGGGCGACGAGCAATGCGCGCTCCAGCTCGTCCAAGGAGCGGGCGGTGGGTTGGATCGAAGCGGTGTCGAGAAATTGGGTAGACATAGCGTTTCTCCTTGGAACACTCCTCGTGGAGTGGGTTACGACAAATCGGGCTGTCTCGGTTCCGCAATTGCCCTGCGCGGGGTGGAATCGTGCGGCGCAGGGCCTTAGATCGTTCCGTTACGCAGCTGGAACCGGCTTCTTCCCAGTGCGGCTTGCCTGACTTTCCTGAAGGAGCTCAACGCGCAGCCGCGGGCAACGTCCTCGGCCACATATCTGGTTAACGGGGTGGTGGTGATCAGCCTGGCTCCGGTCAGCGATTGCAGGTTGCGCAGGGCTTTGACTCCGTAGGCGTCGGCCCGCGTGACTGGCCGCAAGTCGATGGTCAGCGGCGTAGAGCCAAGCCGGGGAGCGAATTCCATCCAGGCGCGGTTCAGTTTTCCCACCGACGATCCGGCAAGCCGCCCTTCCAGCGTGATGACGGCCTCTTCGCGATTCTGTTGGATTGCAATGTGCAACATGCGCTGGCCCATCCTGTGCCACGCAAGTGATCAAGCACGTGACGTGCCAAACCGGGAAGCACAGGATTGTCCATGGCCGACGATTGAAAGCGAAGGTGTTAATGCTCGATGACAATCGGGGTTGGCTGCCGAATCGAAGTTTTGGCGAAAACGCCATGAGGACGGGATTCGTTGCGGAGGCGAACCTCAACCCGGCTGCTGAGGAGATGCCCCGCCCGCGCCCATCAGCACCAGGGAGCGCTGGGCAAAGGGCGCATAAACCAGAAGCGTCGTGCAGGCCAGCGCCAATCCAAAATTAATGTGGTGCAGGAGCAGGAAGGGTGCAAGCGCCCACAGCTCGTCGAAGGCCAGCAGAAACGCCCAGATGCGCAGCAGGTTCTCGCGGGCTCCCGGCGCGTGCAGCAGCACGGCCGTGAGCATGAAGGCGCGCACCGGGATCAGAACCGCGGCCGTCACCAGCAGGACGTTGAACAGCAACGTTGCATGGGGCAGGGGCGATAGAAGATCTTCGATCTCCGCCAGATTGGCCAGCGCCCCGACATAGAAGCCCACGTACATCAGCTGCATGAGGACAAACAGAGTCCGTACCACCGGATACGAGGCCTGGGGCAGCTCCCGCGGCGAGGCCAGCATCCGGCTGCCCAGGCTGGGCTCGGGGTCTGGCGGAGCCGCGGCGGGGTCGTCTTGCGGCGTGGGCGCAGATTCGGGCGGCGCCGGCAGCGGGCTTTCGTCGCGGGATACGCGCTCGACAGGTGCAACGAAGCGGTAGCCGCGGCGGGCCAGGGTCTCGATGAAACGAGGCTGGTTCGCCTTGTCGCCCAGGGCCTCGCGGATGCGGTTGACCGCCGAGTTCACCCCGTGCTCGTAGTCGACGAAGGTTCCATCGGGCCACAGCTCACGCGAGATCTCTTCCCTGGTGAGCACCTCGCCGGGCCGGTCCAGGAGCAGCAACAGCACCTGGAAGGGCTGCGTGTTGAGCTTGACGCGCAGGCCCTGGCGGCGAAGCTCCCCGCTGGCGGCGTCGGCTTCGAAGGTCGCGAAGCGGTAGCGGCGTGCTGGCCCAGGGTCGGTCATGTCGTTCGGTCCAGTGTAGCCGATGGAGAACCTGGTGGAGAAGCTTTCCGATTCTGTATAACTTTCAATAAGCCCAATTCCTGCAATTACTTGTACGGTGAGAAACAAACTCCGACAGGTGAGGTTCGATGCATTGCCCTGGGCGGAGGGGTGGAGTAAGGTGCAGTTCATGAAGCAACGCACGTTTGCCAAATCCGAAAGCTTTACGGTCCTCTTCGGGCTACTTCTGCTTGCTGCTCCCGCCCTGGCTTGGGCCGAGCCGACGCCCGCGGCAGTGGCTGCTTTCAGCTCGTATACCGCAACCGTCGAGTCGCGCCTGGCGCAGCAGCATCGATCGCAAAACGGTTTTCTCGCTCCTACGCTGGATAGCGAGCAGCGCTTGCGCCGGGGAGAGCTGATCGTCGAGCGCATTGCGCCTCCGGCGGCGGAGTTGCCCGGCGCCATGCTCTACCACTGGCGGGGCACGGCGTTTGCCGCGGGAGCCAAGGCGGCGGACTTCGAGCGGCTGATGAAGGACTTCAACGCCTATCCCCGCACCTATGCGCCGCAGGTGGTGCAGGCCAAGGTGCTGGCGCAGCAGGGCGACCATCTTCAAGCGTCGATGCGGGTGCAGCAGAAGCACGTGATCACCGTGGTCATGGATACGGCCTACGATGTGGACTTTGGGCGTCTGGATGCGCGCCACGGGTACAGCATCTCGCGCAGCACGCGGATCGCGGAGATCGATGCGCCCGGAACCGGCCGGGAGCGCGCGCTGGGTCCCGGCGAGGAACACGGCTTTCTGTGGCGGCTCAACACCTACTGGAGCTGCGAGGAGCGGGACGGCGGTCTCTACATGCAGATCGAGTCGGTCTCGCTGACGCGCTCCATTCCCACCGGCCTGGGGTGGGCGATCGGGCCGTTTGTCGAGAGCGTTCCCCGCGAATCGCTGGAGTTCACGCTGCGCTCCACGACCAACGCCCTGCGCAGATAGCTCGATCTCTGCGCCAAATCGCGGCGAATCAGGAAATCGGAATCAATCGGTTGGCGACGGGTACGGGCTCTGGCTTGTGTACAGGAGAGCCTTGCTCGAAATGCCGGACAGAATCCTTCAGAAAATCGACAACAGGAAAGGACACGACGATGGCGACACATTCGGTAGCAACTATGGGACAGGAGTTTGTACCGGCGCGGCGGGTGAACCGGGCGCTGACCGCGGGAATCGAAAAGCGCGCCTTGCAGTGGATGGCCGAGCGGGCGCCGAAGTGGCTTACGTCGGACCAGCTCACCGTGCTTGGCTTGAGCGCGCAGGTTGGCGCGGGGCTCTGTTACGCCTGGGCGCGGCAGAACCGTTACGCTCTGCTTCTGGTCATCCTGTGCCTGGCGCTCAACTGGCTGGGCGACAGCATGGACGGGACCCTGGCGCGCGTGCGCCGGCAACAACGCCCGCGCTACGGCTTTTACGTGGACCACATGGTGGACGTATTTGGCTCGGTGGCGCTGATGTGCGGGCTGGGCTGCTCGGGGTTTCTGCATTGGCAGACGGCGATCGCCATGCTGGTGGCATTTCTGCTGCTGTCGAGCGAGAGCTACCTGGCCACCTATACCCTGTCCTGCTTTCAGCTTTCGCAGGGCATCTTCGGCCCCACGGAGATTCGCCTGCTGCTGATCGCCGGCAACCTGGCGCTGCTGCGGAATCCCTACGTCGCACTGTTCGGGCACAGGATGCTGCTCTTCGACCTGGGGGGAACGATTGCGGCGGCCAGCATGCTGGCCATGGCCGTCGGGGTCACCGTGCGCCACACGGCCGAACTCTACCGCCAGGAGCCGCTGCCATGAACACCTTTATCCGCTGGGGAAAATTCAATCTGGTGGGAGCGATGGGCATGGGGGTGCAGCTTGCGGCGCTGGCTCTCTTCAACCGCTGGAGGCCGGGGCACTATCTGGTTGCCTCGGCCGCAGCCCTCGAGTTGACCCTGCTGCACAACTTTGTGTGGCACTTGCGCATCACCTGGCGCGACCGACGCCAGGATCGCGCACTGCCCGGTCAGTTGCTACGCTTTCATCTTTCCAACGGACTGGTCTCCATGCTGGGCAACCTGGCGCTGATGCGCCTGCTGGTGGAGGAGGCCGGGTTGCCGGTGCTGACCGCCAACTGCATCGCGATCTTGTGCTGCTCGGTGGTGAACTTCTGCCTGGGAGATAGCTGGACCTTCGCGGCCGGCCGGCCGGCGCAGTCTGAAATGGATCCGGCCGGTCCCGCCACAATGCACCGTGCCCCATCCTTGCGACTTTTTTCTGTCGCAAGGGTGGGAAACCAATGTCCTCCACCAGCCCGTTCAGAGGGAGCAAAATCCGGCGCGGGGCCGGGGTCCCCGGCAACGGGGCTTTGCTCGGGCGGCGGGGACGCCGCCCCTACAGCCGGCCAGGAGACTGGCGCTACAGATTGTCGATCCGGCCGTGAGATCGGCACGGCTAACATTGTGCCTTTTCAATGCCTTGTTCCCCGCGCCTGTGCGCGCTCTACTCCACCCGTCCCAGGCAAACGGCAAACCAGTCCCGCGCATCGGTCCAGGTTGTCGCCGGCTCGAACCCTGCTTTGGTAAGCAGTTCTTCGGCCTGGCCGGGGCGGTATTTGTAGCTGTTTTCGGTGTGGATGGTCTCGCCCGCGGCGAAGTCCACCGCCCAGTGCAGGCGCGCGAACCGCACCCGCTGGCTGATGCGGCTGACCAGGTGCATCTCGATGCGGGATTCGGCCTGGTTCCAAAGCGCGCGATGGACAAAGGCATCCGGATTGAAATCGCCGCCCAGCTCCCGGTTCAGGCGGTCCAGCAGGTTCAAATTGAACGCGGCGGTGATGCCGGCGGCATCGTTGTAGGCCGCCAGAAGGAGGGAATCTTCTTTCACCAGGTCCACGCCCAGCAGCAGGCTGTCTCCCGCAAAGAGTCCGGCCCGCACCCCTTTCAGCAACTGCTTCGCCTCGGCCGGGTCGAAGTTGCCGACGCTGGAACCGATGTAGAGCACCAGCCGCCGCTCTCCGGCTTGGGGCGGGTCCAAATCCAGGCCATGGGTGTAGTCCAATACCCGCTGCGCGACCCGAACCCCCGGAATCTCACGCTCGATGCGCTTCTGCGCGGCATCGAGCGCGCTGGACGAGACGTCCACCGGTTCGTAAAGCACGGTGCCCTGGCGGGCGATGGCGGCAGCCAGCAGCAGGCGAGTCTTGTCCGCCGAGCCCGCGCCCAGTTCGGCGATACGCAGCCACGCCCCCTGGGCGGCCTGCGCAATCATGGCCCCAGCGTGTTCGGCCAGGATGCTGCGCTCGGTGCGAGTGAGGTAATACTCGGGAAGCTCGGTGATCTGGCTGAAAAGCCGCGAGCCCGCGTGGTCGTAGAACAGCCAGGGCGGCAGGCGTTTGGGTTGGGCGGCAAGCCCTGCCCGGACCGCCAGAGCGACCCGTTCAGCGACTCGTTCAGCAGTAGGGGAGAGGACCGACCTTGTCATTTCCTTCATTGGATGCGGTGAACACGCTGCCGGTCACAACGATGCCAGGCGAATTCCAGAAAACTGCCAGCGCGTCTCCGGGGGGAAGAAGTTCCGGTAGCTGGCGCGGATGTGGGCCGGCGGAGTGACGCAGGAGCCTCCGCGCAGCACCATCTGGCCGCTCATGAACTTGCCGTTGTACTCGCCCAGGGTTCCGGGCAGCGGCTTGAAACCGGGATAGCCTAGGTAGGCGCTGGCGGTCCACTCCCAGCAGTCGCCCACCAACTGCTGGGCAGCGTTCTCGGCAGAGAGCGCGGCGGCGGAAGGAAGAAGCCGCCCGGAATCGACCAGGTTGCCGGGGCGTGGCTGGGTTGCGGCGGCGGCCTCCCACTCGAACTCGGTCGGCAGCCGGCAGCCGGCCCAGCGGGCATAGGCGTCGGCCTCGTAGAGACTCAGGTGGCATACCGGCACGTCTTCCATGGCGGCCAGGGGAATCTCCCCGCGCAAGGTGAAGAGACGCCAGTTGCCGGGCTCGCCCGTCCAATAAAGAGGCGCTTGCCAGCCACGGCTTTCGACGGCGTTCCACCCGTCGGAGAGCCAAAGCTCGGGACGCCGGTAGCCTCCGTCGGCGATGAATTGCGCAAACTCTGCGCAGGTGACCAGGCGTTCGGCCAGGGCATAAGGCTCTAGCCAAACGCGGTGGCGGGGCAGCTCGTTATCGAAGCAGAATCCCTGGCCGGCGTGGCCAATCTCGTGGAGTCCGCCGGGGAATTCCTGAAACCGCAATGCTGGGCGCCCCTGGTCTCGAACTTGAAGCCGGGGAAACCCCGAATCTCCATTTGCCGCAGTCTCTGCTTTGTAGACGGGCTTCAGCGGGTTGGTGAAGAAGGCGTGCAGAATGTCGGTGAGCAGCAGTTCCTGGTGCTGCTCCTCGTGATGGACGCCCAGTTCGATGCGCCGCAACGCCTCGGGCTGGGGATCTTCGGCGAGCAGGCGCTCGATTGCCTCATCGACGTATTGGCGGTAGCGCAAGACCTGGTCCAGCCCAGGGCGGGAAAAAGAGGCGCGCAGGCGCTTTTCTGGAAATGTGGCGAAGCTGCGGTAGTAGCTATTGAAGAGCCAGGGAAAGTCCTTGTCGAAGAGTTCGTAGCCGGACTGGAGCTGGCCCAGGACAAAGGACTCGAAGAACCAGGCGGTGTGGGCCAGGTGCCACTTGGCCGGCGAGGCTTCGGGCAAGGACTGCACCATCATGTCTTCGGCGGTGAGGGGCGCGCACAAGGCCAGGGTCTGGCGGCGGGCGGCGCGGAAACGGGCGGCGAGGTCCAGGGGGCTGAAAACAGAGGTCGCGGGCATGGTCATAGTTTTGTACAGGGTAGAGTGTACTCCGGGCAATTGGCGGCGGGCTTTGCGTTTTTCCTTCCTCCCGCAAAGGTCGCGGCAGTGCGTGGGCAGGAATCTCAAAAATCGTGGCCTTACCTTGCGGTAAGAGGCAAAGATCGACAGATGGAGTGCTTCCAGCTCAGGGCGAGGAAGCTGCACCGAAGCTGTAACAACTGCCTCTTTGCCGATTTTGTGGCTTCGGTGCTCTAATGGCATCGAACAGTGAAGGAGAGGACGAGCAGAAGGGCTCGTTCTCCCGGTTCCTTCGAGAGGAGGAAAGATGTTCAATCGCGAGCGACATTTCCGTTTGCCGATGTGGATGGCCTTGGCGGCTTTCTGCGCCGTGGCTGCGGCCCTCTGGGCGCAGGATTCCTCCGGAATCTCGCCTGCTCCATTGCCGGTCCAGCCGGCGGCGAGCGCCGCGCAATTTCAGGCGACCCCGGAAGAGCTTGGCGATTCGCTGATGATGCATCAGCGCTACCAGGCGGCGATCGAGGCATACAAGAAGGGCCCGCGCGACTCGGCCGATCTGTGGAACAAACTGGGCATCGCCTACCAGATGATGTTCAACATGGACGAAGCCACGCGCTGCTATCAGGTCTCGCTGCGCCTCAACCCCCGGAACACGCATGTCCTGAACAACCTGGCCACCGTATACGACTCGAAGAAGCAGTACGCGGCGGCGGAGCGCATGTACCGCAAAGCGCTCAAGCTGGAGCCGCAATCGGCGCTGATTGAAAAGAACCTGGGCACCAACCTGCTCACCCAGCACAAGTTCAAGAAGGGCTGGGAAGCCTACCAGGCGGCGCTGGCCATGGATCCGCTGATCTTTGAGAAGTCCAATAGCCCGCGGGTGGACAACCCGGCCTCGGTTCAAGATCGCGGCGCGATGAACTACTACATGGCCAAGGGCTGTGTGCGCGCCGGGCAGAACGACCGGGCCATCGAATACCTGCGCATGGCCCTCAACGAGGGCTTCACCAATCCCAAGAAGATTGTCGCGGATGTAGAGTTCGCCGGCCTGCGCGGAATCCCGGCCTTCGAGCAACTCTTGGCGGCGCAAGGGTCTCAGTAGCAGCCAATCCCGCTCGGATAAGAACAGTTCTGCGATTGGTTGCGCCCGTTCCCTGTCTTCTCCGGGGCTCCTTTCAGCGTCTATGCTGAAGTGGTTGCATTACGCGACCCAGGAGATCCAATGAAGATCCGACTTTTGTCCGCAATGGCAATTGGACTGGCGCTGAGCGCCGTGTATGCCCAGGATGTACCTTCCGCTCCACCGACAGGGCAGAGCCCGGCGCAAGGGCCCGGCCCAGGCGGCTGGCAAGGCCAGCGCGGCCGCGGCATGGGCGGGCCGATGGGCCGCGCGGGCATGGGCGGAAACGGGGTGATGGGCACCGTCACCGCAGTCGCCGCCGATCGGTACACCATCAAGACCGAAGTTGGGGAGATTTACACCGTGCGCTTCAGCGCCAATACCCACATCCTCAAGGCGCCCGCGCAGCGCGGCGGTCCCGGCGGCCGCATGGGCGGCGGGCAGGGTATGGGCCGCGGCCAAGGCGAAGGGATGGGCGGCTCCTCTCCGCAAGAGCTCAAAGCTGCCGACATCAAAGTGGGCGATGTGGTGGCGGCGATGGGAGAGATGGACGCGGCAGCCAGGTCGGTGGGCGCAATCACCGTGATCCAGTTCGACCCCGCACAGGTCCGGCAGATGCTGGAACGGCAGGCCAGCTTTGGCAAGACCTGGCTGCAAGGCAAGGTCACGGCCATTGACGGCGTCAAGGTCACCCTTTTCAGCAATATGGACAACGCGCCTCATGCGTTCACGGCGGACGAAAACACCACCTTCCGCAAGCGCCGCGATCCTGTCACCCTGGCCGATGTGCAGGTGGGCGACACGGTGCGGGTCGAGGGTGTTCTGAAGAACGGGATCTTTGCCGCAACTGCGGTGACGCTGATGGGACAACCCATGACCGCGCCGCCTCCGCCTCCCGGTCCGCACGGCGGCGTGGCGCAGCCTTAGTCCGTCTGCTTTCGATCATTCTCCCGGCGCAGTTCGCTGCGGACAGCGATGCGCCCAGGAGAAGATGGTTGAGCCAAGGCGGAGGCGGGCTGGTACACTCCGGGCATGAAATTTTCTTCGCAAAATCGGGTGTTGGCGGCGGTTCTGGTTTCCTTCATGGGGCTGGCAGCTCACGCCCAGCAGGCGAAGCCGGCGGCGCGGCACGCGGCGCATCTTCCGGCACATGCGGCGGCGGCCAAGGGGCGGCCGCTGGCAGACCGGATTGGGGCGATCCTGGCCGAGCCCGCGTTGAGCCATGCGGAGTTCGGCATCAGCGTGACGACCCTGGACGGTGAGCCGCTCTATGGGCTGAACGAGGGGCGGCTGCTGACGCCCGCTTCGAACGCCAAACTGCTGACCACCGCGGCGGCTTACGCCCTGCTGCCGGTGGAGACGCTGACCTGGACGACCAATGTGGTGGCTGGCGGCGAGGTGGACGCCGCTGGCGTGCTGCACGGAGACCTGATCCTGCTGGGCGCGGGCGACCCGACAATGAGCGCCCGGCGCTATCCCTACCGTTCTCCCGAGGCGGCGCAAGCGGCGGCCTCCGCAGTTGAGACGGAAAAGCCACGCACGGCGATGGACACTCTGGATCTGCTGGCCGAGCAGGTGGAACAATCCGGCGTCCGCACAGTCGAAGGCAGCGTGGTGGGCGACGACAGCCTGTATCTCGACGAACCTTTCGGGCAAGCCTGGGGCTGGGACGATCTGCAATGGAGCTACGGTGCGCCGGTCTCCGCTCTGACCTTCAACGAGAATGCGGTGGAGCTGACGGTGACGCCCGAGGCGGCCAAGCCGGGCGAGGCCGCGCCCGACAGCACCGAGGCGGCGTGGACGCCGAATATCGAGTACTACACGCTGGACAATACGATGAAGCCGGCGGTCAAGGGCGAGATGGCTCATCCGGGGCTTCAGCGGCTGCCGGGAAACCGCATGGTGCGGGCCTGGGGCACAGTCGCGGCCGAAGGCTTCCACACCGGTCTGGCGATGGAGGACCCGGCCGAGTTTACCGCGGCGGCCTTCATTGAGGCGCTGCGGCGGCGCGGGATCGCCGTGGCCGGCGGAACGGCCACGCGGCACCGCTTTCCGAACGGGACAGGCGACTTTACCGGGGAGCGGGCGGAACCACTGAACCTGATGCCGCGCGGCGGCGGCGACTTGCAGACGGTGGCCGCGCCGCAGGAAAACCGCCGGGTACTGGCCGCGCACGTCTCGGTTCCCGTGGCTGAGGACATTGCGGTCATCAACAAGGTCAGCCAGAACCTGCACGCCGAGCTGCTGCTGCGGCTGCTGGGAAAGGTCCACGGGAAGGACGGCAGCTTTGCCCAGGGGACCAGGGTGGTGCGGCAGTTCCTGGTGGCGGCGGGCGTGGACGACGGCGACTTCTTTCTCTACGACGGCTCGGGCATGAGCCCGGAGGACAAGGTTGCGCCGCGGGCTTTCACGAAACTGCTGGTTTACGCGGCCCGCCAGAACTGGGGCGCTGCCTGGCGCGAGACGCTGCCGGTGGCAGGCGTGGACGGCACGCTGGTGAAGCGGTTCCGCAACTCGCCGCTGAAGGGCAAGCTGTGGGCCAAGACCGGGACGCACACGGAGGCCAACGCCTTGTCCGGCTACCTGACGGCGGCCAGTGGAAATACGCTGGTCTTCTCGATTCTGGTGAGCAACCACCGGCCGGGAAGCGAGGCCGAAGTGGAGGCCATCGACCGCATCGCGGAGGCCATCGCCGCCGCGGAATGAGCGCTCCTTGTATCATCGGAAGTAGATGCGGAAATGTGACTTTGCCGATTTTTTTGTGGGAGCCACCGCCGCGCTGGGGCTGGCCGGAATGCTGGTTGGCGTCCTGAGCGGTTGCCGTTCGCTGCCCGCCTCCAAGCCCGAGGCGATGTGGACGGCCGAAGAGGCGCGCGGGGCGCAGGTCTATCACCAGAAGTGCGCCAAGTGCCACTACCCGACCACCACCAAGGGCCTGAATGGGCCGGGGTTGCAGGCCATCACCAAGATCAAGGCCATGCCCTCCGGCGCGCCGCCCACCGATGAGCGGCTGACCTTTACGATTCTGCACGGGCGCGGGCAGATGAACGCGACCAAATTGACGGACGACCAGCTCAACGACCTGCTGGCTTACATTCATTCGCTATGAACGACGAAAGCAAGAAAGTTGAAGCGCGGCCGCGGTGGAGAGAACTTCTCCAGTTGCCGGGGCTGGCAGCCATTGCGCTCTACCTGCTGGTGCTGGCCGGAACCATCGTGGCAGGCGTGGTGGGCGCGGTGCCGGGGCGGCACTATTCGCCGCTGTTTCTGGTGCTCTCGGCAGCTTTGATCGCCGCCAGCGCCGGGCTACTGCTGCTGCTGCGCTGGGCGTGGGCCATGGCCCTGAGCGCGGTCTTTCTGCTGGCCTGCTACCAGATGTGGTTCTTCGCCAGCCAGCACGCCATCCCTGCTTTCGTGCAGGGGCTGCTGAACCTGATCTTCTTTCTCTATCTGGTGCGGGTCGAGGTCAGGGAGAAGCTGCGCTAGCGGCTACCAGAGCGTTTTGCAGACGCTGGCGGCGCGAATTCTCTCGTCAGCCGTTATGAGAGTCAGATCATTTGCGAGTGCCGTTCCCACGATGAGCTTATCCATGGGGTCCTTTGGAAATGGATCGCTAAGACGGGCCGCTTGCAGGACAACCCTTCGATCCACTGGCAGAATCTCAAAATCCACCTCCAGTTCCTCCAAGAACCGATCGCAGGAGACAGAAAGCTCCAACTGATTCCGAGAATTCTTCTGTGCGATCTCCCAAAGCGACATGCAAGAGATGGCCAGGGCCTCGCCGGCAACCTCTGCGTCGAGAAGTCTGCTCTTGGCCTTCTCCGACAATTTCTCCGGGGCCAACTCAACCCACAAAGCGCAGTGCGTATCGAGAAGAATCACTTGGAAGGTTCTTTCTCCATCCGGGTCTGCTTTTCATCGGCCATCCGGTCCCACTCCTCGTCGGTGAACGCAGACGCCACAATATCTCCATGCAGGACACCCATGGGCCTAAGCCTGCCGAATATGGATTTCTTCCTGAACGGAGCCCCAGCGATTGGAGCAAGCTGCGCGACCAGTTTTCCACGCTTGGTGATGAACACGCTCCGGCCAGTAGCCTCCACTTCATCCATCAGCCCAAGGCACTTGGCCTTGAATTCACCTGCCGCCATTGTCCGCATGGTAGGCCTCTCTGCGAATTCAGATTACACCTGACCATGGTCACCTGACTATGGTCAGATGGCTGGGAGCCACGAAAGTTCTAGCCCGGGAGCTTCCCATGCGCCCGCATCACCGGCACAGGCCTTTCAGTTTCTCGAAGGGCTTGGGCTGGAAGGGCGGGTAGGGCAGCTTGCCGGCATCCATGAACTGGTCGGGGAGGGTGCCGCCGTATTTGAGGGCGGCGTCGGGGTCCATGGCGTAGGCCCGGTCCCGTTCGACTTTGGGCAAGGGAGCAAGGCGGAAGCCCTGTTTGCGCAGCAGATCGAGCAGGTCGGGCAGCATGAGCGTGGTGAAGGCCGTCTCGTGCAGCAGCAGGACGTTGGGAATCTCGCGGCCGAAGGCGATCCGTTCCTCCTGGCGGCCCAGGCGGATGTACTCCGCCGCATTCTCCAGGTAGCTTTGGCGGAGCCAGGCGATGGAGGCCTCGTCCTGCTTGGCCGAGCAGCGGCAGTAGGCGTCGTTCCAGGCGTAGTCCTCGAAATCGAGGGTGACCTGGGCGACACGGTAGCCGTGCTCGCGAAGATACGCCCGCACGGCATGGCGCTTGTCGAGGGTGTCACCCTCCCACAGATAGGGATAGCGGAACCAGTGCCAGTCGCGCGCGCCGGCGTACTGGGCAAGCGCGGGTTCGTTTTGGGCGATGTTCTGCTCGAAGTCCTCCGCGGTTTTGGCCGTCAGCGAGGGGTGCGACCAGGTGTGGCTGCCGATGTTCATGCCCGCGTCGATCCAGGTGCGCAGGGCCTGCTGGGCGTCGGGATCGTTTTCCAGCTTCACCGCGTTGACAAAGCCGTAGGTGCCTTCGAGGCGGTTGGCTTTCAGCTCGGCGGCGAGCGCGGCGGCGATCTTGCTGCGGTTCTGGCCGGGCGGCAAGCTGCCGGCGGCGGGCAAGTCGTCGAAGGTAAGGGCCACGACGGGATGCTTGGCGAGCGGCTTGGCGGAGGGTTTCCCGGTGGCGGGCGCGGCGGCATCGTGCGACGACTGGATCGCGGATGCGGGGAGCGGCACGAGAAACCCGAGAGCAAGAATGACGCCAAAAGCCAGCGAACGTTTGGTCATGGGATGCCTCCAGTGGGATTCTAGCAACCTACGGCCAGATGCTCGGACAAGGAGCCGTCTCGGAAGGCCCGCAGTTCCGCACCGACGAGCAAGCAACGTCCCCGTCATTCTCCAGGCCTCGTAATCCTCATGGAAGTGTGGAGGCGAGATTTGGGAAAAATTTGGTGAGTTGGCCCCCGCGCAGGCGGGGTTGGCCAGTTGGCAGGCTGGCGGCACTGGTCAGCGTAAGTCTCATCTCCCGTGGGGCGACGCAGCCGGTGGACCACTGACGCGAACTGCGCAAATGCACTAGGATGCTCTTTTCAGCGGAAGGAGGCTCGATGCCGCGCTCTCCGATCTATGCTGCTTGTCTTGCCTTGGGCGCTCTGGCCGCGGGCGCTCAAACTGTCTCGGTCTATCAGACGACGCCGGATTTGCTGGAAGCCCTATCGCAGCGGGAGACCCTGCATTTCTCGGCCAAGGCAGCCCCGGAGGCGATTCTGCCGGTCATTTCGGTGGACGAAGGCCGGCAGTTTCAGGAGATTGACGGCTTTGGCGCATCCCTGACCGACGCGGCCGCGTGGCTCTTCGCCAAGAAGCTCAATCCGGCGCAGACCGACTTGGCTTTCAAGATGCTGTTCAGCCGCAAGGACGGGATTGCGCTGGGATTTTTGCGCCAGCCCATCGGATCCTCCGATTTGGCCGCCACCTTCTACTCCTTCGACGACCTGTGCCAGCAAAGCGCCAAGGCCTGCACCACGCCGGCCGGGCTGAGCGACCCGAAGCTGGGGCATTTTTCGCTCCAGCACGATCGGGAGTACATTCTGCCGCTGCTCGGGAAGGCGCTGGCTGTCAATCCGGCGATCAAGGTGATGCTGACGCCATGGAGTCCGCCGGGCTGGATGAAGACTTCCGGCTCGATGCTGGGCGCGAATCCAGAGACCAAGCAGGCCTCGCGGCTGCGCCCGGAGGCGTACGCGGCCTTTGCCGGCTACCTGGTGAAGACGGTCGAGGGCTACCAGGCGGCGGGCGTGCCGGTCTACGCGCTGAGCGTGGAGAACGAGCCGCTCTATGCGCCGCCGACCTACAGCGGCATGGAGATGCAGGCCGGGGAGCAGGCGGCCTTTCTGGCGCACGACCTGGGCCCGGCGCTGGCCGCGGCGCACCTGAGCCCCAAGGTGATGGCCTACGACCACAACTGGGACCGGCCCGACTATCCCGAGGCGGTGCTCAAGGACCCCAAGGCGTATGGCGTGGTCGCGGGAACGGCCTGGCACCACTATGCCGGGGATTCGGCAGTCATGAGTAAGAATCACGCCGAGTTTCCACAGAAAGACCAGTGGGTGACGGAAGCGAGCGGCGGAACCTGGCAGAAGGGCAATGTCTTTGCCGATGAGGCGGCGGAGCTGATCGCGGCGCTGCGCAACTGGTCCCGGAGCTACGTCCTGTGGGCGCTGGCTACCGACGAGAAGCACGGACCCTTTGTGGGCGGATGCGACACCTGCCGGGGAGTGTTGACCATCGACCTGTCGAACCCGGAAAGAGCCCGCGTGAAGCCGGAGCTGGACTATTACGTCTTGGGGCAGGCCAGCAAGTTTGTGCTGCCCGGCGCGGTGCGCATCGCCTCGGAGGAGCCGGCGGGGACGAAGCTGAAAGACGTGGCCTTCCGCAATGCCAACGGAACGGTGGTGCTCTATACGCTGAACGCGGGAGCCACGAGCCAGGAGTTGCGCATCGCCTTTCACGGAAAGACGCTTGCGACCACGATACCGGCGGGCGCGGTGGCAACGTTTGTGTGGAAGCCTTAGACGGCAGCCGTTATTTCTTGCGCGCGCGCCAGAAAGAAGTGACGCTCAGGTAGAAGAAGATGGCCATGATGGCGGCGGTGACCAGGAAGGTGTTGTGGTCGGGGCCGTGCAGAGAACTGGCCCGGACCCGCCAGAGGGTGGGAGCGAAGACCACCACCGGCAGGAAGAAGAAGACGCCGCTGACTTCCAGCCACAGGATGCCGCCAACGCGGGTGAAGGGGCGGAGAAAGCCGCGCACGCCGCGCGCCAGACCGCGGCTGGCCTGCCCGGCGGATCGCCCGGCGGCGCGGGTTTGTGCGGCGGCGGATGCCTGGGCCGCCGGGGCGCTGGGCGCCATGGCCTGGCCGGCGATCCGCCCGGCGACACGCAGTCCGATGCCCAGAGCGCGTCCTATGGTTTGAGGTTTCATTCCGATTATGATGGTAGCAGCGAGGGTGGGAACGCTGCTTTCCCGTCTCTTTGCGATTCGCAGTTGCCTGAAAACAGAGTCGGAAGTAAGGTAGATAAAACCAATGCCGCCCCCCGCGCCTGGTTCGCGCTGGCCGCCGCTCCTGGAGGGAACCTTGACATCGCGCCTGCGTGAACTCATTCAGCAACTTGGCGAGGCCATCCATGAGTCGGTCATCGAGAGCGAGCAGATCGCCGGGGTGGTGCAGGATATTCGCCAGCACGGCTTCGACGTGCTGTTGATGCTGGAAGCCACCATCGGCCTGAACGAGGTGGCCGCAAAGGAAGCCGAAGGCGCCGAGAGCGAGGCCGAGAGCGAAGAGACGGCCTTCACCCAGAACGATCTCCACTTCCTGCGCTCCCTGCGTATCTCGGTCGAGGGCGACGAAGAAGACGACGACCAGACCGCGGACGCATAGCCGGACGCGGCCCGTCCAGCTTTCCCGACTGTCTACAATCGACGAGGGGTCTTGCTCGCCATGACGAAACGATGGATTGCGGCAGCCGGTCTTCTTCTGTTCCTCGCGGTTCCTGTTCTCACGCAAAAGGGATGGGCGCAGAACCCTCCCGCGGACTTGGTGCTCACCGGCGACGTGACCGGCGCGCAGCACCAGACCTACTTCGAGGTCCCCTTCGCGGTGCCCGCCGGGACCCATCGCATCAGCGTGGATTTCGAGTACACCGGCAAGGAAGAGCGGGCGACGCTCGATTTGGGGATCGCCGATCCGGAGCGATTTCGCGGCGAGAGCGGCGGCAACAAGAGCCACTTCACCATTGCCGAGACCGATGCCACGCCCTCCTACCTGCCCGGCGCCATTCCCGCCGGGCTGTGGCATCTGATCGTCGCCGTGCCCAACATGCGGCCGAAGGCTGTCTCCCATTACCGCGCCGAGGTCCGCTTCAATTCTCGCCAAGAAGACTCCAGCTTTGCGGCCGCGCCGCTGGCCCTAGGCACGCGCTGGTATCGCGGCGATCTGCACATGCACACCGCGCACAGCGACGGCAGTTGCGCCAGCCAGACCGGCAAGACGGTTCCCTGCCCGGTTTTTGTGTATGCACAGACGGCCACGGCGCGCGGGCTGGACTTTATCGCCATCACCGATCACAACGCCGACTCGCAAAACCAGGCGATGCGCGAGTTGCAGCCCTACTTCGACCATCTGCTGCTGATTCCCGGCCGGGAGATGACCACGTTTCACGGCCACTTCAACATCTTCGGCGTGACCCAGTTCGTGGATTGGCGGGTAACCCCGGGCGGCCTGGACTTGAACACCGTGTTGCGCGACGTGCGGGCGAAGGGCGGCATCGCCTCGGTGAGCCACGCCGAGTCCCCCGAAGGCGAGTTCTGCATGGGCTGCCGGTGGACGCACCAGGACGCCGACATGAGCCTGTTCACGGCCATCGAGGCGATCAACGGCGGCCGGTTCATGTTTTCGAGCACCCGCTTCTGGGACGCGCAACTGCGCCAGGGCTTCCGGCTGGCCGCCGTCGGGGGCAGCGACAGCCACAATGGGAGCAATCCGCCGGGCCCGCCGGGTTCGGTTGGCTGGCCCACGACCGCCGTCGAGGCGAAGGATCTCTCGGTCTCCGCGATTCTGGACGGCATCCGCGCCGGGCGGACGTTTATTGACCTGACCGCCTCGCGCAACAAGGTGGTGGATTTTACGGCCGAAAGCGGCAGCGCCCACGCGCGCATGGGAGAGACGCTGCATACCGCCGGCCCGGCGTCCCTGCGCGTCGAGGTTCGTACCGCGGGCTGCGCCGGCTCCGTGGTGCATCTGCTGGTGGATAGCGCGGAGGGTTCCGCTGCGCCGATGGCCGTGGACGACGCGAGCGATGCGGTGGGATTTGCGCTGCGGGTTGACGCCGGGCGGCACTGGCTGCGGGTCGAAATTCGAGACGCCAAGGGCAGCTTGCAGTTGGTGAGCAGCCCGCTCTATCTGAACTTCCCTGGATGACCGGGCGGAGGGTTCCGGCCGGGTTGCTTCCGGTCTTCGGGGATGGGACGCCAACGTCCCGGGATCTGCCATTGGCCCGTTTGAGCCAGCAAGGGAAACTTCCCTCCGGCGGCGTTCGAGAGAGCGGGCAAACCGCGGGAGAAATGCGGACAAAATGGAGCAATTACAATTCGGTGGTGGTCGGAATGCGCCTTTTTTGCGATCGCGTTTCGATCGATAACCGATCGTAGATTTCACGAAGAAAGCGGCTGGACCTATGAAACGCTCGTTTTGGGTGCGTCAAACGCTTCTGTGTCTTTTTCTTACCGTCCTGGTTTCCGGCGGTTTGCTGAACGCCCAAGAGTTGGGCCAGCGCCCGGACTGGCCGGCCCCGAACATGCTGTATGTTGGCTCCTGCTATCAGCCCGTCGATCGCACCCCGGCGCAGATCCACCAGGACATTTCCATCATGAAGCGCGCAGGTTTCAACGTGGTGCGCATGGGGGACCTGTCGTGGGATTCGTTCGAGCCCGCGCAAGGCAAGTTCGATTTCGCCTGGTTCGACGCAATCATGGACGAGATGCAGGCCAACGGCATCCGCGTGATTCTCGATATTCCCGGACTTCCTGCGCCCAACTGGCTTCATCGCGCCTACCCCGGCGTCGATCTGGTCAGTCAGAACGGAACGCGCCTGCCGCCCGCCGAACGCTACATGGACGATATCGGGGATCCGGACTATGCGCGCGAAGCCACCCTCCTCGCCGAGGCGATTACCAAGCGTTATGCGCATCACCCGGCGGTGATTGCCATCGGCTACGACAACGAAGTCGGTAACGGGTTCATGTCGTACTCGGAGGCAGATCGGCAGCGTTTTATCGCCTGGCTGAAGAAGAAGTACGGGACGATCGACTCGCTGAATGCAGCGTGGGCGACGCAACGCTGGTCGCGCCGGATCGGCCGTTTCGAAGATGTGGACTTGCCCTTGAAGGATGGTCCCGGGCCGGCGGAACGCTATCTGGATCTCCATCGCTTCTGGTCCGACATCACCATCGCCAGGATCGAGGAACAGGAGGAGGTTCGCCGCCGCAACATGCCGGGAATCGCCGCCATCTCGAATCTCTGGGACACGTCCTCGCGCAAGGGATTCGACTACCTCAGCTCCTACAAGAACTATGTAACGTATGGCGCGGAAGGGTTCTATCCCAGCGACCCCATCGGCGGGGCCTTCGGCGCTCTCATGCTCAAAGGAGACCTCTCCACGCCGATCTGGTTCAACGAATTCACGGCCGGCGGCGCGGGAGACTATGGCACTCCGGGCCGCAGCCGGATGTATGCCTATCTTGGCCTGGAAATGGGAGTCCAAGGAATTCTCGCCTGGACGTTCAACAGCCATCGAGGCGGGGAAGAACAGGCCCTCTTCGGCCTGGTGGATCACGACAACTCGCCCTCGTGGAAGGTGGATGAGTTTGCGCGCATCGCAGCCGAGTTCAAGGAGCTATCGAAGTACGGCTTCCCGCGCGTCACGCACCCGCAGGTGGCCATCGCCTACTCGTTCGACTCCAATGTCGCCTCCAATCCAAACGGACCGAGCAACACCACGCGGGCCTACTTCAAGCCGGCGTACGCCGATCAGGTGCAAGGCGCTTTCGAGCCGCTGTTCCGGGCCAATATCGATGCGGCCATCATCAACATCGGTCACGACCGCCTCAGTCCCTACAAATTGGTGGTGGTGCCCGCGGACTATGTGATGGACTCGGCCAGCGCCAAGGCGATCCGGGACTATGTCGAGGGCGGGGGCACGGTTGCGATGACCGCCTTCTCGGCAAAGGTCGACGAGCACGGCCTATGGTTCGATACGCCGCTGCCGGGCCGCCTGAGCGATGTCTTCGGACTGAAGACCAACGCCTTCTACACGCTCGAGCAGCCTCTGAGGTTTGAACTCGGGGGGAAGACCGTCGAGACGGGAGTGCATCGCTACGAGGTGCTGGAGCCTTCCACGGCGACGGTTCTATCGTCGTTCTCAAACACGCCGGACCATGCGCCGGCGCTGACCGTGAATCGATTCGGCAAGGGCACAGCCATCTACCTGGCCACCGAATCGAATGCCGCGGTTCTTGGCCCGGTACTCGAACATTTCTACGCGACTTTGGGGGTCGAACCGGGTCCGGCCACCCCGGCGGGGGTGTTTGCACGAGTGGTGGATGGGCGCACGCTGTATGTGAATACAACCGGCCAGGAACAGAAGATTCCCATCGGCGGGGACCGGAAGGGATTGATCACCCATCGCGAGTACCACGGCTTCGTCGTTCTAGCGCCTCAAGAGGCGGACTTGATTCCCTGAGCTGCGCCCGGCGAGCTGTAGGAACGAAATCTCCGGCTGGCCGAGAAGCCCGCGCGCAGTCCGGAGACGATCTTGGCGGCCATCTGGAGCTGGCGTGCGGGGAGGGTCGAGTTGATTACGCCGAAGGTGGTGCTGGCAGCGCCGTTGTAGAGGGTGTTGGGTTCGCCGAAGTTGGTGCGGTTGGTGATATTGAAAGCCTCGGCGCGGAATTGCAAGTGGGCTTTTTCGAAGAGGGCGAAGTCCTTGGTCAGGCCCGTGTCGAGCTGCCAGAAGGCGGGGCCGCTGACCGCGTTGCGGGGCGAATTGCCAAAGGGCGCGTAGGGCTGCGGGGTGGAGAAGTTGGCGGTGTTGAAGTAGCCCTTGTAGGACTTGCTCGCCGAGATGGCCGGGCCGCTCTGGTTGGGGCGGTAGGAGTTGCGCCCGCTGATGGTGATCAGCGGCGAGACTTGCGTATCGCCGTCCGGGCTATAGGCAAAGGTGAGCGGGTTGCCGCTGCGCGCCTGGAAGATGTCGGTCATCTGCCAGCCGCCCAGGATGGCGTTGGCCACCCGGTTCATGCCGTTGCCCAGCCAGTGCCCCTGGCCGATAGGCAGCGACCAGACCACGGAAGCCACGTTGAGCAGGGGGCGGTTGTCGGCGGAGATGCCGCGATCCGCCTGCGGGTTGTAGACGTTCTGCACCGAGGGGATGTAGTTGCCGCAGTTGTCGCATCCGCCGCTGCCGTCCTGCGCCTGGGCGGCCATATCGATGGACTTGGACCAGGTGAAGGAGTCCAGCAGGTAGAAGCCGGAGGTGAACCGCTTTTCCACCTTGGCTTGCAGGCCGTTGTAATTGGAACTGGCCCATGGCAACGTGCCCAGGATCGAAGTGAAGTTGGGCATGGGAACGCGGCTCTGGAAGTTGGTAATGCAGCCGCTGGCGGGACTGCTCTCCGTGGCCGAGGTGCAGGTAGTGGGCTGCATGACGGTGGCCTGATTGATGTCGTTGATGATGACTTCGTTGAGGCCGCTATTGCCCACATAGGCCAAGTCGATCAGCAGGCTGTGGCCCAGGTCGCGCTGCACGCTGAAGAACCAACTGCGCACCTGGGTGTCGGGCGAGTTGGCCGGCATGTACTGAAGGGCTACTTCGAGCGGATTGTAGTTTGCCGCGCTGACCATATTGGCCGGGAAGCTGCTTTCGGTGTTGAGGTAGGTGGACAGGCCGGGGTAGACCAGCCGGGTGGCGCTGATGCCGTAGGGCGCATTCTGGGTCAGGTAGCTGGAGCCGGTGCGGTTCCAGTGCGAGTAGCTGATGCCGAAGCCGCCGCGCAAGGCGGTGTTGTGGTTGAGGCT
>Ga0316217_10001443_pt1 | contig 30865 bp, 27 predicted proteins | sample 1anoAmetaG_FD_203633 | JGI IMG/M metagenome (GOLD analysis project Ga0316217, IMG submission 203633) | Freshwater microbial communities from Trout Bog Lake, Wisconsin, USA - 1anoA | ecosystem: Environmental > Aquatic > Freshwater > Lake > Hypolimnion/Profundal zone | place: USA: Wisconsin... | reverse complement strand
GTAGTACCGCAGAGCGGCCTTTGGCTGGCCCCGGCTCAGCATCATTTGTGCCAGGGCAACGTAAGCATTCACAAAATGGCGGTCCGCGCTGATTGCGGCTTCCATTTCGCTGACCGCCCGTTGCAGGTTTCCCAGCTGGCTGTGGGCAATGCCCAGCAGATAGTGCGTCGCTGCCGAATTGCCCTGTTTCAACAAGTTTTCCAATACATCTGCCGCCTGCTGCGGCCGGTTGCGACCGAGTTGGATGCGGGCTTGCATTATCTGCACATCGGGAATGTTCTTGCGTTCCCGCAGCAACGGCGCCAGGACCGACTCGGCCCGCTCAAGGTCTCCTGCAAGCAGCGCAATCTCCCCCATTTGCAATCGCGCCTGGAAGAAGTCTTTGTCCTCTTCGCTGATCTTTTCGTAGACCTTGCGCGCTTCATCGAAGCGCCGCTGGGTCATGTAGAAATTCGCCAAGGCAAAGCGGGACTGGGCAGAGTTGTTCTGCACCTGCACCAGAGCCTGGTATACCTGCTCCGCATCCGCGCTCCTCTGACGCAATGCCAGGAACTGCGCCAAGGTCAGCAGAACTTCTGCCGACTGCGGCGCATCTTTTGCCGCCGCCCGATAGAGTTGCTCGGCCTCATCGTACCTGCCTGTTGAAAGATAAAATGCTGCGAGCGCCTTGCGTCCGTCGAACGAATCGGGCTGCAAGGCGAGCGCTTTGCGAAGCTCTGTCTCTGCCAATTCGTTCTTGTGCACCGTGGCATAGATCAGTCCCAGGTTGAGATGGACTCCCACCTGGGCAGGCTGTTCATGGCTTAGGGATTGCAAGTCGAGAATGGCCTGCGAGGTCATGCCGCGAGCCACGTTGGCATTCGCCATCAGCAGCCGTGCGTCAACATTCCCCGGGCTGGTTGCCAACACCGTCTTGGCCAATTGCAAAGCGTCTTCGTACATGCCCGCCTTGAGGTAGATCTGCCCCAGGGCAAGCCGCGCTGTCTGATTCTGTGGGGAAATGGCCAGCACCTGCTGAAACTGCAGCCCGGCATCGCGAAGCTGGGAGGTCTTCGCGTAGGCCTGCCCTAGTTTCAAATGCCCTTCTTCGTTCCTGGGCTCTGCCTTGACCGCGTTCTTGTACTCAATGATGGCGTTATCAAAATGCAGATTTTGCACTGCACGGTCGCCTCGGGCGATTGCCTGGTCCCGAACCTTGACTGGGTCTCGGGAGCAACCCGAGAGCAGGCAAAGAAGGGCTATGGTGGACAGACAACTGCCCATGGTGCGGTTGGCGAAAGCCCATCGCGGCATTCTGGAATCTCCTGGCACAAACCCGGTCTCATGATGGCTGTTGCACGTTCGAGGCCAACATGGCCCAAAATGCAACAAGATAGGCTTGGTCAAGTACGTGTAGCCGTCTGCCATTTCCAGGCACTAGCTCTTGCCTCAGCGCATTAAGTTTCGTTATCGGATTGAAATACAGCCCGTTCGCCCGTCTGGGCGGGAGCTTCATGGAGTTGCGCGCTTGAAACAGAGGACCGGGGACGGGGCCCCGATGGGATGTTTCCTGGTGAGAATTTAATCCTTGGGCCGCTGCCGGACAGGTCTCAATCCCAGGTGTCCAGTTACAAGACCATTATCTGGAATCTGTACTAAGCACGGCATGCGCCAATTAGCTGGCAGAAATCTTCGTTTCGAGCTTCTCCCTTGCCGGTTCAAACAAGGAAATCGGCACACTTCCCTGGATAATCGGGACTGGCGTTACTAAATGCCTTGCGCCGCTCCAGAGGTCGACGGCGAGGGGAGCCGACTGAGGCAGGCGCGCGGGGCGGAGCGCCGCCAGCAGTTCCGTTCCATGCTGCACGATGTGCGCCACCTGCAACGACAGGGCCGCGATAGGCAGCGGCCGGCTGAAGATGAAGCCCTGCACCAGTTTGATGCCAATGTCCCGCACCGCAGCCAGATCCTCGGACTCTTCAATGCACTCGGCCACCACGATGCAGCCCATTTCCTCGGCCATCCGCTGGATGGACGCCATCACCGTCCGGCGCATCGGATTGTGCGCGATCCCCTCTGCCAAGTAGCCGTCCAACTTCAGGCAGTCGGGCCGCGCGTCCAGCATCATGGCTATGTTGGATTGCCCGGTGCCGATATCATCCAGCGCAATGCGCAGCCCCGCGCCCCGCAACTCTTCCAGGTTCGCCAGAAACTGCTTCTGGTTCCACGCCGGCGAGTGCTCCACGATCTCCAGCATTACCCGCGTCGGGTTCACCGCGGCCGCCTTCACCAGGGCGATCATCTCCTTGGCAAACCGCGGGTTCCGCCCCAGGCTGGAGGCGTGCGCGTTGATCGACAGCCCGATGTCGATCGGCAATTGCCGGGCCGCCTGCAGCGCCAGCGCGATCGTCCGCATATCCACCAGCGGTTCGGCCCGCTTGCGCCGCACGTACTCGAACAGCACGCAAGGATGCTCGAACGGCGTGCCCGCCGGTCCCCGGATCAGAAACTCCACGCTGTGGATCCTGGCTCCCGCTGGCCCCACCTCCACGATCGCCTGACCGTAGGGCGTCATCGCCCCGGGTTCCAGCAGCCTGGTCAGCGTATCGCTCACGCCCCACCCTCCAGCAGCAGCGCCACCTGGTCGACCAGGTGGGAGAGCAGCACCGGCTTGGCCAGAAAGGCGTCGGCCCCTTCCTGGTAGGCCGCCTGCCGAAACTCCTTCGCCGCGTGCCCGCTGACCACGATCACCTTGGGGCGCGGGCACAGGTTCGCCACCCGCGAGACCAACTCGATGCCTTCCACCCCCACCGTCGTCAGCGACAGGTCGGTCACCACCACTTCGTACTGGTAAAAGCTCAACAGCGCTTCGGCCTCCTCCCGCTCCCGCACCGCATGCACCTCGTAGCCGGCCTGCAGGAAGCGCGCTTCGAGACACTTCAGCAGGTCTTCATCGTCGTCGATGAGGAGCAGTCTTCGGGCCATGCTGCAACCAGTGCACGCCTACTACCAGACGGCAGGGTTGGGAATAGATGTCATTTCCCCGGAAACGGGGCGTGGGGCAGGACGACTCCCAGCAAGGGCCGCTGGCGGACTGTACGAAATCCGGAATCTGGACAGATCGCTTGGCCCGGCGCGGACTGGCCGTGTGGCCGGTCGCCCGAGCTAGTTCTCGAGCAGCTTGATGTTGTACAGCTTAATCTTGGAATAGAGCGTGCTGCGGGAGATGTCCAGGCGTGCCGCCGCCTTCTCGATCACCCCGTTCTCCAGGCGGAGCATCGCCGCGATATGCCGGACTTCCACCTGCTCCAAGGTGAGTTGGTCTAAATCCAAGTCCTCCCTGGTTCGCAAAGCAGGCTTGGAGGGCAGCTGGAAAATCAGATCCTCGGCACCGATGGTGCCTTCTTTGCAAAGCAGCAGGGCGCGTTCGAGCACATTACGCAACTCGCGGATGTTTCCCGGCCAGGAATAGGACTCCAGGGCCAATAAGGCATTGGGCGTCAACTCCCCAGCAGGACGGCCAAGATCGGCTTGCAGTTGCCGCAACAGGTACGCGGCCAGCATTCGGATATCTTCCTTGCGCTCACGCAGCGGCGGAATCCAGAGCGGAATGGTGCTGACGCGAAAGAAGAGATCGCTGCGGAACTTGGATTCCGCCACCAGCTTGGAAAGATCCTGATGCGTGGCCGCGAGCAGCACCACGTCGATGTTACGGTCGCGCAGGTCACCGAGACGCCGCAGCCGCTTTTCTTCCAACACCTTGAGGAGCTTCGGCTGGATTGTCATATCCATGTCGCCAATTTCGTCGAGAAAGACGGTCCCGCGGTGGGCGACTTCCAGCAGACCAGGCTTGTTGTTTACGGCTCCCGTGAAGGCGCCTTTTTCGTAACCGAAGAGTTCCGATTCCAGCAACTCGCGGGAGAAGCCCGCGCAGTTCAAATCGACGATTGATTCATCGGCCCGCGGTCCATTCTCGTGCAGCCACCGGGCCAGCACGCCCTTCCCGGTCCCCGTTTCCCCATGAATAAGGATGGGGGCCTCGGTGCCAAGGATTCGACGCGCCTCGTTTTCCAACCGCTGAATGACCTTGCTCTTCCCCAGAAACGGATCGTACCGGTAGCGCTCTCGTTTCGCGGTGCTTACCAGCTGCTTGCGACGGGATCTCTGGTCTTCCAAGGCCTTGGCAATCAATCCGCGCAGGACTGAAAGCTCGATGGGCTTGGTAACGAACTGCTCGGCGCCTTCCTTGATGGCGCGGACCGCGAGGTTGACCGTGCCGTGGCCGGTCATGATGATGATGGGAGTCAGAGCGTCGATCGCCTTGAGGCGGGGAATCAGATCCAGCGCATTGCCGTCGGGCAGAAAATAATCGATCAGTGCCAGATCAGGCCGGGCGATTTGAAACTGACGGCAGCAGTCTTCCGCGCGAGCAGCTTCAATCACTTCGAAGTTCTTGCTGGACATGAACTCGGCAATGACGGCGCGCACACCATCATCGTCATCCACCAGCAACAGCTTGGTTTTCGACATGCTACCTCCGCTGAGCCTGTGAGATTCGACCGCTGCAGCGGCAATTGAAAGTTGTTCAATTATAGAACGGAATGCCAAAGCTGGACTTCCGAGGCCGAATGATGCTCCGTGGCGGACAGCTTGGATCGGTCGATTTGGGAATTTCAGCTTGATTCGCTTCACGGAGGGCGGCTGACCGCTGCCAGCACCAGGCACGCCGGCAAGGAGTGCTGAACTCGCAGGTATTTGAAAATGAAGATGCGCAACCTGCCACTCCTGTGGCGTCGTACACGTAGAGGACTCAGGCGGCGATTTTAATACTCGATATTTTTCTGTACCGGCTCATTTCCGGCCCCGGAGGCAGCCGATACCCGACGAATTCGCCACTAGGGCCTGCAACGTAACATCGGTGACGAGCGTTGCAATGGATCTACGTGGCCGACAATCAGCAGGTGGTTGATCGGCAACGTTTTCGCATTTGCGGAGAGTGCCTGCCGAGGTCGTAGCGATCCGCAGTAGCGCCTCTACCAATCTGGTCAACTCAACCCAGCCTGTCGTGGGACGAAACGGGGACTACGATGCTCACCGTACAAGAACCGGACAGGCGTCCGAATTTCAGACTTCCCGCTTAGATCGAAGCCCCAAATCTCGCAGCTATTCTTTTATTTTGAAGCAGTTGATCGCAGCTCCTCCTGTGGCCCGTCAGTTGCAGTAAAGCTGCATGAGCGACCGCCATGAGGCGCGTAGCTGTGCCAAGAGCAGAAAGGTTGCATTTATGAAGGGGTCGCCACGGAAACAAGTTTCGCTGTGTCTAGCAATCGCGCTCCTCCTCCTCGCCGCAGGGGTAATCCAGGCTCACGCCGACCCGATTAGCTTCGGTGTCAGTGGCCCCACCGGGGGCGTGACCTTAGTCCATGACAGCGGCGGCGGCCAGTACGTTAGTTTCTCAGGGCTCAAACTGCTCGTGGGAGACTCCGCGTTCAACGCACCGCTGGCGATCTATCCTGGCAGTGGGAGCTTTCTCTTCAACAATGCTTCCACGGGTGGCTTCGCCGCTCTGAACGGTGCCTACCTGACGATGGGCAATTCCGTTTCGGGCATTCTGCTGGGAACGATCGATTCCATTCAAGTCATCGGCGTGGCCAAAGGCTCCAGCCAGACTGCATTCACCTTGCAGTTGAACCTTGGCAGCCTATCATTCCAGTCGTGCAGCACGAATGGGTGCTCGAACAGCCCCACGCTCCAAGAGTACGCTCACACAAACCCAGGTTCAGCCTCCGGTCTCATCAGCTTTACTCTGAATAATTCGACGGCCTCTACCATGGCAGGACTGTACGGCCTAACCGGAACACACAATGACCCCTCCGAGTCGGGCTCATTCTCGGGCGAACCCGATTTAGCTCTGGAGCCTGCTTCGCTGGCGCTTTTCGGCACCGGTCTGCTGATCTGCGGCATTCGCATATGCCGTCCGAAAAAGCAGTTGCAGGCTTAAGCACGGCAATGGGTTGATTCCATCGGGCTCTCGCGGCCAGTTCTATTCATTCGCACGGTTAACGACGATACACAATGGACTCCTGGAACGATCATGGCGAACGCGCTCACAGTCGATGTAGAGGACTACTTTCAGACGGCGGCCATGGCCGAGGTTGCGCCACTGGAATCCTGGCACCGGATGCCACTGCGGGTTGAGCGCAGTACCTGGAAATTGCTGGAGATCTTCGACCGCCACCAGGTTCGGGCCACATTGTTCTTTCTTGGCTGGATCGCTGAGAGATGCCCGAACCTGGTGGCCGGGGCGGTTGCCGCCGGACACGAAGTGGCCTGCCACAGCTACTGGCATCGGGCCGTCGGCCGGATGTCCCCCGCAACATTTCGTGAGGATACGCTGCGAGCAAAGGATGCCATTGAGGCAGCCGGCGGCGTCCAGGTAGTCGGATACCGCGCACCCAACTTCTCGATTCTTCCGGGCATGGAGTGGGCGCGGGAAATCCTGAGCGAATGCGGATTTGAGTACAGCTCCAGCGTTCACCCCATCCGGCACGACCACTTCAATAATCCCAATGCCCCCCGCCAGCCCTACCGGACGAAGGGCGGGCTGCTGGAATTGCCGGTGACCACCTGGCGGATTTTCGGTCATAACTTGCCCGTGGGCGGCGGGGCTTACCTCCGCATTCTTCCATTCGGTTTGGTGGCAACGGGCCTGAAGCGCGTGTTGGCGTCGGGAGAGCCGCTGATGCTGTATGTGCATCCGTGGGAGATCGATGCGGAACAACCGCGCCTGCCTGCCGGCTGGAAGTCGCGGCTGCGTCAGTACACCGGATTAAACCGAATGGCGGGGCGGTTGGAGAAGGTTCTCTCGCGTCACCGCTTCACCACCGTGTTGGAGGCCTTTGTGCGGCGCAGAGTGAATCCTGCCGTGCAAACACACACCATAGGCGTTGCATAAGACATGACATCCGATTGTTGGACAGATGCCAGTTTACGAGAAAAGACAAGCAGAACTTCGGCGCTGGCGGCGCTGGTGCCGGTTTGGGGCGATTGCAATCTGCCTCGCAATGATGGTCGGAATGGGGGGGCTGCTCGCGCACAAGGCATATTACTCGGTGTACTGGCAGCCGGAGCAGTTCGGACCAGCGCCCTCGCGTTTCTGGCATTTCCGGCAGGTTTTTCCCTATTCGGTCGTTCCCGGCGGAACCCTCGATGCTTTCGAAGTGGTGGAGACAATGCACGGTGATCCAGTAGCGCGTGACCATTACAGGGATGTTCGGGCCGAGGCCCTGGTACCGGTTCGCCTGGACAAGCAACTGCTGGCGCACGTTTCGTACCGCAAGGGCGACAAGATCTATTGGACCTCCCGAAAGCTGAACATACCGAAAGGCGAACTGGTGCTGACCGACGGAAAGAGCATACTTCGCGCCCGCTGCGGTAACCGGCTCGCGTCGGGAGTGTTCGGACTTGAAGTGGAACCGACTCCGGATTTCAAGATAGAAGAACTTCTGGAGTCCTCGATACCCGAACTGGCCAGCATTCCTCCGGGGCAGAACGTGGCGTCTCCACGGACACGGGTACTTTCGTCGCAGTCCGAGGTGGAAGAGGAAAGCGAAATAGCGGTGACGCCTGAGCCTTCCGCCTGGGTGCTGTATATCTCCGGCATATCGCTGGTCGTTTGCAACCGATGGCGCCGCCGCAAAGCGGCCCTGCAATTGCCGGGAAAACCACGCAAGAATGAGGCGCTCCGTAGACCGGCAGCGGATGCCTCACGCCTGGGGGACTTGTGACCTGGCTTCGCATTCTCTTCTTATTCGTTTTGATCCTGGTGCTTCTGATGGCCGCGACCGGCTCCGTGCAGGCAGAGTCGAGGCCGACAGTGCTGCCCGTGCCGACGGTCATCGCCGTAGATGCCGATTACATAATCGGAAAAGAGGACGTCATCAGCGTCCAAGTCTGGAAAGAACCTGAGCTGACGCGATTGGTCGCCGTGCGCTCAGACGGAAAGATCTCTTTGCCGCTGGTGGGTGATGTGCAAGCGGCCGGATTGACACCTTCCCAACTCACCGCGGAGCTCACCAAATCGCTGAACAGATTCATGATCTCCGCTGTGGTCTCGGTAGGGGTGCAGGAGGCGCGCAGCCAGAGGTTCACGATCCTGGGAGAAGTCGCCCGCCCCGGCAACTATCCCCTAATCAAGCCGATGACGGTACTGGATGCTCTGGCCATCGCTGGGGGGTTTCGTGACTTTGCCAAGACCAACAGGATGTTCATCCTGCGCACTGCACCCGACGGCGCCCGCAGCCGCATTCCCCTGCGCTACAAAAGTGTAGTGACGGACAAGCAACCGAACGACAACCTCGAGCTGCAAGCTCGCGACACCTTAATTATTCCCTGAGATCAGCCGTGTTGGTCTGGACCAAACTCGCCCTGTTGACGATGCTTCTGGCCGCTTATGCCGTCGTGGCCTTTGCGCAGGAAAAAGCATCGCCTACCGCTACGCCGGAACAAGAACCGGCAGCGGAGGAGCGCCGCGGGCCGGACAGCAGGCTGGCTTCCATACGGCTGATCAATCCGGTTACAACGGGATGGAACGTGGCACTCGGCGGCAGCGTGCTCGAGATATTCGATAACAATCCCAAGGGGTCCCTCAGTTCCGCGTCGGATACGGAACAGCGCTTTTCCGGGAGCCTGAACCTCAGCCACCAGACGGCAAGAAGCAGTTACGCGCTGAGTTATTCGCCATCCTTCACGCAATACCGGCGATTCAGTCAATTGAACGCCCTCAGCCAGACCCTTGACCAGAGCGTGGGGTATCGGCTTTCAAAATCGAATTCCATTGCATGGAGCGTTACCGCGCAGGCTTTTCCTGCGGGGGCAGGCTCCGCCTATGCATTTAACGCCATCGGAGCGCTCTCGTCTGCCCAGTCCGGCATCGCGGAGCGCGACTTGATGAGCGACACCACCAGCGCACAAACGTCCATGAGATTTGACCACGCATTGAGCGGGCGTTCCAACCTGGAGTTCGTCGCCTCAGGAGGTCTGACCAAGTACCACAATCAAGGTCAAGATTCGTTCCCGGGCCTTTCCTTTCCTCGGGATTCACGAACCTGGGACGGCGGAATGTCGGTGGGATATCGCTACACGCTCGCCCCCCGCAGCAGTCTTAGCTTCAACGCCGCTCATCAATATTTCCAGTTCACCACAGGCAACTCTCACCAGCATGTGGAATCACTGAATGTGAGTTATAGCCGGCAAATTAAGGGCCATTACAGTTTCGGGCTAAGTCTGGGACCCGGCTTTTCGGAGCAGCAGGGCAATCGCTCCGTGTCCCCCAAATTGGTACTCAGGGTGGAAGCCGGCCGGGCCACCAGCCGAACCTCGGTGCGGGCATACCTGGACCGCAGTTATCAGCCGGGCCTGGAAGCCGGCTCGTTAACCTCCTGGACCGGCCGCGTGGCTTACGAGCGAATTTTCAGCCGGCGCTGGAGCAGTGGGCTTTACGTTAGCTATCAAAGCTCCCAGAACGCCACGGCCGCGGCCAACCAGCGCATCCCGCTCAGTGAGGCATACACCGCCGGCGCGCAAACGGATTATCGTCTGCAGCGACGGCTACGGTGGATTTTGAACTACGCGTATTCCCAGCAAAAAGGTTACACGATCGGCAACCAGCGCATGAGCCGGACGCAGGTCATGACAGGCTTTTCCGTCCAGTTTGATCGGGCTATCAGATGATTGAGGTTTGGTAATGGGCAAGCAACTGCCATCAAACGTGCAGGACTACCTAGAGATCGTATCGTGGCGCCGCTGGTGGCTGGTGCTGCCGGTCCTTATCATCTCGGTCGGCACGTTCTTTGGCAGCCTGTTTCTGCCGCGATCCTACAAGTCGGAAGCGACCATCATTGTGGAGCCGCAGAAGGTGCCTGCCAACTATGTCCAACCGACCAACTCGGTTAATGTGGCCGACCGCTTAAGCGCCATTCGCCAGGAGATACTGAGCCGAACCCGCCTGCGCAAGATCATCACCGAGTTCAACATCTATCGGACCAAGAAGGGCGCCATCGCCTCCGATGGGCAGGTCGAGATGATGCGCAGAGACATTGCGGTCGAGTTGGTGAACCCCCCGGGGGGGGAGCGCAACAAGGATGTAGCGGCGCTGAAGATCTCCTTTTCGGGCCCCGAGCCTGCCCTGGTACAGAAGGTAACCCGCAAGCTGACCTCTCTCTTCATCGAGGAACACCTGAAAGACCGCGAACAACAGGCGGAAGGAACTACCGACTTTCTTGATGACCAACTGTCGCGGCTGAGGCAGTCCCTGCAGGAGCAGGAGACGCGGATCCAGGCGTTCAAGTCTTCGCACGCAGGAGAACTTCCGGAGCAGCAGGTAGCTGGCCTGCAAATGCTCAGCCAGTTGCAGGGCTTGCTGCAGGCCAACTCAGATGCCCTATCGCGCGCGCAGCAGCAGGAGAAGTATCTAGAGGCGATGCTGGCGAGCATGCGGCTGATGCAATCGCCGCAGCAGATGAAATCGACATTGCAACTGCAATACGAGGCAAAGAACGCTGAGTTGATCTCCGCCGAGCAACGTTACCGGGCTAACTTTCCGGATGTTGCCCGGCTTCGCCTGGAGTTGAAGGCACTGCAGGAGAATCTAGAGGTGGAAAGCGGCAAGAACGGCGATGACGGCGCCAATCCGGCGCAAATGCGAGTCCAGATTCAGGGAACCAAAGAAGAAATCAGCCGCCGCATGGCCCGGCAGACGCAGATCGAAAATGATATGCAGCGCATCCAGGTGCATATCTCCAACCTACCCCGGGTCGAGCAGCAGTTCGCCGAGTTGATGCGCGATTATGAGACGTCGCGCGCCACCTATCAAACCTTGCTAACAAAGCGCAACTCGTCCTCTATCGCTGCTGAAATGGAGCGCCGCGCGGAAGGTGAGCAGTTTCGCATTCTCGATCCGCCCACCTATCCGGAAAAGCCTTACAAGCCGAATCTGCTGCAGATCAATCTGCTCGGGTTGCTGGCCGGCGTATTTGTCGGCATCTCGCTCACTCTCATAGTGGAAGTCACCGACCAGACCCTGCAACGGGATAAGGATATAGCCGCGGTTGTGGGAGTGCCGATGCTGGCCAGCGTGCCATGGGTGCTCAGCAACAAAGAACATGCCCGTCGGCGAGTTCAACATCTGATTCTGGCATCAACGGGCGGTCTGGCTCTCGTCCTGTTCCTGACGGCCACATACCTGCTGCGCTCTTCCATTATGAGCGGGTTTGGATGGCATATCTAAATGTACCTGCAACATTTTGGTCTCACAAAGAATCCGTTTCTGCTGAACGCCGGCGCACTCTACTACTCGCGCTCGCACAGTGCAGCCATGGCTCACTTGCTGCACGGAGTGCGCCACGGCAATGGAATCAGCTTGCTAGTTGGGTCTCCAGGGACGGGCAAGACCGCCCTCTTGCATTCTCTGGTGGACTTTCTGAGCCGCACTGATGTTGCAACCGGTTTGGTCCTGTTCCCCATGGTGAGGTCCGCAGGCGAAATTCTTCAACAAGTCCTGTCAGGGTTCCATGCGGAGGACAAGCAGCGCTCCACTCCCCCACGCCCCGGTTATTTAACGCCCTGCAGGAAGTGGTGCAGGATCTGGCGCGGAAAGGAAAGCGGCCGATGGTGATCGTTGACGAGGCGCAACGCCTTAATCCCACGGCACTCGACTGCCTGCGATTGATCTCGAGTATGCCGTGTCCCGGACCGCATTCCATCCATTTGCTGCTCTCGGCTCAGCCTGAAATTGCGCAATCGACTGCCGGCGCCAGCGCCCTTGGCCAGCGGATATCGACGCGGTTCGAACTCGGGGGAAAGGAATCAGGCGAGGTTTGGAAATACCTCGCGGTACGCCTGGCACGGGCAGGAGCCGACGACCGCGTGCTTTTTCTTCCGGAAGCTATCGCCGCCCTGGCTGCTTACTCGGCAGGAACTCCGCGCGCTATCAATCTCCTGGCGGACCACTGTCTCATGGCGGCATACGGAAGCGCGCTGGACTGCGTGGATGAAGAGACAGTCTCCAACGTCGCCACGCACCTGGAACTTGCATCGAAGCAGCGCGTTCCTTACCAGGGCATGCATTACGAGTGCCCCGGTGAATTCAGCAACGAGACGTGGCGATCGGCAATCGCGCAGTACCGGCAGCAGGAAATTCCTGAGCCACTGCGGATGATGGCAGCCATGCTCATGCCGTCGCAGGTTCCGCTGCCAGCCGCATAACGGACGGAGGTCCATGTGAACTATCTTTATCGGGCACTTACGCGGCAAACAGGGCACGACCCCTTCGGGCCGCAGATGCAGACGATGCCGCCGGGACGGGCGCACGACAGGGCTTCCGCCTTGAACGTGCCCCGGCCCCCGGCTGCCACGGGGCAGGACCGGACCACCCAGCCTCCATCGGCAGTAGGGAAAGAAGAAATTCCCTTTTACCCGGATATCATCTCTGATTCGCCGGCAGTGCGTCAGCATCCGGAATTGTTCTATGCCCTCTCCTCTGAACCAATGACCAGGGACCGCATCCTTGCCCTGGAGCAAATTCGGGTGCTGCGTTCACGGGTGATGGAGTTCATGCATGTGCGTAATGTCCGCACCCTGTTGGTGACAAGCGCGGTCGCCGAAGAGGGCAAAACTATCACCTCGATCAATCTCGCGCTCGCCCTGAGCCAGGTGCAGGGCATGCGAGTCCTTCTGGTGGATACCGACCTGCGCAAGCCTAGCATCGCTCGCGTTTTAGGGTTGAGCCCCGAGCACGGTCTCCTGCGATATCTGCAATCAGAGATCACCCTGGCCGAGTGCATCCAGCGCCTGAATAGCCGGCTTTCCTTCATTCCTGCCAGGAGGGCGACCAACTCGGTGGAACTGCTTCACTCTCCTCAGATGAGTGAATTCATCGCCTCCGTTCGCAGCAACTTCAACCTAGTGATTTTCGATGCGCCGCCGCTCTACTGCATTGCCGACTCTCAAATCCTGACCAACTACGTTGACGGCGTGATGATGTGCATCCGCGCCGGGCACACTTCCAGCAACCTGGTTGCGGAGGCCTCGGCGATGGTTTCGTCAAAGTTGATCGGCACCGTGCTGGTCGGAGGCGAACGCCAGCCTCACGGATACGCTTATTCGAACTATTCCGGCGGAGAGAAAGACTAGAAGGACGACAGACCATGGTCAGCCTGCTGAATCGTTACGTACCCGGAAGGCTCTTCGTAATCGTCGCGGCCGAAAATGTGCTGTTTGCTGCCAGCATCTGTGCGGTCGCATGGCATCCCCTGTGGCGTGAGTACGGGGAACTGTCTTTCGATCTGCGCTTCCTGCAAACGGGAGTTGCCATCGCTCTGATCTGCCAGTTGACGTTCTACTACTTCGACCTCTATGACCTGCGCTCGATCGCATCCAAGCGTGCGCTGATCGGACGATTGTTGAGCGCCTGCGGCGCATGTTGCCTTGTCATGGCTTTCCTCGCCATGGTGTTCCCGCCTTTGCGGGCGCGCGCCGGACTGATGGAGTTGGCGTTCGGATGCGTTGTTCTTATGATTCTCCTGGTACGACTGGCCTCGGAGTGGGTCAACCGCTGGATGACGGCGGGAGAGCGCATCCTAATCCTCGGCAGCGGCGCCATCGCGCAATCCATCGTTCGCGAGATCAGGGGGCGGACCGATTTGAACCTGCGGCTGCTCGGCACCGTCAGCGAAACGGACCGCGACGAAGCCGTAACCGGCGCCAAGCTACTGGGAACGATGGCGGAGATCCCCGATCTCATTGAGCAGTGCCAACCGGACCGGATTGTGCTGGCGCTTCCGGATGTTCGCTGCCAGGAGATTCCCGTTGACTTGCTGCTCCGTTACCGGTCGAGGGGCGTCCGGATCGAAGAGGCGGCGACCTTATTCGAAAAACTGACGGGGCGGATACCAGTCGAGTCGACCCCTGCGCGGACCTTGCTGCTCTCCGATGGGTTTCACAAGTCGACTACCCTGAAACGCTTGATCAACCGCGGCCTGACGATTGTGTTCTCCATCCTTGGCCTCGTGCTTAGCATGCCGCTGATGTTGCTGGTCGCGCTGCTGATCAGAGCCGACTCCGCAGGCTCCACCCTGTTCCGCCAGGAGCGCGTCGGCCGCGACGGTCGGCCGTTCCAGATTCTGAAGTTCCGGTCAATGCGCGTGGACGCCGAAAAGTCCACCGGGCCGCAATGGGCCCGCACCAATGATCCGCGCGTGACGCGGGTCGGCTCCGTGATCCGCAAGCTGCGATTCGATGAACTCCCGCAATTGTTCAACATTTTGATGGGGGACATGAACTTCGTCGGACCTCGGCCGGAGCGCCCCTTTTTCGTAAGCATGCTGCTGGAGAAAATCCCCCACTACGAGATGCGGCACGCCGTCCGTCCTGGACTGACCGGATGGGCGCAAGTTTCCTATCCATATGGGGCCAGTCTGGAAGACTCCAAGATGAAGCTGGAGTTCGACCTGTTCTACGTCAAGAACTCCTCACTGGCTCTTGATTGCGCGATCTTGTTCGAGACCGTTCGGACCGTGGTACTCGGCGGGGGGCGGTAGTCATGAAGAATCTCCGGGAAAAGCTGCCGGTGATGCGCCATTGTGCAGTGTGGCTGCTCGCGGTCGGGCTTTACTATTCCGGACTGCTTGACCTTTTTTCCTGGTGGCGTCGCCGGGTATTATGCCGGCGGGAGGCCGTGGTCATTGGCCTGCACCGCGTGCTCCCGCCCGAGGACGCAGCCCGCTCGCTTTCAGAGCCAGCCATCATTCTGCTGTTTCCCACGTTCAAGAACGTGCTCCGCGTTTTGCGACAGAGTTACAAAGTGTTAGCTGCAAACGAGCTGGACGATCTGGAGCATGCCGACAACTCCCGCCCGCTCTGCCTGATTACGTTTGATGACGGATGGCGCGATACTTTCGAGAACGCCTGCCCCGCCCTTCAGGAGCTTGGGTTGCCGGCAACGCTGTTTCTTACGACTGGACTGGTCAGCCAACCTACTCTTTTCTGGGCCGAACGCGTCACCCGCGTATGGAAGCAGGCGGGAGGAAACCGCGAAGATATTCGCGATCAACTGCGGGCGACGCTACCCAACTCAACGATCGTGGCGCTGCCGGATGCGATCGCGGCGCTGAAGACGATCCCATCCGACACTCGCGAAGAGCTGATCGGTCTCCTGGAGGCTCGTTTCGCGAGTCGTTCCGAGGCTGATCCGGTAGATAGCTTCATGACCTGGGAGCAGGTAAAGGCCGCAGCCAACATTTTCGAAATCGCCAGCCACACCAGCACCCATCCCCTCCTGACTTATGAAGATGAGCAGGTGGTTGAACGAGAACTCACCACGAGCAAACTTGAGTTGGAGCGGCGTTTGAAGAAGCCTATCCGGGCCTTCGCCTACCCCAGTGGAGATTTTGACGAGGGAGTGAAACAGGCAGTAGCCAAGGCCGGATATTCCTTCGCCTTCACCACCCGGGCCGGAATTTACCGCCATGGCGACGAGCAACTTGCTATTCCCCGGATTCTGCTCCACGAGGGGACCGTCACCGGAATTCACGGCAGGTTTTCTCCCGCGCTGCTTCATTTCCGACTGATGGGCTGGAAGCTGAGGTGGTCATGAAGATTCTTGTTATCGTTGAGAACTTGCGGTCAACACTCGCTTCAGTGCGTTCTTTGGGTCGCGCAGGCATTCAGTTCGGCGTCTGCGACACCCAGTCAATTGCCTTGGCTGGGGCTTCGCAGTTCTGCTCCGAGAGATCAGTCTGCCCCTCGCCTATCGACAGGGCTGCCGGCTTCCAGCATTTCGTTCTTGAGCTGTCAGTCAATCGCGGCGATGACGCTGCCCTGCCAATTTCGGACGTTAGGGTACTTAGCGAGCGCGTGGATCTGGACAAGGAATTGGTTGAACAATCTGCAAGGTTGCTCGGGGGCGCAGGTTGGAGCGGACCGGCCATGGTCGGATTCAAGCCGTCTCGACTGCGGTCGGGCGAGCAGTTCTTGTGCCCCAGGGGCCGAGCTCCCGTATGGGTTGCATGGATGCAATATAGGCGGACCCGTGTGGGCCTTGTGCGCGCGCAAACTCCGCAAGGAGGTCGCGCGTGAAACCCCTGACGATTCTCCACACGATCGAAACCAGCGGGCCGGGCGGCGCCGAGAATGTGCTCTTGACGATTGCGAAGGGGCTCGACCCACAGCGGTTCCGGTCGATCGTGGCGATCAATGATCCGGGCTGGCTTGAAGATCAGTTACATGAATTGCGGCTGCCTTGTCACCGGATTTCATGGAAGCACTGGTATGACCTCAAGCTGCCGCGCGCGCTTGCCCGATTGGTGAGGTCCGAAGGCGTGGACTTGATTCACTCGCATCTGCCCGACCAGAATTTCTATGCATGCCTTGCGGGGGCGTTGAGCGGATGCCCAACGGTAGCGACCTATCATGGCCCGGTGGAGTTCAAGAATTCCGGAAACCCGCGCAATGCGCTGAAGATCAGGCTGGTGAAACATCAGGCGGCGGCGGTATCCGTCGTCTGCTCCTGCGTGGAGCAGATGCTCATCGAGATGGGCTTCCCCCCGGCGCGAGTGCAGCGAATCCCTAACGGCATAAGTTCTTCAAAGTATGTTCAGGCCGGCGACGGCAGGCTTCGGAGCGAGTTGGGAGTGTCGCCTGAAACACCGCTGGTGGGCATGGTCGCAAACATCCGTCCGACGAAAGGGCATGAGTACTTCCTCCGCGCCGCCCACCTGGTGCTTCAACGCCATCCCGAAGCGTTCTTCTTCGTCAGTGGAGATGGCCATGACAAGCTTGCGCCGCCACTTTTTCAGCTGGCCGCCGAATTGGGTGTGCTTGACCGCGTGAGGTTTCTTGGCTTTCGCGGGGATGTGCCCAGCCTGCTCGCGCAGATGGACGTCTTCGTGCTGCCTTCCACCAGCGAGGGTTTTCCCCTGGTCGTACTGGAGGCCATGGCTTCGGGCAAAGCAGTGGTCTGCACTCGCTGCGGCGGGGTGGAGGAAATGATCACGGACGGAGAGGACGGCCTGGCCGTCCCGGTGGGGGATGCTCAGGCACTGGCCGACAATATCTCGTTGCTTCTCCGTAATCGGATTCGGGCAGCGAGGCTCGGCGAAAACGCTCGACGGCGCGTGCGCGAACAGTTCTCCACAGAAGGAATGATAGCCAGCTATGAACGCCTCTACCTGCAGTATGCAAGGCGCTCTGCTTCGACAGCAACCCTGCGAAATGTCGAGGTCTGCTGATGATGGCTGATAGAGACCTCCGCGTTCATTCGAGCCTGTCGCGCGACGGACGCTGGAGAGTACCGTTGCCGTTCGAATCTCCCTATCGCCGGATTCGGGGGCTATTTCCTCCTCGAGCACCCCGATACGGTGAGCGCCGCAAGGCAATTCGCGATTGCAGCGGCTGCGCGGTGCTGGCGCACCCCCGGCGCAGCCGTTGGCAAGGCTCCGACGAAATGATCAAGGCTATAACTGCCGTCGAGGCGGGATGCGTGCCCTGCACCGAGGGGCTGGATTTTTTTCCTCGATCCCGGCATCTGAACCCAAGCCTGTCAGCTGCAGCCGGTATGGACTTACACACTGCCAAGGTGTTTTACCCGACGAAAACCAGACTCACCGTTGAGCGATTGGACCAGACTTCGATTCTGTCCGGACTTGCGCGGGGGGCTTTTGCAATCGAGAGCCCGCTGTGGTGTTTGCCAGCCCAAGGAGCGGGGAACATGGGAATGACGCGTATGCGCGTGTTGCGAATGTTGCCGGATGGGGCGCGAGCCGTGCGGGTCAGCATTCAGCTCTTGATTCGGCGGATCGCCAGTGCGGAGGGAGCATGACTTCACTTCACTGGGCGTTCTGGATTTCGCTGACTTTTTGCCTTTATACCTTCTTCGGGTATGGAGCCATGCTCTTCGTGCTCGGCAAGTTCCGCCGCCGCACCCGAGTTCGACAAGCGATTGAACCCACCGTATCCATACTCATCGCGGTGCGCGGTGGGGAAGGTGCGATCGAGCAGAAGCTGAGAAACTGTCTTGCCCTGGATTACCCGAGGGAGCGCTTAGGCATGGTCGTCGCCTGCGATGGCGGCTCACCCGCAATCGAAGCAATCGTTGCGGCTTTGGGGGACCCGCGCATACGAGTAATCACGACCCCTTTACGGGGCAAGTCGTTCGCGTTGGGCCGGGCATTGGAGACCGTGTCCAGCGAAATTGTGGTTTTTACTGATGTTGGAGTCACCCTAGACCCGAGCGGCGTCCGTGAAATTGTCAGCAATTTCGCGGACCCGATGGTGGGCTGCGTAAGTAGCGAAGATGTCACCGCCGGATCTCCAGGCAACGCGGAGCCCGCCTTTATCTCGTTCGACCTGCGGCTCCGTCGACTGGAGTCCAGCGTGCGTTCTCTGATCAATGCCAGCGGCTCCTTCTTCGCTGTACGCCGCGAACTCTGCCGCAATTGGGATGACGCTTTGAGCAGTGACTTTTTCGTTCCCTTGCGCTGCATCGAGGCCGGCTATGAGGTAGTCACCGATCCGCACGCCCGTGGCTATATCGCATCGGTAAAAGCTGAACAGGAGTTCGCCCGCAAGGTCCGCACCATCGTGCACGGCATCAGCGTGCTCGTAAGGCACCGGCAGCTGCTGAATCCTCTCGCGCACGGACTTGTAGCGTGGGAGTTGGCGAGTCACAAGCTCTTCCGCTGGCTCTTGCCGTTGGGGCTGGTGTCGCTGCTCTTTTCCAACATGATGCTCTGGAATTCCGGATGGCTCTACCGGGCCACGCTGGTCGGACAGCTTGCCATTCTCGGTATCGGAGTGTCCGCTCTCGCTTTGCGGCCGCTGCGAAGGTTGCCGCTGTTTCAGTCAACTGGATTCGTTCTTCTCGGTAACCTCGCCACGGTGCAGGCATGGTGGGAGTTTCTGAAAGGGGAGCGCTACGTGAGTTGGCAACCGAGCCGCAGATAGTTCGGGCTCGGCCTTGATAGCTGCTTCCGCCGCCTAAGGAAGGTTCTTGACGATATGCGGACCGATGATCTTACTAATTCCGAGCGGCATCTTCTTCCAAAGGCGAACCGCCAACTGGAACTTGGGATTCGTAGGATCCAAATCGCCCGCAGCCTTGCCTTCGGGAGCCCAGTTCGCCCAAAAGAGGGGAACATCTTCGGTGTCCCACAGCTGTTTGAATTTATGGGTGCCGCTGTCTCGAGTGGACCGCCCCAGATCGAGCCAGCGAAAGCCACGTTCGCCGGCGATTCTGATATTGGTCCAGTACAGCAGCATGTTCGGCTGCAAGGAAAGGAAGTCCCAGTTCGAGCACATCCAGGTCGCTTCCAGTATGTCGCGAAACGAGAGCAGGAGGGCCGCGGCAACCGGTTCCTCGCCACGCCGGACCATGATGATCTCGCTCGCTCGCGGAAATGCCCGGAGCACTGCCGCAAAGAACTCCTTGGCGTATACCGGGGTGCCAAGGTCCCGCATGTTGCGGGCGTAAAGTTCGTAAAAATCACCGAGAGCAGCCGGGCCCTCGGGAGCGGCGCTGAGTCCCGACTTCATTGCCTTGTTGACCTTGCGCCGGTTGTTCGAATCCAACGATTTCCAGATCGCATCCGTATCCGGCCCCACGGCACGCATCGTGGAGACTTTGTGCTGGGAGACAGGCAGGTCGAGTCCACATTGGCCGCGGTAGCGCAACTGCAAATAGCGGGCACCCGACTGGCGAACGATCTCGATGGCATGATCGACCAGGGCGCGCTCGATCTCAGGGGAATCCGCCAGCGCACCACCAGCATTCAGAAACGGCAACGAAGTGAAAAAGCTGCCAAATACCAGGCTTTTCTGCCATACGAGCGGCAGAAGACCAACGACCCGATCCGCTTGGCGCGCCAGCAGGTAGAAGGTGCGATGGCCGAATGCGGCTTCGATCACTTCCTTCCATGCCCAGCGGTGGCAATGGGTGGCGCAAGGGTGTTGTACGACGTACTCGTCCCAAATCGATTGCACATCCGGGCCAGAGGAGAAAATTGTCAGGGGCATTTTGTAGCCAAACTCGTCGAGAAATCTGATTGCGCTTACTATCCCAACGTTAGACGGGAACTTGACCCGAATGGTAACACACCGAGCGAGCCCACCCCGCCGGAGGACTTGTCTTTATGAGTCACCTCTCGGGACCGATGATGGTGCCTCCGCAGCGGTCGGCATCCGCCAAGAGAATCCCATGGCCTGAGCGCATTCCCCTGAGAACTTCGGTATGCCACCTCATATCGGGGGACCTCTGGGCTGGTGCAGAGGTGCAGGCGGCCTCGCTTATCCGGGCACTCAGTGATCGACCAGAGGTGCGCGTCTCGGCCATCGTTCTGAATGAGGGGCGTTTGGCGCTGGAACTCCGCCAGGCAGGCGTGGAGGTTGCTGTCCTGCCCGAGAGCCAGTGCAGCTTCCTGCAAATTCTGAAGAGCGCCGAGAACGTCCTCCGGTTTCGCCGCCCGGATATTCTTCACTCTCATCGCTACAAGGAGAACCTTCTGTCCCTGCTACTGGCAAGGAAATGCCGGGTGCCGGTCACAGTCCGCACCCAGCATGGCCTGCCCGAGCCGTTCAGGGGATTAGGCGGCACGCGCCACTCTGCCGTGCAATTACTGGATCGCTTATCTGGCCGGTTATGGGCAGATGCGGTAATCGGCGTTAGTGCGGAGATGATGCCGAAGTTGGAGCGCCTGTACGGTGAACGGGTTGCCCTGGTGCGAAACGGCATTGACCTGAATGCCGTGCATTCATCCTTGAGCCGGGCACAGGCCAGAGCCAGGGTGGCTCTGCCCGAGGCTGTTCCAGTGTTCGGTATGGTCGGCCGAATGGAACCGATTAAGCGCGTCGATCTCTTCCTGCAAGCCGCGGCCATGCTCAAGCAGCGCTTCTCCTCGGCCCACTTTGTTGTCTCCGGATCGGGAAGCCTGTCCGATAAGCTCTGCCGCCAGGCAACAACGCTGGGGATTGACGACTGCACGCATTTTCTTGGTCATCGGGACGATGTATATGACGTGCTGAGGTCACTCGATGCGCTGGTAATGTGTTCCGACCATGAAGGGCTTCCGATGGTTCTGCTGGAAGCCCTGTGGCTCGGCGTGCCTGTGGTGGGACGCGGCGTTGGAGGCATTCTTGAAGTGCTGGGCGACAACGACTGCGGCCTGATCACCTCTTCTGATCCACAGCAGATCGCTGCTGCCTGTGCCCGGCTCCTCGAAGACACCACTTTGCAAGACCGCCTGCGGCACAACGCGGAAATGCGTGTCTCCGATCATTTCTCTTTGCAATGGAGCACCGATGAAATTGTGCGCCTGTACCGGGATCTGATCCTGAAACGAAGGTTGAATCCTGCATGATGGACCTTATTTGGTTGTCGCACTTCATCCCTTATCCGGTACGCGGTGGGGCAGCTCAGCGCAGCTACAACCTGCTGCGGCAGGCCGCAGAGAAGTACCGGGTTTCTCTGGTCGCCTTCAACCGGCCCGCCCAGTCTCCGGAGATGCTCGGCGAAAGTCGTCGGGAGTTTGAACGCTTTTGCCACCGGGTTGAGATTCTCGAAATGCCGTTTGCGTGGAAGGGACTTCGCTGGTGGAGCCAACTGACGATGGCGCCGCTTGCTTCCGAGCCGATCTCGGTTGGAGCCTACCGCGCACCCCGCCTCCAGGAGCACTGGCGCCGGATTCTTTCCGGGTATTCCGACGCACTGGTCCACATTGACAGCTCCGATCTCGGAGCGTTAATCGAATATTCGCACCAATTCCCCGTCGTCTTAAATCATCACAACTGCGAATCGGCGATGCTGTCTCGCCGCGCCTCACTGGAGGAAAACCCCCTCAAGCGATGGGTGCTGAAAGGCCAAGCGCGGAAGCAGCGCGCGATAGAAGCCAGCACGCTGCATCACGTGGCGATGAACCTGACCGTCTCGGACGAGGATTTGTACTCACTGAAGGCGGTTAACCCGTCGGCGGATTGCTGCGTGGTGGAGAACGGAACCGATACGGACTTCTTTCATCCTGCTCATGAGTTGATGGAAGAGAACACGATTGTTTTCGCTGGCTCCTTACGCTGGTATCCGAACCAGTCCGGTCTGATGTTCTTTGACCGTGAGGTTTGGCCACTGCTGAAGGCACGCTGCCCGGGTATTCGCTTTATCGTGGCCGGCCAGAAGCCGCCGAAGTTCCTGGTGGACTGGGCCGCGGCGGATCCGCAGATCCTCTTCGTTCCCAACCCCGAAGACATACGGCCGTTGATTGCCAGAGGCGCCGTATATGTCTGTCCGATTGTCGATGGCGGCGGCTCGAGGCTCAAGGTGCTGGACGCCATGTCCATGGGCAAGGCGATCGTAACGACCGAGGTGGGCGCTGAGGGATTGCGCACGACTGCAGGCGTTCACATGATGATGGCCCGCAATCCGGGGGAATTTGCCGATCAGGTGCTACATCTGCTGCATGACCCGGGCAAGCGAAGCGTGATGGGCGACGAGGCACGCCGTTGGGTCATGGAGGAATATAGTTGGCCCGTTATCGGCCAGCGTCTGCTGCGGGCCTACGATCGAGCTTGCCAGCGGACGGGACGAAGCCAGCCGCAATTGGTCAGCCGAATGAAGTTAAACTCCGAGGATTTTGCGGGGCGAGCAGCGGGAAGCACTCGCCGATAATATAGACATCGGCAACCGGCATTGTCCGCCAAATCGGCGCAACACGCGGCAAAGTAGCGCAGCCAGGATCGTCGACCATTGGCGGTCCCGTCAATGGCAGCCTTGCATCCGGAAATTGGATTGTCGTCCAGATTTGGGACTCGAAGCTTCGAGCCGCCCTTGGGCAGCCCCGCGCAGCCGCCACAGCGTTTGCAATTAATAGGTTAGGTCATTCCTGCCGGTCCCGCAATTGGCCAGTTAAATGCAATCAATTCCTCTTGTTAGGAGCATGATTCTCGTAGCGCAGCGACAGCTCAACTGGCCCTTATTGCTTTTGGAGATACCCAGAGAATATGCGCGCTTTATTCGCATCGGGATTTCCCTACCTACCCCAGAGTTTCGGAGGTTCGGAGGCCTCTGTCCACTCCCTCGCATTGGGCCTCCGGGATCGGGGCTTTCAAGTCGGGGTTCTGGCAGGGCTTCGGGCAAATGACTGGCTTTGGTTCAAGAACCGTGTTGCCTCGAAGTTGCTGGGCAGGGATGTTCAAACGGAGGCGTTGGTGGCGTTTATATAGTCGCCATTTATGGACTGAATCCGCCGATCGCATGTACTGCGTTCGGACGAATACCGGTACAGCGCGGATTGCCACGTTACAGCCAAGCAAAGGTCGCATGAGATACCATGCTTCGCTAGCGATTTTTTTTAAGAGGTTCCACGTCAGACGCAGATCGAAATAGAAAACGGCCATGCATCGCTGCAACTTGCATCGGCAATGACATATAGCGTCGTAAGTCTATGATGAGTCCTATCGTTGCCCACATACTCCCGTTCCACGGCATCGCTGGTACTGAGATAGCAACGCTCCGTCTTGCGCAGGCCGTCCGCACCCACGGCTTTCAGAGCATTATGTTCTGCCCGGGCTCTGCTGTTCAAGACATGTTCGCATCCGAGGGCTTTCGGACTGTACTGTATGAACAGGTTGAGCCAAGTTATCGGCATCCGAAGAATTATTGGCTAAACTCCCTCAAACTGGCTCGCTGCTTTCAGCAGGAGCGCGTCACGCTCATTCATTGCGCCGATGTAATGGCCGCCGAGTTCACTTCCCTAGCCGCCTTGCTGGCGCGGAAGAAGCTGGTTTGTCACGTCCGCAATCGGGTCGACACGATCTCACGCCGCAACCGCAGTTTTCTGGCGCCCGTTAGCAATTACGTTTTCGTGTCAAACAACACTTGGAGTACCTTCGCGATACCTGTCCGAAAGGCAAAGGGCAGCGTGTTGTATGACGGGATCGATCCGCAACCGGAAATTGGGGACGAGCAGCGACGCGCTCTGGCCGCGAGCTTCCGCAGCGAGTTCCGCATTCCGGCCGCCAGGAGAATTGTGGGGATGGTTGGGCGCCTCGCATTGCAGAAGGACTATGCGACCCTTGCGCGGGCATCAGCCGAAGTGGTTCGTAAGCACGATGCTTGCTTTGTAATAATCGGGGACTATACGGCGCCGCCTCAACGAAAAGTGTACGACGAGACACGACGTCTACTTGCGTCCCTGGGCATTGATGACAGGTTTGTTTTCACCGGCTTTCGGAGCGACGTTCCCAAGCTCGTCGCGGCATTCGATGTGTTTGTCTTGAGCACGCATCACGAAGGATTCCCCTTGGTTATTCTGGAGGCCATGGCAGATGAGCGTCCGGTGGCGGCGACTGCGGTAGATGGGATCCCGGAGATCGTGGCGCACGCGACCACTGGACTCCTGCACCCTCCCAGGGACCACATGCAGCTAGCGTTGAATATAGGCCGATACCTGAGCGACCGCCCATTCGCGGCTAAGATGGCCGCGGCCGGCAAGGCTCTTATCGCCGCCAAGTTCAGCCGCGCACTCTATTCGGAGAAGGTTGGCGAACTCTATCGTACTTTCATCTCAGGGCGATAATTCACGGGACCGGGGGCGACAAGGTGGCGCCGTTATGAGCCTTATTGCCGGCAGCACCCGGTTTCCCAGAAGCGCGGACGCTTTTCCCATATCTCGCGTATTCCAGAAGTCCTGATATTGCCAACCGGGTTCCGGCGCGCGCAGGTTCTGACGTCGCCATTCGCTTGCACCTGAAAACTGGTGGTCGCCGAACAGGTCGAGGCCCGGCTGGGCGCAACGTGCGACTGCACCGCCAGGCGCAACTGCGCCGGATTTTCGAAGTACGTCGCCATCGTCTGGATGTGGTCGCAGGTGTTTGCGATCGGCAGGCCGCTTCTCTTCAACTCTTCCAGCTCGCTTAGTACGGCTTTGACTCTTGCCGGGTCGCGCGGCCAGTTCTCACTGTGCCGATACCATTCCGGATCCTCGCCGTTGTTGTAGTTCTGCTCGATTGGCTGATACAGAACTTCCAAGGCGTTTTCGGCCGCGAAGTGCGCGACTGACGCCACCTCGTCCAAGTTGTGCTCCATGATGACGGTCTTCAGCAACAAAGAGAACTTCAGGCCGTTTTCCCGCCTTGTCCGGCAGAGTGTCTGGATGCTGGCGCTGGTTCTGCCGAAGAAATCATCATGTCCCCGGATCTTGTTGTGCGATCTTTCCAGCCCATCGAGTGAAATCGTTACCCGCCAGGGCCGCGCCAAAGCCAGTTTTTCAAGCTTCGACTGATCGGAGCAATAGCCATTCGTCAGGAATTCGCCGAGTAGTCCAAGCGAGCTTGCGTATTGCACTAACTCGATCGTGTCGGACTGGAGAAGGGCCTCGCCACCGGTGAACGTGACGTGCACCGGGCCCAGCCATTTCCGGAGCTCCCGAAGGCAGGTCTTGCGTTGCTGCAGCGAGGGGATGTCCTCGATGCCGCTGTTCTTCCAAATGTCGCAGTGAAGACAACGGGCATTGCATCGCTCCGTGAGAAGAAAGACGATGGTCACCGGCCGGCAGTGCGCTGCAAGCTTCCCGCCGGCGAAGCTGCGGAGGCGGAAGTTCGCGGCAGCATAGCCACGGTTGTAGAGCCATTTCACCTTGGACACCGAACCTCCCGTTCCGCGCCTTTCCACGTCGTCGTCATCATCTGGCTGCTTCGAGCAACGGCGTCCAGGACTACCGGGGCTTCACCGGGCGCATCCAGCAGTTCTGCATACCGTTCCGCCATCAGCCGCACGTCAAAGGCCTCCTCGACGTTTCGTCGGGCCGACTCTCCCATCTTGCGGCGGAGCCCCTCATCGCTTAAGAGGGTGAGCACTGCTCCGGCAAATGCGGACTCTCCACCGCCTGTGAGCAGCCCGTCAAATCCATCACGCACAAATTCTGGTATGCCTCCCACCCGACTGGCGACTACGGGGACGGCGAACGACATGGCCTCCAGCAGAACCAGCCCGCATGCTTCATTCCAACGGGAGGGCAGGCAGAAAACGTCGGAGGCGAGGTAGAAGCCAGAAGCAATCGGATCAGGAATTTGTCCGGTAAAGGTCACATGGCCATCAAGGCCGAGTTCTCTCGCAAGCTGTTCGTAAGCGGATCGGCCCTCGCCATCCCCTCCTACCACGAAGTGAACATCATCCCGGCTTCTCAGCACTTCCGCCGCCGCCTTAAGGAAGATGTCCACCCCTTTCTCCTTCACTAGCCAGCTGAGCTGAGACACGACTTTGCAGGGTTGTGGAATGCCGTAGCGAGCTCTAAATTCCTGCCCTGATACGGAGCGCCCGCGGCGTGAGAGATCGATGCCGTTGGGAACGGCAACTACCGGAGCGCTGTGCAGATTCTCTCTCCGGCTGCTGCCGGCAACAAATTCGCTCACCGCAATAACCGATGTGACCGGAGCGGTAATCAGCCGGGCCGTCAAGCTCCTGGCATAACCGCTGGACTCGTCGCCGGGAACTCTTGAAGCGTGGTCGTTGTAGACAATCTGTTTCACCCCTGCCAGTTTGCAGATCCAAGGCAACGGACGGAGAATCCCCCCGAAGGAATAAACGACGGTTTTCGGCCGCAGAGTTCTAATCAGCTTCCATAGTTGCCGCACCGACGAAGCCGAGAACTCCCCCTGTTTGTCCAGGTGATGCAGTTGCGTATTCGGTCTTTCCAGCAGGAGGCGCACGGTCTCGTTTGGTGGGCTTGAGAAGCAGTATGCAATCCGCTTGTGACGGCGCTCCATAGCCGCCGACAGATGCCGAGCGAAGAGCTCTATGCCGCCTACTTTATTCGGGGAGATCGCAATCAAGAACAGTACGTCAACTGCACGGTTGTTGCTCCGGGAGGTAATGTGCAGGGTCCTATTCATTTACCGCTCCTTTGCCTTCCCCCGGAACAATTGCCCGCGCATTCTTGCATTCAACCGGAAAATCAACTTGCTTCCTCAGTCCGCGAAACGGCGGCCTGCAAGAGGCTCTCCAGGCTGCTGGCCTTGTCCTGCCAGGCGTATTGGCGAAGTACTGTGTCATGCCCTGCTTCTCCCAGTGAAAGTGCCAGCGCCGGATCGCCGATCAGGCGCAAAGTCTGCGCCGCAAAGGCGGCAGGCTCAGTGGCGATCAGCAGGTTCTGCTCATCATGGGCATCCACGCCAGCGCAGCCTAGCGGGGTCGCCACAATTCCCTTCCGCATTGCCCAGGCTTCGAGCACTTTGTTCTTGATTCCTCCGCCAGAAATCAAAGGAGAAACCACGACGGCTGCCTGCTCGATGTAGGGGCGTATGTCCGGTACAAATCCGGCAACCGTGATGCTGGGATGACGGGCGAGTTTTTGAATTGAGGGATGCGGGTTGCTGCCCACAATCGTCCAGTGCGCATCGGGGAGTTTCCCTAAAATTGCCGGGAATATCTTCTGTGCGAAGTACAAACATGCTGCCACATTAGGCGGAAAGGACATGTTTCCCGTGAAGACGAGTTCCCCGCGCAGGACTGGTCTGCCGGCAGGACGAAAGAAATCGGCATCTACACCGTTGGGCAATACAACCACCTTTACGCCGGGCACAAGCCGCGTAAACGAGCGCGCATTCTCGGCTGATACAACCAGGCAAGCCTCGACCCGCCGGCAAAGCCGCCGCTCATAGGGAATCAGGCTGAGCGCATGCTTGATCGTACGAAGAAACTCCAGACCGCGCTGCGCCGGCAGTTCACGCAGAGTTGCCAGAAATGGCTCGTCAATCAGGTCGACCACCGCCGGAATTTTCGTCTCCGGAAGGTACTGCAATAATTCGGCTCCAAACAGAAGAATGGCATCAAACGGGCTCCTGATCTCCCGTTCCACGACCTTCTGAAAATCCGGCTGAAAGGGATAGGGCCGTTTGAGACTTAACATCGCGCGCATCCGCAAAGCTGCGCCCCGGAGAGGCGGCGGTGCGGTGTAGTTATCAGCACAGAGCTGCGTAATGTCATGCGACCGCTGCAAGTGGCGGAGCAGATGGTACATTCGCAGCCCGCTTCCATGACATAGCGCGTTGGGAGCAACCTGAGACACAACCAGAAGGCGCATCCGCCGGTCGCGACCTTCGCGCCAGGCGGTGGTTAGCCGTGGCGGTGAATGCTGGATAGTCGGCGCTAACGCCAGAAACTGATGCATCGCTATCCCCCCGTCACGGGAAACAGGACATTGGTCACATCCGGAGCAGCCGAACGGATAAATTGCGTAGACAGTTCCAGTGCGCGATCTTCGCTCTGGCCCCGGGGAATCGGTACGGTTACCCGCACAATCGCTCCATCACGATTCTGCCGGCGGAGCGAATCCCATAGCAGGTAGAGCTTTCCGCTGTATTCCCCAGCAATGATGCGGTTTCGCGACTCGTACCAGTACAAGACCAGCATCCGCTTGCCTTCCTTCTCGACCAGGTAGCGATTGACCTCTTGCTTTCTGCCGCCACCCAGATCCGCCGATACGAACGAACTGGAAACCGGCTCCCATCCCGCGCCCGGAAGGCAATTGCGGGGGGAGTGCATGCTCTCCCCGGCGTGCTGCGTTCGGTAATATGCAACATAAAGCTGCACACGGCTTCCCGGGTGGACTTCGTAATCGCGCAAAAGCACGCCGTCAGCCCGCAGGACGGCTAACGTGTCGGGCGGCACGCTTATTTCGCGAACTGATCGCCATTCGCCAATCTCGGTCGGCATCTTCTCCAAGTGCGGAAGCTCAGTCGCGCCTATGGCGCTATCCATCCAGCGTCGACCACCAAAGGTCAGCATCAGCAGCATGGCGACGATTAGCAGGGGGCGCTTCACTGTCCGCCCTCCGGCCTACTCGGGGTGAGAATTCGCTGCAAATAGAGAAGCTCCGCAGACAGCAGCAGGAAGGAAAGAACGAACACGAACCACCCCTCGAAAGAGTGCCACAGGCCCTGGATTGAAGATCGCCCGGCATACTGACTCAATATGCCTGTCCCGGTCACTCGCAGCGCATTCGCCAGAATGGCGACACAGGCGGCTGAGGCAACAAACAACATCCGACTCCATGACTGCAGGCGCGACAAGCTGACCAGCACGAGCGCGAGTGCGACCAAGCATGCCAGCGAGCGAAGTCCGCTGCACGCCTGGCTTACATTGAGCAACTGATGTGGCAGTTGCAGAATGTTTCCGCTGCGGTAGACCGACAAACCAATGAGCCGCAACAGCATTTCCGCCCCCCAGGAGGCCACCAGTTGCAGCGGCATAGAGATGCTCTGCAATAGGACCGTGGGGAGCGGGATGGCGAGCTCCAGCAGACAAAGCGGCAGGACAAGGCGCTTGAGCCAGCCCCAGCCGACAACCGACAAGATGATGCCGGCGAATAAAACCACCATGGAACTGCGCTGCAGGAAGAACTCGGCTGCCGCATATCCGGCGAGAAAGATCAGCTGCGACAGTGCTACCAGAGCGAGACCAGCGCGAGTGCTGGGGGCAAGGGGTGTATCGCGGAGGCTCTGGCGTCTTCCAAAGACGACATAAGCGATGGCGACCGGCGTCACTAGTCCGAACGAGTAATCAGGGTCGGTCCACCAGTCCATAGCCAGGCCGCGTAAAGTCGTTCCGTAGCACAGCAGGAACACCAGCGCCAGAACCAGCCAACACGCAATCGACGGGTAGCGTGTTTCTTCTGATATTGATGTCGCAATTGTGCTCGGACTCAAACTCAAGCGAAACTCCCTTCAACTCACCGTACCCGCAGGATCTCCTGGGCTTCGTCGCGACTGCGCAGCGCCGCATTCAGTTTGAGGGCGGAGGTTATCTCCTGCCGCGCCTCATCTTTCTGGCCGCTGCGCTGCAAGGCTACCGCCAGGTGAAACCGATACTCGCCGCTCTTCGGGTCGGCCTTGACGGCTTCCCGCAGCAATGGAATGGCAAGGCTGTTATGCTGCCGCCGGGAGTAGATCCACCCCAAGGTGTCGGTGACATTTGCCACCCTGGGCAATGCAAGTCGTGCGCGCCGGGCCAATTCCAGCGCCTTGTCCATGTCACCCACAGAATCAGCGTAGATCCATGCCAGGTTGTTGGCCGCCACTCCCGAGTTCGGATCGACATCGAGCACCCGGTTGTAGATCTCCTGTGCCTTCTTCACTTCGCCCTGTTCCTGGTAGAGCATGCCGAGCATATTCATCAAGCCCACATCGTTCTTCCTGATCCGCAACGCTGATTCATAGACCCGGATCGTTTCCGGCACCTGCTTCCTACGGGCATAGACGGACCCCAGGAGGATATACGAGGTGAAATTATCCGGCGCCTTCTCAATGGCACTCTTCAGCAGCGCTTCGGCTGAGTTCATATCGCCCAGATTGGCCAGGGCCTTGCCGGCGATGTTCAGTATTTGAGGCGAGCTCTGCCGTGCAAGTTCGGCGCGAACGCGCTGTTCGGCCTTCGCATGGTATCCGCTTGAAACCAGCGTGCTGATGATCCCGTCCAGCGCCCCATAGTCATTGGGGTCCAATTGTCGGGCCTTTTCAAAGCAAGCAATGGCATCGGCCGGTCGCTTCTGGAGAACTCGCAGAGAACCCAACCGGCTGAGCGCTTCGGAGGACTGAGGCATAGCCACTGCATACGCCTTGAAGCTCGCCTCGGCATTAGCGTAGTTTCCTTCATCGAGCCAAGCATTTCCCATCAGGAGCAGCAGGTCGGAACGCCGGGGCTCCTGCTGCATTGCCAAGTTGGAGTACCGCAGAGCGGCCTTTGGCTGGCCCCGGCTCAGCATCATTTGTGCCAGGGCAACGTAAGCATTCACAAAATGGCGGTCCGCGCTGATTGCGGCTTCCATTTCGCTGACCGCCCGTTGCAGGT
>Ga0316217_10001441_pt1 | contig 30888 bp, 24 predicted proteins | sample 1anoAmetaG_FD_203633 | JGI IMG/M metagenome (GOLD analysis project Ga0316217, IMG submission 203633) | Freshwater microbial communities from Trout Bog Lake, Wisconsin, USA - 1anoA | ecosystem: Environmental > Aquatic > Freshwater > Lake > Hypolimnion/Profundal zone | place: USA: Wisconsin... | reverse complement strand
GTTCGATACCGAGCTAAAACGAGCAGAGCGGCGGCTGGCGAGCCTCCAGCTCGCGCCGCTCTGCGGTCGAAGTCTAACGTCTCACCCCCTCTTTTTACCCCCAGATTGTGCTGTACAGCCACAGAATTACTTGACGAACAACTTAGCCATGAAGGTGCTGGGACCGAACCTCAAGACGGAATGCCAGCATTTCTTGGGTTCTCAAATGATACCGAACTATTTCCGCGCCGCCAAGACCGGTTTGCGCGCGGAGACCTTGCGGCAGATGACCCTCACGGCTATTGGAATCAAACGCTACCGAGCCAGATACAAAACCGCGCCCGCTAACTTGGCAGCCCTATGTCCTGACTTGCTACCTCAGGCCACTCACGATCCGATGAGCGTCAATGCCCTCCTATATAAAGTGGATGCGAAGGGAGACTGGCTGTTGTATTCCGTGGGGGAGAACGGCAAAGACGATGGCGGCGATTCCAAGACAATACCAAGTGACCACCCTTGGATCTGTGACGGCCTGGATGCGGTTTGGCCCAGGGCGGCGGAGTAGTGTTGTCGGTTGATTGAGCGTCACAACTAAAGGATGGAGGTTTAATCAGCGCGCAGGTTCTCTTGTTCCCACTTCAGGCATGCGAGTCGGGACCAGGCGAAGAAGGCGATCTTGCCTCGACGGTCGATTACTTCCCAATGCCGAGTGCTGTTGTTGAATTTGATCTGGCTGGCCCGGGTAATTTCCAAGTGGCCAAGGTCGAGTAAGCTTATGGCATCAGTCCAACGAGATCGGGCTGTGCCGTCGGGGTTGAATTCTCTAGTTGTGGTCATGTTTATGATGGTTGACTGGTTGATTGTAATCTGGTGGGGGCAGAGCAAGTGTGGCCGATGCCACGAAGGCATGCATCCTGAAAGCCGCGCGGGTAGATCCTCAAGGCTGCAATTCACGGCATCACAGCCAGGCTATGATAATTTCCCGCGGATGGCGCCGCCTGGGCTTTCGCCCGGCATGAAAGGCCGGATTCAATTATCCTCACCGTTGAACACGCAGACGGTAGAATGCTCTGGATGGCGCATATGGGTTCTGCATCCATATCGGCGACCAGGTGTTCAGATCAACGGACTTGTCGACCGTAATGGCGAAACTTCCAGTTGGCCCAGCTATTCCCTGTTCGCCAGGCAGTATAGAGCCATTCTCTGCCATAAAGTATGAGATGAATTTGCCCGACGGTGGAAGAACGCCACTGTTTAGAAAAAGGGTTCCCGGTCCTGTAAACTCCGCCGGCTGGTTCGGCTGGAGGGTGAAGCTCAACCCTCCACCCCCGTCCCTGCCCTGGCGCTCGAAGGTGGCGTTGACGCTCGCTGGAACTCCAAATAATCGCATGGTCGAGTTCGAGGGGATGGCGATTCCAATCGGGTCATTGCCGATTCCTTGAAATAGTATTCCTGAGTTGGTCAGGCGGTAGAACGTGAAGAGCATGGCGTTGGAGAATATCAACTCAGCCGGTCCGGGAACGGCGTAAACGGCGCCGTTCTCAAGAGGTGCGAAGTAACTCTGGGTGAACGCAATGCCTCCGCCTATCCGGATCTGGGTGCTATTCGTAAAATCTCCGAAAGTGGCCGTGATGATGATGGCGGAGTTCGTTGGGATCTGGAGTCGATTCGTTGACGTGGTGGGTCCGATAAAAGTCTCCGCCTCATCCGAGAAGCAGAAAAGAGCACACGCATAAATCATAGTTCTCATAATAATCAACGATAATCGCGTCCCTCTGCCTGTCAATCCGAGGCGAACTTCACGGCGTTCTTGGTGTCCTTTTCTTTCTCGCACCGAACGGTTTTCAATTTCTTTTCCATGTTCTTGATTTTGGCGACGGTTAACGGTCGATCTGCCTAAAGCTTTTGGGTGGCCTGCCGATATCTTGATCAGAACATTGGCAGGGAGGCAAAACCCTGGCAAAAAAGTGGTTGCATCAAACCACCGAGCCGCCGGTTAAAATTCCGGCGGCCATTGTTTTTACAGGCTACTCCGCGGGTGGTCGGTTATCCACCCAGTTTCTCCGTGAGCGATAAACAACTGGCCTCGGTTCCCAGGTTGATTACCATGGCGCCATGACTTTCAAATTCCATTGCGTCCGACTTGCGCGTGAGAGGAAGGCGGTTGCCCTTGGGGGAGCAGTCCTTCTCCTTCTCGCTGGCTGCCAAAGCCCGCCTCGCCCGAGTCCGGCACCACCACCACCACCTCCGCCCAGCGCTCCGATCGCCCAAGCGCGCCAACCAATCAGCCCCAGCGCCTGGAGAACAGAAGCCGAGCACTGGTTGGGGGTCAAATATCGAATGGGCGGCGTGGATCGGAGCGGTATCGACTGCTCCGGCTTGACCTCGCAGATCTACAGGAAAGTGACCGGCATTGCTCTCCCACGCACGACCTCGGATCAGTCCCATTGTGGCAATTCGGTTTCCCGAAGAGATCTGCGCCCCGGAGACCTCATCTTCTTTATCTCCTTGCAAGGAAAGGTGGTGAACCACGTCGGGATTTACCTGGGGGACGAGAAATTCGTTCACGCGAGTCCGGCCAAGGGGGTGGTGATGTCGTCTTTGCTCTCGGACTATTACGTTAAGCGATACCACGGCGCCAGGCGGATTATTCCCTGAACGGCAGTTGGCCAAGGTATTTTTCGGGCGCCGAGGTCCTTGATTTGCGTCTTAATTTCGGTGAAGTGAGACATGTTTCCACTTGGTTGAAGCTAAATTGAACCAGCCGCCGGGTTTGACATTGGGTTCACTACGGGCGAAGGTCTGGAAATGCCTAATGTTCCACGCTTGACCCGAACCTGTTTATCATGAAGAGAAGAGTCTTCCTGCGATTTCCGTTAGTGGCCGCAGCGTTGGCGATGGAAGCAAGAGCCGCCGATCCAGACCGCCCCAACAAGGGCTTCAAAGTCAGTTCCGGATCCGGTCGTTATGCGGAAGAACTTTTGATCATGGGCGGCAGGTTCGACTGCAAGGTTTCCGCCAAGGACACGAACGGCGACCTCTGCATTTATGATACGATTCGAGAAACGAAAGGCGGCCCGACCCTCCACCGGCATCATTACCAGGACGAGTGGTTTTACGTGGTTCGGGGCGAGTTCATCGTGAAAGTCGGTGACGACATGTTCCAACTGCGCCCTGGCGATTCGGCCTTCGGTCCGAGGAAAATTCCCCATGCCTTTGCCAAGATAGGCGAGGGCGACGGTCAACTATTAGTCCTTTTTCAGCCTGCCGGAAGCATGGAGGACTATTTCCGCCAAATGAGCAAGTATGGATCGGGTATCCCTGGGAGGCAAGAGGTCGTTCTCAAGAAGCTATCGGAGCAGCACGGTATCGAGGTTTTGGGACCGCCGCTTCAAATCTAAGAGGGGTATCCGGCCGCAACTTAACCGGGCGGTGCTGGAACCGCGCCAAGCTGCGCCATCAGGCCAAGCATATCCATGATGATTCTCGTTTCTTTGATCCGGCCCTTCGCTACCCGGTCAAGCACCATGCCCCAAACGGAGACGGGTCGCCCGGTGGCAGGGATGCCAAGAAATTCCCCCTGGTGCGTGCCGGTCCAAACGAAACGCGTCAGCACCTTGTCGTTGTCTTGAAGTTGCTCCTCTACTGACCAGCGCATATCGGGAAAGGCGGTTCGCAGCATTCTGAGGACGTCCTTTAGCCCCTCCAGACCGGGACCTTGGCCTGGGAGTGGAACTTGCTCCACCACGTCCTCCCAACAGAATTGATCAGCCGCATCGAGATTTCCGTGGTTGAGCACTTCCTCGATGAAACGACGAATGACAAGGCGATTATCCTCCATACTCAATCCATGGCGCTAGTTTGGAACCATTGCGTGAATCACGGCCGACAATCTAGACCAAGCAGACCCAACCTGCAAATCACCGACGCAAGATTCCGGCTTCGGTTGGAGGTTCGGGAAAAGGCCAGCCACGCCTCCGGGGCATGACTAGCCCGTTGACGAGAGACCGACCCAAATTGGCGCGCTTTGCTCGGGCGTCGGGGAGTTTCGATCGCGACTCGCCTGATCCGTCCGAGTCCCCAGCCTTGCATTTGACAAAGCGACGATCGTCGGGGATAGTAGAACGACAAGATACCCCAGCCGAGCGGAAAATAATTTCTAGCCCGGGCGGCTGGAACCTGGTTCGCGGTCGATATTTTCGACGCCTACCTCGCCACGCCCGGCGAGTTGTCTTCGCGACGAACCGAAAGCAGCCGCTTATGAGCATACTAGGCCATTTGTTTCACCGCCATCAAGTACCTGACAACGCGTCCTCCCTTTTCATTAACTGGCCCGGACAGTCAGGGACAACCTACCCTTATCAAATCCATCCCCTGGATGCGACGTTCCAGGCGGTGCCGGCAAGCTATATTTATGCCAGACAATCCGACGACGGGAATTGGGTGCCAGTCTATATCGCCCAGACCCGGGCTCTAAGCCAACGACTGGAGGGCCACGTCAGCTTGGATGACGCCATCGCGCAGGGAGCGACCCATATCCATGTTCATCTTTCAACGGCCGGTCAGGGGGCGCGCTGTTCCGAGGAGCACGACCTGATAGAACTTTGGCGCCCGGTGTGCAATGACGTTGTGGGGAGTTGACCCTGGCGGAAGATCTGGATGGCGATATTTTCAAACTGGGCGAGCCCCTGTTGTGCCCAGTCGCGCCACGCTATGCCACCAACATCAACCTCCTCTTTTCGCCCCCAAGTCAATGTCAAAACTCAACCGCGCCCCCCCAACATGACGATGAGCCGGACAATCCCGCCTGCGGTCGAAACCCCGGCGCCAGCACTCAGTGTTGGCAGGAGACAGTGGTCAGACACAGTGCGGATCGGCGGAATTCACATGCTGTAAGCTCTTGAGATCCAACGGCTAATCCAAGAAGTACGGGATTTGAATGTCTTCCCATGCGGTTCGTCTAATCTGGGACGAGACTACAGAACTATTAACTCTTCACCGCAGAACATATCGAGTATTATTCGGACGACGGTTCAGCCAAACGCGAGCAACAAAAACCCATGAAAAGATTATTTCTCCCCGTGTTGACGGTCGCTCTAGCCATGACATTCCTTACCGGGTGCGCCTGGCAAGTCGGTGGCGACAAAAAGGTCACGAACCAGCAACCAACGACCGGTCAGCAGTTGATTGACTTGCAGAAGGCCAAAGATTCCGGGGCGATCACGGATTCAGAATATCAGGCTCAAAAGGCCAAGGTGCTTGGAACTAATTGAGGCCGGCCGACTAAAGCGGTTTCCGCGCGGACGGCAGGGTTAAGAGGAAGCCACCGCCGGGTGATGCGCTGCGAATCTTCCGAAACCCTGCCCGCCCGAATGGCTGATGGAGTCCATCAGAAGAGTGCCAAGGACCTGGCGGCGCTCGAAGCGCGGGGCGGAGCGCTCGAAGTCCTGTATCAAGCCCGCGAGCAAAAAATTACGCGCGCCATCGGGATCACGTGTCACGCCAATCCCTCCGCCTTGCGAGCCGCCCTGGCGCGCCGCTTCACCCCGATGTCCGCGCGTGAACAGCGCCGCCTGGTGAACTCCATCGAGCAGGGGCGGAAGCTGGCCCTCATGCGGTTCTTCATCGACCACGAGGACGTATGACATGAGGCTGAGGGGTCGCGCGCATTGGTCCGATTGCCCGCATGGAAGACCGTGAGCGTGAAAGGGAAGCCAGGGGCTCCGCCGGAGCGCCTACCGGAACAAGCTCTCCTGTTCTTCTTTCTTGCGGATCTTCTCGACCAATTCGTCCTTCAGGGCGGGGATGGCATTCAAAAGCCCTTGAAAGGCGCGAACGGATTTGAGATCACAATGACCCGCGGCGCCCCAGAGGGACGCCTCCGATCCTCCGGAATTCCAAACAAAACTAAAGGCGCGCTCATTAGGGTCGTAAGTGTGAGGCACCGAGCCGCCAAAGCGGGCGACGGGCTTGGTGAAATCCACCGCTTTATTCGTCAACGCGACAGCGCCCCACTCGATCACCTTTTGGAACATCTCGCGAACCGCAGCCTCCTCGTCGAAGCGGAAACACCAGGCGAGCTCGACTTTCCAATCGCCAGCCACCCCTTCATTTATCACGAGGGTAAAGTGGTCGGGTGAAACGGCGATGAAACAGCCGCTGCCAGGTTCAAACCTACAGGCTAACATGAGGGAGTCGGCGTGTTTCGCCAAAAACGGAGCAACCGCGCTCGCGGGCATTCCCCTCGCCGCCTTGAGTGGATCGTCGGCGGGCGGACCTGGCGGGTTCCTAGGCGCGACGGCATTCGTTTCCGGACTAAGGGGCGCTGGTTCTGGCTGGACCGGCTTCGGCGGATGGTAGCCAAACCGTTCTTGAAGGTCCGCAGGCAGATCGGAAAGCAATACCGTGCCGCCGGCCATATCCACCCTGTAAACGAGTTTCGTGGCGTCGAACCTGACGACCGTTGCGCCTTTGATGACCTCTCCGTGCTTGCCCGTAAAGGTGATCGTGGTGTTGGTCTGCGCGTAGCCATCGCAGACAGCGAAAAGAATCAAAACTGCGCGTCTCATCCTGCCGCTTCGGTCGAGGTTCCTACTCTAGTTCCGTTGCGACGGGGAAATCGTGCCCCTTTTCGCGCCCGTTGTCAGCAAGAATTGGCTGCTTGCCCGCGAAGGCGCTCGACCAATAAAAAAAGCGACCTGGCCCTCACCAGGTCGCTTCAGAACCCCTACTGTCCAAGCAGCGGCCGCCAGAGAAAAACTAAAAAGCCAGCGGCCGGGTGGTGTGAGGCACCCTTTTGCCCGGGGTTGCAAACCGGACAAACTGCTCGTACAAGATATCGGCCGGTTCCGGCGGGACTTAAGCGCTTATCCGGACAATTCCAAGTCCCAAATCACGATTGCTTCCCGAGCGTTGCCGCGTTACCGTCTTTAGCAACTCAAACCAATACCATTCATGCAACGAACGGATTTCGCGTGCCTCCTCGTAATTTGGAGCTGGGTGGGCGTTTTCCCCGGCGCTTTGCGGGGCGCCGCGCCGAGCACCGCTTACGGCGCCAGCTACCAGGTCAATGTCGACGCCCACGGCCAGAATATCGTCGGCGACGCCGCCAATGAGCCGTCGCTCTGCATCGATCCGACCAACCCGAACCGCATGGCGGTCGGCTGGCGGCAGTTTGACGACGTGCGCAGTGATTTCCGCCAGGCCGGCTGGGCTTACTCCACTAATGGCGGGCTTAACTGGACCTTTCCCGGCGTCCTGGAGCCGGGCGTCTTCCGGAGCGATCCCGTGCTCGCTTCCGATGGCGATGGCGTTTTCTATTACCTAGGCGTCCGGACCAACAGCGTCTATTACTTTTGCGACCTCTGGCAATCCACCAACGGCGGCGCGAGCTGGCAGTCCCAGCGGATGGCCCTGGGTGGCGACAAGCCCTGGATGGCCATTGATACCACCCGCGGCCCGGGGCGGGGCAACCTCTATGAATTCTGGAGCCCCTTTTACAACTTCACCAATGATTTTAACCAGATCGTCACCCGGTCCAGTGATGGCGGTCAGAGCTGGATGGAGCCGATTTCGATGCCCCGCTGGCCCTACTTCGGCACGGCCGCCGTCGGCCCGCGCGGCGAGCTCTATATTATAGGCACGGACGGCGTCACGGGTACCTCCTTCTGGCTCAACCGCGCGACCAACGCCCCTAACCAAAGCGAGGCTCTGATATTCGATCTGAGCGCGGAAGTCGATCTTGGCGGACCGCAGATCTATGGAGGACCCGTCAATCCCGTCGGCTTGCTGGGCCAGGTTTGGGTGGCGGTCGATCCCTCCAGCGGGCCGACAGGAGGCAATGTGTATGCGCTCTGCACGGTGACCAACGACCCGGGCAATATGGCCAACGTCATGTTCACGCGCAGCACCGATGGCGGCGGGACCTGGAGCGCGCCGGTTCGCATCAACGACGACTCCCCCACGCAACATGCCTGGCATTGGTTCGGCGCCTTGGCGGTCGCGCCTAATGGCCGCGTGGACGCGTGTTGGAATGATACGCGCCACAGCCCCGACGGCTCCCACTCGGAACTCTACTACTCGTGGTCGGAGGACGGCGGACTTACCTGGGCCCCGAATCGGCCGCTCAGTCCGCCCTTCGATCACACCCTGGGTTACCCGATGCAAGAGAAGATGGGGGACTACATCGACATGGTGTCGCTCAACGAAGGCGCTTGCATTGCCTATACCGCCACGTTCAATGGCGAGGAGGACATCTATTTCGTGCGGGCGGAGCTGCCCATCAAGGTGGAAGCGGCGCTCGTAGCCGGCGCCACCCTGATTTCCTGGAACGCGGCGCCGGGCGGCCGCTACTCGCTCCAGGCCAAGGACGACCTTGGCATTCCTTGGTCGGCGGCGACTAACCTGGTCACGTTGGTCTCGACTGGCAGCGTCGCGGTGGTAGAAGACCCCGTTTCCAACCGCGGCCCCGCGCGCTTCTACCGCGTCGTACGCGACCCGTGACCTTGACCGCATCCCTTGCCGCGTCGGACGGCCCGTCCAGTCCAAAAAAATACTGACAGAAAAATTGAGGACAGAAAAATTGGGAACGGGAGCTCCAGGATTCTCCTTTTAACTCCCATTTTTCTGTCCCACATATTTCTGTCATCATCCCCTTCTCCTCTCAAAGTGATTCGACGAAACATCATGAAGGGCGAGCTTTTCGGGCCAGTTTGCGCTCCTTTTTCTTTGCGCTCCTCCAGAGCTTTGCTGTTAATGTGCAGTCATGCGTATTACCGGTGGAAAAGCGGCGCGGCGGATTCTGAAGGTCCCGAAGGGGCTGGCGGTGCGGCCGACGCCGGACCTGGTGAAACAAGCGGTGTTCAACAGCCTCGGGGGCCGAGTCGAAGGCGCGCGCGTGCTCGAGTTGTTCGCGGGGACGGGGGCGTTGAGTCTCGAATGCCTGAGCCGCGGCGCGGTCTCGACGGTTTGCGTCGAGAGATCGCCGCGCCATGCGGAGGTGCTGCGCCAGAATTTCGCCACAGCCGGTTTCCCACCGGCGGCCTTGCAGGTGCGAGTGCAGGACGTATTCGCGGCGGTGGCCCAAATTGCCGCGGCCGCCCAGCAATTCGAGATCATCGTGGCCGACCCGCCGTACGGGGAGAAAAACATCGGCCGGCGTTCGACCTCGCTGGCCCAGCAACTTCTCGATGACGCCCTGCTCCCGAGCTTGCTTTCGCCGGGCGGCCTGTTCGTCCTGGGTCACACCAAGCGCGACACGTTGAGCCTGCCATCGCATTGGAGCGAGAAGAAGCTGCTCAAGCACGGCGACAGCCTGATGCGCTTCTTCGCGGCGGTTTGAAACGAGAACGGCGGGATGACCCGCGTCGAACAAAGGTCCGCCCGATCAGGAGAACCGGGTCCGGCGCCAGAGTTCCCGGCCGCAGACCGCCAGAAAGACCAGCGAAACCACGGCCAGCACCGCCATCCACCCCTGGTTGATGGCGATCTCCTGCCGGGACGCCTGGAAGCCCAGCCAAACGAACAGGCCCAGGGCCAGCAGGATCACGACCGCTTCCAACCAATGACGCTTCGGGGGGGCGCCGCCCGTTTCTTCGCCGCGCACGGCGGCGGCGACGGTGGCTTCCGGCATGTTATAACGCTCGCACTCCCGCCGCGTGGCCCGCTGCCAGGAGGCCTGCTCGGAGGCCGGCGCTTCGGCGAAACTGATCGCCACCGCGCCCAGCACCATGATGACCGACCCGCCGATCACCAGCAACCGCGCCCCCGGGCTCAGGTGGGACAGTTCCCCAAAGACCAGGGCTCCCCAAGCCAAGCCCCAGAGCTGATTCGTATTCGAAAGCGGAATGCCGCGGCTGATGCCGATGTACTTGGCCGCGTACTGCTGAAACAGATCGCCGAGCACCCAGCAGAACCCGCCCAGAAAAAGCCAAAACAGGGCCGGACGCGCCTTCCCGAGGTCCAGGAAGAGATGGTCCAACCCGCCATGGAAGACCGCGCCGAGCGCCACCACGGCGCCCAATTCGCCGACGGTGAAAACGGTGACGAACGACAGCGGATTCATGCCGCTGATGTAGGCCTTCCGGTAGGGGATATACATGGTGCCCCAAAGCAAACCCGCCCCGAGCGCGGCGAAGATGCCCAACGTCGCGTTCTTCGGATCACCGCCGGAAGGTCCCTGGGTGGCGTAAGCCAGGAGGCACGCGCCGACGACGATCGCGCCCGCCCCGCCCAGCACCTTGAGCCAGTCTCGGGTGGAGGAACCGCGAAGTTCGTTGAACAGCAGCCAACCCCAGAACAAACCGACCAGGCTGTTGGTGTTCCACAACGGGAAAGCGATCGAAAGACCGACGTTGCGGATGGCGAACACCGTGAGGGTATTGGCGACAGCCCAGAGCATGCCGGCGAGGATTGCCCACGCGATCAAGTGCGGTTTCTCCCGAAGGTCGCGGAACACGAAGGAGGTGCCCTTGAGCGCCATGGGCACGGTCCATCGGGCCACGAAGACGCCGGCCACCATCCCCAGCGAGATGATAAACGGCGAGAACCCTACCGTGACGAGTTTGGTAGGGGCCTCGGCGGCGCCCAGCCAGGCGCCGGCGGCGAGGCCGCACAGCACGCCCAATTGGTGCAGCGAACGGGAGGAGCGGCCCGGCGAGGAAGCGGGTGCCTTGATTTCAGCAGCGGCCGGTTTCATAGGTTCATGCCACCAGGATGAGCAGTCCGAGGCCAATCAGAAGGACGGCCACGGGGATCCAGAACTGCGGATCGGTCGCGATCGCTGCCAGGATATTGTTTTTCATACGAGGTCTTTGAGCGGCCAGGGGCGCCCCGCCAAGGGCGCGCGCGTTGGAGTTAAGTGATCTCCGCCACCTTCACCGGGCGGTGTTCGTCGTAGGACTTCCGGGCCGCCAAGCCCAAAACCACTGGTATGCGCCCATCAAGGCCCGTGACGGCGGTGGGTCGGTTCTCCGCCACCGACCGCACAAAGGAACGAATCTCGGCGCTGAAACTTTCGGTGTAGCGGTCCATGAAGAAATTCAACGGAAGGTCTCGCCGCACCGCTTCGCCGGTGCTGATGGTGGCTTGGTTGGGAAAACAATTCTCGGTCGCGATTTTACCACTGGAACCAAGGATTTCCACCCGTTGGTCGTAGCCGTAGGCGGCCTGGCGGCAGTTATCGATGGCGCCGATGACCCCGTTCCGGAAGCGCAAAACGATCAGCGCCGTGTCGAGATCGCCGGCCGCGCCGATGGCCGGGTCCACCATAACTCCCCCGGCGGTGTAAACTTCCTCGACCTCGTCGCCGATCAGGAATCGCGCCATGTCGAAATCATGGATGGTCATATCGAGGAACATGCCCCCGGAGACTTTGATGTAGGCGACCGGCGGCGGGGCGGGGTCGCGGCTAATGATGTGCAGCAGGCGAGGCGCGCCGATTTCACCGGCGACCACCGCGGCGCGCGCGCGGGCGAAGTTGGCGTCGAAGCGGCGGTTGAAGCCGACCTGGAGCTGGACGCCGGCCTTTTCGACGGCGGCCAGGGCCCTATCGATCTTGGCCAGGCTGTGCGCGATCGGCTTCTCGCAGAAGATGTGTTTTCCGGCCTGGGCGGCCCGGACGATCAGGTCGGCGTGCGTGTCGGTGGAGGAGCAAATCAGCACCGCCCGGATGTCGGGATCGGCCAGGATTTGGTCCGCCGAATCCGCCACCGTCGGGATGCCGCAATGAGCGGCTACCTGCTCGGCCGCTTCCCGGTTCAGATCCGCGATGGCGGCGGCGCGCGCCTCCGGGACGCGAAAGGCGAGGGTCCCGGCGTGAACTTTGCCGATCCGGCCGGCGCCGATGATACCAACGTTGAGCTTGGGGTTGGACATAAGAGGGGGTTTCAGCGGGGTTGGGTAAAATGGTGTTCGATCGCGGCGAGGTATTCGCGGTTGCGGCGGGCGCTTTCCGCGGGGGCCCCCATACCGGGCAGGACGTCCTGTTCTACGAGCATGTAGCCCTGGTAGTCCCATTCGGCGAGGCGGCGCAGCAGGCGCGGAAAATCGACCGAACCTTTGCCCAACTCGCAAAAGATGCCGTGGCGCAAGGCCTCGAAGTAGTCCCATCCGGCGGCGCGGGCCCGGGCGGCGACGCCGGGGTGACAATCCTTCAGGTGGATGTACCAAACCCGCGGTCGGAATTGCTCGAGCGCCTCTACGGCATCGGCGCCACCGGCGCCGTAAGTGTAGTGGCCGCTGTCGAAGACCAGGCCGAGCAACTGAGGATCCGTCAACTCGAGCAACCGGGCGATCTCCTCGCGCGTTTCGACATAGCCCGCGCAGTGGTGATGGAAGACGGTCTTCAAGCCGGTTTCCGCCCGCACGGCCCGCGCGACCGCCTCGGCGCCCGCGGCAAAGGTCTTCCACTCGGCGAGACTGAGCCCGTCCTGGGGGGTAATGCGCCCGGCGCGCTGGGTGCGTTGGGGAACTGTGCCGTTGTTGTCGGCAAGGACGAGATAAGGGGCCGGCGCGGTAGCGACCGCCGCCAGGAGACGAGCGGTCTTGAGCGCAAGTTCGACGCCCTGCGCCAGGGCCGAGGGTTCTTTGAGCGCGACGGGAACAAAGGCGCCCAACATGACCAAACCGCGCCGGGTAAGTTCGGCGCGCAAGACCGGGGGATCGGTCGGCATGTACCCCCAATCCCCAAGTTCGGCGCCGGTGTAACCGGTCGCCGCGAGTTCATCCAGCATTTGCGAGAAACCGATCGGCTTGCCGCCGGTCCCTTCGAATTCCAGCGTGCCCCACGAGCACGGGGCGTTTCCAACCAAAAACTTAGGCATAAAGTTTATCCAGGATGCTTAGAACCGGCGGCTCCAATCGCGAGGCCAGCGCTCGACCACCACCTTGGTTTGCGTGTAAAACTCGACGCCGTGCTCGGCTTGGGCATGCAGGTCGCCGAAGAAGCTCTCTCCCCAACCACTGAAGGGGAAGTAGGCCATGGGCGCGGCAACGCCCACGTTGATGCCGATGTTGCCCGCCTGGGCCTCATAGCGGAAGCGCCGCGCGGCCGCGCCGTCGCTGGTGAACAGGCAGGCCATGTTGCCGTAGCTGCGGGCGTTCACCAGGGCGATTGCCTCTTCCAAGGTGGCCGCGTGCATCAGGCTGAGCACCGGGCCGAAGATCTCGGTGCGCGCCAATTCGCCCCCGGGGGGCACGCCGTCCAGGATGGTCGGGAAAACAAAATAACCCTCCTCATAGCCGGAGACGGAGCGATTCCGCCCGTCCACCAGCACGGAGGCTCCTTCCCGCTCGCCGCGCGCGATAAGGTCGGCGATCCGGCCCTTGCTGGCGGAGGAGATCACCGGGCCCATCTCGATGTCCTTGTCCAAGCCGTAACCGACCTTGCGGTCGCGAGCGGCGGCGACCATCCGCTCGGTTAGCGACTGGCGCGCCTCGCCGACGGTGATGGCCACCGAGGCGGCCAGGCATCGTTGCCCGGCGCAGCCAAAGGCTGAGTCGGCCAGAATGCGAGTGGCCATAGGGAGGTCGGCATCCGGCATGATGACAACGGGGTTCTTAGCGCCGCCCTGGCACTGGGCGCGCTTGCCCGCCGCCGAGGCCCGGCTGTAAATATAACGCGCGGTGGCGGTGGAACCGACAAAACTGATGGCGCGAATGCCCGGATGATCCAGCAAGGCGTTCACCGTGTCGCGCCCGCCGTGAACCAACTGCGCGACGCCCGGCGGAATGCCCGCCGATTCGATCAACTGGAATATCCGGGCGGACGTCATGGGCACGCGTTCCGACGGTTTCAGGATGAAGCAATTCCCCGTCGCCACGGCGTAAGGGAGAAACCAGAACGGGATCATGCCCGGGAAGTTGAAGGGCGTGATCGCCGCCACCACCCCGAGCGGTTGGCGGAACATGTGTTCGTCAATGCCTGGGGCAATGTCCTCGTTGTTCCGGCCCTGGAGCAGAAACGGAATCCCGCACGCGACTTCGACATTTTCGATTGCGCGGCGGAGTTCGCCGACCGCCTCGGCGTAGGTCTTGCCGCTCTCGTTGGTGACGGTGCGGGCCAGCGAGTCGAGTTGGCTCTCCAAGAGCGCTTTCAGTTTGAACAACGGCTGAATCCGCTCCCCCGCCGGCGCGCGCCGCCACCCGTGGAAGGCCTTGGCCGCCGCCTGGACGGCGCGGTCCACTTCCGTCGCGGGCGAAAGCGGCACCTCGGCCAGGACGGCGGCCGACGCCGGGTTAAGCACCGGCAGCGCTTCTCCGGCGGCTGAGGATTCCCACCGCCCTTCGATATAATTCAGGAGTCGTTCAGTCATGCGTTATCCTCGAGCCGGGGTGGCGAGGTGGTGCCGTTCCAGTTTGCGCGCCTCAACGTATTGCGCGCGCGCCTGGCGCACGGCTTCGATCTGGGAGACCTCGGCCACGGACACATCCCACCACGAATCGTAGCCGGGCACGCCCACCCCCGATTGGGTCTCGACCACCACGACGGTGACGCGGTCGTTGCGTTTGGCTTCCTCCAACGCGAGCTTAAGCTCCGCGAGGGAACCGGCCTTGATCGCGAGCGCGCCGAGGCTGCGGACGCTCGCCACGTAATCGACCTTCAACAGGTCACCGTCCAATTGGCCGGAGGTGGCCGAACGCTCCCGGTAGCTGGTGCCAAATCCGCTCATGCCCAGGGACCGGCTTAGCCCGCCGATGCTGGCGTAGCCCTTATTGTCCACCAGCACGATGATAATCTTGATATGCTCCTGCACGGCGGTGACGATCTCGGAGGGCATCATCAGGTAGGTGCCGTCGCCCAGAAAGACGTAAACCTCGCGACTGGGATCTGCCAGCTTGACGCCCAGCGCCCCGGGGATCTCATAACCCATGGTCGAGTAGCCGTATTCCAAGTGGTAACTGTTGGGGGTGCGGGTGCGCCAAAGTTTGTGCAAGTCGCCCGGATGGCTGCCCGCAGCCGAGAGCAGCACATCGCGCGGCCCCGCGGCCTCCCACATGGCGCCGATCACTTCGCTCTGCGCCGGTTTCGGTTGCGTGTTCAAATGGAAAAGGCGATCCACCTCGGTTTCCCAGGCTTGCTTGAGCGCGGCGATGAGGGCAGCGTAGTCGGCGCCGACTCGATAATTCTGCAGCGCGGGCTTGAGGGCCTCGAGGGTGGCGCGCGCGTCCGCCACCACTGGGATGGCGGAGACTTTGTAGGCGTCGAACTCGGCGGTGTTGATGTTGACAAAGCGAACCTCAGGGTTCTGGAAGGCGGTCATCGAAGCGGAAGTAAAGTCCGAGTAACGGGTGCCAATGCCAATCACGAGGTCGGTGTCGCGGGCCAGCCGGTTGGCCGCCAGGTTGCCGGTGGCGCCGATGGCGCCCACGCTCTGGGGATGGTCGTAGGGGAGCGATCCTTTGCCCGCCTGCGTTTCCGCCACCGGAATGCCGGAGCTGGCGGCGAACGCAGCAAGCGCGTCCGAGGCGGCGCTGAACAAGACGCCGCCGCCCGCGATGATCAGCGGTTTGGAACTCCGGGCGATGGCCTGGGCCGCGCGTTCAAAGGAGAGTTGGTCTGGCGCCGGACGGCGGATAAGCCAGACGCGCTTTTGAAACAGTTCGACCGGATAATCATAAGCCTCGGTTTGGACATCCTGCGGCAGGGCGAGGGTGACGGCACCGCAGTCGGAAGGCGAGGTCAGGACGCGCATGACTTCGGGCAGCGCGGTGATGATCTGCTCGGGGCGGTAGATGCGATCCCAATAGCGCGAGACGGGCTTGAAACAGTCATTCACTCCAATGTCCTGCGTGGCGGGCGATTCAAGCTGTTGCAGCACCGGCGCCACGTTACGGCGGGCGAAAATGTCGCCGGGCAGGAGCAGGACCGGCAGGCGGTTAATGGTGGCCAGCGCCGCGCCGGTGATCATGTTGGTGGCCCCCGGGCCGATCGAGGAGGTGCAGACGAAAGTCTTTAAGCGGTTGTTCGCCTTGGCGTAGCCGGCGGCCATGTGGACGCCCCCCTGCTCGTTGCGTACCAGGGTGTAGGGCAGGTCGGGGTTCTCGAGCAACGCCTGGCCGATGCCCGCCACGTTGCCGTGGCCGAAAATGCCGAGCACGCCCGAGAAAAACCGGTGCTGCTCGCCATCACGTTCCACGTATTGGTTCTTGATAAAAGTGACAAGGGCTTGGGCCATGGTCATCCGCTGTGTTTTCATCTTGATGCTCCGATTGCTTGAGGGTTGGGGGTTGTTTGCCGGGCGTAGTGGGTTTCGCGGTCAACGGTCCGGGTCCGGCACCATGAAGTCGCGCACGCAGGCCAGCAGCTCGGCGTAGGAACTGATGAAGGTACGCAAGGTCCGGGCGGACGCTCCGAACTGATCGAAATCCGCTGGCGTCATGCCGCGCTCGTCATAGGCGCGCCGGAAATCGGCGAATTTCCGGTAGAGCTCCTCGACCACCGCCGGGTCCACCGGGTTTTGCATGCGTGGCTTGACTTCGATGTCTGAATGATTGAACAACACCTGCCACTCGTAGGGAATGGTCTGGACGATGTCGCCGCCGATCAGTTCGGACCAGTGCAGGTGGTGGCGGTAGGCCGCCGCCAGGAGCCGCGCGCCGTAATGGCGCTGCTGGAAGATCCCGTAGGCCTTTTTCATCACGGCGATGCCGGCCCAGTCCAGGTGTCCTGGCGTCAGCACAATGCTCTCCTTCTTGGCGACGATCCGCAGCCAGTCGTCCAGCCGTCCGATCATCAAGGTGCAAACCGGCGTGAGGCTCGCGGTGTCCTGGCCCGCGGCGGCTCTCCGGGCGATGCCGCGCTCGACGGCCTCGGCCACCGCGAGCGCTTGGGGCAGCGTGAAGCAGACGGTGGCGTTCACATTCACCCCCCGCGCGGTGGCCTCTTCGATCGCCGTGATGCCGGCTTGGGTCGCCGGGATCTTGACTTGAATATTCGGCGCCAGCCCATGAAAGTGCATCGCCTGCGCCACGATGGCCTCGGCGTTGCGATAAAACATGGGGTTGGTCTGCATCGAAATGCGCCCCTTGCGCCCGCCTTCCCGCTCAAAAATCGGACGCAGGACCTCCGCCGCTTTCAAAGCCATGACCTCGATCAACCGCCAGGCGGCGTCCGCTTCCGTGTCGGTCGGGTGGTCCCGAAGGAGTTGCCGCAAGGGCTCGCGCCAGGCGGCCAATTCCTTCTTGAGCACGCCGATCACGATGGTGGGATTGGTGGTGGCGCCGACTGCCCCGTGCGAAATCGCGTAGCGCAATTCCTCGACCGAACAAGAATCGTTCCAGTAATCGTTGCCGCCAAGGGCGACGGTCCGTTGCAACGGGCTGGGCTGCGGAGTTTTCATCATAGAAGCCCTCTCATTTAACCAAGGGCAGGCGGGGATCCTGCGTGGTCCAGGTCTGCCGGACCCAGGCGAACGCGGGGTCATCGGCCGCCGCCATGGACCGAGCGGTCCCAGCCAGCGCATTCAAATAGTAAACGTTATATCCATGAGCGGCCACCACGGGGTGGTAACCCTCCGGGATGAGCACCAGCTCCCCGTCCCGCACCGTCAGCGTTTCGTCGAGGCGGCGGTCGCTCGTATAGACGCGCTGGATCGCGTAACCCTCGGGCCGGTCGATGCGGTAATAATAAATCTCTTCCAGGTCCACTTCCGCCGGCGGGTTATGGACGTCATGCTTATGCGGCGGGTAACTCGACCAGTTGCCGCTGGGCGTATAAACCTCGCAGACCAGCAACCGGTGGGCGGCAAAGTTGGGCCGAATCATGTGGTTGATTTGGCGCGTGGCATTGCCGCCCCCGCGAATCTCCACGAAGTCGTCCGCGGGCGCAACCAGGCGAGCGGGGTGGCGCTCTTCCGCGCGGCAGTAGCAAAGCGCCAGGTCGCAGTCGGTTTCCGCGGTCACCTCAAACGCGGTTTCGATCGGGAGGTAAAGGGTGTGCGGCAGACCGGCGAATACATTGACCCGCCCGCCCACCGACAGGAAGGTCCCCGCGGAGGAATGCACCGAGCAAATCCCGCCCAGCAGGACCAGGCCCAACTCGCGAGCGCCCGTTTCGGCGCGGAACACGGCGCCCGGTTTCAATTGGCGGTTCTCGAACGCGAGGAATTCGTAGCCAAAATCATTCACGCGATCGGTGAACCCTTCGGGGGCAACGAGGAGCTTCGCGGGGGCGGCCTGAGTGGGGGAGGGGGCGGGTGTCATTGGAATCTCGTAGTCCGCTGCCATGGGCTGACGGCGCATCACGCCTTGCGGTTGACCGATAGGCAGGGGGATGCTGCCAGCGCAAAAGGTTCAAACCGGAGAACCGTCCGCCGGGCGCGCGACGGACCCTTCGTCGCGCCAAGGCGGTTCCTTTGTTTTTTGGCGGCAATCATGCGCTTAAAAAACCATACCCCCGAGTTTTTTGAAAGCTCAGAATGCAAATAAACAGCAAGCGGACGGAGTTCCGCCGAAGCGGGTCTTGGGCATGGACCTGGGCGAGCGGCGCCCACTGCTTGCTTGGCGGTCCCACGCCCCGTAGCGCGGCGCCAACCGCCGGCAATCTCTTTCTTGCCCCGGCGGGACAAAGGGCGGTAACTTGAGCCGATGTCGCATGCGGACTTTGTTCATCTACATTTGCACACCGAGTATTCCTTGCTCGATGGAGCCTGCCGTTTGGACCGGTTGGTGGACAAAGCTCACGAGCTCAAGTTCTCGTCCATGGCGATTACCGATCACGGGGTGCTCTACGGAGCGATCGATTTTTATCGGGCGGCGCGCGAGAAGGGCATCAAACCCATTATCGGTTGCGAGGTTTATGTGGCGCCGGGCAGCCGGCTCGAAAAAAAGAGCTCCTCGGGCGGCCGGGATGTTTATAACCACCTGCTCCTGCTGGCCAAGGACGAAACTGGCTACAAGAACCTGATCAAGCTGGCCACCTCGGCGCATATCGAGGGCTATTACTACAAACCGCGGATCGACAAGGAATTGCTGGCCCAGCACAAAGAGGGGCTGATCGCCCTTTCAGGCTGCCTGGCGGGCGAGATCTGCGAGGCGATTCTCAAGGATCAGTTGCCCAAGGCGCGGGAGGCCATCGACTGGTTCAAACAAACGCTCGGCCCGGACAACTTCTACCTGGAGTTGCAGAACCACGGCCTGCCGGAGCAGGCCAAGGCCAACCAGCGCTTGATCCCCTGGGCCAAGGAGTTCGGCCTGAAGCTGGTGGCGACCAACGACGTTCATTACGTGGAGAAGGGCCACTCGCACGCGCATGATTCGCTGATCTGCATCGGCACGCAGGCCATGCTAAGCGACACGCGGAGAATGAAGTATGCCGAAGCGCAGTTTTACCTGCGCTCGGCCGAGGAGATGAAGGCGCGGTTCGCGGACACCCCCGAAGCGGTGACCAACACGCTCGAGGTGGCCGAGAAGTGCAACCTCGAGATCGAATTTGGCAAGCTGCATTACCCGGTGTTTGATCCGCCGGAACATTTCACGCGCGAAGGCTATTTGCGGCATCTGCTGGCCGCGGGGTTGTGCGTCCGCTACGGCCTGGGCGCGCGAGCTGTGGGGCAGGAGTTCGTGGTCGAAAGCGTAGCCGATCCGCGCCGGCTGCCGACCTTCGTGGAACCGTCGAACGGCGAGGGCGCCATCCCCGCGGCGCGGGAGTTGTCCGATCCCCCTGTGGCGGCGGCGGTCAAGGCCCTGATCAACCGGCTCCAAGTCGAGCTCAAGGTGATCGAAAAGACCGGCTTCATCAGCTATTTCTTGATCGTCGGCGATTTTGTCCGGCACGGGCACGAGATGGGAGTGTCCTGCGTGGCGCGTGGATCGGCCGCGGGTTCGATCGTCACTTACCTGCTGGGCATCTCAAACGTGGACCCCATCCGCTACGGACTGCTTTTCGAGCGGTTCCTTAACCCGGAACGCGTCAACCCGCCCGATATCGATATCGACTTCGCCGACGACCGGCGCGCGGACGTCATCGCCTATGTGCGCGAAAAATACGGGCGCGACGCGGTGGCGCAGATCGTCACCTTCGGCACGATGGGCGCCAAGTCGGTGGTGAGAGACGTGGGACGGGTCATGGGCCTGAGTTACTCGGAATGCGACCGGCTGGCCAAGATGATCCCGGCCGACCTTAAGATGAACCTGGAGAAGGCGCTCAAACAGTCGCCTGATCTGAAGACCGCCTACGATACCGAGGAGGTCACGCGCGAGCTCATCGATACGGCGTTTGTGCTCGAAGACCTCACGCGCAATGCCTCGGTCCACGCCGCCGGCGTCGTGATTGGCGATCAGCCGCTGGTGAACCTGCTCCCGCTCAAACAGGACGAGGATGGCGCCATCGTCACCCAGTACGCCATGGGCCCCGTCGGCGACCTGGGCTTGCTGAAGATGGACTTCCTGGGGTTGAAGACCCTGACCGTCATTCGCAACACCTGCGAGATGGTGCGGCAAACTCGCGGCCTCGAGGTGCCGATCGACAACCTCCCGCTCAACGACGCCCGCACCTATGACCTGCTGAACAAGGCCAACACGCTGGGGGTGTTCCAGTTGGAATCCGGCGGCATGCGCGATCTATGCCGGAAATTCGAGATCGGCTCGGTCGAGCACATCACGGCCTTGATCGCGCTTTACCGGCCGGGGCCCATGGAGCTGATCCCGGAATTCATCGCGCGCCGCCACGGCGAGGTGAAGATCGAGTATGAGCATCCGTTGCTGGAGCCGATCTGCCGCGAGACCTACGGCATCATGGTCTATCAAGAGCAGGTGATGCAAGCCACGCAGGTGCTGGCCGGCTTCACCCTGGGGAGCGCGGACCTGCTGCGCCGCGCGATGGGCAAGAAGAAGCTCGAGGAGATGACGAAACAGCGCGACATCTTCGTCAAGGGCTGCGCCAAGGTCAACGGCATCCCCGCCGCCAAAGCGAACCAGATCTTTGACCTGCTCGAGAAATTCGCCGGGTATGGTTTCAATAAATCGCACGCGGCCGCGTACGCGATCGTCGCCTATCAGACCGCCTACCTAAAGGCCAACTACCCGGTCGAGTTCTATTGCGCGATGATGACCAACGACATGGGGGACACCGCCAAGCTCAGCGAATACATCAACGAGGCGCGGGCGATGGGCATCGAAGTGCTGCCGCCCGACGTGAACGAAAGCCGCATGTATTTCGCCCCCGCTCCCGGCAAAGCGGCGCCGCCGGCCGCCGCGGAGACGCTCGCTCCGCCAGCCTCGGCCATCCGCTTCGGCCTGGCCGCCATCAAGGGCGTGGGCGAAATCGCCGTACAGGCCATTCTCAAGGCGCGCGATAGCGGCGGCAAGTTCCAGACTCTGTCCGACATGTGCGAGCGCGTGGATGATCGGTCCGTCAATCGGAAGGGGCTGGAGGGGCTCATTAAGGCGGGCGCGTGCGATGGCCTGGGGCAAAACCGTGCCACCCTCTTCGGCCTCATGGATCATGCCCTGGCGCGGGCCGCCAGCGTCCTCGCCGACCGTCGCCGCGGGCAAAGCTCGCTCTTCGGCATGTTGGAGGACAAGGGCCCCGCGGTCGTGGAGGCGGTCGCGCTCCTGCCCGAGTGGCCCGAACATGAGATGCTGGCCCACGAGAAGGAGTTGCTCGGCTTCTATGTCACCGGACATCCCCTGACCCCGTTCGCGCCCCTGCTCGAGAAATTCGGCCTGGCCACGACGCGGACGCTCGCCGGGCTGGAGAACCGCAGCATGACCCGTATCGGCGGAATGATTGCCGCCGTCCAGAACGGCATTTCGAAGAAAAACAGCAAGCCCTACGCGCTGGTCACGCTCGAGGACCTCGAGGGCTCGGTGCAAGTCCTGTGCGTGAACGAGAATTACGACAAGTACCGCGAGTTGCTCCAACCGGGCAAGGCCATCCTCGTCATTGGCGAGGTGAACAGCGGGGACGACAAGCCCAAGTTGTTTCCACAGGAAATCCTGCCGCTGGAGGACGCTCCCCGGCGCTACACCCGGCAGGTGCATCTTCGCCTCAACCTGGCCCACTTGACCTTGGCTCAGCTCGAATCCGTGCGACAGTTGGTCGCCGCCCACCCCGGGAAATGCCCCTTGTTCCTTTGCTGCGCGCGCCCGACCGGAGAGCGCATCTTCATCGAGGCCCACGAGCGGTTCTGGGTCGGTCCGTCGCGTCAACTCCAGGCTGCGGTGGACGAATTGCTGGGCCGGGACGCCTATTATGCGAAAGTGGACGCCAGCCTGCCCGAGCGCGCCCCGCGGCGGTGGGAGCGGCGCGAGAGCAACGGCGATGAATAAGTCGCAAAAGTTTTGACAGACCCGAAATTTAGGTCAGATTGACGACAGGGCTAGTCTGACGACCATGACGCGATGCCTGACTCAGGACCATTCTTAAAGGGCCAATTGCTTCTCGATAGCGGGCAGTTGCGCGGCTCGTTTTTCCAGCGCACCGTCGTGCTCATTTGCCAGCATGACGCCGACGGAGCGTTTGGGTTGGTGCTCAACCGCCCGTCTGGCAGCGATGCCGGCGATATGATCGTCGCCGACCTCCCCGAAACGCTGAAGAGTTCTCCGCTCTATATCGGCGGACCGGTGCAGTCATCCGCCTTGAGCTTTCTGCTCAGCGACGCGTTCCTTCCCGACGCCAACGTGATGCCCAACTTGAGCCTGGGTCACTCGCTGGACGCGCTGGTGGAAATGGGCGAGAACTTTTCGCCCACGCGGACCCTCAGGCTCTTCGCCGGTTATTCAGGCTGGAGTCCCGGCCAGCTTGAGGACGAGATGAAGCGCAAGGCATGGCTCACTCACCCGGCATCGTTGGATTTGGTCTTTGATGCCCAGCCAGATCACCTCTGGCAAAAGATTCTCGGGCAAAAGGGCTGGCAGTATAAGATCCTGGCCCAAATGCCCGAAGACCTGTCGCAGAACTGAACGACCGCCCGGCTCAATGCCCTGTCCCCCCCTCATCGAGCGCGAGTTGCGGGTGGCCTTGCGGAAGAAGCGCCCGGAGCGCCGCCGCCTCACGACCGCTTCGTGGTGCGCTGCCGGAGCCCTGCTTTTCCTCGGGTTTGCCTGGCTGGTTCCGGCCGCGAATCTCAGCCTCCGCCTTCACCACCTGCTCTGCATCGTCGGACTCTGCTTCGTGGTCCGCGCGCCGGCGATGGTCGCGGGAGCATTCGCCGAGGAACGCGGAAACCAAACGCTGGGATTGCTGGTTCTCAGCGGGTTGAGCGCCACCGAGGTCTTCGTCAGCAAGGCGCTCAGCGCGCTGCTCATCGCTTGGACGGATCTGCTGGCCATGTTCCCGATGCTGGCCCTTCCCTTTCTCATTGGTGGCGTTTCCTCGGAGGTATTCATCGCCACTATTCTCACCCTTCCCATCCTGCTGATCCTCCTGCTGGCGGTAACCTTGCTCGCGTCGGTGCTGACGGAGGAGGAAGGAGCCGCCGTGGTCCTGACGGCAGCTCTGGGGGTGGCGCTTTGCGGCCTCGCGCCGGCGATTCATTTTGCGCAAACTCATTTCTCCCAGGTCATGCCCTCCCGATGGTGGCTGCGCCTGAGCCCGGCCTACCTTCCCTGGCTGATTTGGAACGGGCATGTACCGCGTGGGGAGATCGGGCGCAACTTGGGCGCGACCCTCGTTTGGTCCGGATTATGTCTGGTTGGCGCGGCGATGGGGTTGAGAAGGGTGTGGCATGAGGATGAAGACGCCGGGCGGACGGCGCCTTGGCGGCAGAGATGGCTCCAGTTGGTTCACGGCACGTCGGGTCGACGCCGCGCCTTGGCGGCGCAATGGCTGGACGCCAACCCATTCGTGTGGCTGGCGGCGCGCGACGGCCAATCCGCCTTCATGGCGTGGGCGGTCGTTGGCGGGGTCGGCAGCGTCTGGCTGTTGTGCTGGGCGATCTGGGGCGCGCGATGGCCGAGCGTCCCCAACCTCCTCCTCACCGTCACCCTCCTCAATGCCTCGCTGCAATGGCTGATCCGCCACGCCGCGGCCCGCGTGTTGGCGATGGCCCGGCGGGATGGCGCCTTCGAACTGCTCCTGACCACCCGGTTGCAGCCGAGCGACATCGCTTGGGGCGGCCTGGAGGCGCTGAAGTGCCAGTTCACGCTGGTGGGGCGCTGTGCGCTGGCGTTCGACGCGGCGCTCCTGCTCGGCGGCCTGGCTACTCGACGCTGGAAGGCGCCTGCGCTGTTTGTTTACGGCGTGGCCTCGGGCTTGTTACTCTGGTGGGGATGGGCCCAGACGCGGGGATGGCGGCATAGCCTGCTCGCCATGTGGGCCGGCCTCAACTCGGGCCGTCCCGCGTTCTCCGTCTGGCGGACTTTCGGCGGCAGCACCTGGGTTTGGGTGATGAATTTGTATAATCTGCGGCATGCCTTTTCCAGGTTCCCCACCTTCCCGACGGGATCGATCTTCGAGGTCGGGCTGGCCGCCGCGGCCCTGCTGGTCGCAATCCTCGCCTGGTTCGCCCACCGGTCGATGGCCAGACGCGGCTCGACCGCGCCGGATCAGATCGAGCGCCGCCTCATCACCGAATTCCGCGAGATCGCTCGCGAGCCGCTGCCGGACCGAGACAATCCGGGCTTCAAACGATGGAACGTGCGGGAACGGTTTCCCTGGGGGTGGGACGTCGTCCAGGAACAACTCCACGAGCGACTGGCCCGGTCCCGGCAAGGCTGAATGACCTGTCCCCCCTTAATCGAACGCGAATTGCGAGTGGCCTTGCGTAAGAAGCAACCGGCGCGCCGCCGCCTCACAACCGCTTCGTCGAGTGCCGCCGGAATAGTGTGTTTCCTGGTTATAAGCTGGCTAAACCCGGGCTTTAACCCTGGACATTGGTTGCACCAGATGTTTTGCCTGGCCGGGGTCTATGTTGTGCTCCGCGTTCCGGGGTTGGAGGCCGGCGTTTTTGCCGAGGAACGGGGGAACCAGACGCTGGGGCTGCTATTTCTCAGCGGTCTGGGGGCCGCCGAGGTCTTTGCCAGCAAGGCGCTGAGCGCCGCGCTCGTGGCTTGGACCGACCTGATGGCCTTGTTCCCCATGCTGGCCCTGCCCTTTCTCATTGGCGGCGTTTCTTTCGATCTGTTCCTGGCCACGATTCTCGCTCTCCCCGCTCTTTTGCTCTTCGTGCTGGCGGTCACTTTGCTGGCTTCGGTTCTGACCGAGGAAGAAGGGGCGGCGGTGGTTTTGACCTTTGTCCTGGGCGTGATGGCGTGCGGCCTGCCGCCGGCGGTCGGCGCCCTGCTTCAGCATTTTTTTCCCCAAAGCCCGCCTTCCCGTTTGTGGCTGCGCTTGAGCCCCGCCTACGGGCCGTGGCTCATCTGGACCGGACGCGCTGTTCGTGGAGATGTCTGGGTCAATCTGATGGTGACGCTGGCTTGGTCCGGGTTGTGCCTGGGCGGTGCCGCGGCGGCGCTGAAACGGTTGTGGCGCGAGCAGGCGGACGGGGGGCAAAGGGCGCGCTGGCGCGAGCGGTGGCGCGGGCTGGTCCACGGGCGGGCCAGCCACCGCCGAGCGCTGGCGGCGAAATGGCTGGACGTGAACCCATTCGTCTGGCTGACGACCCGGGACAGCCAACTCACTTTCACGGCCTGGGCGGTCGTTGGCGGGATCTGCGGTGCTTGGCTGCTGGGCTGGGGCGTCTGGGGAAGCCGGTGGGTGAGCGCGCTTACCCTGCTGCTCACCGTGACGCTGCTCAATGCTTCGCTCCAGTGGCTCTACCTTTATGCCGCCGCCAAGGGGTTGGCAACCGCCCGAAAGGACGGCAGCTTCGAGTTGCTTCTGACCACGCCGTTGTGGACCAGCGATATCGTATGGGGAGAGCTCCAGGGGCTGAGCCGCCGGTTTAGGCCGGTGGCGCGGTGCGTATTCGCGCTCGACGCCGCCCTGCTGATCGGTGGTCTGGCCTTCTTTCCCTGGAAGCCGTCCACGCTCTTTGTTTATGGCGTCGTCACCAGTCTCTTGCTGTTTTGGATATGGCCTCTGGCTCAAAGCTGGCGCCCGGTCAGGGAAGTCATTCCCGGCGTCTTCCAGACTTCAACCCAGCCAAGCGAAGGACGCCGCGCCCTGTTCGTCATGTGGGCCAGCCTCAATACCGGCCGACCGGTCTTCGCCGTCTGGAAGACCTCCCCGGTCAGCCCCTGGATCTGGTTCTTGAACCTGTACAATATCTATATGTTCGGCTTTCGCTTTTCGATGTTTGCTACCTTTCCGAGTGGATCGTCCGTCGAGGTCATGTGGGCGTCCTTTGCCGCGGTCGTCCTGGCGCTGGCTTGGCTCGGCCGGTTGGGAGGGGGGAGCAAGGCGGATCCCCTGGGCTCTCGCCTCGTGCGGGAGTTCCGCGAAATCGTTTGCGAACCGCTGCCAGATCGGGACGATCCCGGATTCAAGCAATGGAACCCGCGCGAGCGCTTTCCCCGCCTGGGGGATTACATCCCCAAACCACACTGGCTTCTCCGGCGGGTCTGGTAGGTTGCTCAACCATCCCTTCGGGAAGGGGGCGTTGCAGTCGAAGCGGCGCTGGAGAGCTGGCCGTGGGCCGCCTTCAACAATTCCTTGACCGCCCGGACGAGTTGTTTTCCCGTATAGGGCTTGGCCAGGAAGCGATCGGGCTTGCAGTCGGAGCGAAGGAAGATTCGCTCATCCACCGTGCCGCTGACGAGGATGACCTTCTGCTCGGGGAAAATCTCCCGGCATCTTTCTATGAGCGCCATGCCGGTCATCTCCTGCATCGCGTAATCGGTGATCAGCAACAGGGGCCGGGTCTTGGCCTGGATAAAGGCCGCCAAGGCGTCCTCGGCGCTGCGGAAGGTGGGCAGATTGAAGCCCATCGGCGCCAGAATCATCACCGCCAACTCCAACAGCATCGGCTCGTCATCGATAATAAAAATAGTCGCCGCCGCGCCCGTTTCCGGGCTCACCTGTTCGTTTTCCTTCGTTCGATTCATGGCCGACGCAGGCCCGATTTAACACACGATGCTGCTGGGTGGCAAGTAGTGTTTTCCACGATTTTCTCGATTGCACCTAGTCTCTGAGGGCCTTAATCTCCTTCCAAGTTAGAACTAACCCGGATGCCCGCCAACGGGGAAGATTCTTGCATGAAAAATGAGCTAATGCGTGCCGCTAGCGCAGCTAAGAAGGTTGTTCCGCAACCTGAGCGCATGGCCCCACCCATCGCCGCGCTCGCCGCCCTGCAAGGACAAACCGCGCCGCCGGCGGGAGCTCTTTCCAAGCCCTTGCCCAAGGTACCGTCGCTACTGCTCGAGGGCGACCCTGCTCCCCCGCCGGCGCCAGCGGCCGGTCCGGGAGAGAAAGCACCGGCAGCGCTGGTGCCTTCGAACGCGCCTCAGGGGGCGACGCCGGGCGAGTTGCCCGCGGCCTATGGCACCAAGACACTATTGCTCGCGGCGCGCGAGCCGCATGGCCTGTACGCGCATTGGGACCTGACGACCGACCAGCAGAATGGCTTCAACTCCCAGGCGGCGAACCGGCGCCTCGTGCTCCGCGTCGGCCCGGAATGTCCCAACGCCTCGCCCATTCAGGAGGTCCCTCTCGATGCCAACGCGCGTCATCGGTTTGTCGAGGTGCCTCTGGCGGGGACCCGATACGCGGCTGAGTTGGGATATTACGAGCCAGGCGGACAGTGGCTGACGATCGCGTTCTCTAACACGGTCACCACCCCGCCCGAATCCGCGGCGGAAGACAAAACGGTCCGCTTCGCAACGTTGGCTGCGGAGACGGCCGCGCCCCTAACTTCCAGCGCCATTGCGGTTCCATCACCGGCGCCCGATGGAACGTCGCTTCCGTCCTCCGCCGCGCCCCGGATTCATTCCTCCCCCCTGCCCGCTCCCGAGTCGTCGTTAACCCCAGCCCCGGGGCGCCCCCCCTTGGACGGCTCCTCTCCCCCAGCCTCGCCCCCGCAAGGCGGGTACCAACCTCCGCTGGAACCTTCGCTCCTCCCGGCGCCTACCTCTTCCGAGACGCCAGCGGCGCGGGCTTGGGAAATGAACCCGCTGACCGGCAACGAAACCGTCGCCCTGCCCGGGTTGGGGTTGGCGGAGGCAGGTTCCGACGCGCGCCACGAATGGACCCCGGCCAAAGAGCGGGCCCTGGCAGCGCTCACCGCTGTCTGGACTCGGCGTGGGGAAGCCAATTCGGCGGAACTCGTCAAATTGCTGGAAAGCGCCCAAATGTCTTGGGCGGCGCAATCGATCCGACCGGAGGAACTCGGCCCTTGCGAAGCCCCCGAGAATCAAGCGCCGGTTCAAACGCCTGGCGCGTCCAGTCCGCAGGGCGTCCAGGCAGCGGCGCCCCCCCAGTTTTGGCTCAAAGTGAATGCCGAAGTGGTTATTTATGGCGCGACCGAACCGGGTGCCCGGCTCGTGTTTGCCGGACAACCCCTGCAACTGCGGCCGGATGGGACTTTCAGTTGCCGCCTGGCGCTACCGGATGGGAACTTCGAAGTGGTCCTCAGCGCTGCATCGAGCCAAACCGATGACCGGCGCGAAGCCAAACTCAAGTTGAGCCGACGCACCGAGCACTGCGGAGCGGTCGGGGAGCAGGGCGGAAACCCGCCGCTGCCCGCGCCGCCCAGCCCGGCGCCTTAATGAGCTCTGGATGAACGGCTTTCTCGCGCTGGTTCTGCACGCCCACCTGCCGTTCGTGCGTCATCCAGAACACGAGCGATCCCTTGAAGAAATCTGGCTTTTCGAGGCTATCACCGAGACCTATGCGCCCTTGCTCCGCTTGATTGAAGGGTGGGGACAAGCGGGTCTAAATGCCCCCCTGACGCTGACCCTCTCGCCGACCCTCTGCGCGATGCTGCGCGATCCCTTCCTCCAAAGCCGCTACCTCCGCCACCTCGATGGGCTCATTGAGCTCGCCGGCAAGGAAATCCACCGGACCGCCTGCGAACCGCCTTTCCAGGAACTGGCCCGGTTCTATCGCGATCGGTTCCAAGCCACGCGCGACCTCTTTGTCCGCCGCGGACAGGACCTGGTGGGGGCGTTTCGCGCCCTCCAGGACCAGGGACGCATCGAGATCATCACCACGGCGGCAACGCACGCCTTCCTGCCATTTCTGGCCGACCACCCGCCTTCCATGCGCGGGCAGATTCTAACCGCGCGCGACGACTACCGGGCGTGTTTCGGCCGCGACCCGCGCGGCATCTGGCTCCCGGAGTGCGCCTTTGATCCCGCCATCGAGACCTTCCTGCGCGAGGCCGGCATCCGTTGGTTCGCCCTCGACAGCCACGGCATCCTGAACGCTCATCCGCGCCCGCGCTACTCCCTCTATGCGCCCGTCCTGACCCCCAATGGTCTGGCGGTATTTGGCCGTGATCCGCAATCCTCAAAGCAGGTCTGGAGCCGGGATGAGGGCTACCCGGGCGACCCCCGCTATCGCGATTTCTATCGCGACATCGGTTTCGACCTGGACCTCGATTATCTCCAACCCTACCTGCCCTGCGTTGGCCAGCGGAGCTTTACGGGCATCAAGTATCACCGCATCACCAACCGTTCGGCCGAGAAGGAGGTCTATGACCGCCCGGCGGCGTTGGCGGCGGCCGACCACCATGCGGAACATTTCCTGCAAGCGCGCCTAAGCCAGTTCCAGCGCCTGACGCCCCTGCTGGACCGGCCGCCACTGGTGCTTTGCCCCTATGACGCCGAGTTGTTCGGCCATTGGTGGCACGAGGGACCGGAGTTTCTCGACCGCTTCGTCCGCAAGGCGCGCCGCGACCAGGAGGCCTTCACGCTCACCACTCCGGCGGAATTCTTGCGCCAGCATCCCACTCATCAAGTCGCCGCGCCCGCCGCCTCGAGTTGGGGAGAGGATGGCTTCTGGAAAGGTTGGCTTAACGAGAAAAATCAATGGGTCCTCCCGCACCTGCGCGTCGCCCAACAACGCATGACGGAATTGGCCGACCGCTTCCTCCAGCCCCACGGCCTCCAACACCGCGCCCTGCAACAAGCCGCCCGCGAGCTCCTCCTGGCCCAAGCCAGCGATTGGCTCTTCATCCTTCACACCGGCACCAGCCCGGACTATGCCGCGCGGCGCATCAAGGACCATTTGCTGCGCTTCACGACGCTCTACGATCAACTCATGGCGGATGCGCTCGATGAGCCCTGGATCGCCGAGGTTGAGGCGCGTGACAATCTCTTCCCCCATCTGGAATGGCGCCATTGGAAAACCAAGTGAATCGCGAGACCGCCGGGCGTCGCGCCGGTGGTCGCGAAGCGTCCGGACTGCGACCCGCTTGCCGGCGTTCTTTGCGGCGGAGGGGCGCCGACCGTCGGTGAACCAGAGCCGTACCGCAGAGCATGGGGCGCGGCTTGCGGTCGCATCGCGACCTCGCGCGGCGCGCCTCACTCCGGGTCCACCTGGTAGCCGAGTTCGCGGAATCGTTGAAGTTTGTAGAGCAGGGCGCGACGGCTGATGCCAAGGGCTTTGGCCGTTTCGGTACGGTTGAAATCGTGCTTCCGAAGGGCCAGGAAGATGGCCTGGCGCTCGATTTCGCCGAGACGCTCGGCATCCACCACTTCGGTGGGAACGGTCGAAGCCGTAGCATCGGCCAGAGCGCGCACGCGGGTGGGGAGATGTTCAGGAAGAATCAACTCGCCCAGGGAAAGGAGAGAGGACCGCTCCATCGCGTTGCGCAGTTCGCGCACGTTGCCGGGCCAGGGATAGCGCGTCAGACAATCGGCGACGGCCGCGGAGAACCGCGCCTTGCCTTTCGTGAATTCGGCGATGAACGCCGCGGCCAGCGGGAGTATATCTTCGGGGCGCTCGCGCAGCGGCGGGACGTTGAGCTCGAAAACGTTCAACCGGTAGAACAGGTCTTCGCGAAAGCGGCCCGCCTTTACTTCTTCCTCCAGGCGCTTGTTGGTGGCGGCCAGGACGCGCGTGTTGACCCGAATTTCGTGGTTGGATCC
>Ga0316217_10001440_pt1 | contig 30903 bp, 42 predicted proteins | sample 1anoAmetaG_FD_203633 | JGI IMG/M metagenome (GOLD analysis project Ga0316217, IMG submission 203633) | Freshwater microbial communities from Trout Bog Lake, Wisconsin, USA - 1anoA | ecosystem: Environmental > Aquatic > Freshwater > Lake > Hypolimnion/Profundal zone | place: USA: Wisconsin... | reverse complement strand
AGCTTTAGCTGCGTCAACTCCCGCAGCGACGATTTTGAAGTGCCCTTCTCCATGAGTCCACCTCCCGGACCCCATGAACGTATCGGACGCTGAGATTCAGGTCACGCACACCAACCGGAGGGACACGAGTTTTCCAGCTCTACTTCTCCTTGGACTTTGTGCTGTGTCACCTTACTTGGACCCCATGGGCTTGGGCACGAAAGGGCCCCTTCGAGAGGCGTTCCTGAAAAGAAATCGTGGGGAGATCGTCGGCTTCGGCATAGCGGCCTTGGCAGGCGCTAGCGCTGGTGCCTGGATGGGTGGTCCCTGGTTCCTGGCTGGGGCAAGTTTGGTGGTTACGGTCTACCTTGCCTTTCTCCTGGGTGGCCGAACCATGCGCGGTAGGAGATGCGTTCGCCTGCTGCCGGGCATTAAAGATGCGGGCCAAGCGTTCGTTGTCCCCTTCCTGATCATCGGCCTTCCTTGGCTAAAGGGCGCCAAGGCGTCCTGGACTGAGTTTACTTTGGCCTTTGGGGGCTTGGCGGCGATGGCCTTGGCCGCTCACGCCTGGCGACATTTCAGAGACCTTCAAGAGGACCAAGTGCTTGGGCCAGAAACTTTGGTCGTTGCCATGGGGATCGAGCCAACACGCTTAATGACGATTGCCTCCTTAGTCATGGGGATCCTGTCCATGGGCGCCCTGGGTCTGCTGGCCGGACCGGCCAAGCTTCCATAGCACTGGGCCTTTCCGTCAATATTGGCAGGGGCCAATGCAGGCCCATTGCCACCGTTCAGCTATCACCCACGAGCTCAGGATCTACTCGCCCTGCCCAGGATTCGACGAAGGGTTGGCCACCGCTGGACAGGCACTTTGCCGCGGTCAAACCACTCCGACACGGACTTGGGCGTAATACCCACTTCCCGGGCAAGGTCGCTCTGGGTCTTGCCGGTCCGTTCCATCTGCCGCCGCAGCCATTCGATGGTTACGGGTTGTGGTTCGGCCTGGGCCGTGGCCGTGGCCGTGGCCTTGGCCTTCGGCCGAGGCAAGGGGGTGGCAGGGGGCAAATGATCCATGATCAATTGGTCCAGCACCCGGCCCTGAGTGAGGTCCATCCGGGCAGCGGCCACTCGCAGCCGCCTTGCCGCATCCAGCGACAAGCGGGCCGTGATGGGTGCCCATTCCGTTTCGCGTTTCGGCCTTGCCATCTGCTCCGCCCCCCTGGAGCGGATTGTTCCCAAAGCGCGCATTTACAACATAAACATAATTCTAAAATTTCTAACGTTGTAAACCTCATTGAAGTCAGCTAGAATCGATGAATATCCGAGGAAAGGCCATGAAAGTAAGTCATTAGATCCAGCCATCTGGGTCCATAAACAATCCTAACGGCACTGAAATCTGGAACATACTTCTCAAGTATAACCACTAAAAGCCACAACCTTCCACCAAGTCAAAGCAGGCCATTCCCCCATGCCTGGCCTTCACCGCACCCACTCCTTTTCCGGAGCCCCTTATGATCAGACGATTTGTTCCAGGACTTGACCCGCCAGGCTATGGTGGGCTGCGCGTCCAAACCGAGCGATGTCTTCCTCGGACAGTTTCAGGCCAGCCAGGAAGCGACCCGCATGGCCGTGTCACACGGACCAACCGGGTTCGGGCATGACTGATCGGGACATCAGGGTTGAAGGGATCCTCTGCGGGGCGCTGACACAGCGCGGTGGAAGGGTTTTCCTGCTCGGGGACAATGACTGGAAGGTGGTTCCGTTCTAAGCCCTGTCAGGAGCTTGAAACGTTCGAGAATAAAGTAAGGCTTGGGCCATTAAGCCAACTAAAGGTGCGGCTTTGCATTGGATAAGTACGGTAACAACTGGGGTGGTTGGCTCGGCCGGCCTGTTTGGACTTGGCGTCGGGGTTGGCATGGCATTGCGCAGACACCCACGGGCCCGCAGCCTTGACCCTCAGCCGCCCAGGATCAAGCTTGGCAGCAGCCAGGAAGATATCGATGCCTTTCATGCCGTCTACGAAGAACGGGACACCCTTCGGCTTCGTTGCAGGCAACTTGAACTTCTTGTTCAGGCTGGTTCCCATGATCCTTCGGTAAGGCCTGCGTTTTTGCATGAACGCATGAAAGCCAGGGGCGTTCGAAAATGGTTCCGCTTCAGGCACCAAGGTGGACACCAGGCCGGTGAACCCACGGGTTCGAGCCACGGAACCTGAAAATCGTTGTCGATACGATGGGTGTGGTCCGGGCAGCCACCGTCCTCCAGGTCTCGCTCCAGGAAGAAGTCCTCGCAGCCGGTGAAGTACAATCCGCGGTATTTTGTGGCATAGATGCTGTCCGCGCGATGTTGGTTCCAGAAGTGCTGCGCGCCCCGACGGTGCCGATCGGATGACGTGCGGATGAAGGCGTCGGTTGGACATTCGTTTGGCCAGGAACGGGTGCGCCAAACGGCATTCCGTCAGGCCATGGGTCGATCTGATCCCCGATACCCATCGGCCTTCGTTTTTTCGAACTTCGAAGCACCTGATCATGCGATCCTCACCGCCCCGATGCATGGAATGGCCGCCTGAGGTTGTCATGATCCTACTTCAGGTCAGGAGCGAGACTGCTTACGACCACCCACTTCCAGTGGGGTTGGTGCGATGAGGTCACCCTGGCCGGACAGGAGGACTTTGTCCCATACAACAAAGCCCGTCAATTAATTAAAATTTTTTGTTACCCATTGCGCGTCAAGCAAGAACAATTATCTTTCTGTTTTGTGGACAAACCCACCCTTCATACAACAAAGCCCGTCAAATTAATCGCGGTTATTTTGATTGGGTCTATGGCACGAACAGGATGCCGTACAACCGGCTTTTCAGACAGGTCATGCTTTAAACAGTTCACCGCAGGCCCAAGGACCATTAACTCGTAAATTCAACCCTGAACGGCCCGTAAAAAGCTATGAAGTAATTCTTTCGGTATAGATTGGCGTAATTCGAAAAAAGAAGCACCCCCGACACCCAGGAGCCACCCATGACAACACCACCCATCGCCTTGTTCGACCTGGACATGACCCTGGCCGACTACGAAGGGCGACTCAGGACGGGCCTCGCCCGCCTCGCATCGCCTGGAGATCCCCCCATAGGCCCCATCCATGGCAACCTTCCAACACACATCAAAGCCCGCCGCCACGCGATCACATCCCAGCCGGGCTGGTGGTTGGACCTGGATCGGTACCAGCCGGGATGGGATCTTTTGGGGGCTGCGATTGACGTGGGGTTCCGGATTGCGGTGCTCACCAAGGGCCCTGCGAGCAAACCGCCCGCCTGGGCGGAGAAGGTGCAGTGGTTCGACCGCCACCTCAAGGGCCTGGCGGAGGGGATCACGATCACGCATGACAAGGGGCTGATCTATGGGAAGGTCCTGGTGGACGACTGGCCGGCCTACATCGGACGGTGGTTGGAATGGCGCCCGCGGGGGTTGGCGATCCTTCCCGCCCATCCCCACAACGAGGGGTTCGCCCACCCCAATGCGATACGCTACGATGGGACCAACCTTGACGCGGTGCGGGAACGGCTTCGGGCGACCCTGGGTTCCTCGACTCCATCGGCGGGAAGCCCATGACCCAACCTTGATCGGTCTGATCGAAGATGCTTTGCGGGAACCCATTACGTCGATGGGCCCGAAGGCGGATCCGAAGCCCCAGATGCCCCGGCGACCTGCAGCGACGAACGATCGAATGACCACCATGAACGAACCCATCCGGCCCCCTCAACCGGGCCTGGACAGCCAGACGCGCCAGGCTGAAGTACTTTCCACTGTGAGGTTCTGAATCAGGAGCGGAGATGACCACCCAGCGCAGGCTACGGGAGCCATGGATCCAGGGCCCCTTCACCCGGGAAGAGGGAGGGCGCTACTGGATATGCCGGATGGATTTCCGGCACCGTATCCGACTGCCAAATGAACTCATGGAAGAACTGGGGTGGCGATCCGGGGACCTGCTCGAGTTGGAAGTCCTCGAGGCCGAGCACGAGTGGGCCATCCGCGTCACCAACCCCACGGCTCTGGCACGGATACCCACGGAAAAGTCGAGAACCGATTGGAGCACAACACGATGAACGAACCCATGTCCCGCAACCCCATCGCCGATTTCCTGATCAAGGTCTTTCAGTCCAGGCCTTGCCTCCACAAAGGGATGGATGGACCTGGTGTGGCTTGCCTGACCGAAGAACAAATCGCTGCCAGGTTTCAATTGCCGGTGCATATCATCCAAGAGACCTTGAGCGAACTGTATGGCCAAGGCGCGATCGAACGGAACGCCGCTTGCCCTGACGGCTCCCATGCCGTGGAGGCTGTCATCGCCGTGGGAATGAGGGTGGAATCCGCCGCCGCCATTTCCTTTCGTCGATGGCTCACGGTGGCAATCCGGGATTTTTCGCTCCGTGGCTACCTGATTGATCAGGGACGCTTGGCGGGAACCGGTATGTCGGCCCCAAGTTATTTTGATGGGGTGTTGGAAGCGGTCCAGGACCTTCGAACCAGCCATCGGGTCTTTCATCAAAAGGTCACTGACCTGTTCGCGCTGGCAGCGGACTACCACCGGGATGCGGCAACCACCCAGGCGTTCTACGGTGCCCTGCTCCCCCACGCGCTGCGATGGACGGCAGCGGGGCCCACTCCAGGATCTCCTGAAGATGAATTCCTGGCTCCGACCTTGGCCGACTATCTGGACTTCGCCGTGGGGCAAGCCAACGACCACATCCCCCTGTACATGAATGACTGGGCCGAGGTGTTCGAGGTGCTTCTGGATGTCTTAAAGCGCGGCCCCATGGCCAACCCGGAAGGTTCAAGAGCCCTGATCGTCGGGTCCTTGGAGGCCCTAAAGTCCAGGATAGCGAAGCGAGAGGCACTGTTTGGAAGTTGGTGAAGGTACCACGGAGCAGTCCCACTCGGGACTGATGGGAGGCGGGCATGGATGCGAAGCTGGAAAAAATCCTGTTGGCGTCAGGCCCGAACCTGTGCCGGAACCTGGATGGCATTGAATGCGGCGATGGTTGGTTCCCGCTCCTTCTTGATTTGATCGGCAAGCTGGAAGCCATCTGCAGCCAGCAGGAAGCGCGCGGAAAGGAAAACCAGATGGTCGCCCGTCAGATCAAGGAAAAACTGGGCGGTTTGCGCTTTTACGTTTCCAACGCCCCGCAGGAAGCAGCGGATCTTGTTCAAGAAGCGGAACAGCGTTCGACGACCACCTGCGACCGGTGTGGCGGCCCAGGCCGGATCCGCAGTCTCGAGGGCTGGCTGACCTGCCTGTGCGATGCCCACGTCGAGGAAGCCGAGCGGGAACGGCGCTAGGAAGATCAGCAGGATTGGTCCTGAACGGGAGGCCACCATGGGTAGAAATTTCGGAGAACGCCTGCGGCCTGGGGTTCCGCCACCGCCTGGGTCCCGCAGCGCCCAGGGGCTGGGCTGCACCTGCCCGCAGGAAAAAAACAGGGATCTGGCTGAACCCGGCGATCGTCGCCAGCCCATCTGGTTCGTCGCCGAGCATTGCCCAGTGCATGGTTGGAACCTCGGCCAGGCCTCACTCCCCCCAGGTAAGGACGCTGATATCCCGGTCCTCGAGCAGGCGAGGCCCGCGAGTTCCCATCACCCCAAAGGGGAGCCGGAAAGTCCCCCCGATCCAGAGAACCACGAATCGTGCGCATCCGTCATCCTGCGCCACGCGGACGCGTTGGCGCGGCATGAGGGGACGGACGTTATCCGGGCGAAACACCTGGTGATCGCCCTGATCCACCTCCACCAGTTCGGAGGGAGGCATGAACCGTTGAAGGGCTTCGGATGGGGGTTGATCCGGCCCAAGCCCTTCCCTGGTTGGGCGATGGAGGGGATCAAATTCCTGGAGGACACCCATCTGACCAGCCCGGTGCGGCTGCCCCTGGATCCATTGTTCCCTTCGAACCTGCGGAAAAGGATCGAGGGTCGAAAAGGGCGGCCGGGCGTTTTGAGCCGGTGGCTGCCGGCTTTGGGGCTCCTGGGCGATCCCCATGTCGAGGAGGTTTTGGAGCTGCGTGCCCCGTCCCTGGAGGGCCCCCTGGCCGCCCTGGACGCGGCGGGCCGCATTGCCCAGGCCGTCCTTGCCGACCTCAAAAAAACGCTGATCGGCCAGGCCGGGGCCGTGGAGGCCTTGGGGCACCTGGCGTTTCGCCTGGCGCTCGGGTCGAAGGGATCGGGACCGCGGGGGGTTGCGCTGTTCCTGGGCCCGCCCGGGGTGGGCAAGACCCTGGCGGCGCGGACGTTCGCCGACAGCCTGACCCGTCACGGCGTCCTGCACGCCGATAGGGCGAGAACCCTGGTCGTCGACATGACCCAGTTCACTCACAACAACCAGGGGACCGAACTGTTCGGCCAGAGCGTCAGCACCGGCCCGGTCGCCAGCCATGTGGCCGCCTATCCGGAATCCGTGGTGGTCTTCAACGAGTTGGAAAAGGCGAGCCGTTCCGTCATCCAATCCTTTCTGCCGATCTTGGATACGGGCATCCAGACCTGCTCGTCCCAGAAGGTGGTCGACTACCAAGGCACCGTGTTCATGTTCACGTCCAACCTTGGCCGGGAGGCCTGGAGCCGCCAGGGAAGCGGGTCGGAAGCTTCCTTCGAGGTGGACCCCATCGAGCTCCTCGGCATCTCCGGCATGATGGAAATGGACAAAGATGGATGGAACCAGGAACCGGACCTGTCGCGCGAGTTCCTGAGTCGGCTACCCGCAGCCACTGTCGTGCTGTTCACGGAACCAAAAGGGCACCACCTTTTGGCCAAGATTCTCGCTCGGTTCGCAGCCCCAGGCACCCCCGGGGCTGGGGGGAGACCCGCATGAGGGCAATCCACGCACGCCGATTCGGGTTCCACTTCCGGTTCAGCCTGGAGGCGGTCCAGGCCCTGGCCCTCGGCCTTGGGGTCCGCGGCGACCTCAGGACTGCGGACCGCCTGGCGTCCCATTTCCCAGACCACCTGCTCCATCAGGTGTTCCTCCACCTGGGTGCCCGCTTCCGCGAGGGGAACCGCCAAGGTTTGGAAATCTCCATGGACGTTTCGGAGCCCCTGCGCCGCCGTATGGGGGAACTGCTGTCCCGACGGACGCTCAGGATCTGGGTCGAGAGCCCGGACCAGGACTGGTTGGAACCACTGGGAATGGCCCTTGAGGGGATCCCCGCCGAAATCCGGGTGGTGGGGTCGATCCCCCCGGGGCGGGAACTTCGTCCCCCATGCCTCCTTTTGCGCGATCTCACTTCGCTCCAACCCGCAGACGGAGCCCCCGAGACGGACCTTGGATCCGTGGTCCAGGCCCGGCTGGTGGAGGAGGCGGCCCTTGAAGCCGCCGGAGACCCCCTGGACGGCCTCGATTACCTGATCCCGGTCCTGACCGGCCCCACGACCCCGGCCCTGACCCCCACCGGCCAGGAGCGCCTGCGCGAAGCGGCCCAAACGGCACGGTTAGGTTGCGCCTGGGACGGGATGCGCCGCGCCCGGCTCCGTTGGCGCCTCAGTAAGACCTTCTCGTTCGATCCCAAGACAAACCGGGTGGACGTCACACTCGGGTTCGAGGCCGAGGAAAGGGTGTTGGAGGCGAAGGACCTTCGCCTGGAAACGTCCTGGTCCGAGCCACCCAAGGAACGGTTCGCCGACGTGGCCGGCCACGAGGAGGTTAAACGGACCGTCGCGGACGCCGTCGCCTGGCTTGGGGATCCGGGCGCCGAGGGCGGGCTCCGCGCCTATGCCGTGGAAGGCCCCCCCGGTACCGGCAAGACTCTGCTCTGTGCGGCCGTGGCTGGGGAGGCGGGTGTGGCCTATATCCACATCACCGCCTCGGAATGGATGGGGATGTGGTGGGGCCAGACCGAGAAAGCCATCCGGTCCACCTTCCGGATCCTGGGTCAGTACGACGCCTGTGTCCTGGTGGTTGAGGAATTCGAGGGGATCGCTTACGCCCGCGATCGCGCCAGTGCCAGCAACCCCGCGGACTGGGCCTCGATCCTCGGCACCCTGTTGACTTGTCTGGACCGGATCCGCCAGGGGGCGGCCCGGGTGCTCTTCCTAGCCACGACCAACCACTATGAGCAGCTCGATCCCGCAGTGGTGCGTTCCCAAAGGATGGGAAGGCTCCACCTCGGCTTTCCCGGAACCACGGACCGGCGGGCGCTGCTGGGCAAAGACCTGGCGGGCTTCCTGTCGGCCGAAGACCTCGACGAGGCGGCACGGATGACCTCCGGGCTGTCTCAGGCGGATCTTGTGGAGCTAGCTCGGGAACTCCTCCAGGGGGACAACGGCCATGGGCTACACGGGTTCCAAGCCCTGGTCCTGGCCCACCGGATGGGTCCGCGCGCCCATGCGGACCCCATGTCCACGGCGGCGGTCGAACGGATCGCCTGCCACGAGGCCGGACACGCCGTGGCGGCCTACCACCTGCGGGGGCCAGCGAGCGTCGAGCACCTCAGCCTTGTACCCTCGCTGGGCGGGGTGGGTGGCGCCTTCGTCTCCCGGCCATCCGCCGGGCAAGGGCCAGCGGGCGCGTGGGGCCTGAGGGCCAACCTTGCCATCATGCTAGCTGGACGGGCAGCGGAAAGCCTCTGCTTCCCCGAGGATGGCGGATCCGATGGGGCGGGGTCCGACCTCAAACACGCCACCGAAGTCGCGGTGCAGGCCATTGGCGAACTGGGCTTGGATGAGGGCTTCGCGGCCCTCGCCTTTTCGTCACTTCCGGAAGCCATGCGGGAATGCCTGGCCCCCCGCCTCGTGGAATTCGTCCAGCGGTGGCTTCTCGAGGCGGCGGAAACGGCCCGCGCACTGCTCCAAACCCATCGGCCGACCCTTCGGTCCCTTGCGGACGCCCTGGCCAAGTCTGAGATACTTCACCGCGCCCAAATCCTGGCCATCATTGAAACCGAGGGGCAACCACCGGCCATGAAGGTCCTCCCCGGACTGGATGGCCGGGGTGGCGCAACCCCACCCAGCAACGGCGAAGGAGGGTGACATGCGGCGACCCTGCGGCCATCGTGCCCCGAATACGCGTGGACGGATTCCGCGCCGGTGGGTGTTCATAGGGGGAGACAACAGGGGGTTCCTGCATTTGAAGGTGACCCGCTCCAGGATTCGTGCGATCGAACGGATCGCAGAAGCCCATGGCTGGGACTTCCTGGAGGCCTTGAAGAGGGTCTTCTTTGCGGGTCTTACCACCCTTGACCTGCACCCGGAGGCGACGGCAGGCACCTTCGGTGAAGGGCGTGACGACAGCATCGGGGGCGGTCACGGGCGATGGCAAGGTGACGGCATCTGAAATTTCGGAGGCAACCATGGAAGACACCAATCCCAACGGGATTCTGGCGAGGGCGGAGAGGGCCGGGTTCGGGCGGGTCGCCAAGATCCTCCACACGGCGACTGTCCTTCACCGCGGGTGGGAGCTGGACAATTCCGCCTGGGTCGTGGAGCGGGAGGACGGCACAGTTCTTGGGATCACCACCTGTCACAGCAGTCACCTGGTTGAATGGGACCGGGAGGCTGCGGCCGCGAAGCTCTCTGAAACGCTCGCCAGCGCCGACTCGATCAGGGCAGCTCTGACCCTGCTCAACGGTCCCTTAGCCCAGGCCTCGGGAGCTTATCCGGCACGGAGGCCCATGGCTTCCCCAGAAAACCACGGCACCGAGGGCATTGGGGAAGGGGGCAACCCGCGAGGCCTTGATCCCAAGCCGCCCAGCCCTGAGGCCGGTGGCATCCCGGCCCAGGCCGCAGATGAGGAAAGCCGGGACCCCCGGCGGGCGATCCTGGACTTTCGGGCTGCCTTCCAGGAATGCTTTGGACCGGGCCTCTGCGCTCCCACCGAAACCGCTCCGATTCTGGCTCTTCAGGGTGCCAGGCTCCAGGTTCTGGCCCTGCTCCTGGAGGTGGAACTCGGGACCTTGTCCACTTTCCTGGATCTCCTCGTTTGGGAATCAGACCTTTCGAGCCGCCAGCTCGACGCCGCCCGGAACGAGTCAGGTCTACCGGTCCCGGTGCTGTCTCACCTGAACGGGCCGGGGTTCCGCACCAGCCTTGAGCTGCTGACCACCTTGCTGGGGCGTGGCGGCCACGATCCCAAGGGAAGTCATGGGGGAAAGCCATGAGGATAGTGGTCTTTCGGGAACCTTCACGGCCCTTGGTCGGAGTTCAGGCTGCAGGTCGAACGGATCAAGGGTTGTGTGGCCATGGAGAGGATCTGCATTCAAGTGCTGGCTTGCAAGAGGAGGAATCGACGGGCCCCGGGACGGACCAGGCATGGGACTTTCCCTTCCCCTTTGTTGAACGTCTTGTGGCAAGGCTCCAGCCCATGGGCAACCAAAGGGCGATCCTGGACCTGGATCTGGCTCCCTTCCTGGGGCTCTCCCTTCCTCGGCTCAGGGCCACCATCACCCATAATCTGAAGCGATTGCCCCAAGGAGAGGTTTTCCGCCACAAGATCGGTCTTCGCGCGGTCTGGGCCATGACGGAGTTCGGAGCTCTGATCGTCACATCCTGGGTGCCAACGCCTGAAGCCAGCGCGGCGCATGTCCGGCTGATACGTAGCCTCCACCGGGGGAAAACGTCCCAATGACCTTCAGGCACCATGGAGCGATTATGGCTAACATGAATTTGGCCCAGGCCAGGCTTTAAGCCGTGGCGAGCCTCTTGAGCGTGCCCCTGGAGGGGTTCGAGGTTTGCCTGGATAATGTGATTCAAGGTAAGCCTGGTGAATCGGTGGAGACCACCTTGGACCGGATCAGGTGCGTGCTGGGGCTGCCCATACCAATGGATCCATGGAGGCTACCGGGATATTTGGCCGAGGCCGCCAAGACAGGAAAGGACTTTGGACAACCTGGAAATGGGTGAAGTCATGGCTGAGACAAGGCCACTCCCGCTCTATCCGGAAGAAGCTGACTGGCTGAACAACCTTAGGGTCGGGGATCCCGTGGAGCGTTGGCTGGGCGGTGAACCGCCGCCCATGAAACTTCGCGTGACAGCGATCAAAAAGGACCTAATCGTATGCGGCTGGTACACCTTCGACCTAGCCTCAGGGGCCGAAGTGGACGAGGCACTGGGCTGGCGAATTGGGACCAGAGTGACCGGAAGCTATATCCGGGCGCCGGCGCACTGATCCTGAGATCGCAATCGTGTCCTCAAAGTCCCTACCGAGCTGGCGGCGGGATCTGGCCCAGAGGAAGGGACGGACGTGCGGAATTTGGGCTTGGGCGAGCCGGCCAGCGCCTCGAGGGGGTGGGTCGGGGCGCTGGAGGATCCGTTCGCATAGCCATGGTGCCATCCTTCCTGGGGGCTCCCTTGTCTTTTGCGGAGGAGCACCCTACGCCCACCCACTTCGGGGATGGACTTTATATAGTAACCAGCGACTGGATATTCCCTTTTTACCCCCTCGGAAATTCTCCCGGCAAAACTGGCAGACTCCCTGCGGTCGCCCTTGTTTCGCCTTTTCACTTCACCGGGAATAATTGATTGTCGGATTTTCATGACATCACTGATTATAAATAAATACTTCATTGCTAGGTTTCATTCACTTTCTGCTTCAACAAATCGATACTTGTCCATTGGCAAGCTCCATTTGGAACAGGCTTTGCGAAATCGATCAAGGAATCCAGCAAATCGCTGATGATTACCAGGACATCGGGTCGGCTTCGTAAATTTGCCAGCACATTGTACGGTTTATCAGTTTGAACTTCTTCCCCTAGATAGGCAGTCTCAAAGTTGGGCACTGAGGCCAAAAGCCTTGTAGGAGATGAGGCCATCGCTACTTCTTCTATAATGCGCTCGTTACCGGTCCATGCAGGATTTACGGAACTCTTGCCCGCTCGCATACAGGTAGGCCAATCACTATCATGCAGCACTGCGTACGGCGCTCCAAACTGGTTTAGAACCTTACAAAGTGAGACGATAGTTGCCTTCCCCCTGGCCCGCACAACGTGCACACCTTCATACTTTTTGGGGTCCTTACCCACCACATGCATGAAAGCCGTGTACTCTGTGTCCCCTTCCACGAGAACGGTCTTTCCTCCAAAGAAAAATTCAGCAACGTATGGATCACATAGATTTAGTAGCTTCAACTGTTCTATATCCGTGCCATCAAATTTGGCCTTTTCAGGCCTAAAGATGGTCGTTCCGGATATCTGGCCATCAACCATCCTCTCTACCCTCACGATGGATGTATGGTCTCGGCCAAAATCTACAAAACAAGGGGAATGAGTTGTGACAACGATTTGCCAATTTCCAGTCTTGCCCGGCAGGCTGTACAAAAGCTCGCAGGCCTCACGGACTGCACTTGGATGCAAACAGATTTCAGGCTCGTCCAAGAGAAGCACATGAGGGCGCTGGGTCGTATCTGCTTTCTTCTTCCCGGACTCAGCTAATAGCTTCAAAGCCACCCATAGTAAGGTTCGACGGGCCCCGCTCCCCTGACGACCAATGGTGCTTAGGTAGCCGGACTCTGGACCCATCAGAAGCTGTGGATTGGCCTTGAAAAGGTTCAGCGCCTTATCCAAATCGTCTTCGGGCTTGGCATCAAAGACAATGCGATGACCGGGGAATATCTGCCGAATGTATTCAGATAGATCCGATTGGATTCCGTCAATATGGCCCTGGCTTTCTTCAACAATCTTCTTTTGGAGTGTGGCGATCCCTGAAAGCAGCTTCCCAAAATCGGAATCCTTGTTCGCTTTCGACTCAGCTTGGTGAGTCTTGACCCTATCCTGAATCGCTGTCATCAACAGTTTTACAATTTCTCCAGCTTGTTCATCTGGAGATGCAAATGCATCGACCCTATGCACCTGTGGACGCCGCGAATTGGCCACTGCTGCCGCTCCCCAGGGAACCTTCTCTTTGTCTTCGTCAGTTGCCCATCGCTTTTGCTCGACGTTATAACCACGACGAGTGGGTGGCCCAGGCGAAGTCCAGCACCACTTTTCACGGACCATCTTCTCGCCTTCTGGCGTTACCTCCATCCACTCGGGCCCTGGGCTGTTGTCGAAAACAACCGTGTGTAACTCGATCACCGGGAGCGCCTTTGGATCCACTTTTCCCGACGGGAAGTCCTCAATCGTCAACTGGCCTGCGCTTGAGCCCTCCGACATAATGACTTCGTAGGCTTTCAACACGGAACTCTTGCCGACATTGTTTGGGCCAACCAGCACCACGATGTCATCCAAATCGATCGTGACGGGTGTTGACCCGATACACCGAAAGTTCTTAATTATTAGCTTGATGAGGCGTGGACGAGGTCCGCTTTCTACTTCTGTTGTTGCTTCAGTTTCCTTAAGTTTTTTTGCCATAGAATCTCCATTTGGGATTTCTAATTTCCCATCACAATTACCCCAGGCCAAACATAGGATCAGAGTCGAGTAGGAATGGAATAAGCGTGATTAATTAATTTCCACTGGGACCAATAGCTTGAGCTAGCTGCAGGGACTTCAACTCAATGCCGACCGAAGGCCGATGGCTTATCCACCTATTCGAACTTGAATTTCACCTCGGGCGTTGTGTAGAACTGCGCGATCACCTGATCGGTGCCAAAGCTGTGCGGATTTGGCAGGTTCCCTTTTCAGGAAGGGCCGGGATGTCAGCACTGAACTTGTTCATGAGGTCCCCTTTCTTGGGAAGCAAGGATGGGTGAAGCCAATCGAACCGACCATGGAATGGAATTGGGAATCAAGATCCTCGCAGAAGTGGCTTCACGTCAACTTCTTCCCTTGAACGGTCGTTTTTTGAAGCCGAACGGTTCAGCCCCCAGCATAGGGCCTTTCAGACAGGCCCAAGGACATGCTTGGGTTACCTTCCTTGAAGGATTGCTATTGCCTCTTGGTTGAGGCGTTCAAGGATGTTCGTGTGAAGTTCCTGGCGAACTTCCTGTAGTTCCCCGGCCGTTGTGCCTTCAAAGTCCAACGCAAGGGCTTGGACGCATGCCTCCGTTGCCAATGCCAGGCTTGCCAATACTCCCTCCTCGGCCATTACCAGGGGAAAAGCAACTATGTAGCCTCTGATCGCCTGCCGTAAAGCCTTGGCTGTGGCGTTATTACTGGCTCGTAGGGTTTCCTTCCCGGGGTGGCCCTGGTCAACCAAGCCATGGAAAGCCAACAGGCCTGCCTGGGCTTCCACAAGAAGTTGCCATGCCCGTTCCTCTCCGCTTCCTTCTTCTGGATGGGTAGCACCAAAAGCAATTGCCACCGCTTGGCTTTGACCTTGGAGGCCAAGACGTTGCTGCCTTTCCTCGCAGGCCCCACAGCCCTGCAGAGCTGCAGCCGCCTGTCTACCATCCCCAAGGGCACGATAGAGCCTGACCAGGTACCTCGAAGCCGCCACCGCCTGGGCGGTCCAGCCATCGACAGTTTGAGAGAGGTGGGAATCCGGCATATCGAGATGGGCCAGTATGATCGGATTGTGGCCTTTTAGGCAGCCCCATTGGCGGAAAGGCCAACCATGATTTTGAACTTTGGCATGCTGGCCTGGTTCCCAGCCCAGAAGGGGAACACTCTATTCGATTACGATCCAAACCTTTCGGTCATCTTTTACGCCCTGGACCAGATTCATCATGGCTTCAGATACCTGCTGGCCCCTGGAGGAACCGTCACCCAGGTCCACCACCATCACTATGTCCTCAGATCCAAACGGAAGGCTGACATTGCGCGGAAGTTCATGGTCTACGTTGGCAGTCCCAGCAAGGGAAGGGGCATCCGGCATCTGGAACCCTACCCCCTGCTCCAAGGCAGCCGTGCTGGTCCTGAACAGAGAAGCGAGCGCCACGATGGCTGAACCGGAAGGCTTGATCTTGTCCCGCTCCCAAAAGGATATGGAAGCTTGATCGACCCGCAGGGATTTGGCGACTTCAGACTGGGACCAGCCCCAACTAATGCGAACCGCTTTGATGCGGTCCCCCATGGTAGAGCTTGCATGGAGTGTTAGGGTATTTGGATCGGATCGGCTCATCTTGATAACTCCAGAATTAATATATTGATCATAGCCTAAGAAAATGTGCTTCTAATTTTTCTGTAATAATGAATGGACGGGGAATCTTCCTGTCAGCGATCGCGTTGAGGGGTGGCACCAAAGCATGCATCGGCGTTCCCTATCGGTCGCCCAAGTGACTTTCCAAGGCAAGACAGGGTTGACCTGCTGACGCCGTTTCATTCTGAAAGACCAAGATCGAGACGCAAGATCAGTCCAGCCATCCGAATTACCTTCTCCGGAAGTTGTGCCAACAAACCATTGCAAGCTTCTCAAGGTTTGTTATATTTAATCCAGAGAGGACGGTCAACGTGACGGTCAAACCCAAAAACCCGGATCCACCAGATCCCCTGCTTACCCTACAGGACCTCCATTACCAATGCGTGGACCTCGAGATGGAAAAGGCCAGGGCCTTGGTCGCCTTACAGGCAATTGAAGATAGGCTGGCGAACCTTCGCCAGGCCATTGCAAAAAAAATGGCCTCGTTGAAGCTGGGAACCATCGGCAGCCACGTGGTTCCAACCCGAGTCGATGGAACCCCAATTTCAACCCCACCCAACGCGGCAGTAACCCCGCCGGGAGAGAACATTAACGCCACATGGAGGATCCGCCAGGTCCTCTTGGCGGCTCCGGATGGGATGTCCCGAGAAAACCTCCTCAGCAAGTTCCCCGATGTTCCCGTGAAAAGTGTTGATGGCGCACTCTTGCGACTCCGGCGGGAAGGAGTGATCGAAACCATTCCCGGCCTCCGGGGAAAATATAGGCCCCTGCTCGGGAACGCGAAACCGGCGGTCCTCAACCAAGCGGAGGGCGAATGATTTAGGTAACCATCCTGTCCCCAAAAAAGGCTGGCCCCCAGGATCTCACACATCCGGGGGCCAAAGATGGAACGAGGGGGTTTGGCCTCGCCCTGTCCAATTACCAGTATAGGACTGGCAGCCCCCCAACGCAACCCCACTCCAGGAGTGGGTTTGGGAGGCATTGCCATGCTCAGCTTGGCAGAACTCAACGACCTGTTCGACAAGCTTGGTACGCCGTCGGCTGGTCGGAAGCTGATCCTAAAAGCAAGGCAAGAAGCACCGGTTAGGTCGGTGCAGTCCACGGGCGGGAATGTCGTGCATTTCTACCCCAGCCGGAAAATGAACAAGGTCATCAAGACGGAATCCGGCTCGCCCGAGTTCAGGGCGAACATCCATCACGAATTCGACTCGGACGTTCTTGAATATTATGCCCAGCCGGTCGAAGTGGAGATCCCCTTCCACCCCGATGACCCCAAGCGCCGTTGCTACTCCAAGGTGACCCCGGACTTTCTCGCGATCAGGACTATGGCCTTGGTCATCGAGGAATGGAAGATCGCAAGAAGCATGCCCCGCTTGGCGTTGAAGTCACCGGACCGGTACCGGCTGGAAGGGGGCCTTTGGCGTTCCCCGGATATCGAGGCTTATTTCCTGGAACGTGGGATTATTTACCAACTCCGGTTTGACGAGGACCACCCCACCATCTACATCGAGAATCTCCGGTTCCTCGCGCAGTACCTTGATGACGCATGCCCCCGGGCGGATGAAGCGATCGTTTCTGCCTTGCGGGGGCTGCTGCTGGGGCGCCCGGTGGTTCCTCTTTGGGAAATGGTGGAGGCCGCCAAACAGATGGGGCCATCCGGCACGGATGACTTGTACAAGGCGGTTGCCGACCGGCAGATCATCACGGACTGGGACAATGAGGCCCTGGGGGACACGCTGCGGACTAATGTCTACCGGGATGAGGCTTCGTTGTGGTTGTTCCGCACTCAGGAGTCCGATCCGCCTTTGGAACCCCTGGCGACGGAGATCCAAGAAGGAGCGACCGTCAACTTCGATGGCAAGAGCTACACGATCCAGATGGCTAGCCAACACGAGGTGATCCTGAAAGGGGACGGCACCTATCCCCGCATGCCCATCAGTGTCCTGGAACGCCTTCACCTGGAAGGTTCGATCACGGTCCGCGCTCTCCCCAAGAAGGGCCTGGACTTGGCGGAACGGATGAACGCCCTCCCACCCTCAGCGCTCCGTGTAGCAGCCGACCGTGCCCAACGGGTGGAACTGGCGAAGACGAATCCTGATCAGGCTGGCTTGAAGCCCAGGACCCTGGCCAGGTATCGCAAGGCCATGCGGGATGCCGGGAATGTCCTGTTGGACCAGCGGTTCGCCTTGGCGCCGCGATGGTCCAGTTGCGGTTCGCGTGATCCGAAACTCCTCCAGGCAGTTCAAAAGGCCATCGAGGACACGATGAAGGAGTTCTACAACAAGGAGTCGAACCCCACCAAAGCCGCAGCCTACCTGTATTTCAAGGGTAAGTGCATGGAGATCAACGAACGGGCCTGTTCCTTGAATACGTTCCTTGCGAAGATGCGCCCGTTGATTTCAGATCACAAGCGGTTGGGCAAGAAAGGCGCCTACCAACGTCAACAGATCGTTTACTACCTTCATTGCGAAACGCCGATCCATGGCGTCCGCCCTTGGGAATTCGCCCACATCGACGGAACCGAATTGGAATTGTTCGCCCGGGGTCCAAGGTCTTTGCGAAAGCTCGGCAAGGTCTGGCTCACCGTCGTCATGGATGCGGAATCCAGGGCCGTGTTGGGCTTCTACATTTCCTTCGCGAAGGCGGGGTACCGCTCGGTGATGATGGCCATCAGGGACATGGTTCGACGCCACCACCGTTTGCCTGAAATTCTCATCCTCGACAACGGGCCCGAGCACAAGGCACGTGCCTTGATTCGTCTCTGTGCCCTGTATGGCATCACCATTCGCTGGCGGCCCAAAGGCCAACCCCGGCACGGCACGGTCATCGAACGGCTGTTCGGAATTACCATGACCGAGTTCATTCACCTACTGGAGGGGAACACCCAGCTACTCCGGAACCCGAGATCCGTTTCCAAGGCTGTGCAGCCGGAGCAGTTCACCCGCTGGACCCTAGTTGGGCTGCACAAGAGCCTGGAATGGTTCTTCTTCCAGGCCTACGGGGGTAACCACCATCCGGCCCATGCAGGACAGGATTGGGAGACTCCCATGGAGCACCTTGAGCACAGGGTCGAGGACACCGGCACGCGGCGCCATGCGCTGGTCAGGTACGACGACCAGTTCCTGATCGAAACCTGCCCTGGGCCGGTTCGTGATGACTTCCGCACCGTCGATCAAGGCCGGGGTATTACGGTCGACAACTACTGGTACCAGAGCAAGGTTTTCAAATCTTCAAAGTTGCATGGGGAAAAGGTGGAGGTTCGGATCGATCCATGGGACGACGGCTACGTCTACGCTCTGGTAAACAACCACTGGGAAAGGTGCGTGTCGAAGGCGGCCATGTTGCACCGGAACTACACGGCCATCGAGCGCCGGTATGCTTCCCAATGGATCCGGACCAAGATCAAGAAGAATTGGCGTGACGACCAGGAGGGCCTGGCGGCATGGAGGGCCGCCATGGACCCTGTGAAGCAGGATCCGCTGTTGGCGGAACAGGAGTCCGAAGTCCGTCGGCTCTACGAGCCGTTGGGAATGGGCTCCGTCCAGAGCTTGGCCGTGGAACGCACCGATGCCATTGAGCCTGCGCAGCCAACGGTTTTTCGCCGCGTCCGGCGCGTAAATGCCCCTTCCCTTACGGAAGGCTCGACCCCTCTGGTACCCATGCAAGAGGCCAACCTCAACAAGACCATCGCCATGGAGCCCCCCCATGTCCTCCCGCTTCTCTGAACACGACCACCCGGAAGTGAACCCCAAAAAAATGACGGCGATAGAGGCGACAGCCCTACCTGATGACTTGAAAAAATTGTACTTCTCGCGGGCGGTCGTTGGCCATTCCCGGATGACCAGCGTCATCGACCAGTTCATGGACGACTGCCTTGGGGAAAACAGCTATAACATTGTCGTCTGCCTCGGTCCTTCGGGGATCGGCAAGACACGGACCTTGAAGCTCCTCGTGCGGGGGATAACCAAAACGTACGCCCAAGCGATGAATGACGATCCAGGGATCATCCCGGTTATCGGCATTGAGATCCCCGAGGCTGGAACAAGGCAATTCGCGTATTCAACGCTCTTTTCGGACCTGCTGGATCAAGTGTCGTCGCCCTGCCCCGGCAAAAAAGTCGAGACGGTGACGGAAGGAGGTTCCAGGAGAATCAAACCGCTCAATCATGGCACCAGCACCATCCTCGCCCAGCAAATGGCGCTTCGAAACGAGCTGATCGTGAGGAAAACCAGGGTGGTCATCCTGGATGAGGCGAGCCATCTGCTGGGCCACCTGGGGGGCAGGGACCTGACCAATCTGGCCAACGCCCTAAAAAGTCTTGGCAACATCGCCGGGACCACCTTGGTCCTGGTGGGGGCCTACGACCTAATCGACGTGTTGGAACTTTCAGGGCAGTTGGCGCGGCGTACCGGAGTCATTCACTTTGAACCCTACCGGATGGGCGATTCCAAAAAAGCTCAGGAGGATATGGCCGAATTCAAGAATGTGTTGCTTACCCTCCAGACCATGCTGCCCACGAAGACCCAGCCGGACCTGCTGGGCTTAGCTGAAGGGCTCCAGCGGACTTGCCTGGGCTGCGTCGGCATCTTGAAACAGGTCCTCCAGGGGGCCTTGAGCAAGGCCCTGGCGAGTGGCGGCGAATGGCGCCTGGAACATATCCAGGAATCCATTCTGAGCACTGCAACCCTGCGCAACCTTAGGGACGAAATCACCCAGGGGCAGGAGGATCTTGCGGAATACCTCTCCCGGCCCTCCCTACTTCTGGACGGAGCCACCGAGCTGACGGCAGACAATGGTCAGGGACCGAAGAGGCCTCGGCGCCAGAGGGCGCCCAGGAACAAGAAAGGGGTGGGCCCAGCATGACCCGCAACCTTCGCCCCAGCGTCCGGGTTCGCCCCAGTTTCATGGAGGTGGATGGCCTGGATATAGCCCCGAGGTCCCAGGTTGCTTCCATTCCACCCATTGGCCTCGGCACCCGGGCCGTGGAGTCCTTGAGTAGCTATTTTATGCGGGTCGCCGATCTTACTAGCCTGACGCCCCACCAATTCGCTAGGGATCTGATTTGGCCCCTGGTGGGTTATGAATGGAACGGTAACGGTGACGATTACTGGCAAAGCCCGTCCTTCAACGGTCCGGGCAAGGCGCCCATGAAGTGGGCCCAGGCCCTGACGGCCCTTACCTCGGTCAGGGACCTTGATCGGCTAACCTTGGTGCCCCTTGCCGGCTTGCTTCCCCACCGGGAATTGTGTCCCTCGGTTCGTCGATGGTGCCCGATATGCCTGGAGGCCGATGCTGCTGATCCATCAAGTGGAACGCCCTATGACCGCCTGCTCTGGAACATCAACCAGGTTGACGCTTGCCCGGCACACGCCATCAGGTTGGTCTCTGGTTGCCATTGCACGCCCCAAGAGGCCGTTTCCCCTTGGCGTAGAAAGTTCCTTCCGGACTTGTGTTGGACCTGCGGGAAGCCACTGGCCCGGGAAGTCAATGAGGTGGAGATCGAATCCGCCAGCAAGGACGAGCTGGACCGGGCACTCATGGTGGCGGCCCTACTGGAATGCCACCTCTTCCTCCAGCCAGGGGATAAGGCGAGGACACAGTCAAACGTCGCCTTCTTCCTTCAAGAGGCCATCCAGGCGCACGGAACCGCGGTTGGTATCGCCTGCTTGGCCGGGGTCGGGAAATCCCACCTTTCCAACTGGTCCAAGGGGCGGAACCTACCGACGCTTACCGCAGCCATCAAACTGGCCGTTGGTTGTTCCGCGACCCTAGAGGAACTATTGGTCGGAACCCCAGAAACCCAGAAGGCGGCCTCCCTGGCAACGGGGGGAATGAAGCCATGTCCCAAGCGGCACCGGAACAAGCCACCCTACGCAAACGACCCGGCCCGACAGGAAAGCGTGAGAAAGTCGCTTGAAGCGGCCCTTGCAGTGAACCCTCCACCAAGGCTATCCGAGGTCGCAAGCCAACTCGGCATCGTCCCCAGGGTACTTCGGATGATGTACTCCCACCTCGTGGTGGCACTTACGGGGCGGTACAGAAATTGGACCCGCCGCGAAACGAGAAAGCGGCATCTCCAAAAGCGCGGCATCATCCGATCCGCCGCAGAGCACCTTGCCCATGAGGGGACCGTGCCGACCTTTAGCCGGATCGAAAAGCTGCTGAGCAAGGACCTTTCCCTTTTCGGGGAGACGGTTCGCCAGGATTGCAAGGACATCTGTGCAGAAACCATCGCCGCCTTCGGACGGAAAGGCCTTCGCTAGTCGCCCGCCATTCTCCGAAGAACGGTTCACCGGCCCCAGGGTGCAGCGTAAGGGGGCAAAGCCCGCCTCCTTCGGGGCAGACTTCCCCGCAACTCAGGTCGGCTTCGACCGATTTCACGTCATAAAGCTGATGGGCGATGCCGTGGATCAGGTGCGCCGATCCAAGGCCAGTTGTCCTTTCGTCTCGCGCATCGCAGATGCCGAGAAGGTGCGGCCGGAACTGAAGAAGTCGTGGTTCCTGTAGCCGATGAACCCAGAATCCCTGAAGGCGGCCCAGCCCGAACGCCTGAAGGCCCTGGAAGGCCCGAACCTGACGACAGCCAATGCCTACCGGCTAAAGCTCACCTTGCAGGACTTCTGCCACATGGCCGACCTAGCGGTCGCCGAACGCTTCCTGGCGGACTGGTGCGTTTCGGCCCATAAGAGCGGCCTCCAACCGGTCGCCAAGGTTGCCAGAACCCTAGCTCGGTAGCTGAGCGCAGTCTTTTGGAACCTCGCTAAGGAGGTCAAGCTGCCCGCCGCCATGGTGGCCTACTACACACTGCTCCAGATCGTCATCCGTCTGACCCAGGGCCAGGAACGTCACGCCGGCTAAGCCCCCCTCCCGAAGTGGAGGACCATGCCTCGAGCCTGGTTCACGCTGGTGCGGGTGCAAGACGGGAAGCCGGCGCCCAGGTTCCGTCCCAGCCCGACGGACATCAAGATCCTGACCATCCGGGCGTTGGTCCCCAAGTGCACTCGGATCCACCTCCTTGGTGGCCTGAAGTGACAGGGCCTCCGCATGATCCCTTCAGGAATGAATCCCCATGCTTTCTGCGACCGGGAACCCGAGCAGCGCATCCATCCGGTATGAGGGTGGGTGTGGCTGCAGTGGCTTCGAAGGCGCAGGGAAACCCGACCCGCCGAGGACGGCGAACAGCTCCTGCTTTTGCGCCTATGTCAACAAATGGGCATTGGGAGCAATCTTCGCCTCCTGCTCTGCAGGTCCGTACCGGAGCCTACGGTATTGGGCTGGCTCAAGCCGGTGATCCTCATCCCCCCCGCGATGGTCACAGGTCTGATCCGCAGCAGCTTGAACTCATCCTTGCCCATGAACTTGCCCATGTCCTCCGGCATGACTACCTCGTGAATCAGTTCCAGTCGCTCGCTGAAATCCTGTTCTGTTTCCATCCGGCCGTGTGGTGGGTTTCCAAGAAAATCCGCCAGGAACGAGAACAGGCTCGGACGACCTCGTCGTGCGCTTCCGTGGGGACGCCCTGGACTACCAGGGCAACCGCATCTCCATTTTCCTACGCGGCCACACCAGCGGTAAGGACGCGCAGCAGGTAGTCATCGTCCCACCCTGCGGCCAGACGGCGAATTTTGACGCCGTTCTTGCAGGTCGTCTCGCGCTTCAACAAATTGAGCGCGATCCGTTGGACCAGGGACAGGTTTTCCGCTGCATGGCCTCGGCGAATCCGGGAGGAATCTTGGTTGAAAGCCATGTCCAGAACCCAGTGGCACGAGTTTTCGATGCTCCAGTGGGTTCTGACGATCTGCCCCAGGCGCTTCGCATCGGGCGACAGGCTCGTGATATACAGTCGCCGTTCTACGGTCGTTTCGTTCCGCCCGGACTTGTCTTCCCGAACAGACTCGACCATCACGATGGACCGAAGGTCGGTCCATCGTTCTTTCCTGTCCAGCCAGTCGAGGTCGTCCGTCGCCCAGACCCTTCTGGTCTCGATGCGCCCATGGTCACCATCCACCGTTTCGTGGAACGTGTGGGGGACGCCCCGGATGGCCCCGTCCGCTACGCCGCCCATAAACAGGCGAACATCCGCTTCGAGGTTCGGTTGGTTTTCCTTCAAGGACAGGACGTAGTCCGCCCCCTGGGCAATGATCTGCTTGGCGATGGCCGTCTGGCAGCCGGCGGCATCGATCGTAATGATGCTGCCGACGATATCCAGGATGGCCAACAGCCGCGGGATCGCCTCGATTTCGTTCGATTTGTCATCGGTCTTGACCTGACCAAGGGTCAGGTGCTGGGCCGATGCCCACGCGCTCACCATATACATGGGAAACTTGCGCGTGGCTTGGTTCAGTGCGTGGCACAGCGCCTTCCCGTCCACGGCGATGACTTCACCGACTACGGACGCGGCGATTTCCTGGACCCAGGCCACGAAGCAGGTCCTGAACCCGACAGGATCCAGAGCCGCGAACACGCGGCGGAACGTATCATCCGAAGGGATCCCGTTGGGCAGGTCCAGGAAGCCCCTAAAGAAGGTTTCTTTGGCACGCCCGAACCGCACCATGCCAGCGAACCCATCGGCCCCGCAGATCACCGCGCACAGCGCGATGGTCAGGATCGCTTCGAGCGAATGCTTTTTGGTTCGCTCAACGCGGGGGTCCTTCAATTTTACGAAGTGCTTGCGGATGCCTCGCATGATGCCTTCCCCCATGACCACCCTCCTGGATGGTATGGGGTTATCATGCCGTCCGCTTTAATTTAGATGCGGTTGCCCTGCCTGGACTACGCACAGGCCTTGACGATCCTGCAGGCCATCGCCATCAGGATCTCCCCCAACCAACCGGCGCCAAGGCTTGCCCTTGGCGCGCAAGGAGGCGACTTCATGTCCAGAATCAACCGTCTGATTTCCCCCACGGCGCCGATCGCCGTGGCTCCCAGGGCCGGCCTTGTGGCGCTCATACTTATGGGTAGTGGATTTTTCCTTCAGGCTTGCCACCAAACCACAGCCCCCGCAGGGGTGGATGGCGTTGCCTCCGTATCCAAAGGTGCTGTCTACATCAGAAGGTATGACAAGGACAGCTCGGATGGCCATGCCAAAGCTGGGACCATCGATATGGTCGTTGAACACGCCACTTTCCCGACGATGGAACAAGCGCTGGGTCAGATCCAGAAGATGCCCGAAGACCTTGAAAAGGGCTACGTGACCGTCCTTTTGAATCCAAAGTCCGTCGAGCCGGGAGGCCTCTGGAAGTGTGGACGTCCTCCCCTCCCTGCGCCTTTCGGCGCCATTCGCTCCGCTCAAGAAAGGGATGGGCTTCCACAGTTCAAAGATTCCGACTTCGTCCCGAAGTCGGGGGCCGCTGTATCCCCCCCTTGAAAGGGGGGGTTTTAGCTGACGGCCCTTGATAAATTTTCCGGAATGGATCCTGCCCGCGTCGTGACCATCATCAGAGCACAGGAAGCGATGGCACCGTTCGAGAAAAAGCCAGGTTCCTTGAGGACTCTGCGCATCAACAGTTTTACCACCGGGGGAGGGCTTCTTCCCAAGGGACTGAACGTTTATGTATGGGCAGGCGAAGTGCCAGCGGATGTCGTCCTCGATGCCCTCAACGAGTTGGAAGCCATGAACCCCAGGGCCGGCATCCCGCAGGAAGTCAGGAAGGTTGCTTCCTCCTGGCGTCGGCAAGGGGCCCGCCGTCACGATTGACCTGGATAACGTGGACCCGCTCGAAGTGCGCGGCATTCTTGAGAAGGCCTTATCGAAGGCCAATTCTTGACCATCTGGTTCCAACCATCCTAGTGCAGGACGGAAGGCCAAGTGGGCTGTGGATCAGGGCCGACTGGTGGGACCGCACCCCGCCCGGCCTTGATCCGCCGCCCTATGAGGTCGCCCCATGACCTGGGAGCAACGCTGGATTTGGCGGTGAAGTCCACATTACCGACGAGCGTTACACCGTCAACCGATAGGCTGGGCCCCATGTCTGCCAACCGGCTTCGCGAATCTTGATATCGCAGATCTCGATGGCAAGATAGATCAGGGCCTGCCCATGGCCCAAAGGACCGTCCCGCATCCACAGCATCATGCCAAAATCATTCCCCACGGAACGGCCCCGGCCAAGCCGGAGGGCTCCGGAATGGAAATTGCTGGTCTAGAATAGGTCAAATGTCCGACAGAACCCACCCCAGAGCCCTCGCTGGCTTCTTCTCCCCGCCCGCCGTGAGGCGGATGGCCGAGAAGCGCTGGCCGCTCGGGACCAAGAGGCTCCTTCAGGCCACGGGGATTTCCGAACGTCTGCCGGAAGGGACCACTCGCGGGGGGCTACTGGACATCGTTTTTGGGGAACTTGCCACCCGCTACCGGTGTGAATACGTCTACAAGAACGCCATCGCCAGGAAGCTACTGCTTGAAAGACATCCACTTGCTGAGGCGGTCCTCACCACCGAGTTCCGATGCGCCGGGTCCAAGGCAGACGTCGTTATCCTCAACGGCACCTCAACGGTCTACGAGATCAAGACCGAACTGGACAACCTGGACCGATTACCTTCCCAGTTGAACGACTACCGCCGGATGTTTGACAGGATTTTCGTCGTAACCCATTCGTCCCTGGCATCGTCGCTGCGGGCTTTCCTTGATGATGACATCGGTGTTATTTCTCTTGAGGGCCCGGATGCCCTGGAAGAGGTACGTGGGGCAGCGCACAATGCCCAGCGGATCGATCCCGGGTGCGTGTTTGACAGCCTACGCAAGGCCGAATACATGGACATTGTTCATCGGCGATTCGGGCCGATGCCGGCCATGCCCAACACCCAGCACTACGACCGGTACCGAGAACTTTTCATTCAGTTGCCGCCAGATGTCGCCCATTTGGAAATGGTTGATGCCTTGAGACTGCGGTTCAGTCTCAAGGTGGATTTCGGGATTATTGCCAGGCTTCCGAGTTCAATGCTAGGTGTCGTTATTGAGTCTCAGTTGTCCGACAAACAGGGTAGTGACCTTGTTGGTTTTTTGCAAGGCGGATACTCTCGGATATGACCGGTTGGTCGATTCGGGAGGTCGGATGTACTACCCCCTTCTTCGCGGCAAGCGCTTTGAATTGCTTGCCATTCGCGAGACCCTTCCAAAGCTTCAGGCCAACGGGAAAATCTGTCCCATTATCGAACCAGTCAATCCCACCACGGGCGACATGGTCAATTGTCTTACCGCCATGCAAACCAAGATCCCTCATGCGATCTTGGTGAATCCTGGGGTTGGGAAGATCAGGAAGCATCCGAATGCCGTCCACAATCTGATCGCGCCCTTCCTGGTTGCGAACAACAATTTAATCCCAGCTTTTAACGTCACCTCCAAGACAATCGCAAACCAAGTCGGGGCGTTCCTGGCGCAATACCCGAACCACAGGGTGATGCTGCTGTTCGGTGGAACGCCAACCTGGATCAACGCCCTACCCGCGCATCTGGCTAAGGTCCAAGCCTCGCCACTCCTCGTATTCATCGATGGCAAAGCCCCAGTGGGCCACCAGGCGCTGTTCCAAGGGCATGACTTGATCCTTCTGAAGGACGGGTTCCACCGTCATCCGACAAACGCCCTCTACCCCCGCCTGACCCCCTTCAGCGACCTCCATCGCACATATCAGGCGGCGGGCTATCATGGTTTCGGCGACTATTCCATCGTGGGCTTCACCCATAGGGACGGGGGTGGACGGGCGCAAACGGTCACTCTCCACCTGACTGAGGAACGACCCATTCCTGGGCCGATCGTCACCAACCACTTCAAGTCGATCGCCACCACGGTTGGCAATGATGCTGGCAAGTTCATGCAGGCCCTGAATCAGCTCGTGGCGCACGTGGGGGCGAACCCGGCCTCCTTCACCTACTCCCAGGCTTGCGCGATCTTCCTCCAACTTCACACTGCCCAGGATTACCCAGGGCTTGGGACCGTGAAAAAGCTCTCGGTCCGTCATCACCTCGAATTGATGGACACCCTTGTTTGACTGCCACCGTCCCGCCCTGGCAATTCGTCTTTGGTGATCTGCTTCAACCGCAATGAGATGCCAATTCCCCCGAATGGACCATCGTTCAGGTGGTTGAGGCCCTTTCTGGAGCCCTGATGCTTGTTCATGCCTACCGGATTTCGCCCGATAAAAACCCCATCCTCGTCGAAAAGGCATTGGCCGGCATTTGGAATGATCCAAACCGGCTCCTGACCCATTTCAGGGAGCACCAGATCCGCGTGGAATCGAGCCTGACGGATCCCAGCGGCCATTGGGTCGCATTGGACGTCACGCGCGAATACAAAAGGGATGTCGGCAAAGCAACCCTGGGGGCGCCATCGGTACCGATCACACTGAATAGTGGCGAAGATTTCACAAACTTCACAGCCGTTCTGTATCACCCGATGTCATCCACCATGTTCGTGGAGTCGAACATGATGGGAGCCAGGATCGGTAGCCTCAACAGCTACCTTGACGCCTTCTCGGGGAATCCTCCCACCTCCGGGTACCTCATCCAGGTCATTGAACGCAACGGCAGTCCTGGCGCCGTGATCAAGAACAGCCATATCCGTAAGATCCACATCGCCGCGAACCTCGTGCGCCTCCACAAGGCAGGGCTGTTTTCGGGGACCTTGATCGGGACCATTCGGGAAACACTCTTCCGATTTCGAAATTCGGCCAGCGTGGAAACGGTGAACCTCGTCCTCGGCTGCCGGCCCAAGCTTCCCAATAAGAAAAAGGGTACGCCTGGCCTTCCGGGGCTGGATTCGAGCGAAATTGCGGATACGGTGGAGTTCATCGAGGATGCGATGCAGCGCGACCCGAAGGCAATCACGGCGGAATTCTTCAATGCCGCTGGGACCAATATCACCGACATGGTCCTGAGCTTGAGCGGCCAGAAATGGGTCCATTCAGTAAACCTGAATCCAGCAACCACCGGCGTCCGATACCCATTCACGGACCGGGTGAAGGGTCTCCAGGCGGCATTAGTCAGGGCGAAAGCTGAAGGCATTGTTCCGTAAGCAGTGTGGATGTCGCCTTAGGGGCTTGCTATGGCAAAGAAGACTATAACTATAGGGTTTATTGGTGAAATTTTATGGCCTTACCTACTGATAAGTGGCCCCGCAATCCTGCATCATCTAGGCTATATTAGGCTTCCAGCCTCTGACCAGGACCGCCTAACGGCCCTTTCAGCAGCTATTTCTGTGGGGTCGATCCTGTTCGGGTTTTCGGGGGTCATCCTTGTGACTGTATCAACGATTTCTGGCTCAAGAGTAATTCGTGAGCTTCGAAAGGAAAGAGGTTTGACCAAACTTTTTGTTGTCGTTATAGAGTCATTATCGGTGGACTTTCTGTTTGTTTCAACCTGTATCATCGGTTTGTTTGGACTTATTAATTTTCATTGGTTTCAAACATTTTGGCTTTTCCTCTTTGGGCTTTCAGTTCTTAAGTTTTTTTATAGTATAATTGTTTTATTTTGGTTGATATGGTGCCAGGTTGATGACGTTGCCCTGGTCGAGCCGGTGAAAACTGAACCTGAGCGGGGACCCATCGATCCAGATGACTTCAGGCCTATCCAAGACTGAAAGGAAGCCAATGACTTCACCTCGCCCTGAGGAATATCGACGAGAAGACATCCCCATCGAAGTCATCGAGCGGCACCAAAGGCACAGATTCAAACATCTCACAGAAGCCCGAAAAGTGTTTCCCTTACAGGATCTTCACAAAACCTCGCCCGGATTCACCCTTGCACGGCCAGGGCGAGATCCAGAAACCGGTGCATTGATGGCACGGTTCGATAGCTGGGAGGTTGATGACCTTCTGAACTTGTAAGCGGGGAAGGCGCAGTGGGATTCACCTATTGCCGCCGCCCCTTTCACCGGAAAGTCCTAGGAGGCTGGTCATGTCCGAAAAGGCGCCTGCGGCACGGACCCCGGAAAGCACCAAGCGTGAACAGAACATGAGAAGCATGGCGCCCACGCTCCTGGAACGGGTCGGGGTCGTAGTTGCAAGCAGGATGGTTCGGGGAATGCAGTTCGTGGAGGTGCAGCCCGCCGATGCCCCGCCCATGGTCGTGTGGGTGAAGTGTGCATGGAAGCCCGGGACCCATGGAAACTGTGCGGTCCAGATGGCCTTTCCAGGCAAGGAGGATCGTGCCCACACCGGCGATGAGGTGATCCGGATCGTTTCGGAGAAGGCGGAACGTGCAGGACTGCTATTAGGGCTCAGGCTTCCTGAGAGTAATCTGCCCGAATTGGGCGAGAGTAATCTCCAGGCAGGTGGCTTTAAAGCCCGCCCGGCGAGGGCCGAGAGCAAACGCCGTGGAGGCGACCACGGGCCCGCAGGGCCCTTGGTCGTCTACATGGCAGGTAAGCGAAAGCGCACCAGCTCTTTGCCGTACGCCCAAAGCAGGATAAAAAGGGAGCCTCTCACGTCAAACGGTCAAGGTTTCGCGGCCACTTCCGTTTTGGCGTGCCCAGAGGCTCGCCATGGATTCTCTCGGTACCAGCGCTGGTTGCAAGCAGGAACTTCGGCCACCCCCGTGTCCGGCCTGCGGGGTCATCGGCTGGTGGAACGGGTGGGTCTTTGTCGCCCAGATGGTGGTAGGTGAGGGAGGGCAGGTCGAACGAGTGCAGGACGTCCCCCGCCATCGGGCCCGGTGCAAGGAGCCCGAATGCGAATATGGCAGTTGGACAATCTATGAACTCGGAGGCTACCCCCATCGGGCCTTCACCTTGGCGGTAGCCGCCGCGGCCATCGCGGAGTTGACGCTCGATACCGGGGCGACCCTCACGTCCGTGGCCCGACATTGGAACTGTGACCGCCGGACCGTGGCCCGCTGGACCACCTGGATCGCTGGGATTGCCGCTCCGGCTGCCCTCGCCAAGCTGTGCAGCCACCTTGATCCAGATGGCCTCCCGGCCCCGGACCCCGCTGGCGTGGCCACTCCCGGACTTGTTCTGCTTCTACTGGAATGCCTGGCCAGGCTGCTCAGGGTGAACGGGGTCCCCCTGGAAGCGGGCCCTGGCTTGGGGGCGATCCTGCGCCACCAGTTCGAACGGTTCCGGACAGTTTCCTGGCTGGCTCGAGGCTCCCCGGCGTTGCGCGTGGTCGGGGGCATGGCCGTGGGTTAAACCGGGAACATGACCAAACAGATGAACGACCCGCTTACCATCGCCGCCTTCCGGTTCCGTCTCCTCGCCGCCGCCATCGAAGCGGAAGGCGAAGGCGTGGCCGCTGCCCTCAGGGAATCCGCCGCCAGGCCCCACCGGCACCCCGATGGCCGGGAGGTCCGCGTCGCCCTCTCCACCCTCTGGGCCTGGCTGGCCGCCCATCGCCGGGGCGGCCTGCTGGCCCTGCAGCCCACCCGGCGCAAGGACAAGGCCAGCCTCCGGGCCTTCCCGGAGGCCATCCTGGCTTACGCCTTGCGGCTGCGCCGGGAAAACCCGCAGCGCTCCACCCGAACCGTCATCGACATCATGGTCCGCGACCAGGTGGTGGCCCAGGGGCAGGTGGCCCGCTCCACCCTGGACCGCCATCTGGACCGGCTCGGCAGCTCCCGCCGGCACCGAGGCACCCTGGCCAAGGCCGTCTTCCGCCTGATCGAGACCAAGGCTCCCATGGAGCTGGTGGTCGGTGACTTCCACCACGGCCCCTATGTCCGGATCGGCCCCGATGACGAGGTCAAACGGGCGCTGTTCCTGGGTTTCATCGACCACTTCAGTCGTCTGATCGTGGAGGGGCGCTATTACCTCAGCGAGGATTTCGCAGCCCTGCGCTTCGGTTTCCGCCAGCTCCTGGCGGTGCACGGCCGACCCGTGAAGCTCTACATGGATTATGTTCCGCGGAACATAATCCAGGTTCTGTGGCCAGTCTGATTATGTGGCGGGTTGATTCCGCCATTCGGCCACGCCTTGCTGCCGGGTTCGAACTTGCCACATTAATACCTTGTTCGA
>Ga0316217_10001439_pt1 | contig 30966 bp, 17 predicted proteins | sample 1anoAmetaG_FD_203633 | JGI IMG/M metagenome (GOLD analysis project Ga0316217, IMG submission 203633) | Freshwater microbial communities from Trout Bog Lake, Wisconsin, USA - 1anoA | ecosystem: Environmental > Aquatic > Freshwater > Lake > Hypolimnion/Profundal zone | place: USA: Wisconsin... | reverse complement strand
GTGAGCGCAACAATGGGCAGATGAGCCGTCCGCTGGTCGGCGCGGATGCGCCTTGCCAACCCCAGTCCATCCAGGCGGGGCATTTCGATATCCGTGACCACGGCGCGCACGGCGTCGAGGTTCTCCAGCAGCATCTCCCAGGCCCCTTCTCCGTCCGGCGCCGCCAGCACGATATATCCGTCTTCCTTGAGAAAGCGGCTGACCTGGGCGCGAAAGAAGTCGGAGTCCTCGGCCAGCAGCACCGTGACGCCCACTGCGCCGGTCGAGCGCGGAGGAGCAACCGGTTGCTGTTCGGCCCATTCCGGCCACTTGGTGTCCACCAGTTCGCACAAATCCACGATCAGGGCGGTGCGATCGCGAAGGATCGCCGACCCGGCCACGCCTTTTTGCCGGTGGGTGGTCTCGTCGATCCGCGCGCGGGATTCGATCACATCCACGGGCATGGCTCCCAGCAAGCCAACCTCGTGGCCGTGGATGTTGGAAATCATGACCGCCAGCTTCATGCCCTGGGCGATGGGATCGACCTGAGCCGCGTCGGCCAGCGTAACCAGCGGCAGCAGGCCGCCTTGATATTGCATGGTGCGGCGGCCGCCGATCGTCTCCACCTGCTTGGCGGCGATTCCTTCGATGCGCGTCACCGTGTCCAGCGGAACGCCGCAGAGCACATCCGGGGAGTTGTGGAACAGGACGTAGGATTGGCTGTCGCTGGCTTGGTCGTCGAGTTCCGCTTTGGCCTTCTCATGGGCGCGCGCCATGCGGGTAACGGCTTCCAGGTCGGCCTTGGCCGCAAGGCCGGCTACGTCCACGATCAGGGCTACGGAGCCGTCGCCCAGGATGGTGGCTCCGGCGTACTCGCCCAGCCCCTTCAGGTGCGCGCCCAACGGTTTGACGACAATCTCTTCGGTGTCGTGGAAGCCGCCGACGACCAACCCATACGAGAGCGTGCCGGTGGTGACCACTACGATCTCCAGGGCGCCGTTCTTCTGCCGCCGATCCACTTCGTTGCGGGCAAACAACGGTTCGGGAGGCGGCTCGGGCTCTTCCTCGCCGAGCGCACGCAGCCGGGGGGAACGGCGATCGGCCATCCGCGTGCGGCGATCCACTTCCTGCTGACCAGCCTTCGAATTCGCATAGGTGGGCACAACGCCCAGCAGGTCGGCAAAGCGAACCAGCGGGATGAGCCGATCGCGCAGCACCAGGACCTCGGCGTCGCCCACATACTCGATGCGGGTCTTGGCCTGGCCGGGCACGATGCGGCGCATCTCCTCGACGTTGATCTGCGGAATGGCGAAGCGCTCGCCCTCGACCGAGACGATCAGCGACGGGATGATGGCCAGCGTCAAAGGCAGCTTGATGCGAAAGGTCGTTCCCCTGCCGGCGACGGAGAGAATCTCGACTTTGCCGCCCAACCGATCGAGGTTGTTCTTCACCACGTCCATGCCCACACCGCGGCCGGAGATGTCGCTGACCTGCTTGGCGGTGGACAGTCCGGGAAGAAACAGCAGCGCGGTCTTTTCCTTCGCCGTCATGCTCTTCACTTCGTCGGCGGTGATGAGCCCTTTGGCCACGGCGATCTTGGCGATGCGCTCCGGGTCGATGCCCTGGCCGTCGTCGGAGATCTCCACCACCACCTGGCCGGCTTCGTGGCGGGCATCGATGACAATTTGCCCCTGGCTCGGCTTGCCGGCGCGGACCCGCTCTTGAGGCGATTCGACGCCATGATCGACGGCATTGCGGACCATGTGCGTCAGGGGATCGGACAAGGATTCGATCAAGCTCCTGTCCAAGGCCACGTCCTTGCCCCGGATGTCCAACTGAATGTCCTTGCCGAGGGTTGCCGCCAGATCGCGGACCAGGCGCGGGAACTTCCCAAAGACGTTGCCAATGGGCTGAAGCCGCGTCTGCATGACGACATCCTGCAGCTCGGAGGTGATCTGGTTGATGCGCTGTTCGGCGGTCTTCAGCGCCCGCGGGTTCTTGCGCGCGATGGAGGCGCGCAACTGGTTGCGCCCCAGCACCAGTTCGCCGGCCAGGTTCATCAGCATCTCCAGCGTTCCCACGCTGACCCGAATGCTGTCTTCGACGACGGCTGCCGCCGTCGCGGATGCCGCGGGCTTGGCCACTTCGACAGGAGGCGCTGCGGGCTGAGGGCGGGCAGGCGCCGGACGCTCGGGCTGGACCGCGGGGATCTCGATGCGGGCAACGGACGGAGCGATGCTTGCCGGTGCGGGCTTCACGGCTGGCTCGGCGCTGCTTGGCGACGCGGATAAGCACGCGCTGGCCAGCAGCTTTACTTTGTCCCGGTTGTGCGGAAAGAAGGGGCCAATGTTGTCCGGATCGATCCCGGTGGCCAGGATCAAGCGCAGGGGCAAGTTGTTGCCCACCGGATCGTCCAGGGTGCCCACCGCCTCGAAGTTCACAATGCAATCCAGAATCTCTCCGCACGCCCACAGGGTGCGGAAGACTTCGAGCACGTTCAGGCCTTGGCGCTCTATGTCGTGGATCAGATCGTATTCGATGCAATACAAATAGTTGCCCGAGTCCCGCAGTCGCTGGTAGTCCAGTTGCGGCACAACGACCGGCGAGCCCCCTTCGGGCTGCAAGGAAACGGTTTGCGTCAAAGAGACTTTTCGATCCGGAGGCAGATAGGACGACACCAACCCGGTGAGGCTCACCATCAGATCGCCGATGTCGGCGCCGGCGCTCTCTTCCGTGTGGTTGATCATCTCGCGCAATTGGTCGAATGCGGCCAGCAGGAGGTTGGTGATCTCGGCGTTGGGAGTCATCTTCCTGGAGCGCAGCATGTCCAGCACGGTCTCTGCGATATGCGCCAGCTCCTTGACCTTGGCCAGGCCAAAGAAGCCGCTGGCCTCCTTGATGGAATGGGCCGCCCGGAATACCTTGTTCACCAAGTCGACATCGACGTTCGCGCCACCCTCTTCGATAGCCAGCAGATCGGCTTCGATGGTGGTCAGATGCTCTCGCGACTCATTGATGAATTCTCGAAGCAGTTCATCGTCCTCTTCCATATTTACATCCATCTTGGCGCTCCTATTCCGCTCTTCCGCTCACGTTGAGGCGTGCCGTCAGCCGCATGCTCTGGAGCAGACGGAAGATGTCCGGGCTGACGTTGGTCACGCGAATCTTGCCCCCGTTGCGCGCCAGGCTGTTGGCCGCCGCGATCAGCAGGCCCATGCCGCTGGAGTCGAGCATGGTGGTATTCGCGAGATCGAAGACCAGCTCGCGTGCGCCGCTGTCCAGCATCTTCTTGAGGGCGGCTTGCAGTTCTGGAACGAGGACCGCGGTCAAATCGCCCATCAGTCTCACCGAGCCCTCTGCGTCCTTCCGGTCAATCACGAATGCAGCCATCTAACAATCTCCATTTCCTGTTTGCTTGTTCTTGCGAATCCAGAACGAGATCCGGTTCCCGCGGCGATTGAACTGTATCCGATCGGCATAGATCGCGTAGAGTTGCAGCCCGCGGCCGGAAGCCCATCTCGGATCGATCTTTCTTTGAACCATCTTTCGCCAGGCAAAGCCCGGGCCTTCGTCGGCGATCTGCAAGTGGATCCATTCGCGCCCGACCGACAGGTGCAGGGCAATCGACTTCGCGGGGTCGTTCCGATTCCCGTGCGCCGCGGCGTTGGCCAGGCCCTCCCGCGCCAACAGCTCGACCGGGAAGCAGAACGGGGAAAGATCGTTCTCCTGGAGCACTTCCCGAATCTTCAAGCAGAGCGACTCCGCCTCGACGCTGCACGAGGAGATCGTCTGCTGGAAAGAGATTCCCGAATGGCCCCGCGAGGAATTCATCGTTCCACCCCCAGCAAAAGCGTGTCGTCCGCCGGGCACAGGCCATCCATAATATGGTCGACGACCGCGGGGACGAGTTCGCGAAGGGGCAAGGTCCGGCATGAGAAGCACGCGCTGGACAACTTCTGGAGGCCTTCTTCGTAGGCGCCCGCCGCTTCGATCAGTCCATCCGTGTAGAAGAAGATCCGATCGCCTGGCTTCAGGGACAATTCGGTCAGGCCAAAAACGGCGTCGGGGAAGGCTCCGACCACGTCGCCTTCCTGGCGAAGAATCGCCGGCTCCTGCTCGGCGCAGCGAACCACAATCGCAGGGGGATGACCGGCATTGACCACGGTGAGCCGTCCTGTCTGGTGATCGAGCCGCGCATAGATCAGCGTGAAGAAAGCGCCGGAGGGGAGAATGCGGCAAAGAGAGCCGTTGATGGCGCGCACGATCTCAGCCGGGAGGTTCAGCGGGCTGGCAAATTCGGTGGCGAGCGCCTTCAAGGAGGCCGTCCAAAGCGAGGCCGCCAGATTGTGCCCGCTGGCGTCGGCCACCAGATAATCCACAATGCCAGGCCCAGTGGGGATGACATCGTAGAAATCGCCGCCCGCGGTCAGCACCTGGCGGATGGAGGCCTGAAAGTGCGCTTCGGGCAGGTCCTCGGGACGGGGCATCAGGTTCTGCTGGGCGTTGGCCAATTGCTGGACACGCTCGGCCTGGAGTTCGGCCAGCCGCTCGTAGGCCTGTTTCAGGCGCAGGTGGGTGCGCACCCGGGCGATGACCTCGGCACCGATAATCGGCTTGGTGATATAGTCCACGCCGCCAATCTCAAAGCCCTCGATCTTCTTGGAGACGTCGTCGCTGGCGGAGATGAAGAGGATGGGGCTGGTGAAAGCCGAGCCTTCGCGATGCAACGCGCGGCAGATATCGAAACCGGTCCCGTCCGGCAAGTTGATGTCCAACAGAATCAAGTCGGGATGCTGCTCGCGGATTCCCAGCAGCGCGTCGGCCACGTTGGCCGCGCTGGCGGTCCGGAACCCGGCTCGCTTCAGGAGCCCTACGATGGTTCGAACGATGGTGAAGTCGTCATCGACGACAAAAACCAGCGGATACGGATTCCGTCCCGGCATGAAATCGGTCTCCTGTCTCCCAAGTGCATGACCGCTTTCACACTGGATGCCCGGTTTTCAAGCAGAAATCGAGGCGAGACTAGATCTGCCTCTCTATCGGCCTTTATTTCAACTTCATTCACTCCGAAATCGAGCGCACGCGCAGCGGGGAGGCGACAAATGAAGAAGGGGATGTCGATGAAAATGCATTGTCAATCCGCATCGCCGCGGGCTTGCTGGGCGCGGTGCGGGGAAGCCGATTGCGGGGGAACCGCAATCGCATTCGACCCGCGGGGAACGCCTTTGGCAGCGACCTGCGCGGCGCCTGCTTGCCTTGGCCCGGCAAGCGGAAATCGAGCAGCGCGAGTGCCTTACAGGTGAATCCAGCCGCTCATGATCAGCGCCAGCGACCCGCTGGCGACGAAGATCCAGAGCGTAACTCCCTGGAGCAGCGGCCGATAGCCGACCTTGCGGATGGTCTTCATGGAGAGCCCCGAACCGATCAGATAGAGGGTTACGGTCAAGCCAATCACGCCAATGTGCTTCAGCGTCGGGTAAGCGGGCTGAAAGACGTTCAGGTAGGTGTTGGCCACCGCCGCCAGGCAAAAGAGCAGGATGAACCAGGGCAACTGAATGCGCGCCTTGCTCTTGCTGAAGTACGAGGTGCCGATCGACACCGGCAGAATCCACAGTGCGCGCGCCAGCTTGACGGTGGTTCCCACGGCCAGCGCCACGGCGCCGAACTTGGCGGTCGCGCCGACCACGGAGCTGGTGTCGTGAATGGCCAGCGCCGACCACAGGCCGAACTGCGTCTGGGTCAGCCCCAGAAAAGCGCCGATTATGGGGAAGATCAACAAGGCCACCGAGTTGAGCATAAACACCGTTCCCAGCGAGACGGCGATCTCCTCTTCGCTGGCGTTGCTGATGGGAGCGACGGCGGCAATGGCGCTGCCTCCGCAGATGGCCGTGCCGGCGGAGATGAGAAACGAAATTTTCTTCTTCACGCTGAACAGCTTGCCCAATCCCCAGCCCAGCAGCAAGGCCAGGGTGATGCTGGCCGCGGTATAGACGAATCCCGACCGGCCCACGCGAATCACCTGCTGCAGGTCCATGCCGAAGCCCAGGCCGACGACGGACGCCTGCAACAGAAACTTCGACAGCCGCTTGGATTCCGAGTTGAAGGGGTGAACGAAGAGGAATCCGAAGGTCAGGCCCGTGGCCAGCGCAATTGGCGGGGAGACGAACCCGCTGGCGCAAAGGATCAATCCGGCGATGAAGATAAACTTGGGCACATATCGAGTCTGGCCGAGTCCGGACGCCGTGTCCAAGCAGAAGTACTCATGGCCCATTTGCGCAGCTTATGGGGCGATTGGTCCTCCGCATCAATCCCCGGTCCCCAAATGCGAGGGTGTTTCAATCTGGGGGGTGAGTCGAAGGATCTGCGGCTGTTCTTCAGGATTCCTGTCAAGAATTTTGGACCCAGGACACGATGGTCGCTCTATGGTTGATCCTGAGGTTTCCCACCCATTTCACATCTTTTCCTCGAAAAGACGTGAAATGGATGGAGCACGGAGCTATAGCAAAAGCAAGAGATGCTTGAACCCCAGCTCAGGAGACGAGGAACTCGATAACAACTGGCCCGATCTGGTCGGCGCATTGTCCGGGAGCGAGGTGTCCGCAGCCGGGGAAGATCTCGATTTGCGACTGCGGCACCAGTGCGCTGATTCTCATCCCCTGGCTGACGGGAGTGATGCGATCCAACTCTCCCCATAGGATGAGGACCGGCATTTTGAGGCCGGGGAGCAGCTTGTCTGTGGCGTCGCTGCCGTTTCGCATGGTATCGATGACCCGGTGAATCACCCAGGCATCGTTCTTGGAGCGGCGCAGGATGTCGCGCGCAATGTACGCGGGCACGCTGGGCGGATGGGGCATCAAGAGCGCATCCATCCGATCCAGGTCGGCGGGCGTCTTGGGCATGAGCAGGCTTACATCCCACTTGGGCGCCTCGTTGATGCCTTCCGAATCGAAGAGGATCAACTTCCTCACTCGGTCGGGATGGCGCGCGGCCACATGCTGCGCAACCGCGCCGCCCAGCGACCAGCCTCCCAGATCGGCATCCTGGATGCCCAGCGCATCCATGAAACCGACCACAACCTCGGCCTCGTCGTGCACGGAATAGGAAAAATCCTTCGGCTGCTCGCTGCGGCCGTAGCCGGGCAGATCGGGCAGGTAGACGCGAAAGCCCCAGCGGGCGACAACCGGAGCCAGGTTGCGCCAATCTTCGGCGTGGCCACCCAACCCATGGACCAGCACGACCGCTCTTCCTTCGGGAGGTCCTTCGACAAAGTAATGAACCCTGTGGCCGGCAACCCTGACCCACTTGCTTCGGGCCCCGGAGAAATACATATCCGCATCGGTGAACCGGTCAAGGAAGCTGGTGGGCCGCTCCCAGAACGCCAAACCTGTCACACCGGCCAGAAGCGCGGCGATCGACAACCACCTCACGATCGATTTCATGGCCCCTCCCCGTTCTTTCGCCTTGCCGCCCGCGCTCCTTGTCAGAGTGCCTGTCTCGCCTTGACGGTCAAGGGGTCGATCGAAGAGGCGCATCTGCTGGCCCATTTTGCGCTCTCCATCCGTTTTATCTAGTTGTGGATCCGTACGCCAGCTAACCTTCTTCCACCCAATACCGGATTTCCTTCCAGCGGCCACGTATCGAGCGCCTGTCCCTGCGCCTTCGTCGATGAGGCCCCAGCACTTCCTACGATAGGCCGAGCGCGCCCACCCGTGCGCAACGGTAACCATATTTTTGATCTTTGGTAATGTCGCGGATCAACCCCGACAGAAGAGCCGGCTGGCGACGCCTTGCTCTTGCTTCCCCTGGCTGCGTATCGTTGGAAAGCAGTTTGCAGGGTTCACGAAAGAGATGTATGGACGTTTTGAAGAGGCTTTTCGAGGAGCATTTCCAGACGACGGCGGAGCGTGTGCAGCCGCTGCAAGGCGACCTGGGCGGGTCGGGGCGGACGATTGTGCGGCTGGCCGGCGGTGGATCGAGCGCCATCGGCATTGTGTACCCGGTGCGGGAGGAGAATGTTGCCTTCCTGGAGTTCTCCCGGCACTTCCGCCGTCACGGATTGCCGGTTCCCGAGATTTTTGCCGAGGACCTGAGCCAGGGCGCTTATTTGGAACAGGATCTGGGCGACACCACGCTGTTCGAATTCCTGGGTAGCAATCGCATAGGCGGGGCCATTGCTCCGCCGGCTGTCGAGGCGTATCGCAAGACAGTGGCGATGTTGCCGCGTTTTCAAGTCGAGGCTGGCCGGGATTTGAACTACAAGGTGTGCTATCCGCGCGACCGCTTCGACCGTCAGTCCATTGCCTGGGACTTGAACTATTTCAAGTACTACTTTCTGCGCCTGGCCGGAGTGCCCTTCAACGAACAGGCGCTGGAGGACGATTTCAGCCGCCTGAGCAAGTTTCTGCTGGCCGCCGACCACGACTACTTTCTGTATCGCGATTTTCAGTCGCGCAATGTGATGCTGCGGGACGGGCAGCCCTACTTTCTGGACTACCAGGGCGGCCGCAAGGGCGCGCTGCAATACGACATTGCCTCGATGCTCTTCGACGGCAAGGCGGATCTTCCGCCGGAACTGCGCCAGAAGCTGCTGGACTATTATCTGGACTGCCTGGCGAAGCATATCGATCTGAACCGCGCCGCGTTCATGGAACACTATTACGCCTATGTCTACGTGCGCATCCTGCAAGCGATGGGCGCCTACGGATTCAGAGGATTTTACGAGCGCAAGGCGCACTTTTTGCAGAGCGTTCCGTACGCGCTCAACAATCTGCGGTGGCTGGCGGATCATGTGAAGTTGCCGATCGCGCTGCCGGCGCTGATGGAAGCGCTCCAAGCCATGACGGTCTCGGAGAAACTGCTGGGGCTGGCCTCGCCCGCGGAAGGCTTGAAGGTGAGGATCTTCAGTTTCAGTTTCCATCGCGCGATGCCCGCCGACGAGACCGGGAACGGCGGAGGATTTGTCTTCGACGCGCGCAGTTTGCCGAATCCGGGACGCGAGGAGCAATACAAGAAGTTGACCGGCAGGGACGCTCCGGTGATGGAGTTTCTGGGCAGGCAGGCGAGCGTGCACCAGTATCTTGCCCACGTGCTGGCGCTGGTGGATGCCAGCGTAAGCGGGTACCGGCGGCGCGGGTTCAAGAACCTGATGGTGTCGTTCGGCTGCACTGGCGGCCAGCACCGCTCGGTGTATCTGGCCGAGCAGTTGGCCAACCATTTGCGCGGCAACGGCGTGGAAGTGGCGCTCCGGCATATCGAGCAGGAGAAGTGGCCGAAATGAAGGCGATGATTCTGGCCGCCGGACTGGGCACGCGGCTTCGGCCGCTCACCAATGATCGCCCCAAGGCGCTGGTGACGGTCGCCGGCCACACGCTGCTGGAGATCGCGCTGCGCCGCTTGCGCGCCTTTGGCGTGCGCGAGGCGATTGTCAATACGCACCACTACGCGGAGGCGATCGAGGAGTATCTCAAGGCAAACAATAGCTTTGGGATGAGGATCGAGGTTTCTCGCGAAGAGGAGTTGCTGGACACCGGCGGGGGCTTGAAGAAGGCCGCGCATTTCTTCCTCGAAGGCGGCGAGAGTTTGCAAGAGCCGTTCCTCTTGCACAATGTGGATGTGCTCAGCACGATCGATCTCGGCGAGATGCTGCGGTTTCACGCGGAACAGGATGCCTTGGCCACGCTGGCCGTGCAGGACCGGGAGACTTCGCGGTATTTGCTCTTCGACGAGGAGGGGCAGCTATGCGGGCGGCGCGCGGGCCGCGAGGGGAAAGAGGAATCGGCCCGTCCGGCGCAACAGACGCAGGCGCTGGCCTTCTCCGGAATCCACGTCCTATCGCCGCGAATCTTCTCAAAAATGAAGGAAGAAGGCGCCTTTTCGATTGTTGCAGCTTATTTGCGCCTGGCGGCTCAAGGGGAAAAGATCGCGGCCTTTCGCGCGGATGGAAGTTATTGGCGCGATCTTGGCCGCCCGGAGAGTATTCTGCAAGCTGCCGAGGATATAGGAAACAGCAAGTATTGCATAACTTGACCCGCAGGGTCCAGGCACAGCGAGCAGAGAGGGAACGAAGCATGGACGAGGCAGTGGCAATGATCGATGCGAATTTCTCCAACCATATCGGTATCATCACGCTCAACAATCCGCAGAAGCGCAACGCGCTGAACAAGGAGCTTATCCATGGCATCTGCGCGGCGCTGGAGGAGATGCGGCGTCAGGAGGTTCGCGTCGTCATCTTGCGAGCGCCCGCGGGCTCCAAGGTCTTTTCCTCCGGCCACGACGTCCGGGAGCTGCCCACCAACGGGCGCGATCCGCTGACTTACGACGACCCGCTGCGGCGCGTGATCCGCACCATCGAGCTATTTCCCGCGCCGGTCATCGCCATGATCGAGGGCAGCGTGTGGGGCGGTGCCTGCGAACTGGTGATGAGCTGCGACATGATTGTGGCCGCCGAGGATAGCACGTTTGCGATCACTCCCGCGAAACTTGGCATGCCCTATAACATCTCCGGGGTGCAGAATTTTCTAAATACCGGCGGGATACCGCTTTGCAAGGAGATGCTGTTCACCGCTCAACCGTTGCCGGTGCAACGGCTGGTGGATCGGGGAATCGTAAGTCATGCGGTGCCAAGAAACCAATTGGAGAGCCTGACCATGACGATTGCCGGCCAGGTGTCGAGAAACTCGCCGCTGGTGATGGGGTTGCTCAAGGAGGAATTGCGGCTGCTCTCGGTCTCGCACAATCTTGGGCCGGAAACCTATGAGCGGGTGCAGTCGATGCGCCGCCATATCTACGACAGCGCCGACTATCAGGAAGGCATCCGGGCGTTTCTGGAGAAACGGCCTCCCGAGTTTCAAGGGAAGTAAGGCGACGACGGGCGAGCGCGAGGGGCGAGGTTTCGCTTTGCAAGCAAGGAAGTAACTTAGGGGCGCGGCCTTCGCAACGGAGACCTATCTACGAGGTGTCTGCAAGAGAGCGGCCAGCGATGGAAGCGGGAGATTTCCCTCGTCGGCGCGCAACAAGGACCGCGTGTGCTCGACCACATCGGAAGAAAGTTCCAGCCGCGCCGCAAGATAGACTTCCCGCTCGGAATTAGTCAGCGGAAGCAGCGCTTCAAATAGTTGCGCAATATCTCGCAGTTCGGATTCGTCGTTCATTCGATGTCCTGTTGCACAGAGTTTGCCGAGCGCCGGACATCCATGGCTATTCGCCATGCAACAACATGCGATGCTCGCATCGATGGCCAGGCCCGGAAGAATAGGGATAGGAAGGAACACAAAGATCGAAGGCCAGATACCTGAAGCAGCGGATCGCTGCTTCCGCACCTGGCCTTTGCTGCATTAGTTGACAGTTAGATTCACCGTGGTGCTGGAGGCAATCTTGCCGGTGGCGACATCGGTCCCAATGACCGTGACAGTGTAAGCTCCCGCGGTGGTGCCGGGAATGGTCTGGGGTGGGGTGGAAGATGTGGCGCTTCCCCCGCCGCCGCAGGCGACCATGCCGAAGGCCAGCCCTGCAAAAAGCAAGACGAGTCCGAGCATGGAGCGCCAACTGCGCCGCCGCGCCGGGATGCCGAAGAGCAGCAGACACGCTAGCGTCGCGCCCCCGGTTGCGTACCAGGGGGTGCCCGAGCCAGTGTGGCCGGGGAGTTGTGGAAAGACGAGCGAGCTAGTCGTGGCCGCAGTGGTGGAGATGGTAAGTGTCGCCGTTCCCGCGGTTGTGCCGACAATGTTGACCGGGGAGGTCGAGCCAAAACTCAGAGTAGGCAGGTGCACGGCGCCGGAGGGGCTGGAGGCGAGAGTCGCTGTCAGCGACACATTGCCGTTAAAGCCCCCCGCCGGAGTGATGGTGATGGTGGAGGTGTTCCCGGTGCTCACGCCCGGCGTGGAAATGGTCGCGGCAGTGCCGGCGACAGTGAAACTCGGGGCCTGCGCCGCAATCGCGATGGTGAAGTCAACGGTGGAGGATCGCTGCGGGGTGCTAGCGTCTTCGACCGTGATCGTCGGGGAGTAACTGCCCACCGTGGTAGGCGTACCGGCGAGCAAGCCGCTGGCGCTCAGGTTTATGCCTGGGGGCAGGCCAGTTGCCGACCAGATATACGGCGCTGTGCCGCCCGTGGCTGTTAGTTGGTTCGAATAGGATGCGCCGATCACACCGCCTGGAAGGGATGTGGTCGTCATGGACAACGGAGGGACGACGACTTCTACCAAGATGGATTGGACTTCGCCGCTAGTTGCCCCATTGGGTAGAGCCAGGTTGACCCAGATCCCGTTTTTCCAATAGCCCGGCAAACCGAAGTCGGATGCGGCGTAGACATCGCTGCCGGATACCACGAGAGAAATAGCTTGCCCGGAACTAACAGTCATGCCTGATTGGAGAGGAAGACCAACCCAGGTTCCGTCCTCCCAGTAGCCGGGAGGAGAGTAGGTCCTAATGCCGCCTGCCGGGTTGTACGTCAATATGCTGTAACCAGCGACATAGAGATGGCTTCCGGAGAAAACAATCGACGAGGTTTCGCCGCCGATTGCGCCGGATTGCGGTGTGAGGTTGTTCCAGTCGCCGTTTTTCCAATAGCCGGGCAGGAGCGGGATTCCAAACCCCGTATTCATCCCTGCCACATATACATCTTGACCTGTTACCGAAAGATTGTACGCGGCGCCAAATGTTCCACCCGCTTGCGTTGTGAGCCCGACCCAGTTCCCATCCAGCCAGTAGCCCGGAGAGTCTCCGTTCGCATTTGTATACAGATTTCCCCATGCATAGAGATCGCTTCCTGAAACGGTAAGGCCGCTGACCTGTGCGCCATTGTTACCGGACGGCATGGGAAGTGTGATCAATGTGCCATTCATCCAGTAGCCGGCTTCGTTCTGAAAAGCGTCTGCGTTATTGGCTGCGGCGTAGACGTCGCCTCCTGCTACGACGATGGACGGAACGCCTCCGCTACTCGCGGTTGACCATTTCCAGTTGAGGGCAACCCAGTTCCCGTTCAGCCAATAGCCGGGGATCCTCCACCCATATTCGGAAGGGTTGCTATCGCCGTAGCCGCTTGCATACACATCGCTCCCGGATACGGCGATGGATTGGACCGTTCCATACGTGGCTCCCGGCGGTAGCGGGAGGCTAACCCAGGTTCCGTCCAGCCAATAACCTGGGCCACTGGATGTACTGCCCATGGCGTAAATGTGGGTTGTTTGCGCTTGGAGCCCGGCCCACGCGCCGCAAAGCAGCAGGGCCGCACAAAATAACTTTAGACCGCGGAAATGATACTGCACCGACATGCCGTTCTCCTTGTTCTGTTCGTGACAGGGGCTGCCTGACGTTGCGATTCCCAGCTCTTTGCAGTGTCGCCCGTATGCGATGCTGGGCCGGAAAATCTCCTTCCTCTGCGCGGCCGTATCTCGTCCGGCGCGCATGGGGAACCCTTCGCCCATTGCCGGCGCGGACTTCCAAAGATAGACTTGCGCCGGATGGCTAGTCTTTGGTCAAACTCAAAGCGTAGGTGTACTTGTATTGACCCAGCGATTCGGTAACATTGCCCGTGAGCTTAGTCTCCGCGAGATTCAGCACTCCGATGAATGGGACGGTAGAGGCTGAGTTGGTGAGTTGAATATCGCCGGGTTCGCCGATCGTTCCGCCATAGGTAAATGGTCCATGATAGCCGATCCCGGTCGAGAAATAGGTGTTGTAGCCGTTTACGGCAACAGCGCCATTTCCCGATACGGTCATGCTCCAAGTGCCTTCAATGACGCCCGGCGTTTGATTGTTATAGGAAACATTTTCTTTGAAGGTCCCGGTATAGGTCCCTTCGTATGGATTTGAACTGCTAGTACTACTGCCGATGCCGGCGCTGCCGCCGCCGCAACCGGTTAGAATCGCTGCGCTCAACAGAAGAACGGCCGCGATGCGGGATTTGCCCACTTTCATCTTTCCTCCAAAGTAAGAACTCGTAAATGGCGCCTGGGTTGACGGCGCCTGCTCCCCTGCGCGCCGACCCACCATGGGCGTCGAACGCAAAGGTGATTCTGCACAGGAAGCGCATTTGGCCGCCAATATGGGTAACCGATTTCGAGAATTGTTCCGAAATGTGAATTGCGCGCCGTCGCCAAGCCCGGTGTTCAGCCGCTCGAAGCCAGGCAAACTGCGCACTATGAATGGATTACGGGTCTGTAGCGCGCCCGTTGCACGGCCTTTCGCGGCGGCCCGCAGAGCCCCTATGATGGATAGGGCGCGTGACAATCCCCGTGACAAACGCAAGGAAGACGCATGAGCGATGCAGATCACGAGATCGACGCGGAACTCTACCACGATCTCCGGGGGATGGCCGCTTATTACATGAAGATGGAGCGCGCCGGGCACACCTTGCAGCCGACGGCGCTGGTGCACGAGGCGATTCTGCGCGTCTATGGCGGCACGATGCCGGAAGAGATCAGCCAGAAGCAGATCGTGGCCACGCTGGCCAGGGCAATGCGGCGGGTGTTGGTGGATCATGCCCGCAAGCGCAGTGCGGCCAAGCGGCCCTTGACGGGGCTGGGGCTGGAGTTGGAGCCGGAATCCCAGCGCGACGAGCGCTATCGCGCCGCCGAAGATGTGCTCACCATCGACGAAGCCTTAAGCGAGTTGCTCGAAGCGGGCGAGCGCCCGGTGCGGGTGGTGGAACTGCGCTATTTTGCCGGCATGACCGAGGAGGAGACAGCCGAGGTGCTGGGCGTCTCGCGGGAGACGGTGAAGCGCGATTGGCGCTTTGCGCGAGCCTGGTTGAAACAGCGGCTGGCAAGCCGCGCGGCGAAGGAAACCTGCATCTCCTCTTAGGCGTGCGCCTGCGTCTTCAGGCGAGTCTCCAGCTTGCGAATCTTGGCGGCGCGTTCGGCATCCTCGGCATAGCCAGGGCGCAAACGGGGCTCCATGCGATGCAATTCGGTCAGGGACCTGGCCGCGGACGCACGCGCTGGCTTGGCCGCGGCGGGCTCTTGCGCGGCAAGGTCGAGATTGTAGTTGGCCAGACGCACCAGGCCATCCATTGCTGCCACCAGGCTTTCGACCGAGTTGTTGGCGTGCAGATTGGCGTTCAGCAGCCGCAAGGCGGCTTCCTCGCTGGCGATCGCCTGCGCGTACTGGCGCTTCCGGGCGAGAATCTCCGCCCACTGTTCTTCTGCGCCGGCCAAGTCGTCCCCGGCCATGGCGTCTTGGGGGTGCAGTTTCCACAAAGACTGGGAGATGGCTAATTCGCGCCGGCTCGAGATCTCGGCCTGCGCCAGCTTGCCGAGGCGAAGACAAACGCGGGTCAGATTGGAGTAGCCGACCTGCCGGTCGCGCATGGCCTGGGTATCGTGGGGATCGATCTCGGCATCGCGGGTGGCAAGCTCTTCGGCGCGGAGGTAGAGTTCGAGCGCCTCTGCCGGACGATTCAGGTGCTCATCGGCGGCGGCGACATTGTTCGCTCCGGCGATCCAGGAGTGACGGACCTTGATATTGTCCGGTTGCTGGCGCAAGAGCCGGTCGTAGACATCGAGACTGCCGCGATAGGCGTCGAAGGCCTGCTGCCAGCTTCCGGCGTTCCACTCCAGGTTGCCCAAGCGGCTGGAACAGCGGGCGAGGCTTCGCTGGTAGGCCATGTTTCCCGGCTGGAGTTGGGCCAGTTGCAAGGCCAGGGCTCTGGCCTGGTTGTAGTTTGCGCGGGCCAGATCGTCGCGGCCGCGGCCGGATTGCAGATCGGCCAGGTAGATCAGTGCGGACTCCAGGGCCTCGGTGACGTGCACGTCTGTCGTCCCAGTACCGGCCAAACCGCGAAACGCGGCCACCGCCTCGGTGTACATCCTCTCTTCGGCGATCTTGTCGCCCTCGACATCGACAAGATTGCCTTCATGCGCCAGCAACACTCCGTAGGCGTAGCGGCCCTCGGGATCGCGAAGATTGGCTAACAGACGGCGCGCAGCGTCATAACTGGCCTGCGCCCCCTTTTCATCTCCCAGATTGGCATTGGACGGATTGCCCTGAATGTCTCCGAGCTTGGTATAGGCGCGGCCGATCTCCACCTTGAGTTGGGGGTCGTTCTCTGCCTCCCCCGCCAGATTCTCAAGAAACTGCAAACCGGTCTGCACAGCCATCCGGCGCGCCGGAGTGGCGCCGGGCAGGTTGCGCATCTCGTCTTCCAAAGGAAACAGGAGGGTGCTGGAGAGCCGATGAACGGACTCGCGCATCCGTTCCGCGCGAAGATGTTCCCGATCTGCCTGGCGGTGGATGGCCCATGCGGCAACGCAGGCGATAAGCGCGATGGCGACGATACAGGCTGCGGCCAGGCGGCGGGCGTTGCGCCGGCAGAAGCGGCTTGCCCGGTAGATGCGCGTCTGAGGCACGGCCAAGACGGGGAATCCCGACAGGTAGTTGCGCAGGTCCTGCTGAAGCTCCTCGACGGCGATGTACCGCAACTCGGGATCGGGAGCAGTTGCGCGGGAGACGACCGCAGTCAGTTCAAACGGCAAGAGGGCGGCAGCGGTTGCAGTTTGATCCTTGGCAGAAGGAAGAGAAAGCAACTCGCGCAGCACGATTCCCAGTGAATAGACGTCGCTCAGGGCGGACAGCGAGCCGCCACGAACCTGTTCGGGACTGGCGTAGCGGGCGGAAAAGGCGCGCAGTTGCGCCGCGCCTCCCGGGCCCGGCTCTTCGGCCAGCGAGCGGGCAATGCCAAAATCGACCAGCCTGACCCCGCCGGAAGCGTTGACGAGAATGTTCTCCGGCTTCAGGTCCAGGTGGACGATCATGTTGCGGTGGGCGAAGGCGACCGCGGTACAGACCTCGAGAAACAGACGCAGCGCGGCCCGTGACGAGACCGAATGCCGGCGGCGCCAGCAGGTAATTGGTTCGCCCTCAATATATTCAAGAACGCAATACGGGACTTCGCACTGCTCCAGCTTCCAGTCCAGCAGGCGCGCGATATTGGGGTGCCGCAACCGGGCCAGCTTGGCGGCTTCCTGGCGCATCTGGAACAGGAACTCGGGCGTGCACAGCTCGGGGTGCAGGAGTTTGAGGGCGACGCGCAGGCTGATCTCGCGCTCCTCGCGCACCGCCTCGAAAACCACGCCCATGCCGCCGCTGCCCATGCGCCGCACCAGCCGGTAAGGGCCGAGGGTGTCGCCGGCTTGCAATTCTGCAATGGCCTTGCGATCGGTCGCCGGAAACAGCAGTCCTACCGCAGGCAGGGTAGAAGGAGCGTCTTCGTCGGCCAGCAGCTCTTGCACTCTTTGGACCGCATGGGCAGACAGTTCGGGATGCGCCAGAAGGAAGCGCTCGCGCTCGGTCTGGCTCAAGGGAGCCAATGTTTCGTAGAGATCGTGTAAAGCCAGCAAGTTCCAGCCCCCGGTTCGTAGACGCTGCGATGACGTGTTCGCGGGAAGCCGTCAAGTCGCACGGGGTACCGGGAGCGATGTTCAGAGAACGCAAGTTGTCAGGGGGAAGGACATCCGTAGTTTACAAGGCTCTGTGGCCGAAGGGCCAATCGGACTTCGGATTGTGGAAGAATTAGCGAAAACGTTGGTTGTTTGCGGCCGGCATGGATTTGGGCCTGTCCGCCTTGATGAGGCTCTCCATGAACAAGGCGGGATGAGGTTGGTGCTTTCCCACCCATTTCAAAAAAACTTGAAATGGATGGGGCACGGAACCTTGGTGGCGGCTCAGAAGGTTCGTTGCAGCAGCAACCCGCGTGCACGGGCCGGGCTGCTCCGATCTAGGCGCCTCGGCGCTGGGGCAGAACGGCGGTTTCATGGGCGCGCACGGCATCCAGCCACTCGATGCCTGCGGGGACGCCGCGGCTGGCGCAGTAGTATTCCCACACGGCGGACCAAGGCATCGACTTTTGTTCCTCGAAGATGGCCATGCGTTCGGCGCCGTCGAAGCGGCGCTCGGCATCGATCTGCTTTGCGGCCGGCTCCAGCAGGGCGAGCAGCAGGGCTTTGCGCATATTTCTTGCGCCGACGATCCAGGCGGCCAGACGGTTGATGCTGGCGTCGAAGAAGTCCAGGCCGATGTGCACGCGCGGAAGCGCTTTTGCGCGCACAATCTCCTGCGCGATGGCGATGGTCGCGTCGTCCAGCAGCACCACGTGGTCCGAGTCCCAGCGCACCGGCCGCGAGACGTGCAGCAGAATCTCGTCGAGATAGCAGAGGGCGGTGGAGATCTTGTCGGCCACGCTTTCGGTGGGATGGAAGTGCCCGGCATCCAGGCAGAGGAGGGTCTTGCGGGTGGCGGCATAGGCCAGATAAAAGTCGTTGGAGCCGACGGTGTAGCTCTCCGTGCCGATGCCGAAGAGTTTGCCTTCGACAGCCACTTTGTGATGATTGCCCAGGGGAGCGGAGACGATCTCGTCCAATGCCGCCATGAGCCGCTGGCGCGGGGCGAGGCGGTCGGCGGGCAGATCCTTGTCCCCATCTGGAATCCAGATATTCATGATGGCCGGGGTGCCGAGCTCGGTTCCGAAATATTCGCTGATGCGCCGGCTGGCTAGGCAGTGCTCGATCCAGAAGCGGCGCACGGCCGCATCGGGATGGCTCAAGGTGGCTTTTTCGCTGAGAGGATGGGAGAAGCAGGTGGGGTTGAAATCCAGGCCAAGGCGGTTGGTTTTGGCCCACTGGACCCATTGCTCGAAGTGCTTCGGCTCGATGGCGTTGCGCTCCACCGCCGTGCCGGACTCAAGGTAGATGGCGTGCAGGTTGAGGCGTTTCTTGCCGGGAATCTGCGCAAAAGCGACGTCCAGGTCGGCGCGCAATTCCTCGCCGCTGCGGGCGCGTCCGGGGTAGTTTCCGCTGGTCTGGATGCCGCCGGTCAAATCGCCGTCGGGGTTCTCGAAGCCGCGCACGTCGTCGCCCTGCCAGCATTGGATGGAAATGGGAATCTCGTCGAGCTGGCGAAGGGCACTCTCGGTATCCACGCCGATGGCGGCAAAGCGTTCCTTGCTCAGCTCATAGGCCGTTTCGATCTTCTGGATCGCGTCGTTCATCGATTTCTCCTGTGTGCCGACGGCCGCATCGGCCCGGCGAGAATTGTTATGCAGAGCTTTGCCGCAGCGCGGGACAACCGGTTCGACCGACGCCGTAAGCCGCGGACACAACGTTGTTCCCCTGCAAATCTCGTCTTCGGGCCGGCCAGGAAGGAATTTTTCCGTGAGCCAGACAAAGGGTCGGCCGCAGTTGAGCGAAGGGGATCAAACCATGGAATCATCATAATCTGAAATATTCGAAAGGGAAATAATATTTGTATTGGCCATGCGGCGTCCGCCGCGTTTGCCTCGGATTGAGCTTGGGACTCCGAGCACGGAGCCGGTTGTGGGCAGAGCCGTTCATTGTCCCGTGCGGCAACGGGCAGTCGAAAACGCGTTCCCGGCCGATTGTGAGCGGTAGGGGGGATTCAGCGAAGCGCAGGGCGCACCTTGAGCCGGGAGGCATCGTACGGCAATGAACCGGGAGATCGAAGGGGCAGCGAGGTTTGAGCCGGCGGGCGGATTTCCGATCGTCCGACCGCGCGGTTGTCCCCTTCCGGCGGGAACGTCCCATTTTTCATCACTTCGTCGCAGAAGCGGTGTAGAATGGTTCAAGCAGAGCTTAATTCTTGGCTCACCGAGCAAACAACTGCGCAGGAATGTGGTTGTTGGGGTTTTATGGACGCCTATTTATCCGGCTTTGATCTTCACTCCCGCAATTCATCTCCTTTCTATTCCCCAAGTAATCCCGTTGTTGAGTCCCAACCTTGGAGGCCCAGGCGTTCCCGGAGTGTTTCCGGTCGCATTGGGGACATCTAATGGCCGATTTGGCAACGATGGTTGAAGATCTACCGGCGAGCGCGCCGCTGCCAGCGAGTCCGTCGCTTCTTGATCGCAAGCTAAAGAAATCTCCGAGCCGCAGGGGCATGGCGATCTTTGTGCTGGCTCTGTTGAGCGGCCTGGCCTACATTGGCTTTCACCTGGCCGAGGACCTGGATTCGGTCATCGTCACCAGCATCTGGCCCTATCTTCTCCTCGCGCTGGCTTTGCTGATCGCACTCGGTTTTGAATTTGTCAACGGGTTCCACGACACGGCCAACGCCGTAGCCACGGTGATCTACACCCACTCGCTTGAGCCCAACGTGGCGGTGGTGTGGTCGGGAATCTGCAATCTGGCGGGGGTGCTGGCCTCCACCGGCACAGTGGCATTCGCGGTCATTACGCTGCTGCCCGTCGAACTGATTCTGCAGGTCAGTTCCGGCGCGGGTTTCGCCATGGTCTTTGCGCTGCTGATCGCGGCGATTCTGTGGAATCTGGGAACGTGGTGGTTTGGCCTGCCGGCATCCAGTTCGCATACGATGGTGGGCTCGATCATTGGCGTCGGTCTGGCCAACCAATTGTTCAATCCCCATATTGGGACTTCCGGCGTGGATTGGGAGCAGGCTCTCAAGGTGCTCAAGGTTCTGCTGATATCGCCGATTGTGGGATTTGGATGCGCGGCCCTTCTTCTGCTGCTGTTCAAGGCCCTGACCAACACGTATTTTGCGCGGAATCTCGCGCTCCTTTATCTAGAAAAGTACAAGAAGCCGCTGTGGGCGTTTCTGTGGGTCGTGCCAGTCGGCATTCTGGGGACGGTTCTGTTGAACTTGTTCGCCTGGCTCTTGGACCCGATCTATCACTCCATCTGGTTCCATATCAAGGCCTTCGAGTCTTGGAAGCTGCCTCTGGGGCTGGTTGCAGTGGTGCTGGTGCTCAGCCTTGCCGCCCATATGGTCCTGGCCCTGTTCTCCAAGTTTCTGCTGAGTTATGGCCGCGTGCTCTTCGAGTCTCCGAAGGACAACCAGCCTCCACCGTGGCCCATTCGCGTGCTGATGGTGCTGACCTGCACGGGGGTGAGCTTCTTTCATGGATCGAACGACGGTCAGAAGGGGATGGGGCTGATCATGCTCATTCTCATCGGGACGGTGCCGACGGCCTACGCTCTGAACCATGCGGTGACGGCGCACGACATGCAGGACTTTATCGCGGCCAGCGAGCAGGCCGGACACATTCTGGACCGGCACGTGGACAAGAACGGGATTCTCGGTCCCGATGCCCGCGTCGAAGTGACAGATTACATTCGCACCAAGCAGATTCAGCCGGATACGATTCTGGCATTGCGCGAATTGGTTGAGGACTTGAATCACGAAGTATCGCTTTACAAGGTCTTCAAATCGGTTCCGGTGCAGGATCAGACCAACGTCCGCAACGACATGTATGTGGCCAGCGAAGCCATTCGCCTGATGCAGAAGAACAACACGGCCGGTTTCAGCGCCGAGGAGAACGCGGCGCTCAAGAACTACAAGAGCAAGGTGGATAAGGCCACAAAATTCATCCCCGATTGGGTGAAGGTGGCAGTTGCGCTGGCTCTGGGATTGGGCACGATGGTGGGCTGGAAGCGTGTGGTGGTGACGGTGGGGGAGAAGATCGGCAAAGACCATCTGACCTATGCGCAGGGCGCCAGCGCCGGCATCGTGGCCATGGCGACGATCTTCGCGGCGGACAACTTCGGGCTGCCGGTGAGCACGACGCATATTCTCAGCTCCGGCGTAGCGGGCACCATGACGGCCAATGGCAGCGGCCTGCATTTTTCCACGGTGCGCAACATCGCCGCCGGCTGGGTATTCACGATGCCCGCCGCAGCTCTGCTTTCCGGGCTGCTGTTCTGGCTCTTCCGCACCATCTCCTAAGCGGCTTGGCGGCCGGTGCGCCCTTGCCCGGCGGTCCTGCGAGCATATTTCCACAGATAAACGGCCGATTTCAGGCTTTGGTTTCCTATCCTTGGCGCAAAGGCGAAGGCGCGCCAGGGAGGGGAGAATTATGTTTGCGGCAGGCCCGGCCCGCGGTTCATTTGGGGAAAAGCGGTTCCACTTCGGGCCTCGTGTCAACGGGGCCGCATCCAATCCATATGTATAAGTCATTGAAAACAAATGGACACAATGGCCTAAGCCGAGTTGCATGGAATTCGCAGGTTATTGGTTAAGCTAAGAGCAATCAAGGGAAAAATGGGGCAAAAGAGGAGAGCGAACGCGGCTCTCCTCTTTTTTTGTGTCCCTCGATGCGGATGAGCGGGACCAGGGAAGAAGCCGAGGAGACGTGTGCCGGCTGTCCTGGGAATGGACTTGGCGGGGATCGCGGCAAGGAAAACGGCGGGAACTTTGGGCGCTCCCAGGAAGAAGAGATGCGGATGAAGCTCACGACGAACAAGTGGTTGTGTGCCGGCAGGCGGATGGGAATCTTCTTGATCGCGGCGGGCCTGTTGCGGATGGCGTCCGGATGGATAGCCGACGCCCAGGCATTGGGCACGACGACCGTGCAGGGGACCGTGTACCTGGCGAACGGTCAACCGGGAACGGGGAGCATCGAAGTGAGCTGGCCGGCGTTCACGACGGCGAACAATCTGGCGGTGGCGGCGGGCCGGATGGCGGTGCCGATCGCAGCGGATGGATTCATGAGCGTGAATTTGACGCCCAACCAGGGGGCGACGCCGGCAGGGCTCTACTACACGGCGGTCTACCATCGCAGCGACGGCACGACGAGCACCGAGTACTGGGTGGTGCCGGCGGCGGCGCAGGTCAGCCTGGGACAAGTGCGGGCGAAACTGATGCCGGCGGCGCAGGCGGTGCAGGCGGTGAGCAAAGCGTATGTCGATCAGTCGATCTCCGCATTGGCGGGAACTCTCCTGATGGCGTCCGGGGGGACAATGACCGGACCGCTGTACTTGAACGGCGATCCGACGCAGCCCTTGCAGGCGGCGGACAAGCACTATGTGGATGCGGAATTCGGGGCGGCCGTTCCGCTGGCGGGCGGAAACATGGCTGGACCGCTGACGGACTCGTACGGTTTCACAGGGCCTCTGACCGGTAACGTTACGGGCAATGTGACGGGCACATCGAGCAATGTGACAGGGATTGTGCAACTGGGAAACGGGGGGACGGGAGCCGCCACGGCGGCTGGCGGGCTGGCGAATCTGGGCGGACTTCCGCTGGCTGGCGGCGCATTGACCGGCGCGCTGACGGGGCCCAGCATCACGGCGACGCAACTGGGCGGCGCTTACCAGGTAGACCAGTTCGCGGGCGCGGACTTTGGCGCCAAGCTGCAAGCGTGCCTGAGCACCGTGAGCGCCACCTTCGGCGGGATTTGCGACGCGCGGAATTTTGCAGGGTCCCAGACGATGGCATCGAACCTGACGATATCGACTGCAAATACCACGGTGCTGCTGCCGTGCGCGACCATCTCGACGGCCAATCAGATTCTGGTTACCGCCGGAACCAGGAACGTGGCGCTCAAGGGTTGCGCCCTGCGTGGGGCGAGCACGGCCAGCGGCAGCCAGGGCGGAACGGTCTTCCTGTATTCGGGAACGGGGGCGATGGTTCAGGTGGGAGACCCGACGTATGCGGTGGATACGAACGGCTTTCACCTGGATAACGTGGCGATCAACACGACGGCATCCGGCAGCGCGGCCGCGCAAGGGCTGGCCGCTTACCGCACCCAGGAGATGGACCTGGAAAGCCTGTATTTTCTGGGCAACTCGAACCAAACCGGCATGACGCTGGACGGTACGGGGAACTATACGGGCGGGACCTTCCTGGACAACGCATTGAATGGGTTCCAGACGGCGGTGAACGCGATCGGCCATCAGGTATCGAACCCGGCCACGACCGACTGGCTGAACGCCAGCACGTTTGTGCGGCTGCATATCGATTGCCCGACCAGCGGCGGCAGTCCGATCGCCGGGACCTATGGCATCAACTTGCAGCAGGGAGATGGAAACACCTTCACCGGCGGCGATGTGGAGGGGTGCTCGACGGCGCTGCACCTGGGGCCGAACGCCCAGAACAACACCCTGGTGGGAGTGCGCAACGAAAACTCGACCAGCCAGGTGGTGGCGGACGCGGGCAGCGCGTACAACAACTGGATGACGGGCGGAACGATGTTCACCGGGCAGTTGACGGACAACGGAACGCGCAACAGTTTTCTGGACACCTTCCATCGCAGCTTCAACGGGATGAACGGCGACTGGTACGGCAGCCAGAAAGATGCCACGGTGACCAACCATTACCGGGTTGGCACCGGCGCGGGGAACGAGCGCGGATTGCTGAACCGATACCAGAGCGACTATGGCTATCGCTGGACGATGGGATTGAGCGACGCGGCGGCCGGGGAGCAGTTCTATCAGGTGCTCGACGAGCTGAACAACGTGTACCGGTTGTCGATCGGGCAGTACAACCACGGGCAGTCGAGCACCAACAACCAGACGGTCGTCAATGCCGCCGGGACCGGCGCGGTGGTGCTGAACGGATCGGCCAACGCCGGAACCGGGGGCGTGGTCTTCGGGGCGGGCGGGGCGAGCGGATCCACGGTGGCCACCATCAGCAACACGGGGAACGCGCAGTTCAACGGGACGCTGCAAGTGGCCGGGACGTCGCAGTCGACAGGGACGATGACAGTGCGCAACAACGCCGATGCAGAGGTGGACTACTATCTATGGCCGGGTCTGACCGCCAGCCAGAAGGGATCGTTCACCTACAAGGACTGGAACGGCAACAGCCAGTGGTACATGGTGAAGGACGCGAGCAACAACTGGGCGCTGAACTCGGCGATCGGGGGACTGGACAGCTTCAAGGCATACCAGAGCACGAACAGCGGCGACACCTACATCGACGCATCGAATTCAGCGGGTGTGGTGCGGGTGAATTACGAGACGGGCTCGGGGGCGGGATTCAATGTCTATGGCGGGAACAGCAGTTCTCTGTACGCGAGCTTTACCGGAACCGCGGCCATCAAGTTCCCTGGGCTGGCGGCGGGGAGCGGGCATAACTGCCTGCAAATCGATACTTCTGGCTATATCACCAACACGGGGTCGGCTTGCGGCTCGGGCGGCGGAGGCGGGGGCGGCGGAACGGTAAGTTCGGGCACGGCCGGACAGATTGCCTACTACACCGGGAACGGGACCTCGATCGGAGGGATCGGCGCGGTTCCAGTTACCGCAGGAGGGACGGGCGCGAGCACCGCGGCGGGGGCGCTGGCAGCTTTGGGGGCTCAGGCCGCGATTCCTGGGCTGACCGGGGACGGGGCGGCGACTCCCGGCATTCATGTGCCGGGCGCGATCGCAGCCGGGACTGCGTCGGCCGGCGCGACAAACGGCATCATCTCCGCCGCCGTGTTCTGCACAACGCCGGCGACGCCCGATGAAAGCTGCTTCAACAACGCCTTCTCCGCCTTCCCATCGTTGTCTGGGTATACCGTCCTCGCACCGGCGGCAACGGTTGTGCTCAACAATCCCATCAATATTCCGACCGGCGTGCCCGTTGCGATTCAGGGGCAGGCGGGGAGCGTTCTGAAGAAGAACTCGAACAGCGCGGCGATCAATGCACAGGGAGCGCTGACCACCACCACGACCACGCTTGCCGCCGATGCCCCGGTAGGAACGCTGGCCCTCTCGGTTGCCTCGTCAACCGGTTTTTCCGCGGGACAGTGGATACAGGTGTGGGACGGATTCGATGCGCTGGGGGAATGCAACAACCCGATCAGTCCGGGAACAGGCGTCAATGCCAACAGTTGCAACCTTGAGCTTGCGCGCATCGAGAGCGTTTCGGGAAACACGCTCAATCTCAAGACATCGCTGGACAACGCCTTCACCGTGGCCAATGGGGCGACGGCAACGGTGGTGACGCCGAGCGAACTTACGGTGGAAGGAATCCACTTCGACTCGACCGGGCAGAGCGGGCCGGTGATCGAGGAGACCTACAATGTGGGCGGATCGATTGACCGGAATCGTTTCACGGGAGGCGCTCCGGCATATCAAGAAGACTTGTACATCAATCGCAGCCGCGACGTGACGATCGCCGAGAACGATTTTGGCAACAGCGATGGCATTCTGGCGTCGGGCGGATCGGTGGTGCCTTTCACGATCGATCAGGCCTCGGCCTATGTAACGGTGGCCAACAACCGTTTTTACAAGATCGTGGAGAGCGGGCTGGACAGATTCGCGCATCATATCCTGGTAACCGGCAACACCTATGCCGGGTGCGCGGACGACTGCATCAATACCCACGGGAACAACATCCACGATTCGATCGTCTCGAACAACATTCTGGGTGGAGAGCCGGCGCAATCGACGCAGGAGAATCTCTGCATCGTCTTGAACAACGGACCGTCCACGCACTACCCCGATCACGACCTCGCGGTGGAAGGGAATCAGTGCGCCAACTACGAGAACAACGGCTTCTATGTGGACGGCCACGGACCCTTTCCGGACCCACTGAATCCTTACAATCTGGCGTTCAGAAACAACACGGCGAGTAACCCGCTGCCGATTCTTTCAGCCCCGGCAAACACGGTCGGCGCGTTCACGGCTTCTTATGCGTCGAACGTGGAATGGGATAACAACATCGCCAACGGCATCGCGCAAAACCAGGATGCCTGGACGCTCTTGGGACTCAAGGGATGGAAGTTGATCGGGAACAGCTGCACGCAGACTCTGAGCGGCGTGGCTGGGGATTATTGCTTCTATGCGAACGGGGCCAATTCCGCATCGGCTCTTGCCAATGGGCTTTTCGTGGGCAATCAGTACAACAAGATGAGCGGCTACGGGGTGTATCTTCGCGCCGCGAGTTCCGGAGCGATCGATCAACTGACGGCGGTGGGAAACAGCGGCTACGGTCCCGGCATCTTGTTCTATTATCAGGACCCCAATGTGACGAATTTCTATCATATTGGGAACACCGGCGAAGCAGCGGCCAATCTGGCTGGCGTCCCGCTCGGCGGGTCCTCGGTGCTGGCGCCGCTGGCTCTCTCCGGCAACCCGGCGAGTGGGCGGCAGATTCAAGTGGGGACAACCGGGAACTACGGCTGCATCGGCTCCGGATTCCTGTCGGGTTCGATCTTTGCGGCGACCAATGCCTGCCAAACCGCGAATGGAGCGGATTCCTGGACGCAATCGAATTCGTCCACGGCCTCGCAGCTTTGGCTTGTCGGAAGCTCGGGGATCCAGTTTTACGTCGCCCCGGCCAGCATATCTCCTGGCACCCTGGCGGCATTCTGGGGAAACCCGGTGTTCACCTGCACAACCGGCGGATTGTGCACGGCAAGCGGGGGAATAAACCTCTCCGGAGCAAGCGCGCCTTTGCAGGCAAACGGCAGCGCGGGGAACAACGGACAGGTGCTCACCTCTGCGGGCGCTGGGGCAACGCCCATTTGGAGTTCGATTTCGACAAGCGCCACGTTCAGCTATGCCTCTCCTGTCTGGCGATTTCTGGGCGACGGTTCGGAGGGCGCTTTTAGCTGCACAACCGGGACGTGCAGCCTGGCGGGCGAGCATTGGTACTCTTCGGTGAATGTCTCCGCCGGGGCGATCTTGGCGCAAACTGCCTCGACCAACGGATACCTTCTATTGCGCTCCACTGGCGCGTGCACGATTGCAGGAGCCATATCGGTCAGCCCCAATACCGGCGGGGCGGCGGGAGCTTCCGGCGCAGGCACGTTTGGCGGCGGCGGCGGCGGCGGGGGCGGTGGCGCGGCGGCGGGATCGGCGGGGTCTGCCATGCCGTATTTGAGTTCCGGCGCGGCAGGAACGGCGGCCGGCGGCAGCGGGGGAGCGGGGAGCACTTTGGTTGCGGCCTATTTCAAAACGCTGTTAAGCAACGGCGCGACAGGGATGACAGCGGGCAGCACAGCGCAACTGGGAGGCTCGGCCGGCGGTTCCGGAGGCTCTTCGGGGCCGGCGGGAGGCAAAGGCGGAACCTATGTTGCGCTTGTCTGCCAATCCATCGCATTCACGGGAGCCGTTGACGCTTCCGGCGTGGCGGGAGGCAACAGCACCGGCAATAACATCGGTGCGGCGGGCGGGGGCGGCGGCGGAACGGTTGTGTTCGCCGCTCCGACGTACTCAAGTTACACAGGAACGATGAACGTGTCGGGCGGCGCGGGCGGGTCGTGCCTTTCCTACACCGGGTGCGGCGCGGGCGGTGCGGGGGCTTCTGGCAACGCGGCAAAGTTGACCATCCAATAGAGAAGCACGAAGGCCATGCAGCAGCGAACTCGGTGTAACCGCGGCCTCGGTCGTTTGTGCGGATCGGGCAGGCCGAGCGGATTCGAGCGCGGCCAGGCGGCGTTCTTGGAACGAAGTGCGAGCGGCGGCGAGAGCAGACGCCCTCGGGGCGATCTGGAGAGCACTCCCCGGACAAGACGCTGCGAAAGGGGATTCGGTGGCAGAAACAGGAGGGCGGTGCGCGGTGGTCGCGCAGGATCGGATCCCTCGCCTGGAGGAACTGGATTATGCCGGTTTAGAGAGGCTGGGAAAGATCCTGGACGACCCGATTGAGGGCCGCGGCGGCGAGACGGTCGGCATGGCGCTGATCGAGCAATGGCTGCGGGTCCGGTCGCGCGGAGGAAGGGCCGCGGCGCTCAAGGCCAATGCGGTGCAACAGGCATTCGAACAGCGGCGCGGCCAACGGAACATTGTGCTCAAGGCCCGGCAGATGGGCCTGACAACCTGGGCGGCGGCGCGTTTCTTTCTCAAGACCATCGCTTGTCCCGGAACGCTGACCCTGGAGGTGGCCCATACGCAGGATTCGGCGGAGGAGATCTTCCGGATTGTGCGCCGCTACCTGGACTCGATGCCGGAGCAATTGCGCAAGGATTTGCTGAAGACCTCGCGGGCCAATGTGCGGCAGATCGTCTTTGCCCGGCTGGACTCCCAATACCGGGTGGTCACGGCCGGGGACCGGAATGCGGGGCGGGGATGGACGGTGCAGAACCTGCACTGTTCGGAGTTGGCGCGCTGGCCCGGCGATGCGGCCGAGACCCTGGCGGGATTGCGCGCGGCGATGGCGCCGGAGGCGGAACTGATTCTGGAATCGACGCCCAACGGCGTCGGCGGCTGCTTCCACGAGGAGTGGCAGAAGGCCGGCGAAACGGGCATGGTGCGGCACTTCTTCCCCTGGTGGATGGAGCCCCACTACCGTGCCGCGGCGGTGGCCGAAGCCGAGCTGAGCGAAGAGGAGAAGGATCTCAGGGCGCGGGTCCGTCTCGACCTGGGCCAAATCGCGTACCGCCGGCAGATTCGGGCAAATTTCCGCGGTCTGGCGCGGCAAGAGTACGCCGAGGACGCGGAGAGCTGCTTTCTGGCTACGGGAGGCGCCGTCTTCGAACTGGCGCCGATCGAAGCGCGCTGCAAGACGGCTCCCGAGCCGGTGGAGACGCGGCACAGCGGAACGCTGGAGATCTGGCTGCCGCCGCTCAAGGGCAAGGAGTATCTGGTGGCGGTGGATCCGGCCGGCGGGGGGAGCGAAGGCGACTACTCGGCGGCGCAGGTGCTGGAGTTGGAGACCGGACTGCAGTGCGCGGAGTTCGCCGGACATGTGGGCGGGCTGGAACTGGCCAAGCTGGTGACCGGATTGGCGGAGGAATACAACCGGGCGTGGCTGGTGGTGGAGAGAAACAACATCGGCAGCGGAGTCTTGGCTCATATCGAGACCGGTTGCCGCTACGGACGCGTCTACTGCCAGGCGGGGCAGGCGGGCTGGCTGACAACCGTCACCAGCCGGCCGGCGGCATTGGGGCGGCTGGACGCGGCGCTGGTGGAACAGCCGGAGCGATTTCAGAGCCGCAAGCTGCTGGCCGAGTGCCGCAGCTTCGTGCGCCTGGCAAACGGCAGTTCGGGCGCGCGGTCGGGCACGCACGACGACCGGGTGATGGCCATGGCCATCGGTCTGGCGGCGCGGGCGGAGCTGCTGGGAAAAGCGGGGAGGAAGATGACAGATGACAGATGACAGTGTGATTCTTTGCTGGCCTTGATGGTTGTCAAGCTGTTTCTTTGTCTGGATTTCTTGGGCAGGGACGGATAAAAAGGCAGCCCCAGCAACAACTTCCGCTTCGCTCAGAATGGTAACTCTGCCCAGTTGCATTCGGTCGAGCCCGGTTCAATCGTCACTGCACGCCAAGACATCTGCGCTCTGGAACGCGTGTTCATGCGCAGCGAAAAATGCCGTCGTCTACTCACTGTCCACTGTCATCTGTCATGTGTCACCTGTCACCTGTCATCTGTCATCTGTTCACTTTCATCTGTTCACTGTCCACTGTCATCTGTTCACTGTCATCTGTTCACTGTTCACTGTCATCTGTCATCTGTTCACTTCAGTGCTTGCAGCGATTAGAATGCTTCTGAGATTCCGGAGTGGGTGGAGACGGGCTTGGCGGTTCTGGCGGTGCAACATATCCGGCGGATGCGCGGCGGCGCGCAGGGCCAGCTGATGCTGGGCGCGGATGGGCACGCCTATGTGGTCAAGTTCCAGAACAACCCGCAGCACCCCAGGGTGCTGGCCAACGAGCTGCTGGCATCGCGGCTGGCGCTGGCCGCCGGGCTGACGGCGCCGCAGGCGGAGATCGTCGAGGTTTCCCGCTGGCTGGTGGAGAACACGCCGGAGTTGGAGATCGATCTGGGGAAGACGCAGACAAGATGCCAGCCGGGCTTGCAGTTCGGGTCGAGGTTCGTGGGCGGACTGATGCCCGGGCAGGTGGCGGACTACCTGCCCGAGGAGCAGATGGCCGAGGTGCGGAACCTGAGCGAGTTCGCCGGCATCCTGGCGCTGGACAAGTGGACCGGCAACGCCAACGGCCGGCAGGCGGTCTTCGCGCGCAAGCAGCGGGAGCGGCGCTACCGGGCGGTCTTCATCGACTACGGCTATTGCTTTCATGCCGGAGATTGGAAGTTCGAGGATATTCCCCTGCGCGGAGTCTATTACCGCAACGACGTCTACCGGGAGATCGAAGGATGGGATTCCTTTGAGCCGTGGCTGACCCGCCTGGAGACCATGCCGGCGGAGACGGTGTGGGCGGCGGCCGGCGCGGTGCCGCCGGAGTGGTACGGCGGCGACCTGAGCGAGATGGAGGCTCTGGTCCAGAAGCTCCTCGCGCGGCAGTCCCGCATCCGGGAGCTGATTGATGCATTCAGGAACTCCGATAGGCAGCCTTTTCCGAATTGG
>Ga0316217_10001437_pt1 | contig 30978 bp, 25 predicted proteins | sample 1anoAmetaG_FD_203633 | JGI IMG/M metagenome (GOLD analysis project Ga0316217, IMG submission 203633) | Freshwater microbial communities from Trout Bog Lake, Wisconsin, USA - 1anoA | ecosystem: Environmental > Aquatic > Freshwater > Lake > Hypolimnion/Profundal zone | place: USA: Wisconsin... | reverse complement strand
CTAAAAAGTAGATTTAGAATACCATCATTCAACCCTCTACTTACTAAGTTACTAAGTATATTATGGCTTAAGATGCCAACAATGCAATTGGGAGTACAAAGTAGATAGTAAAATCTACTATTCTTCTAATGATTAAGCTTTAATAAGAAACATCGATGATGAATAAGAGCAAAAGTGAAATCAATAGTTGTCCATGCGGGCTTTAATATTAGTAAGAAGCTCATGGTACTGCTCATTCATTGAGTTAATTTCGATCGCCTTTTCGATGGAAAGTTTGGCATTATGGTAGTTTTATTGTCCGTACTGGCACACTGCTAAATTATAGTGGGCTTAGTCGTGCTGGTCGTTCAATTTTAGTGCTTTTTCGTAATTGTAACTTGCTTTTTCGTAAATTGAAATGGAAAAATACGCATCTCCCAAATTTTTGTAGAAGTAGTCTTTCTCGCGATGCCTCAGACATTTCTACAGCAATACGATTGACTCTGAGTACCTTCCCAGAATGTTTAAAGCAGCGGCTTTGTTATTGTTGATGATTAAAGATAGGTCATCAGGTTCACTGGTGTTTTCAAGCTTTTCCAACATTTTGTTGCACAACTTCAGGCAGTCGAGTGGCCGATCTAGCTACAGGTACAAGAATGTTAGATACTACACAGCTGAAAGATTGTTTTCTGCTTGCTTTATTGCTTTCTCCAAGTAGATAATAGCTTATTCAGCCTTTAAAGGTAAAGATTTGAGCAGTAAAGCCAAAGATATCTCCTAATTTTATCTCAGCTACAGCAAAGGTTCTGTTTTCTTGCTAAAAGCAGCTGTTAAACTCAGCAGCTTCTAATTATCCCTTCTTGCTTTTTCCACCTTGGTCTCCTATTTAGTTTCTTTGTCATTAACAATAGACACAGTCATTCTAATCGATTACCTATAGCGATCGATAAAGCTTTTCTTCAGGATGGGAGAAGCCACTTCTTCGTTTTCGTTTTATCGGAATGTCATATTTGGTATCACGACTAGTTTTTTACTAACTTTTTCTCGATCCATCTAACGGAATATTGGCTACTCAACGGGAAGTCGAGTAAAAGCATAATTCTTTGTCCCATTATTTTCCCGGTGGCTCTATTACTACAACTACTAATTACTTCCTTTTTCCGATTTATCGCTGCTTCCAGCTCTGTTGCTTTTGGTTTCTTATATGTTTCTAATGTCAATCCCAATTTTATCTTAGTTGTAAGCTTTGAATTCGTTCCTCTTGGAGGTGATTAGTGGCTACTTCTAATAGCTCTTTTCTTCTTTGTAGTAAAATTTCTCACTAAATGCTGGTTCTGTGGGAATTCTCTTTTTTTACGAAGATTAAGTGTTGACTATTTAGTCAATCTAGGTTCTATAAGAGTCTACTGAGGTTTTCTTGATCATATCAGACGGATAGCTTACAAAAGTATCTTACTTTTGCTTCATCATTTACATCAACATTTTTTTCTTCTCGTTTATCTCCAGTTCTTTACTGTTTAACTAATGTTTGATGGCTTAGATCTTTTCACTTTTTTGCCGCTAAATAGGAGTATTCTTGAGCTGGATCTACTATTTTTAGCCACCTTTCTTTTAAATTCTTGGAGTGACTCCACCAAAACGAGGCTATTTTATGATTTTTTTATCTATAGAGACATCCCTGCTATAATTTGGTTTGGCCAAAGCAGAGGGCATTGCAATATTTGTCCTCTGCAGCTAAATGGACTTAATTTCTTCTAGCTTCGTGAGTTTTTCTTTGGCTTAAAGCTTTTCTTTGAATTGATAGGTGGGGCTGACTGTTTTCTTTTCTTCTGGCTTCTTCTAATCCTTGGCTTTGGGCCTGGGTGATTAAGTATAGTTCAAGTTTTTGAAAATCTAATTGATTTTTATGATATGTTGTACGTCATGTACGAAAGCAGGGTTGTATTTTTTTATTAGGTTTTCATAGTTTTTGATGCTTTCCTAAAGACCATTAATAAGCTGCTCGGTTAGCTTCATTTAATTCAGATAGATTTTGGTCTATTCATTAGCCAACTCTTTATCAGTAACTTTTTGAGTGAGGTCGTACAGAAACTTGAAATCCTTCTGTCCTATCTTTTTGTATTCTTTATTTTTAAGCTTCTTGTAAGTTGAAAGCGCATTATTAGCGTAAAGGTATGGATAGCCGATTTGGTTGATGATGTTTTTGCATGCGATTTCAATGGAAGAGGTGATTTCGGTCTTAATAAGTGTAAAATAGCTGTAGATGGCTTCCTGAAGAACCCTACACTTCGGCTTTATGTTGCTGTCCATGGTATACTTCTTCACAATTGTGTTGACTTCTTACTCACTCAGGAACACAGTGGTTCCCATATGGTTGTGATACTTTTTGATGCATGTTTAGCAGCCACCTGCTTCTTTCCAGACGCAGCAATCTGTGGCGCAGAACATGGTTATTTTTTAGCCGTGCTAGCACTTGTGCATTAGATCGTATATTAAATAAGATTTATTAGCGATTTCGAAAATAATGTAGATGGGGTGCTCTTGTCCTCACAGGGTTTAATACTTAAATTTGAGGGAAGCTTTACAAGTAAAGCAGTGATGGCCAATCATCTTTAATATAATTTTTTACAATTCAACCAATTCTAGGCGAATAATTGGCTTCATTTAGTCTCTCTTTGGCCAAGAAAATGAGAAAATAACTCTAAAAAGAATGTAAGGTGATAATTGGTAGAGGTTGTGAGCGAAATGATAGTTAATCCAATATTTGTGTATTGAGATCATAAGTGGCTATAGTAATCGGGATGGAGAGGCATTTTCTTTCTGAAAGATTCCACATTGCTGTATACCTGATAACTGGGATCTTTAGTCTTGCGTTCTGCTCTTAGTTCTGCTGTCTTTTCAAGATTCGCCTTGACAACTTAGTGGATCTATAAAACGCGAGGACTGTCGTACAATACGCTGTTGAGATACCTTAATTAGAACGGAATTACCTTTTAAAATCTTAGATTGATATCTTTTGAATTTCTTCGATCTCTTTTTCTTTGCGTTAGAATTCGTATGAATGTTTTACAATCTCTCCCCAGAAACGATCAGCTTAAGCAGAAAGATTTTTGTCCTTTTGTCTTTTGGTGGTTTCTAACGCAGACCGATATTCAAGATAAGTTTATTGAGTTAGAGTTTAGATTTTTTCTTTTAGAATTTAATTAATGAACTTAGAAACATAGGTCTGTAGCTCATAGCTATTTTTAACGTTGCTCTGCACGAGAATGGAGAGCCCTAAAACTCCTCGATTGTCATCAGAAAGACACATAACAATGTAGCCAAGCTGTTATTTGGTTCGCAGATAATCAAAAGCGGGCTATTTGATAAAAGAGTGGGCTAGCTATTGCAGTATTTTGTTCCGAAGTGTAAAAACTTAGTGCTGATAGTGCACGATCAAGGAGCTGTTAGTTTCTTGGTCTGATTTTAGCACTTCTTACACTGCGAAAGTTTTTCCGCCTGACAGTAAAACTGTTCTAATGTTTCCTATATAATTTTTGTTAAGGGCGTTGGAGTGTTAAGAAGCGAATTTTTCAACGTGTTTCACTATTCCTTCTGCTTGAGATTAGCTAAGATTGCCAGTAATGTAGAACTATAAATAGAGCTGTTTGGTCCAATTTTTGGCAAACAAAACGAGATCATCCAAGAAGACATTATCTATTTCTTGAAGCTTCAGCTCTGGAGCAATGCTTCCTCCTTCTCTTATCGCATGGACTATAGAAGAATATGCGATCTGGTATGGATTATTCAAAAAGAAGTTAGCATACTACTTTTTCTGCTTCTCTTTCAGGTTATTGAACAGTTGTTGATCCTTGGGAGTAAAATCGATAATCTATCGAAGATATTGACTGACGAACCGATCGAAAGAGTCTCTGAATCCTACGATTTTGATGTTGAAGGTGAAATAGCTGCCGAAAGAAAAGCTAGATTCTAACTAAGCCATTTCAGCCATGTAGGCAAATTATCTTAAATGCTATTTCAGCATTTTATCGAAAAGAACTCGGATTATTTCTTCTTTGACTGAATTCTGTCCATTGAAATAAAATCTTAAGTCTATTCTTGCTTTGGGCAACTAGAATTCATGGTCCTCCTTGAAATAGGCCTCGATAAATTAAGACTAGTAAAGTTTTCGAGGGTGGATCTTTGTGCCTAAGGGAAGAACAGTCAGATCATCAGGAATAAAGAGGTTGTGCTCAGGAAGAGCCACTGAGCAAGCAATTGGTGAGATTTCTCCTAAAGGCTAGACGATATACTTAGTTTTGTAGATTGGCTCTTAGAGGGTGCATTCTTGTTAAAAGGCTTTTGCTTCGACATATGTGATCAAATTTTTGGTAGTTAGCTCATTGAGGTAAGCATTAATGAGATCAGGTCTGAATTCCTCCATAAAATATGGGTAAATCAAAACTTCTTCAAGCTTGCGCGTATGAAGATTCTTTGCCAAGTTAGAGCAATAGTTCATGCCTTGCTTCTTTTCCAAATAATCGAATTTCATTTTGTTGACTCTTTTGATTTACTGAACTACCCATTCCTGTGGTGATGTTTCCTTTAGCATGTTGATATAGTACAGAACATAGGCAATTATTTCTCTTATAGATGCAAGACCCTTGTCAGTGAGTGTGATTGTTACTGAGAACTCCGAAAAGCATTGGTAGCTGTCTGAGCCGCCTGCGGAAAGGCTAGTCGCCAGTCCTTGAGTTATCAGGTAGGATAAAAGCGAACCTTTTCCTTCGTGTCCCAACAAATGAGAAACGTATCTTGCGGGAGGATTTTTATAATGCTCCAACTGATTGGATACAATCCAATTAAGCTAAAGTACTCTTTTGTCTTTGACTGGGACCAGCTTTATAATCTTTTCATAGGTTCTTTCGTCAAAAGGCGGCTAAGTAATCGGAAATTTGCTGAAACTGTTATCTTTGACATCGTTGAACTTTTATTGAACCTCTTTTGTCAAAATTTCAATATCTTGTTGCCCGTAGACTACAAGTTTCATGAGGTTAGAAGAGTACTTGCTGTTATAGAAGGCAAACAGCATTTCTCTTAGATTGGGACTGCTGAGCGACTCTTTATTTCCGGTTGAAAATTTATTATAAGGATGCCCGGGTTTGGCGAGATGCTTGCTGAGCTGGTATTTCCTCCAGGGGTCGCTCTGTAGATTTTTGGAATGCTATGAATGCACGGCGTTGAGTTCGCGTTATGAAGAAGAATCCAACATGAGTGGGTCAATGAAAAATCTTGAGAAACGGTCAAGTGCATCTGAGAATGCTCCGTGGGCTACTTCAAAATAGTAGTTTGTTTCTTATAGAGAGGTGTAGGCGTTTGATGAACCTGCGTTTTTAGTCAGAAACTGAGTTAGGAAAAAACTACGTTGCTGTACTCATTCTACTCTGGATACTTTCCAGTTCCCATGAAGAGCATGTGCTCTAGGTAGTGGGCCAGTCCTTGAGTCTCGATGGGATCGGCAAAAGAGCCGATGTTGACGCTGAGAGCTGCGGCTGACTTGGTGGCATCTTTGTCGGAGATGACGAGGCATTATAGGTTGTTGTGAAGGCGGAGGGGGCGATAGACTCTTTTGTCGCTGATGCTTTGGATGACTGTGGAGGTGCTCATCAGGATATTTAAAATTTATTTGAAATTAAGAAAAAGGAGTAATAATAGATCAAGCTTGTCTGAGTATTTCCGCTCATACACTAGCCTCATCAGATTTCAATAGATCAGATGATATTTCATGGCTATATTTGCCTCTCAGTATTATTATGTAATTGGAGGTTGGGACCTCCACTACACTTATTTCTGCATCATTTTTGTGTATAGATCTCAAGGCAGTAGCGACAAACAAGCTGAAATCGTTCTTGACTTGATAAATCTACTGTGGTAGTATCGGATAGAGAAATCATTTAGTAAGTCTATGGGATTTATTCGCAGTTTTGAAGCTTATTTTTTGAGACTCAAATCTATTTTTCCTCTAAAAAGTTCGTTTTCTAATAAGTTATGTATGGTAATCGCTTCGGCCTGGCTTTTAATGGCTCTATTCTTCTTATCTTTCAGTGTTATTTTCTCGCATTTTAGCAAAGAGAAGAAAGTGGGCGATATCGATTTTTTTTAAGAAGTCTCTCTTTATTGGGCTGACAGTTCTTCAACTAAAAGCAGCAAAATCCCTAGGATTTTCTTTCTTTTAGCTAGCATAAACTTGAAATATTTTTAGGCGGCCGACGAATTGCAAAACATGCGGTTTGGGCCTTCTTAATTCTACAGCTTAATGCTCCATTCGTGGGGCGTACTTTCCGTCTTATTTCTTCTTCATATTTGCTGTAACTCTTCAAGTTTGCAGGTGGAAATATGCTACCAAACACAGTGAGGCTGCTCAAATGTATAGGTTCAATGATCAAAAGGTCTAGTGCTGTGATCTCAGCTATCAAGCTTGTATAAGAATGAGTAAAAAACGTATTTTCTCATAATTTTGATCACTAATTCAAGAGGCTATCGCATTTCAAAGATTTACAACTAAAGCTTACATGCTATATTTAGCCTAGATCATAGCTATCAAAATATAAAAGAGTCTGTTATAATTACTAGCGAGATTTGAATGTCAAAAAAGAAAATATATTGGGTTAACTCTCTGTAGCTCTTTGTCAAAAGCAAGCCTCAGCGTTCAGCCCAAGAAATTGATGATTAAACTGATAAGCTATTCTTGAGCTATATCTAGTAAGCCAAAAAGAAGGAGGAAGATAGCGATCCCAGTTTTAAAAAAGTCCCCAAATTTTTCCAAAAGAGCCAGCAATCAGAAAACCCCATCAGTGCCAAAATACGCCAATAAGCTCGCAATCGCTTTCTTAAGCACAAAACTTCAGAGGTGCTAGACAAGGAAGGTAAATAGCATAAAACGTAGATTTGTAGCAACTTCACCAGCTGTTAAGAGAGAACTTCTCGCCTCCGCACGACAATAAAGAGAGGCTGAACTATAACTCCTTCTTGACTGTGGCTTCCAAACTGCCACTGAAGTTCAGACACTTCTTCAGTGCATCCACCTTTCTCAAATTTGACAGGGATTAATACGGCCGCATCGATATGCAGTCATTTTTCCACTCGATCGTCCGCAAGAACAACTTGTTCCAAACGCGTATTCACATCAGTCTGTACGACACAACCGGCAACGGCTATCTGACTTAGGCTAACCTTCGGGAGTATATAACTTAGCTCATACCGACCTTCGTCCATCTCAAGAATATGGATGAGGAGTTCAAGGATAATTACATCATGTCTTGCATTCGTAAATTCTTCTTCTTCCTCGACCCCAAACGAAGTGGCAGAATTTACATAAAAGATATGCTTACCTCCACTATTCTTGCCGAACTCTATGAGCTACGCCAGGATCGATACTCTGAGTAGGATCTCAGCCAAAATTGGTTCTCAATCCCATACTCAACAAACCTTTACCAGAGATTCTGCAAATTTGATGCCGATAAGTGCGGTATGCTAAAAAAGGATGATCTTGCAAGATACTCAAAAGGACTATCAAACATAGTGATAGATCGGATATTCGAGTAGTACCCTACCCAAAGCGGCAAAATGGACTATAAAGGCTTCCTGTAGTTCGTGTTGGCGATGTAGAATAAGAAGTCTCCTGAAGCGATCCAGTATTTTTGGAGAGTGCTGGACGTCTACCACAAAGGAGCGATTGATTCCTTCATAATCAACATGTTCTTCAGATCCATCATTCAGAAACTTGAGGCCTTGGACAAGTCAGGGTTCAACGTTGAAGACATCAAGGACTAGATTTTCGATATGGCCAAGCCTGAACTGCCTATGGCTATCACTCTCAGCGATATGATCAAGTGTCAGCAAGGAGATACTATTGTATCTATGCTTATCGACGCCAAATCTTTCTTCGACTATGACCAGCGCTAAAACGGTGCTACTTTGGATGTCTACGATGATTATTGATATCGTTTTGTGCTACTTCATTCCTAAACTCATAATATCCAGCTTCTATTTTCTCTCGATATCGACGTTCAAGAACTTGTGTTCGGAATTGAATAGCTTCTGCTTGCTTCAACTGTAGCCCTGAAAACTTAGACAACCAGGTCTTGGTACTCAAAATGAGAAATTATCCCGCGCAGAAAATAAGCATAGATTGTCTGTAAAGTACAGAATCAGCTGTCAACTCTGCCTGACGCAAATCTACAAAATTTTCAGTGTGAGTTTATATATGTAGGTATTATATAAACCCCTCGTATTCTTACATCAGCTCAATAATATAGAGGATATATTACAAATATTAACAATGTCGGACTCTATGCAGGAATAATCCTCGGTATATGTAGGGGATGGGACTTTCTATCAAGTGGAGAAAATACTCAAAAAGGTACTTATTTCACTCATTTAGAACCCCAATGGCACCAAATATCTTATTAGATGGAAAGACTACCCCGACCCTAAAGATTACACGTGGTAGCCTCTTTAGCACTTAACAAATGTAATGAATCTGGTGGAGGAGTTCAATGCAAAGAAAGATCCCGAGTCTTTAAAAAAAGTGCCTCCAAAGGATGATCACTAAATTAAAGCTAAAGCTCATCAAATTCATAATTCAGCCGGCCCAGAACGTCATCTCTAAAAGAAAGTTGAAGAAGACAAAGAGGATTCCAAAGAGAAAAGGTAGCCTAAAAAGAAGATGATTACGAAAAAAGCAGACTACTTTGACCCTTAGAGAAAGCCAATCAAATAATGGTTGCTATCAAAAAGACTACCGGAAGACAATAGGATGAAGGAAGAAGAGTAAATTGAAAGATACATTATTCCATCTCCCAAATATAATGCTCAAGCTTGTGAAAACGTTGCCCAGAAATCTTTTCCCTAGCCAGCTATCCAGCAAAAATGGTACAATCAAGAGCCTTACAGACTGGCCTCTGTTTTGAGGCATCGTATGCAGGACGACAAGCTGAGGTTTATCTGCAACGTATAGCATAAAAATGGAGGTTTAGCCGGTGTAATATAGCTAGGGTCTGAGGAGTTGAAAGAGGTCGACAAAGAGATGGAAAAGAAGTATCTTCTTAGTGTTTTATCGGATCACCACAAGAAGCTTCAGCAGCAAAACACTGCCGAGCACAAGTAGTTCGAAGACAGCTGGAAAGATTGAAATGATTACATTATCTTGACTTTAGTTATATCTGAGTTATTAGCATAGAAGGTTTTTATTAATCAATACTGGTAATAGCCACAAAATAAACGATAATCACTAGTCAATAATTTGAGATTATAAGTGATTCAGATCCGGGCATTAGGGCTGTTTCAAACCTCTTTTGCTTCAACTGAATCTAATTAGAACATAATTAGCAAAATCAATTAGTTTTTCGAAAAAACTCATGATATCTATTCAATAAAAAACTCAAATATGGGTAACTTCCAATACTTAATAGCTGATATTCTGCTTATAGAGCAAACCAGGAGCACTTTTTCATATTTTGGAGTTAGGATGCCATTTTTTTGAAGATAAAACCGAGCAGGTAAAATTGAAAGGGTTAAGAAATAAGATAGCTAATAATTAATATTTAAACGATCACACACTTGCTTTTAGGCCAGGCGTTGTAAAGGTTTAGGTTGTAGGCAAGATAACATTCATATCTTCTTTCGACTAGATTGATGTAGCTTTTGTTTGAGGCAGGCTTGCATCTTTTTTGCACTTCAGCAGCCAAACTATTAGCGCCACAGTCACTGAGTTATATCAAAGTTACCTAGAGTCCCGATCGGGATGGTTGTCACCAGAATTATCGTCAAAGAAGGCGAAAATGAAGATTGTCCTGAGGATTAAGAACTGGGTTTTGAAGAATCAGTTGGGCCTGTCTTCGAAGAGTTATCTGTTTTCGAAGAGTTGTCTGGTGGAGTGCCAGGGGTTGTATTTGAGGGTACAGGTTGGTTTGAAACGCATTTCCCTGCACTTAAATCATAACCAGTCAAGCATACTCCACACTCGGAGGCTGAACTGCAGGTATTACAGCTATCGGTACATTTTACGCAAGCAACTGACCCATCAGAATATAGGCCAGTCCCGCAAGCTGAGCAGCTTCCATTACTAGGCTCAAAAGTAGCCACACAGATGCTACATGTGGTGGCAGAGTTGCAGGTAGTGCAATTGGTTGTGCATTGCGCGCAGGCAATAGTTCCATCAGAGTACTGGCCAGTCGCACAAATCGAGCAAACTCCAGTGCTGAGTTCATAGCCAGTTAAACAGGCGCTGCAGGTAGTGGCTGAAGCGCAGGTGCTACAGTTCGCCGTACACACAGCACAGGCTGCAGAACCGTCAGAATAGTTGCCAGCAGCACAAAGCGAGCAGGTTCCATTACTGGGTTCATATCTGACCACGCATACTGAGCAAGTCAAGGTTGAGTTGCATGTATTGCAGTTTGCAGTGCACAGGGCGCATGGTGATTTGCCGTCGGAATACTGGCCAGAAGTGCAGTTAGTACAGACCCCGTTACTTAGGCCATATCCAGTGGAGCAGGACGTGCAGCTAGTGGCTGAAGTACAGGTGAGGCAGCCAGTGGAGCATTGCGTGCATGGCTAAGATCCGTTACTATATTGGTTGGATAGGCAGAGTGAGCATTTCCCTGCAGAATTGCCGTAGCCCGACGCGCAAGTTGCGCAGGTCGTAGTGGATTTGCAAGTTGCACAATTAGAGGTGCATAGGGTGCATACTGAGCCAGGTTGGCCGTCGGACCATTCACCAGGATTGCATGGTGTGCAGGATGTTGTATTGTCGTATTTGTACAGGGTTTTGCAGGCTGCACAAGCTGAATAACTCGAGCAGAGTGAGCAGTTGGGTGAGGCAGCTCCACATGCTGCACATGGATTCATCCCATCTGAGTACTGACCGGCAGCACATGGATAGCAGGTGGAGCCATTGCGATAGTATAGTGGGAAACATCTGGTGCAATTATTGGGTGTGGTTATACAGGTATAGCAGTTCGAGTCAGAGCACTGCGCGCATACTTTATTGGCCATGACTCCATAGTTCCCCAGACATTGCAGGCAGGACGAATTGGTAAAACACGTTAAGCAACCAGTGAGTTAAGGGTAATTGCAGGACGGTGAGGTGAGGCAAAGCAGGCCGAGAAAGGCCAATGCGGTGAATAGAATTCGCGAAGTCATATAAATTCTTAAAAAGAACAATTTATCATTTTCGAATTAATCTAACACATATACGCAGGATGCATTCTGGCTCTAAAATATAATATCTCGCTCTAGTCAAGCTCTCAGATTAGCTCCTCTTGGACACTCTGACTCACCACTAGACCCCTGACCGCTTTCTGCGGTCTTTTGTTCCAGATTTTGGTTATAGAAAGATAGAAAAACAAGCAAAGTTTATTATAATAAAGGTCCCTAAAAAAAAATTGGAAAATGCTCATTTTGGTCGTATTAAGAGTTAAAAAGAGGATGAGAAGAAGAATTTGAAATAATTAATGAGTTATTTTGGTCAACGGCCTGGGCTTTTGGAAAAACCATGGAAAAATTATGGATATTTTCTATTTTTAAACAATTTCGAGAGGAAATCAACCAAATTGTCTGAAAAACCCTTTTTGAATATTAATTTGAGGTTCGGACCAATATCCTGCAAAATAGGAAAGAAATAAGTCTAAAAATAAACTTCAAAAGCACCCCAAAACATCACTGAAAAACATTCTAAACCAAAGCATGAACTCCTGGGCAAGTTACTAAGCAAACGCAGCAGGCTGGAGCTCAGGCATTCGGTTTGCCTTTTTCCGAATTTGTTTTCTAACCTTGATAATGCGAATTGGAGATTTGATTTATGCTTCTTGTGTGAAGGGTGTAGCAGGCAGACCTCTGCCAAGATATTTTTGGTATTAAGTTTAGTTTTTTGGACATCAAAGTTTGACTTTTTTCTGTTTGCAGCCAAAATGACTTATCTTCCTTTTTTTGCGCTCTTCTCCAACGGATTATGGCGCAATTTTCATTTCATTTTTTATAGAATTATGTTCGATACTCCGGAATATATAATTCTTCCAATTGGAAAGAGTCACTGCCAATACGCGAAAAAACCTACAGTTTTCAAATACAATCTAAAATGCTGTTGCCCACGCATGTGAAAACAATATGTGAACGGCTGCTAATAATTCGCGAGAGCTAGAGCCGCTGTTTCGAATGCAAGTTCCGCAACTTTTGCTCCAGCGCGACCCAGTTAAGCTAGCCTAGCAAATTCTAGATTTTTAATTTGGCGGATTCTTCATTTAAAGACATATAAATGTGATATCTGTTCTGAATGAGATCAGATCCATGGTCAATCATCTTGATATCTTTCGATCAACATCCGTGAGATTCGGGCGCCACTACACTCCTCTGCCCCTTGGCTTAAGCTTTCTTCGCTCTGGATATGCAAAATTCAAACGGCACATTTCTGTCACTACTTTATACAATAATATTTGAACCGAAATTGCAAATTAACCCCGAAGAGCATAGTAACTGACCGAAGAAAACCAATTTCTCTATTGCATGGGCGCAAGACTTCGCAACTGATCTTGGTTTATTATTGATTTCATCAAATAGATGAGTATTTCGACCAACAATAACAAGATATTGCAGTAATCAAAGAGTTCACTTATCGGGGGCTGGAATATCCTCAAGTTTATCATCTTTTTTGCGCTTGATGGAGTTCAGTATCTCTTTGGTGTACTTGATTCTGCGGGCCATCTAGTTTTCCTGTGACTGCAGCACGTTCGAGAGGGCTTCATAGGTCTTTTCCCCTTTTTTGCTGGTGAAGAGGACTGTCTTTTTGGCAGTATGTAGCAGTATTTGGCTGTTGTCGAAGAAGTTGACCTGGAAAAGCTTGTTGCTGAGGCCAAACATGATGGCATGCCTTGTTTTGAGCCACTGCTTGATGTAGATAAAACGGTTGTCATTTTCGAACTTAGTTTTTTCGATTTGCAGTTTCTAGATCTCTTCATTTAGGTGCACTATGAACCTTTACAGCAGTAAATACTTTTTCTGGAAATCTCGGTCTTTAGGCATCGTGTCGATTCGGTAGGAGAGAATATTCTATTGCTTGAGGGTGGGGTTTTCGACGAAATAGATGTTTCTGCATAACTTTCAACTTACTCTTTGGCTTCGTCGCAGGACATGAGCGTCTCATCATTAAAGTATACTCCATAGTATTTGTTGTTAATAACGTATCCGAGTCCATACTTTTTCGAGTAGTCCAAATAGGCGATGATGTTTATTTTGTGTTAATCTTTGTATTCGATGGCGCTGGCTTTCCCTTCTTTCATGATGTCCTAGTTGAAAGCGTTTCTGGGAGAGTGCATTCCGTCGTATTGCCTGTCGGTCTCACCCAGCTGGTTTAAGTTCAAATTTAGTTATAGCTTCTTTTTGACGAAATCCTCAGGTCTGAGCTTCTCGACTGACTTCACTTTTGAGAGCATGGGTTGATCCTATTGTTTGAAGGAAGGGATTTGGGTGAGGCTGAATAAAATGGGGAATACGCCTCAACTGAGAGTTGCTTGACCACATCCTAGCTGGTGAGGAAGGGATGTTGAAGCATCTATTTGGTGGTCATTCTGAGTTTGGGGTCAAGGACTAATATCTTCTTTATGAAATCTTTTGCTTCCTCAGGCACAGTCGCATTCTTGATCACTCATGGCTTACTGGGAATGTGTATTAGCAGGATTTGATTTTTTTGTAGGTCAGCTTCACCTCGTTGGTTTCGAAGGGGGGTCTTCCGAACAGGAAGGCAAAACAGATCACTCCCATCGACCAAATGTCGACTTCGTAAGAATGTCCCACTGACCCTTAGACTATTTCTGGAGCAATATAGTTTGGAGTTCCACACATGGTTCTTTTCTTCTAATCAGCGAACTCCAATTTAGCAGCTAGACCAAAATCTCCAACTTTGATCTCCATGTTAACATTGAGAAAAATGTTGCCCAACTTCAGATCCCTGTGAATAACCCTGTTGGAGTGCATATAGTCAACGGCGGAAATGAGCTGAATCATGAAATACCTCGTTTCCTTGGCGGTGAGCCTCTTCCTTTTTTTGACCATCTAGCTAAGAGTCTAGGTTAGGGTGGGGTACTTTGTTGACGCATAGTTCCAGGATGATGTAGACAAAGTTGGCGTCTTAGAATACGCTGTCGAATTCGACGATAAACTGATGATGGAGTGTTTTGTGGATTTTGATTTCGGAGAGGAGCTTGATGGGTGAAGGATTACTTTTTGTTTGGCTCTGTTCTTTTGGAGTGAGACCTTGTCGATGACCTTGATCGCACAGAGCTTCTTGGTTTCAAGGTTGGTGCCTTCGTAGCATTTGGCGAAGCCGCCTACATCAACTCAAGGGGTACCTTTGCCCAGCAACTTGCCTCTCTGGTATTTCTTGTACCCGATTTCTCCGTTCACCTTCATGATCTTGTGCTCGATTATTTACTATACTTCCTCTTCTTGGGTCTACATTTGATTTTTCTAATTAATAACTAATACATTTTTAAATCCTAACTATAGCCCGAAATCTTGCAGCTTTGTCAGCACAATCATTCCACGCCTTATCCTCTATATCTCATCATGGATCTGGAACTATCTTGGAATACCAAGGCGAATAAATTATGATTGGTGTGGGAAACACCAGGATACTAAATCGGGCTGGGCAAGGGTAGAAGATTAGGAGGACGTGCAATCTGGCAAATCCATATGCTAAGGATATAAATGAGTCAATAAATCCCAAGATTGCTTGTGATGAGCCATATTTGAATAAGGGATTACTATGATAACGATTTAGGCAATAATCTCCATTAAGGTATCGAAGCTAACATCTTATGCAGATATTTACACCAACTTCTAGCTACTTTGAGTTACTAAAATATGATTAAAGGTCTAGTTTATCAATGATTATTAATTGGCATGCTTGGTCTGAGTCTGATTTTAATAGCTGCTCTTATTTTTTGTTTTAGATTTGAGTAATAGTTTATTCTAATTACTTTATAGGGGAAAGAGCTCAAAAGGGAATCATAGTGGTATAGATTTCAAAAAGACGCACAAAAACAACGAAAAATAGCCTTGACTCGTTAATTAGTCCATCTTGTGTAGGCATTGCAATCCAAAATTTGCAACTTTCAACCAAATCTCCTACACCCAATTAAAACTTACAAGATAAAAAAAGCTGAAGAAATAATGGCTTTAGAATTTATTGAATCGTTGCTTTTCCCAGCATTAAACTATTCAATTATTTTTCATCCTGAAAAAGTATGGTCATCATCCGATGTAGGTAAAAAATATTATGACTTGGCGTATGTGTCAAATCATTAGATTCAGAATAGGTTAAATGTGAACACCCACAAAGTATTATTAGCTTTAAAGGGAAAGCTCAGGTAGTTTGCATCGAAAAAATCGGCACTGGATTTATTGGACCAATCAAATTTAGACTTATAATAAAGCGATTTTAAATCTTTTTTTGAGGGAGCGTTATAACTATTTTAAAGTATGGCAGGAAAAGGAGGCAAAGGAGGAAAAGGTGGCAAAGGCGGAAAAGTTGGGAAGTCCAAGAGGCCTGCTCAATCCAAGTCTACAAGGGCTGGACTGCAGTTCCCCGTTGGAAGAATACACAGATTCCTGAAGAGCAGAGTTTCAGCCCGTAACAGAGTCGGATCAACTGCTGCAGTCTACGCAGCTGCTATTCTCGAGTACCTAACAGCTGAGGTCCTCTAATTGGCTGGAAACGCCTCGAAAGACTTCAAAGTCAGAAGAATCACTCCTAGGCATCTGCAGTTGGCGATCAGAGGAGACGAATAACTTGACCTCCTTATCAAAGCTACGATTGCTGGTGGAGGTGTCATTCCCCATATCCACAAAAACCTCTTAATCGGGCAAACTGGTGAGAGCAAAACATAGTGATCGTGAATAATTTCACATTTAGTAAAGTCGATATTTAATCTCTAATCTTTCTTAGAAGCCTATCTTTTTCTTCAAAGCCTCTTTTGAGAGAGAATGATCACTATTTTACTTTGTTTGCTATTGATTTTTTGAAAAAGTTATGATTGATTCAAAAGTAAAACCCTTCGAAAATCTGAAGTCTTTGTGGATAAGCTGTTTGTTTTTCCATAAGAGAGCGATTCTTTTCAGACTCTTCCTGCTGTTTAAAAAGATTTTGAAATAGATTCGAGCGATGGGAATGAATTCTCGATGGAGATGAGTCCTATATACTTTGATATAAATTTAAACAATTCAGCAGAGTGAAAACAAGAGAAATATAGCTTAAAAAGCTTGTTGGTTTCATTTATCAAGCAGATCTCGAAATAGAGATGTTATGATTTCCCTTTGTTATAGCCTGACAAAAAACATAGTTGGTACTTGCCACTTTTATGGGGTACTTTGAGATACAAAATGCAGTTGCTGAAGTTTTATGAAATAATTTGTAGTTATGTCTCAGCCAGGGTAGAAAAATGGTGAAATTATAATCAAAATAAGTTTACATATCATAGATTATATAAAATTTTAGAAGCATGTTTCTCTCAAATCAACAGTTTCTTCCTGAATTTCTCATTTAAAGCTTGGCCATGAATTTCTTACTTATTTACACAGCCTCAAAAAAAGGAGATTTCTTCTAAGAAAGCTCAAGTAAAGTTAATTTTGAAGTGTGATGCCTTGAGATATAGAAATGTCAAGAACTTGCCTGTTTTTATTGATAGACCAACAAATAAATTCGGTATTGGGTTAATCTTTAAGCAGAATCATTTTTTCTTTCTCTCAACACCTACTGTCTTTCCTCTTCTTCCGGTAGTTTTGGTGTGCTGTCCTCTGACTTTGAGTCCCCATTTATGTCTGAGACCACGGTTGCATCTGATTTTAAATAATCTTTCGACATCTTCTCTGAGCTTGGTTTAGAGGATGTTAGAAGCGATTTGAAGGTTCTTTCCTTCTTTGAAATCTCTCTGCCTATTCAGGAACCATCTGGGCACACCATGTCCTTATGGGTCATTGATTAAATTGGCGATGGCATCGGTTTGTGCTTCCTTGAGTTCACCGGCTCTGAGCTTGGGGTTGAGTCTGAGAATTTTGCAGATAAGGAAGCCGAATCTTCTGCCGACTCCTTTGATTTTATCGAGAGCAAAAGGAATGGTCCTCTTGCCGTCAATGTTGGTGTTGAGGATACGATGAATATGCTTGAAATTGTTCTCAGCGTCTTCAATGATGAGTGACATCTGTGGATAATATTAATTAATAATTTAATAAAGATAAATATCAGCACCTTTGCTGAATGCTCCGAATTTTGGCTAGACTCTGGTCTATGGTGTATGGGGGAGGAGGTAGATTTATTGCTCTGATTTCACTAAAAACGTTGATTTATTATTATTACTATAATAAGCTTCATAAAATCTCTGAGATGGCTTCCCTGCGTGTAGCTTTTGTCCAAACCTTTCAAAGTGGAAATCCTTGCTTTTATTTACTCTCTAGCATCTCCTGCTTCCTGTCTTCTCTGTTGGGTCTTTAAGATAAGTCCACTCAACAACCTGAAACTTCACTCTCAAGAAACAACAGGTCCGCTAAATTTGGTAAACTCAACTCAATCCTATAACAAACCAAAGATAGATCCACTTGGATTGAATCGTTCTCCAAGAACTCTTTGGTTCGGTTATCTGAAGATGAGCTTTTGGTATTTGAAATGGGAATGGAAAGAAGGGATTGCGTTCATGCTCTGGAATTGATTAACTAAGACTTTGACGAAACTAGTGATCTTAAGACTGTCAAATCTGAGGAATTCAACTTCGATTAAAATGATCCAAGCTCTACCCAAATTAGTTAAGAAAGTGACATAGATTTAAGCCAAATAGACGATTTTTGAAGAAATTTCCAGAAAAAACTGATAATGCGAGTGATATGATTATTCATAAGTTTATACTTTAGACTTTAACGTTAGAATAGGATGGATTAGGATTGTAAACACATCAAAAGAAGGTTTTATGGAGAAGAGCGATGTTGCGTTCCAAGTTCTGCTGAGTCTCTTAAAGTATCCATCTTTTGAAGTATATAAAGTCGAAAGTATGCGGGTATTCTATCTTTTTGGTCTTCAACCACTTTATGAAAAACGGGAAGTGGTCAGGAATTTCTTTCCTGTTGAAAATTCTATTGATCATGTGGCAGCAAAAGAGTCTCATCTTAATCTTGTTCCTAGTATGGGGGTCTATCTTGTTATTTTAATGAATTGACTTAAAGATGTAAGAGGTAGTGGAGCGGTAGGAAAACTTCAGGTCGTCGAAGGTTCTCTAGTCGACGTTAAGTTTATAGCCTTTTTCGAAATTTTTGATGGGCATATCTTGGAGTACGATAGTTGTTTCACTGTAGGTGTCTTAGAACATTAAATGGGCTTTCATATTTTCCTCTTCCATTTTGTTGACGTATTTTTTGAACTACACAGATTTAAAGCACTCATTCCACCGCTTGCCGTCTATGTTGATCTCACTCAAAGACTCAGGCATTTTACCCTCTTTCAACGAATTCAAGAGCGGGTCTGAGAAGAAGATGTAAGCTTTCAACAAATAAAACTTTGCAGCGAGTCTTTAGGCATAGGTCAAATAGGAGGCGTAGTTGTCAAAAAGCTAAATTGCACATTATTTGAGATATTGGACCTTGCAAATTTCGAAAAAGATTTACTAAAGCTATCTTTAAAGATGCTTGGATTCTTTGCTGATTCCTTTTTTCTTTAGAAGCTGGGCCCTTGACTAATCTTCAGGCTACATTTCACTATCCGCTCCATAGTCGAATTTTTAGGGTTCATCTTTCAAGTACTCCTCATTCTTTTAGAGCTTATAATAAAATACAATGTTTTCTTTGAACTAATTTTCATAATCGCAGAAAAGAGGATGCTTGATAATGTTCGAAAAAGTCATTCTCTTTTTACTGTCCACAACAAAAATGCGTTTGAAAAAATCTTACAATTCGTTGACTTGTTATTTAAGTTTGTCTTTTTTGGTCAAAGTTGCATTTAAGCTAAACGAAGGGTTGCTGCATCTTCTTTGGATTTAAGCTTTCATATCATGACCTTTGAAAGGGTATTATGCAAAAAGCATGAAATAAAAGAGAACTCCTAGTGCCCAAATATCAACAGAGATGCCGTAGTAAGAGTTACTGATGATTTAAGGAGCCATGTATTTTTAAGTACCGCAGTGCGTTTTAGCTCCCACGCCTCCAATCGAACGTGCAAAACCAAAATCTGCGATTTTATAGCAAAGCTATGGATTTTCCTTTTTGAGCAAAACATTTTCGGATTTGATATCCCTATGAATGAAGTTTTTCTAATGAATGCACTTGAGTCCTTTCATGACTTCAATAACAACCCTAATTGCCTGTTTCAAAGGAAACACTTTTCCTGGCAATTTGGCTTGGTAGGTGAGGAGATTTCCCTGCTCGCAGTACTACATGACTATTATGATAAAATCGTTTGCTGAATCAATCTTTTTTTACTTGTGAATTAATATTCATAACGAACGATGTTGGGGTGATTGAGTTTTTTCATTATATCGATTTCTTGGTCTATGTACTTTTGCAAGAAAGGTTTCTTTTTAATGTGCATCTTGCTGATGATTTTGACGGCATAGTATACATCTGTAGATTCTGAATGTGTTGAAACATACTGTGGCGGGCAAGAACGACTTCTCCGAAGGCACCTTTCCCTATTGATTTCACGATTTCATAGTTTTTGGATTAGAGTGCTTGCCTCATGTCTTAGAATTTCTTTTTTTAGGAGCCTACTTGGTCCATTAAAGCCAAATTAAAAATAAAGCAACTTTAATATTCCAGTTCGCTGAAATTATCTCCCAATTCCAGCAAAAATAAATCTAAGATACCTCAATCTCGCAAAACTAACAAGAATTGAGTTGATTTATCATGCCTTCTTAGAACTGTTAAGATTTAGGATGAAAATAATCATAAATAAATAAATAAATTGAATTATATAAATATCTATGCACTTAAGAATTATATAAGATCAGATTATTTTGATGGCCTTTAGCTTGCTTTTTATGGCATTCAAGTGTTCATGAGTGATTATCTTTGAGGGAGCTCCTTAGACAATAGTTTAAATTTTCGATTTGTTGTGGAAACCCTCTAAATCATTGTTTTGTATAAGGTTTATTAACTGTCTTAGAGTTACCAAATAATCCAAAACTATAATTTCCTCTTTGATATCTTAAATTTCTCCTTCTTGTTAAACTTTTTGATAAACAAGCAAAATGCTTTGCGTGAGTTGCTCCTTGAAGAAGGAAATGCTGTTTGTGTTTCCCTTGAAATGTGATAGATCTTTGGAGTATTTAGTCTGGTACTGGTTGATGATTTGAACAATTTTATTGTAATCAGAAGAAATTTTGTAATCTTAGAAGTACTTTGGGTTGATAGCTTTAAGGCTTTTTACTTCTTACAACTTTTCAAAAATGAAGCTTGCCATACAATCCTTCAAAATTGTCAAGTCCTAGTTACATTCTGGGCTAAGCTTTTCTTTTACCCGGAATATCAACTTATAAAGAAATCTGCAGAAATGGATTTGGCTCAGAAGTTGCTTCGAAAGTAGTTTTTTGTCATAGCTAATAATCTATGAAGTGGGATGGTAGTTGTTGATTTCTTTTTGAGTTAATGCTTCAGCATTGTTGATTGTTTTGTTGGAAATTGAGATGAAGTGTTCTGTTTTGTTGGAGGACATAGTTGCTGCAGTTTTAAGCATGTTGATTTTGGGCTATATCGCTTGGACTAAAGTTGGCTTTTTTATCTTACTGGGTGTATCAGTTGAGTTTTTGTTCAATGAAGTTCCATGTCTTTAGGGGTGCCTTCCTTCAATTCCTCTAATAGCGTTGTTTCTGCCGTCAAAAATTTAGTTTTCAGTTGAGCATAGTTTTCTGGCAATATGTGATTTATCTGCGACAAGCTTAAATCTCTGAATTTCTTAGGGACTCATCCTGTTATTTATATCCACTGTCAAAGCTCTCATGAGAAAGCTTTCTGATGATGGGCTGATAGATGGGGGTAATATATTCTTGATGGGAATGGAGACCAACTGTTTAGCTAAATCTTTCTCAGTTTTAGCCCTCCACGGGGTTTTCCCTGTGAGCATCTAATAGTAAATGACTCCAAGTGCCCAGATGTCACTTTTGAAGCTGTATTTGTTGTCATTGAGAGCTTAAGGAGGCATGTAGACTGGACTTCCAACATTATACGATGAGTATTTTTTGCATTAAGACTGTTTCATAGCAAATCCGAAGTCAGCGATTTTGATTTAACCTTCTCTGAGGAAAATGTTGGCTGGCTTTAAATCGCGATGGATGATTCCGCGAGAGTGGATATTAATGTATCCATTAAGTACTTGGTTCATGAGAACAATGGCTTCCGACTCAGGGATCAGCTTTTTTTTGGAGATGAATTTGGCTAGATCTCCTCCTTAGCACAGCTCAGTGATTATATAGGTATTGTTTTTGGTGTTGTAGATGTCATAGACTTCGATTATGTTTTCTGTGTTCTTTAGACTTTTGAGCACTTCTATTTCAGAGGTGAGCAAGTTTTTGTGGACCTCACCTTTAATCATTTTCATGTCAATCACTTTAATAGCCACTGTTTATTCTGAATAGATGTAAGAGTACCTGTGACATCGTTGCGTCCTTTGAACACCTGACTGGAATAACCTTTGCCGATGTTGTTAGTAAGCACATAGGAGTAATCTTAGAGTTTTTTTCTCACGGAGTTGGTCTATTCTTAGTGTTTCAAGGCCATAGAAATTAGTAATAATTTTATTCTAAATCAACTGTATATGTTTTTTGGAAATTTATAGCTTCTATCAATACCCCATAAGGCCTTTTCTCTTAATCATTTCTTAAAAACATCTAATTTGACAGCCAAAAGCTGGATCAACATGTCTTTGATTTCCCTTGTATCTTTTTTTGTGAATAATTGTGGTATATAGTTGTGGCTGCCACAGAAGCTTAACTTAGTTGATTTGCTATTATTCTTATTAGTGGTCTACTGGGGCCTATATTAGTACTTTCTCATTATAAAGCTAAGGTTAATAAGTATGCAATAACTATCTTTTGATCTTATCGAAGAATATATATATGGTTCTAAAGAGTTAGATCTTTAAATGGAATTTGGTCCGAAGTTAAAAAATAAATGCCATTTCAGAGAACCTAGAGCATCAAAAGAAGCAATCTATGAAACCTCTAATTAATTGAATAAATTTGATTTCATTATTGGGACATTCATCCGTAATATGATCCTGAAATCTCCCTCATCATAAATTTGTCTAATCGAATAGATTAATGATGCTTAAAGACCTTTCTTGTATGAATAGCTGAGAATTGATGTTATTTTGAGATTCACTTGTCTGGATCTGTGTTTTTTTATAAGTAGGAGAATTCAATCAATAAAACAAATTAACTTCATCATTCACATAAACAATCAAAGATATTATATGTAACTGTTTCATTCAAGTTTTAGCTCTTCGAAGAGCCTTTGCTTGGTCAGTACTCTCAAGAATTCGCTCTCTTCTATCTTGAAGCAGTTGTTTCTGATCGTATCTACAAATTTGTCGTTCTCATTTTGGTCCAATAGTTCGCTCTACAGCAGCTAAAAAACGGTCATTGCAACTTTGAAGAAGGTGTTATAGCCCTCGCTGAACCATAAGTCCCAAATTTTGCTAAATAAACAAATATTTACGAAACGATCCTTAGGCTAAAAGAGCGAGAGTAAATCGTATAGGCCCATTAGATAAGGAACAGCTATGTGTCTACTGCTATTTCTTTCATATGTTTGTACAGTTTTGGCTTTTTATCGTTGAGGCATTCCTCAAAAAAGCTGATAATCTTTTTCAGCTTGGGTTCGTGGAAGGTGTAGAGAGAGTAGACGAAGGTATCCGAAAGTATGAGATTGCAAAAGCACGAGAAGGCTTGATAATTGTTCATCCTAATCAAAAAGATCCAAGCTAGGTAGCTCATTCCTTGGACATACCGAATATCTGGCCTGTAAAATTAGAACAATTGAAGCAGCTTCTTGATTTAGGCACTTATTTTGCGACTTTTCTCTTCATCAAGTCTCAGATCCATCCTTCTGAGGTCTAGGTCGATGATTGTTGTTTTTGGTATTTTATTCTAAAGTGAGCTTTACAGCTTGTCCACCAAAGTTTAGTATAGTTTTTAGTTTATTTTCTGATAGTTTTCGATTGACTAAATAAGTTTAATCTTACACTGAACCAAAAGATGTGTCTGAAGTTTTAATGAAAGTAATTTTTTTTGCCCAGAGATCGAATTTTCGATGAGCGAACTGTTTTTTTGTTCTAAACTATCTCATTATAGAGAGCCACTTCAGACTCCTCAACTGTCTAGTCTTGGAGAAAGAATCCATAATATTGCGCAAAGGTTGACTTTTCTGTGTTTTTGCTGGAAGGTTCGACAAGAACGTTAGCTATCTTGCTTTTGAGGTTCCTCACAATTTCCAGGTGAAAAGGGCCAGTAGAGTTGTTGTTTTAGATGGGTAATTTGGACAAAGGCCCGCCTTATCTCCTGATGAACTCCCTCTGGAAGACATGCACAGTTCTCAGCAGACTTTCATTGTTTTCCGAAATGTTAGCGATTTTCTAATTCAGAAACGAGATGCTCTATTTGGCTCTAGACAAATCTTCCTTAAGCTTTAATTCCGATTTGAGGCGGACATGTAACTAATCCTGCAAGCGAATGATTTCTTGTTTGAGCACGGTGATGAGTTCCTGTTGCTGGTTGATAAATTCCCTGGTGATTCTATCGTTGTCTTCGATTCCGAGACTAAAATCTAGCAGCTAGCTCATCGAACTATGATTAATATATGGAATTCAAATGAATCAGGCTACATTGGTATTATAATACCAACATTTGCAGACTATGACTTCTTGCGACGGTTAGAGTAATTGATGAAGTAACGGTTTTGGTCGCTTGGATAGTGTTTGCAGTTGAATACAGTCAAAGGGATCATGTTTGACCATTTTTCGATATGATTTGTGGCTCAGCCAAGAACTTTTCAATAGAGGAGCTGTTTATTGTTTAAGATAGGAAATACTCGAGTTGAAAGCATGAGCTGCTTTATTATTAGTTTAAAGAAGTGTGCAAGCTATGCCGGGTTTAGATTTTATATTTTACTTTGCACTGGCATATATACAAATGCGCATGGTGATTTGTAACCCTTTAAATTCGATAATCTTGATTTACTAGATATATTCTAATTAGATAAAAACATCAATGCCTTCGCGCCTTCTAGCACTCCTTCTTCTATTTCTCGCCATTGGTGGGACTCAATGCATTTCGGACATGCAGATTCCTCTTGGATACGACGGACAAACCCATATAGACCGTTAAGTGCTTATGAATAAGGTAGCTCCGATCTTAAAAACAACCTATCTATCAATTGTTTAGGAAGAAATATTACCCGAATACAAAGGAATAATCTATAGTAAGGACCTAGCGATGATTAATTTGCCTGTGGGTCTGGTTTCTAAATCTTGCCCCGCCTCAATCAACGTTATCTTCGTAGTTATCACGGGATCCGCAGTCACAACTTTGGCTAGAGAAGTACTGCAGAAATTATACGATGGCTGCCCATAAATTTAACCAATTTTCTCAGACTCATATTCAGTTAAAATTTTGGGGCGTTAAGTTCAAGTTCAAGAATCAAAGGCACACTATCGAGAGATCAATATTTTTGGAACTGATTTATTGGGGTTAATAAATGCTCGCCTTCAGCTCGATTATTTGGCAAGTGAGCTTGGACATTTCTAGCTTATTATATAGGGCCCTAAGGCAAAAAAATAGGCAGACGAATTATGAATGATTATAATCTGCAGTGATTATCATTGATCATTTAGATAGTTACTGATTCTATCAAGCAAGGTTTCCTGCAGCCGGGAAACTTGGTTTCCGTATCCCTGGGTCAACTTGAGTTGTCCCTAACCTCCTGGTTGAGTGGTTGAGTCACTTCCAGTTTGTGGGCCGGAAGGCTTCACGGATACAATAATAGTAAATCCTACTTGACATAAGCAAAATCAAATCAAATTATTTTGTTTTTCAAAGTAAAAGGGCAGCATTTTAGGTATTCTTAAACTTTCGTCACTCTAAACGCCTACCGCTTCTGGCACAGTAAAGATGCTTTACCTTTGTATAAAGAGAGAAATATATCAAAACATATTTGATTTTGTTATTGCTAATTAGCCCAATAGATTGAGTTTGTAATCTTAACGGAGTTTTAGATGGAAAAAGAATAACAGGAAAGCGAAGAATACTATTTCACTTTTACTCCGCCAGCTCAATAGAAACTCAGCCCTAAGGCTAAAGCTGGTCATCAAAAATTGTTTTCTTCTCCTTTTGAGGCCGGCAAATCCAGTGATATGAGACAAAGAGATGACTCAAACCGAAATCTGTTGATTGATTTTTCGGACAGCTTTAACAGGAGCATGCTAAAGTAATAGAAAAAACCAGAATAGGGTGAATAAATACTTGATATTATGGGCAACCCTATACATTAATTTACTTCCTCCATCGACCGATAAGAACCTTCTTTTATCAATTTACCAAAAGATGAAGACGAGGATAAAGAAAATGCCACTCATTGTTCAACCCAGATCAATACGCCTTTGAAAATTAAAAGAACAGAAATACGATCTCCTTTGGGAGATTTAACGCCCACTATGAGTCAAAAAAAGAAGAAAACTCATTCAAAACTAACCATAAGTGAGAAAAGTCGACTTCTAGACCCCAGAACAATCGAAAAAAATCTGTTCGCAACCTCTGGATTCAGGTATTGAACAAATTTGATCAATTAACTCTCTGCTTATATTTGTACCCTATTAATTGCCAACCATCCTTTACAAAAAAATGTCTGTTTTTGGGTTAGTAACTTCTCTGGCTAAAGAAGTTTAAAAAGTGTAGATTTCGAGGCTAGTATTAAAATTTGCTTTCGGCAATTATAATTATAATTTAACGATTATGTAAAATTGTCCTGAGGGAAACAAGTATTTGTCTAATCGCTTCATCCCAGTTCGCAGCTCGAAAAAAGTACACAAAAATAAGCACATAAACCCTTCATCTTTACTTACATAGCCTCTTTCCTACGAAACTCTTCTTTCCAGATAGTTGCTTTGCTAGCCTATCATCGATTAAGCTTAGCTTGGATTTGACTATATGTACTGTATGCAGCCAGTTAAAAGCCTGCTGAGGAGAAGAGATGATGTAGTACATAAAAAACCGACAAAGCGAACTCTCCATCTTTCGCCTGAGAAGGTTTTAGATGCCCCTGAGATTAAAGATGATTACTACCTCAACCTACTAGATTGGAGTAGTAGAGGAACCCTTGCGATTGGGTTAGGCTAAAAGGTATATCTTTATTCTTCGACTAATATAGCAGAGTTGTGTCATAAGGAACGCGATTATATTTGCTCTCTTTCTTATAATCCTACTGGAGATCAACTAGCAGTGGGCTTGTCTTCAGGAAAAACTTAGATCTACGATACAGAGAGAGGTGCGATTGTGAGAACTTTCAAACACCACAAAGATAGAGTCTCTTCCTCGGTTTTTACCTATGGAATGTTATTTACTGGATCTAAGGATACAAAAATATTTGGTCATGATCATCGTACTCATAAAGAGCCAATCATGAAGTTTAAGGGACATCGTGGCGAGGTTTGTGGTTTGAAGCATGATGCCTGTGGATTGGCTTCAGGCAGCAACGATAATTTGGCATATATTTGGGATCTATCAGCAGGAAAAGCAAGATTTCGGTTATAAGGGCACAAAGCTGCAGTAAAGGCTTTGGCATGGTGTCCCTGGCAGAGGAATCTGCTTGCAACAGGCGGAGGGACATCAGACCAATCGATGAGATTCTGGGACATATAGACTGGCAAACTAATAAACAAAGTTGATGTCGATAGTCAGGTTTGTTCATTGATTTGGAATAAAAAGGATAGAGAAATTTTGAGTTCCCATGGGTTCAGCTAGAATCAATTAAGTCTTTGGAAATACCCTGGATGTAGAAAAATAGCCGATCTGCATGGCCATTCTCAGAGAGTTTTGCACATGGTGCTGTCTCCGGACAATTCAACCGTATGTACTGCATCAGCAGACGAAACGCTCAGATTCTGGAAGGTATTCGAAGGATCAAAGAAATCAGAGCTGGAAGATGAGAAATAAGGCTGGGAACTTAGCTCCAAATTTAAAGGTTTGCGATGAGCTTATAAATTAATGATTTGCTTTCTCTTTATAATATTTCTATATGAACGAAAAGAAGACCCTTTCTATTTTTGACGCAGAGCTGCAGACGATCCAGCTGCCCCGCAGCAGCACCAGACGCCACGCCATCCTCATTCCGAAGCGAAAAGGGGGAGAGTTCGTGCAGGGGATCCGCAAATAGATGGAGAGTATAATGGAGATCGAAGAACCAACAGAATGCTCCTAACTGAAGAAGGCTTGAGATTGATGATTTGCATTTATATACCATTCATCCTTGATAACTTAACCAGAAGTGATTGCTACAATCATATCGATTTGGCCATAGAAGATCATCAGCCATGCTGGTTGCAGATAAGAGAAGTTGAGCTAAAGATAGCAATCTACAAATATGATATATCAAGTTTCATCGTTTGCTGGGCAATGATGGGTTTCAAATTGAGTGTCGATAGTCGTTGCTCCTTTGAATGTTTTTCCACTGCTTCTTACCTGCAACCACCGCACAAAGACGATTGTGCGTTTCGTCAAAAAACTAAACGATCCATTTGGTTATGAACTCTTCCCTGAAGCCTTTTATTTTGAGCAGTGATTGCTTGAAATCTGTACATTCTTCTTTACTCTAAAAAATTATGTTTTCTGCGTTTCGAATAAATCTTATACTTTACTCAGAGGACATGTCTTAGGATATTTGGTCATCTTCTAAATCTATACACACTGCTTTCTACTCTCCTTCTTTTATCTCCATTATGAGCTTTATTTACTCATCGATTTTGACGATTATCATTCTGCCAGTTCTATCCATTTTACAGATTGTTAGCTTTTACATATTGGACTATGTTTTTATGTACTACTTCCATTTGTTGAGTATAGCATTTCTAAGAGAAAGGGGTTTTGGGTCTATTAATTCTCTTATGAACTCATATTTGAACATCTTTTTGATGATAGTCCCACAAGATTAGATTTATTTGGATTTGAAGTTATTTTTCAAGAGAAGATTCTCATATTAGTTAGAAAGAACGTAGGTTATGAGACTCCTAAAATGATTTTTAAAAGCGAGTTCATTGATTTCCAGCTGTATTTGCTCCAACTTCCATAAAAGTTTTTGTGCTGTTTTGCGCTAAACAACTTCGTTCACCTTCATCGCGCGTAATAACCTATTCAGTAATGAAAGCTACTTTATGCTGTAATCGTGCTAGATTAAGAGTAAATGATCGCTGAGACTAAGACACAAATATTCTTTGAGCCTTAGCATAAAATTACTCTCAAATTCCATTGTGTTTTCATCTTCTTTGTGATGTAAACCTGTGTCTTTTTGATGTAGTTTTTATATCATAATTAGAACTTCACTACAAAATGATTCATTGAGCTAAATGTTACCCCGGCTGTCGTTGAAATGGACTTAGTAGCACTAGAAACCGCCCATTCGTTTGTCTCCGAGTTTAAGTTGTTCTGTTACAAATAAGCTTTCCAAGAAAAAAATGGCAGTCGAAAAATCAAGAGTAACAGGCAACTTATACATTGGATGTTTCAAAGAAGAATAATTGATTCCCACTGACATCGTAACTGCTCTGAGATAGAGCTATAGCTGAGTAGGTTTTGGGGTGAAGAAGCTAAGAATGCCGCCCTTTGCTTTTTGCTTGCTTTCCTTGATAGCGTTGACCTAGGAACTTCCATTGAAAGTTGTCCAGCCACTGAAAATAGCATTGAAATCATTCTAGGATTCCTCCTTTTTTTCAAATTACTAGATGAAGGGCAGTAGTTTTTAAAAGCGATTGGAAAAATATTTCATTAGGGCTGAGTAGATATTTTTATCTTGCTTTATAAGTGGAGGCGGTTAGCTGTGCAGCTTTAATGTCTTGATAATTACAGTAACGTAGGTGCTATTGAGAAACCGGTTGAAGCAAAAATTACAAACTATTCGGGACAGAATTAGCCGTATTTTTTAGTACAGGGGCTGAGGAAGTTACTCACAATCAAGCATTAGTTCCGAAAACCTTCTCAAAACCTCCAACACATCACAAACTCTATGAATTTTTTTGAAAATGATGTTAATTACGAATGCATTCATCAGCATCTTCAAGCTGGTCGAATTGGTCTGGAGAGCTACAATCAAGTCAACCAAATACTTTAACCCTCCTTATAGATCTTTCTAACAGCTCCCAACGCTCAGAGTCAGTTCGTAAAAGAAGACCGCCATTTGTAGCTAAGAAAGGTAGCCGCGCCCCACCTTTTTCTTGTTTAAAAGATTTATAAGCAATAGAACGCACTGCTGTGCTGTTATTTTGACTAGTTCTTAGTGTGCATTGACAGCCAAGTATGTGATTTGATAAAGCATGGGAAAAGAGCTGTACCTGTTGTTACAAAAAAGCTTTATAAGTGAGGAATGGCCGTTGCTCATTTTCATGATGACTGTTTTGAGGAGTTGGACATAGTACTCAACTGCTTCTGCACTTTCTTTTTGGGTATTAAAACGTTCGAAAAGGAAAGTATGTAACGCTGGCTGCGAGAAGAGATAAATAATACTATTGAGGTGATTGGTATTTGCCAAAATTAAGTTGAAAAGCTCAAGTATTTTGAGCGTATCCCTGTTGCTCTACTCAGAAGCGAATACTTTCTGTATGATCTCATGTTCGCAAAAAGAGCTGCATAATAAACCTGGTACGCAAAGAACTCCTAGGATTGGCTCTGCATGGTGACGTAGATCTAGACGTAGGAGACTAAAGACTAAAGGCTGAAACTGCCAGGCCGATTGATGAGTTGGGCTAGACGACTATTTGGCGAGGAAGTTACTTGAGTTCGTGATGCGCCTATTCGATTGTGTATTTAGGCGTATGATGCTCCTATTAGTGCATAGTATATGATTCAATATTCCTAAAAACTATAAGAATCCCTAAGACCTGCTCGTTTTAAGTGAGAGTTCAGGAAGTCACAAAAATTAGTAATGCCTATTTTCAGACCTCTTTTTGTAACGGCTTAGAGTTATAATATTCAAAAAACGTTCTTAATATGAACATCTGCATATTTGTAGGAAAGATTGAATTTAAGTGGCTGGCACAACGGCTGCCCTAATTGGGGTACTCATCCTGGATTTGAAGGGAGGGGTAATGAGGCTGAGGCTAGCCAGTGATTTCTTTGGATTGGATTAGCATTTCTGTTTTTTGAATTAGTAGGCAATAGAAAATAATATTTATTCAGCAATAAAAATGCGAAAAGGCCATAGAAGAACACAGTCTGACATTATTCATATCACCTAGAAATGCACCCCAAAGTCCGTGCCCCCTCAAAACGAAGCCCTATCCCATCATTAAATAACCAAACTCCTCAACATCTGCAGTTAAAAGGTTCAACAAAAAGTGAGCAATGTCGAGGTGTTATCACAGCCGAATCAAAACAGCTACCTGGTGTTCCGGTTCGGACAGAATTCGCACAAGAAATGTGTGCTATTGACCTAAAACGATGCCGATGGCGATTATTTAGCATGTATCCCTGAGAGGAAGTAATCTGCGTACCAGGAGTGCGAAGAGACGAATCCCAAGCTGGTAAAGAAGATCTAACATAAAGACAGAGCGATTGAGCAAGTTTTCGAATAGAAGTTTCGCAGATTGCCCTTTTCGGATGCTCTAAATAGCAAGCCCAGAGAGAGGAGGAACGCTGAGCCCGAGAAACTAAGGCAAGATAAGAGAGAGATTCGTAATAGGCTCGGCTTAAAGCTAAAACCTTGAGTATTAAATACATTGATTTTCCCATTTAT
>Ga0316217_10001436_pt1 | contig 30980 bp, 19 predicted proteins | sample 1anoAmetaG_FD_203633 | JGI IMG/M metagenome (GOLD analysis project Ga0316217, IMG submission 203633) | Freshwater microbial communities from Trout Bog Lake, Wisconsin, USA - 1anoA | ecosystem: Environmental > Aquatic > Freshwater > Lake > Hypolimnion/Profundal zone | place: USA: Wisconsin... | reverse complement strand
AGATTCAAGATTAGTACCTAATGTTTAAGTATTTGCTAATATTAGTGCTCATGCCGCAGGAAAGAAACAACTTTTTAACGAAAATTAGATCTCAATGCTCACATAAAGTAAAGTTCTGCGAGGATAGATAAATACAACCAAGCTCTCTCACATGAACCCAAACATTGTTCTAAAATATTGCCTTCTCCATAGCTTAAGCGAAGATTCTAGCATAAAAGAAATCTTAATCTTTTTTGTGAAACTACTTGAACTGCTAAACTATTCAATACCTTAACCGAAAATTTAAAAGTATAGAGATTGCATTTATTTTGGTGTAGGGTTGAAGAAACGACGAATCACAGAAGGTTTTATTTACTTTTTTTCAGGCTCAGTGTATATTGGTTAACTTCTAGAACATTCAATGCATGGAAGAGGAACGCAAATCTTTTACAATAACTCAGCAATATACAAAGGTGATTTCAGGTAGGGTATCATGTATGGATATTTTTAAGTCCAAAAGGAGGACTAAAAGTATGAAGGCATTGTTCAAAATGGAGTTTACAATGGTCATGGGAAGCTGATAACTCCAAGATGCACAGTCTAAGGAGAGTTTAGGTAAGGAAAACTTATAAGTTTGTCTCAATGCATACCAAAGCAATAGCTCATTCAAAATAGATTTAGGATTCGAACAAATTTTGGGTAAATGGGATAGAATCAAAAACAAATTAAGAAAAGATCAAATTAAAAAAGAAGATTTTCCAATATTCAGTTTACAACTCACCAAATATAAAGATAGATTGGTCGTTTTACTAATCAGCCTATGAAATCTATTCGGTAAGAAACAGATCTTAGTGAATGACAATCTTTGTAGCCTAAAAAATGATATTTTGTATGTGATTTAGTAAATAATTTTATTCTAGAAACTCCTGCTCAGTAAACAGCACAACTATTTACTTCAGTTGTTGTTTCTAATTAAAGTGAGAATGAGACAAAATTGTAAAAATTTTTGCCAAAAAACAATTAATAGCCGAAAAAATACTACTTTACGACTTATGATGGTCAGATAAAGATTTGCCTTTTTACATAAGTAAGAAAATATGCCTTTAGAAACAATAAATAGCTAAAAGGAGCTAAAAAGCATGGTGAGGATTTATTTGAAGCTAGACTTATTCATTATATTCAATTAACTCAACAAAATTTGTTTCAATGGGCTGTATCCAAAATAATCCACAAGGAGATATTAAACATCAGTCCCCAACAACCATGAAAACCGTTCAGAATAATAATCCTGAGAGACCCAAATAAATGCCCAAGAGACCTATAGTGCCAAACTCATAAATTTAATAATTGCTTCAAATCACAAGGTCTACACAGAGTGGGAAACAAAGGATAATTCAGATACCCAAAGATTAGCTAGAAAAGTTGTAGTAACGAACTAAAGAAGAGAGGAGCCAAAATAAGTTTAAGTTCATCTATGAGGAAGATCTATATCAGGAACATCCAGAGATTGAACGCTAAATTTTTGATTAAAATACAATTAAAGGTCAGACCTTGTATCAAGTCACTGATGCAGATTTCAAAGATGATAAATTTCACAATTACATCGGGCCTCTTTTGAGCTACAATCCTCTAAATAAAAGCAAATAAATCAAAGGTACTGCAGCACTAATTGCTCCTAATCTCGTTTTGACTGTTGCTCATAACTTTTACGATAAGCTCAACGACACTCAAAACATAGATATCAGATTTTACCCAGGTGTCAACGGAAAGCTCTCCAAATACTATGAAGTAGAATCCTTCTTCTATCCTGAAGAATATGAAATTCTGCAAACCGCTGAATGCGATTTCGCAATTGCAAAGCTAAAAACAAGAGTCACCTAAGTAGATGATTGCAATTATTTGAAAATTGGTTTTGGTTTCAAAGATAATGAGGCCTTTTTGTCGATATTTGGCTATCCTGCTGATGATAACTATAAAGTTATTGACAAAAACGGATAAAGAGAGGCATTTCAAAGAGGGCTTTCTAGAAAATAGCTTCGTTCTATCTAAAACAACATTATTTCTTACAACATTAGTACTTTGGGAGGACAGAGTGGCTGTCCGATCATAACCGGCAACAAAAAGAACATGATTGTTGGAGTTCACAAAGCAGGAGCCAAGTAAAAAGGAGAGCTATACAATCTCGGAAGATATGTGAACATTGATATGATACTTAGAATGTAAATCTGGAGATAAAGGTGCAACGGAGACAAATTCAAAGTGGTTGACATGAGCACCAATAGTGAACTTGACCTAAACTCTCCAATTTTCAGAGAGATGAAAGAGATGTTTAAAAATGAGCAGAGGAAGAGTATCAGGCTAAAGAAGATCTTTGAGCATAACATGACAACTAAACAGATGGAAATGGAATAGCTCTAAAAGAAGATTCAGACCTGTGGTGGGTTTTAAAATTTAGATGCTCCTTCTATCATAAAATAAAACAATTCTCTTAAAAGAATAGCCCAGGAGAGAGAAATGTAATTAAAGACTTCAACAATCAAACTGATGGAAGTGTAGAAAATGAACAAAGAGTACAAGAGTCAGCTAAATATGTACAGAGAGGAACTTTCAAGTATGGTTTCTGCTCATGAGACTATAAAAAGCCTGAACAGTAAGGTGGAATCTTTTGTTTAGAAGATAGCAGTTTTGGAGGACTAGCTTATTAAAAAGGAATCAATACCACCTCCAATAATCATCTTGAATACGATTCCCAATCATTTGATCCAATGGGATCCCAAAGCATCCTTTGCCAAGTACTTTAAAATTGACAATTATCGTCTATCTTTGAGATATGATGACAGTAAGTATCAAATAGTTGCTCAGGCACCTTTCCCCAAAAATGTTAAGACCACAGTCGTATTCAAGATGCTAAAATATGGTGGGAAACAAGACATTTGTATGGGGATAATAGTAAAAGAAAGATTATAGTCACAAGTCAGCGGCTGCCACGAAGGTTCAGTAGGTTATTTTACTCGAAAATAAACGGGAGTGGGCTGGATAAGTGTTGATAGTAAGCTCAGGTAGGCCAGAAACAAATCTCTTTTGATTCCTGAAGATGGCTAAATGGAGATGATAGTTGATTTGATAAGCTACGAGCTGACCTTTATCAACAAGAAGCAAGAAGGAGGCACCTTTTGTAAGATAGGGCTCTCAGAGATTTACCGCTAGCAGGAAATCTACGCATTCTGTACGATGTACTGCAAAAACGATATGATTGAAACAATCAGCTGATTGAATACATTTATCTTTATATTTTTTATAACCCCAACTTTTCACAATCGAGTCACCACAAAACCATATCATTGACATTCTATAGGAGTAAAGTAGTGATGGATGGACCATCGAAAGGTGGAGGTTTTTGGCTCTAACAACAGCATTATTTGAGCCAGAAAGATTTCTTTTCAGAACTATATATAAAAGAAAAAAAGTTTCTAGACTGATTAAATTTATATGCAAATAAGCATTAAGATGGGAGAGATTGAACTCCTAAAATAACTTTTGATGATTTGATCTCATTAAAGAAAATATGCTTCTATACTGAAGATCGCTGTTTTCGAATAAAACTAATAGATAATAATTTGATGGAAAACGACCAATCTTTTCTAGATCAGCTTCCTGCTTATAGAAAAGTAAAAAAAGAGGTATACATCACGGGCGATGAGCAGTTCTTTTAGGTTACCGATACCTAAATGAAAAACATAGATACCATCAGTGTATCGGTGCTTTGCTAAGCTACACTGATGATGGAAAATAGAGCAAAGCAACTGGCTTTCTCGTCGCCCCGAACATTGTACTTACTAGTACACACACTCTATTTGACGAAAACAAAAAAAATAGAACAAGGAATCATAGATTCTACCCAGCTGCCAATGGGTAACTGAAAAAATTTTACGAAGTATAAGCTATTTTCTACCCGTAAGAATACTAGTTTGTAAACGATTTACAATTCGATTTTGCTATGCTCAAACTGTAGCAAAAGATCCCAGATAATCAAAATGAAGGTTACCTAGCTTTGGGACTGGGGTTTAATGACCTTTCAGCTCTCATTTTCATTTTTTGGATATCCTGGAGATGATAACTTCAAGCCATGCTACAAGGACGGAAGCAATAGGATTGTCAAGCAAAAGAGTCTGGAGAAAAAATAGACCATTCAGGAATGTTGTAGTAGCAATACATAACGGGGGTGCCGAAAATGGAAACAAGAAATATAACTAGATACATCAATGTTGATGTCATCATAAGACTAGAGAGATGGAGAAAAATGTAACGGAGATAAATTTATAGTAATCGATTGCGAAAAAAATCAACAGATAAAAATAGCTTTTGTTGATTTAATCTCATTAAAAATATTTTTCTATACTGATGACTGAGGAATCTAAAAGCAGTAAATTTATGCATTCTAGAAAAAGATGCATTGTTATCAAGAGTCAAATATCTTTTATATGTAAAGGTAGGATAATTATGGTTGCTGAACATTTAAGTCTAGTTGATTCTTGGTTTTGAAATAAAATTAGTAGATAATAATTTGATGGGAGGCGTCAAATCTGTTCCAGAGAAGCCGGCTGCTAAAAGAAAATGTTTAGAAGAGGTATACTTCAAGGGGGAGCAGCTTTTTTAGGTTAGTGATTCTTAGATGTAAGAGCATAGATACCATCAATGCATCGGTGTTTTGGTAAGTTACACTGAAGATGGAAAATAGTCCAAGGCAACTGGCTTCCTTGTCGCCCCGAACATTGTACTTACTGGCACGCACGCCTTGTTTGACGAAAACAAAAAAAATAGAACAAGGAACCATAGATTCTACCCAGCTGCCAACGGGTAACTGAAAAAATATTACGAAATCGAAGCAATATACCAACCGTAGGAATACTAACTAATCAAGGATTTAGAATTCGATTTCGCGCTCCTCAAATTAAAGTAAAGGATCCCAGATAATTAAAATAAAGGTTATCTAGCTTTGGGACTGGGGTTTAATGACCTTTCAGCCCTCATTTCTATCTTCGGATATCCTGGAGATGATAACTTCAAGCCATGCTACAAGGACGGAAGCAATAGGATTGTCAAGCAAAAGGGTCTGGAGAAAAACTAAAAATTGATAAAGATAGAAGGAGACGAAATCTCTTATAAAATCAGTACAGGACCTGGACAAAGCGGAAGTCCCTTAGTAACAGGACAATTTAGGAACATTGTAGTGGGAATCCATATTGCGGGTGTCAAAGACGGAAACGAGGAATACAACATTGCTAGGTACGTCAATATTGGTCTCATCGTAAGGTTAGAGATTTGGAGAGAAAAATGCAATGGAGATAAATTTACAGTGATTGATTACGAAACAAATACAAAAATAGAATTATAAACTCCTCTTTTTGAAGAAATGAAGAATATGTTAAGAACGAATCAGCTGACTTTGCTCAGGGAAATCAAAGAGAGAGATGAAGAGATATGTGCAAAGAGCAGAGAGATGGAGAATCTGCGGTAGCAAATTAATGTATGGAGTGAGTATTTGAAATAAGATTTGCAATAGCTTCTGAGAGTCAATCAATAGTTGAAGGAAAAAGATGCGAAAAATAAGGCTGATTTGCAAAAGACTCTAGATTAGTTAAAAGAAACTAAGAAAATAAATCAATAACTTAATTAAAAGTTAGCTTATTGTTTGGAAACGCAGACGGACAAATACCTCTAGTCACTGTTGAGATTCAAAAACGAAACAATCCAGACGCTAAGAACTTAGAAAATATAGTTAGAATAAAAAATACGAAACAAGAAGACTATTTCTTTGATTAGTCCAGCATCCTTCTAAAACCTTATTTAAAGTATTAAGAAGAGTTTACAAAGAAATGCTGGAGATCCTCCTATTGATGCTAGAAACATCCTTGAGGAGGGTCTAAAAACCTTAAAGAACCAGCAAGCCTCCTTTCTGTTTTAGATGATCAAATATAACGGTAAGCATTAAATATGTTCGGGACTTCTATGCAAAAGGAATGATAAAGAGGTGTAGCAATCTAGAATAATGCGAATAAATGAGAGTTAAATAGGGGATTCATACAATAACATCTGTTTTGTGCCTGAAAGCGAAAAGTTCTAAATGGTAGTAGACCTTTCCAGTGGCTAGCTGACTTTCAAAGATGTGAGAGGCAATTCATTCTACACTGAAAAGTCGAAGAAATCTAGAAGCCCCATGAAGAGAAAGGTTTCGTCGCCAGACTATACACAAGCGACAGAGTATACAGATTGATTACATTTAGATGCAAATAAGCATTAAGAAGTGAGAGATTGTACTTCTAAAATAACTTTTGATGATTTCATCTCATCTAAAGTAAATACTTTCTTTTGCAGTCCAAGAAACAACTCAATTTATTTATAAACATATGTAAGAACAAATCTTTGTTTCTCGGTCTTCAGACTTAAAGAATAATTATATTATTGTGTGATGAGCGGGTCCAAGTCTTCGCAGAACACTAAAAGTCGAGTAAATCAGTAGCAATTGTAAGAAATTTCGCAGCCTCCAGCCTAACTCTTTCAAAGCGGATACTAATAGCGCTATTGGTTGAGAACTCACGGAAAAGAAGGATGCATTAGTTTTACAGACAAAGCTCTGCTTTAGCTCAGGAAATATTTTTAGTCTCTTGACTAAACTGGAACAGGTTCAATTGGAGTGTAGGAACTCTAGGACCCCTTTATTGCGTTTGGACTCAGCGAAAACAGGGAGTAAGTAGCCGAACTGATCAAGAGTAGATTTCGTCTTATATAGCCGTTGATTTGGATGGTTCTGGAACCATAGAATTCAATGAGTTTTTATAGATTATGAGCAACATCAAACGTGGGAAATCTAGCTAGAACTCGAAAAGCGCAGCTATTGTCGATTTCTTCAAAAGTAAACCGATATTTAAGAAGAACTCAGCACAGGAGAACTATAATAGTTCGATAAATCTATGAATTTCAGGATGAATGTCAGCCAATTCAGGCGCAAGCGTTTGCTAGAATCTATAATGAGTGGGGATAAGAACAAAAAGTAGAGAGGAGTCAAAATAATGCAAAATTTCAAAAAACAGGTCATAGCAAGCAATGATTTGAAGGACATTTTGACTGAGTCTAAGAGAAGTCCTATTTTTGTGAATGGTTTTGACATTAATGGTAAGAAGGCTCAAAAATGATTATTTTTCTGATTTTTTAAACAAAATTAATAGATCTAAGAAGTTATTTATACTCACGAATGATCAACTTCTTAAAAATCTGCGCCCCAATTGTCTTAAGTTTTCAGCCTGTATCTCTAAAAACTGATTGGGAGGTTCGATAATTTCTAAATACTTGGTTTGAGGGTCGGTGTCATTGATTTTTCCGTATATTTTATGGTCAACTATCAGCTAAAAGACCATTTTTTCGACTTGTCTTTAATCCAAAGCAAGCCTTTTGGCAATGTAAGTAAACTTGATAGTTCTATAAGACTTAACAATTTTGATAAGCTTTTCTTTCTTCATCTTTAATAGCAACTTCTGTCTAATAGTGCTATATCTCTGAGACTGCGGCTGGAACTTGACTTTCTCGAAAATATGAGTAAACTAGGCTATATCTTGTCTTTCGTAGCAGTCGATAAGTGTGATCAGATTCTGTATATCTTGTTCATTTTTGAAAGGAATTGAGATATCATGGTAAAGGGCATTAATGGTTTATTTTTTGCGCAGGGCAGGGTTTTCGATTAGCAGGCAGATTAGTGCATTTGTTTTTAGGATTTATTTCAGGATGATGCTGTTACCATATTTGGCCTTTTCCAGAAAGGAATTGAAGATGTTCAATGCGCTTGTTTAGTAGTTGCCTGATTCGAACAGTTTTTCAGCCAAAGCTAGCTTTATGACTGAGATGTGGCCTTCACTCATATAGGCTTCTGCTTCCAGCCTTGGCATTTTAAGCTCTATCTGATGAAGTTTATCGGTGATGTCTTTGCCGGTAAGTGCATTGAACTTGATCTCCAAGCTATAAAACTCCAGCAGACTGCTGGCAGAAGGACTCTCAATCTCAAGCAAAAGTTCCTAAACAATTCTCAGTATTTAGGTGGACTAATCCTTGTCTTTTTATTCGATGGCCCTTTCCAGCAAAAAGAGGTATGACTTCAATTTGACCTAGTGGTCGAATTGACTGACGAACTGCCAAAGCTAGCCTTTAAGACTGGAGTAGTTTGAACTCCTAACGATGGTGATGATCGACCGCACTGCATTTTCTGTGTACTTTTCTTGTTTGTTGAGCAGGATGATGCGGTTGAGCGTATTTGCCACATTTTGGGTTTTGCCATTTTTGCTGTAGATGGTGAGCAGTTGGCTCATGATTTTGACTTTGTAGTTCTTGATGTTATTCTAGTCGCAGAGCGTGTAAAGTTTTTCGAGCTAATCAATGGCCTTATCAGTTTTGCCATTGCGGATAAGATCCTCGATTTCAAAATACTAAAGTTAGACCTTGGTGTTGATGTCCTCTCCCTCGGCTGGGTCATCTTCGACTGGGTCGTCGTATTGGTATTCCTCTTCGTACTCGTAGTCTGACATAATGTATCTTATTTAATTCTTGCAGAGGGTAACTAGTGTGTTAGAATATAAGTTATTGTTTGAAATGTCCAAGTTCGAAAGTACCATGATCGACGAGGATTATCGCGAGATTGTGGGAGGCAAGGAAATACGACCGCCTCTCATCCCTTCCAACACCGAAAAGATATACACCAAGGCTGGGATTTACAATTTGAAGGGGTTCTATGAAGATTTGTCGCTGAGGTTGGACAAGCAGAAGGAGACCATTCTTCGGATCCAGGAAAACTCGACGAGGTATCTCAACGTCACCAACATCTCCTACGCAGGCTCAGCAATCAAATGATATCCAATTCATCCAGATCGAAAAATATTCAAATAACAGCCCACATGAATCTCCCCCAAACAACTAACAACTTGAATGATAAGCATTGATAGCTAATGGTAAGTATAGGAAATGATCAGCGGCTCAACTCTTTTTTGAGGGCCTCGTTCTGCTGCTTCAGCTACCTCATCGTGTTTTTGAATTTTTACAGTTCCCCCAGGAAAATCGATTTCTCGTGTTCATTCTGTTCCAGCCTCTCCCTCAGCTGGTTCAGCCTAGATCCTTCCTTCTTTCGCAGGATCTCTTCGGCCTGTTTCTGCAGCTACTGGTTCTATCGCCGCAGCTCCTAGATGTAGGCATTTTATTATTCGGTCAGCTTGAATACTGGCTCTTTCGATTGGGCCAGTAATTTGGCATACTTCTATTTGAGTTCTTAGAGCTCGCCTTTGATGTTGCGGTTTTTTATGTGTTTTTCGCGGTCTTGAGGCAGGAATGTCACGAATCTGCTGTCGCTGTTGGATGTGCCATTTGAGTTGTTTTTAATTTTTTGGGCGATTTCAGCCTTGAGTTTGATATTGAGTTCTTTGAATCGCATAATCTCATCCATAATCTGAGCATTTTGCGCCTAATCCTCATTGGACTTCAAATTGGGCCCAAATATCTCTTCCTTGATCTGCAGTTCTTTCAACCTCAAATGCAGTTCCTAATTCTTCCTCAATATCTGTGCGGAGATATGAGTGGGCACGATTTCCTCCTCATTGTTTTTGGCCCTGGGACTCTTACTCTTCTCTATTCTGCTGCCATAGGCAGTTTACCTCTCATCCCTTTATTTTGAGATCTAGTTTAGATAGTATTCATGCAGATTTTTGATGTCGATTGTTTTGCTGAGTTCTTGCATGAGTGAAATTTTCTGCTACCTGAGTTCGAGGATGTTTTGAGTTATTTTGTTCTAAAGATTGAACAATCGCTTGGCGTCAAATTATGGCCGTTGAGGGGCAGGGACTGAGACCTGGCTCAGCAAAAGTGATATCCGTGAATCTTTGTCCTCCTACTCCACTTCTTCAATCATATGCTACTGCTATCCTTTGGTTCTGAGTGGGTAGACAGTTACACATCGATGCTGGGGTGTCTTTCAAACTCTTCTCTTTCGAAGTTGTTCCTGGGCGGTTAGATGTTGAGGCCGCGGCTGTCGGTGTTGGGGGGGAAGATGAATTTGGGGGAGTTGGATTTGGGGGAGTAGTAGCTGCTGCTGATGGGACTGTTGCCTGCGAAGGTGCTGAAGCCTTTCATTAAATTAATATTAATTATCATAAACACAACTCCTGCATATTTTGAGGCAGGGTTGGTCACACAAAACATAATCATTACCATTTGGCATGAACAAAGATGTCTCAGTTGGATGGAATGTTGAGGCTGCTTTTTAATAGCCTGTATATTCTTTTTTAGTTGGCTAAGATAACAGTACTATAGATTGTGCTCCAGTGTATTTAAGAGCTGTCTTAGTAGCTGCAATTTGGGTTGCTTGTTGATGAGAACAAACAATTAAGACCAGCGGTCATATTTGCAGGCAGTAGGCTAAAACAAATACTGTTCTTGGAGTATACTCCACAACTAATTTATTAGTGCCCAAAATACGCACATCTGTTGGAGTACTTCAGCCAATCAAACACCAGCTTTCATCTATCCACACCATCTCGACCCTTAGATTACATAGCCTTATTTGATACTGCCAGCAGTTGCAGATCGAGGTGATGCTATCCAAGTATGGTTGGGTTGATGGTGCGGTCAATATAGTTAGTAGTATAGTGTTTGCGGAATAGAGCATTTATGATTGATATCAGGCCTCACAGGTATTTTTTGAGACTGATGCGGTTGCTGACCAGCCCGTAGCTGCCTCCAGCGCCGGCGAGCAGGTGGCGGATTGGGGCGGGGCGGTGGAAGAAGAGGCCGGCGAAGATGCCTACCGACCAGCCCGCTGCCGAGAAGACGGTGATGTCGAGGACGGTCTTGTTGAGGAGGTTATCTATCTTGCGCTGCTTGCTCACTAGTTCAGCCTGCGTCTCGCTCATAATAATAAATGCAGGATACGTGATTAAATAAACTATTGTCGTTCAGCAGCTGCTGAGTATCTAGTGTTAACTGGACCAGTTGGTGTGGCTGGTTCAGCCTGTGCAGGTTGCCCCAAGATGCGTGGGGTGTTAGGTTGTGGTAGATGGGTAATAATTTAGACAGTTCAATCAACTTTTGGGTTGCTCAGGTACTAGACCTCGTCGTTGATGTAGTAGAACAGGACGCAGGGGTGCAGTTCGTCCTTCTCGTCGTACACGAACGGCAGCTCGTACTTCTCCCCCGACTTGTTCTTCGTGAAGGCTATCTTTTCAGCGAGGTGGTCGATGCTGGCGTGCACCACGTCGCCCTTGGCAAATTTGATGGCTTTGACGGTGTTGTTGTACTCAGGCTTGGAGTGCGACCAGCTGCCTCCGTTGGCGCTCATCATGTATGCGCCGTGGCCGATGGAGCCGAAGCTGAAGGAGTAGTTTTTGGATTCGACGACCTTGCGGTGGCAGAACCCCAGGGCCAGCCAGTTGCTGGTGGACTCCTTGATGAGGAAGCTGAAGGTTTTGTTGGCGGCTTTGGTCAGGCAGGGCTACATGATGGCGAATTTGTAGCCTGAACTGCTCACAGCCTTGACCCGATTATCGGCGAAGACGTTGACGTCTGGGTGCTTGTAGACTGATGAGAATTTATACTTGGTCTGCCAAAGGTTGGTGTTGTTGATGAGGTACATGACGTTGGCCTGGAACTTGTAGAGTTTGGAGTTGATGTCGTTCATCTCAGTGCTGATGGATTTCTGGATGTTGCCGCTGTTCTACTGCAGCGCCTGCCTGAGTTCGTCCTCTGTGATGTCCTTGCGCTTGTGCGAGCCGGGCAGGATGGCTACCAGCTTCTTTATGGTTAGTTTGAGTTACTAGAGAGTTTTGGGGTTGCTGGCGCGAGACAGTGCCTACTCCACGACAATGTTGGAGTCTGAGTTTTTGAGCAGGATTTGATCGATGGTGTAGTTGTAGTAGCTTTGGAGGGCAGACTCGATATTCTCGAGATTGGCGATGATTTCTCTCTTGTTCTTGTGGAACAGCTACAATAGACACAGCCCTACGTCGAAGGTGGTCCTCTCATGCTCCTTCACGATGTCCACCATGATGTCGATATTGATTTTGGGCGACTTCGCGCAGCTGGACTGGGCGCGGGCCTAGTTCATCACCATCTTGAGCGGACGCGTTCTGAGTGCAGCTCGAGTTACTTGTGCTTTTTGTGTTCGGACTCGATACACGCGCAGCAGCAGGCGAGGTTCTAGAGGCAGCTGGTCTACAGGCAGACCACGTTGAGGTTCTACTGCTCGTGCAGTCCACTTTTGTTGCATTTGAGGTAGTTGATGGGCTGAACGGTAGCTTCGGTGGTGATCATTAGTCTCGAATCTCACTGATATAATTATAAAGGCACTGCAGGCAAATATACATCAGATTAGTGACCGTTTTCCACCACCCAGATATAATCTGTCCTTAACAACCCAATTAATATCAAAACAACTGGCATCAACTATACATGATATCTAACCACGCAGTAGCTTATAGTTGAGATTGAATAAGCGAATGAGGCGGGTGGGTGTCAGAAGTGAGATATTAATATTCAAATATAAATTAAATATTTATAAACCATGGCTGATATTCAAGTACCTCTTCCCTAACCCAGCAACAACGAGCCTTCCAAAAGCAGGAGCCCATCTTCCTCAACTCCAAGAAACTACTCGCCAAGAAGACTGCCTCAGGGGTCAGGTACTACAAGAACGCCGGCCTCAACTTCAGGACTCCCAAGGAAGCCATCGAGGGCAACTACATCGATAAGAAGTGTCCCTTCACCAGCAATGTCTCAATTAGAGGCAAAATACTAAAAGGAGTGGTCATTTCGACCAAGATGCAGCGCACCATCATCGTCCGCCGCGACTACCTCCACTACGTGCCCAAGTACAACAGGTACGAGAAGAGGCACAGGAATCTGCCTGCTCATATCTCACCGTCTCTGAGCGTCAAAATCGGCGACATCGTTCTGATCGGGGAGTGCAGACCTCTCAGCAAAACAGTCCATTTCAACGTGCTCAAGGTGACCCCGCAAGAAATAGTGGGCAACGTCAGAAAACAGTTCATGCTCTTCTGATCCTCTGCTCAATATTTACCATAAACCATTGCCATCTGTATGTAGCTCAACTGCATGCAACCTGCACCTAATCTTGCATCTCTCTGCGCTGATAAGGAGATGATGGGTAGGAATGGTTGAGGGTTGGATTATTGGTTTGGTTTATGTATACATAAGCTATTAATGGTTTTAATTCTGAGTTGTCAATAACAGTACAACTATCAAGAATATTACTGCTGGGTTTATGCTTTGTTCTGCAGGAAATCATTTACTTTCAGCACCAAATCTACATTCCCGCTCTCATTTATCAGATTAACCAAATGAGTAACCACCATATTAGCGCGCAATAGCTAACTCTCTAACTTTTGTCTCCTCTCCTCCAAAGGTTTTTTCGCCTGGATACGTTCCTATTCCAGTTACTTAACCTTCGAATTCAGCATCTGGGTTGTTTACTCCATTTACTTGTTTTTGGTGATTAGCTGCTACCGTTGCAACTGCAGCTATAATAGAGTTCGCTTGAGATATCTATTTAATTATGTCTTCTAGTTACTTTCTTGTTCATATTGTATATCCTATAGGGAAAACTCCAAAGAGCTTGAGGAGGGGGACTAGGAGATGATGTATTAGTAGAAAATGGACATATCCAGCCAGGCCAAAGGAGATAGGACAACTTTATCCCTTTTCACTTTTTAGAGTGGCCATTCTTTTATATTTATCACTGCTGAACCGATTATTCTAGCTTTATTTAGCTAGGTAGCAACCAGAACTTGCAGCTAAAACTAGGTTTCTTTTTCGGCTTCCTCCCTCAGCAAAAACTAATGCTTGAACTGTAGCATGGGAGAGGTAATGTCGAGCAAAGTGTAATGCCAGTTTTACTTCTTAAGTTTCAGCGTACATGTCTGCTAAAGATGGAAAGAAGTGTGGAAACCAATGAGCTCCAATTTGACTTTAAACATGCCAGTTAGATTCACTAGGGAGTTATTTAAATATAGAAGTTAGCAGATATTCTCCACGAGAAATTGATTATTAAAATCGGCCTGGAGACGATCATGATTGGAATCGTTATTATGCGTATAGCTTTAGTTTTACCTCAACCAATTTAAATATAACAATGATAGAGTATTATAAAATCCCCGTTCGCAAGGGGTAGATCACTCAAAAGTAGCGACTGCACCTCTCTGATGATTCCTAGCTGAAGGATGCGATTTACAACAAGAGCATAGAAAAAGTCAAGATCCTCAGCTTTAAGAATTCGAACATCAAAGACGATACTTTCGAGCTGCTTGCTCCTATTACTGTACAGTTGCCTGTTATCCATCTGGATCTATCGCAGAATTTCAGCTTTATCACTGACAAGGCTGTTTAGACTCTGACCAAACTCACTTGCATTCAGATTTTAAAGATTCTTAATCTTGCTGATAATCAGGTCAGTGATTAGTCACTCATCTTTATCGCAAAATCAATCCAAATGCGGCATCTTTAGGAGCTCATACTCTATGGCAATTCGGATATCACTGGAGCCAGTTTGCTCTTTCTTGCTTAGTCACAATATGTGAAGCACCTGAAATTTTTGGACCTACATGCAACTTCTATAGACGACGAAGGGATGAATGAATTTTTCCGCAGCTAAAACTCTTCGGACATCTAGAAGCTAAATTTGAACATGAGTTGGCAAAGAATAACAGACAAGACGCTCTATTCCCTAGCCAATTCAAAATTTTGCTCAAAAGTAAAAGAGCTGTTGCTGGAGGATTGTAAGATAGGTGACCAAGGGGTTGACGTACTTAGTGAGAGTGAGAATAGCAGCTCATTGGAGAGGCTCAACTTGAATAATAGCATTAAGCAGAAAAATAATGCCATTACAGATAAAAGTTTGACGAGTCTTGCATTATCGAAATATTTGATCAATTTGAGGATTTTTGAGCTGAGGAATTCTGAGGTTTCGGCCAAAGGGCTGAAGACTTTTGCTGTATCCCAGGCTGCGGAAAAACTGGAGGAATTAAGAGTATCTCACTGTGGCAAAATCGACGAAGAAGCTTTAGCCTATCTGCAGAAGATTGTGGGTTATAGTTCTCTGAAGAAAGTATACTTGAATGATTGCAAAATAGATCAAGAAGAGCTGCGTGCTTTCGAAAGCAAAAACCCTCAGCTAAACTTAATTTTTTGAAGAAGCTATGAATGATGATTTTGAAGATTTTTGTGAAATCCAGCAGATAAATGACACATATTAAGCTGAATCTTAGCTAGCATTGTTAGTGCTTTCTGTTGCACGACTGGAACCAAAGCTTTATAAGATATAGTAACAAAATATGAGCTCAATCATATCCTAGTAAATGTGCAGCTTTATGACCACAATGAGTTCAAAAATCACACAGATATCCGTTGTCTGTCTCCCAAGGATCGATTATTTGCTACTTTTATTTGCTCTACTTTGATAAGAAGGCTACTGATCCTGATTTCGGCCTAATTATGCGACTGGTTTCGCCAATTTATCTCACAGATTACGTAAATCTCCTACATTTGCCAGTTGTCAAAGGTCTTTTGACTTTTGTGGCTTGAGTCTTCGCAATAATTTTCTCTTAAACGCTAGCCGGCTCGGTATAGGCCCTGTTGATTTTAACGTTGGGGTTCAAGTAGAACTTGAAGGGGTTGGTATTTTTGATGGTGATTTCCCTTTTGGGGAAATTTTTGTAATTGGACCTGCATTCGTATGAAGTGGGAATGCAGAAATATTTCCTGAAGTCGTAACGGTTGATCTGCATATCATTGAACTTCATCAAAAGAGGATGAATTTTTTGTGTAACTTTGCTCTATTGTTTGGTTTTGAGCTCTGCTTTGCTCAGGTTCTAGACTTCGGTTTTGCAGTGTTTTTAGGGGCCGTGCTTGGATTTGGTTAGGCATCTTTTGGTGATGTGCATTTCGGTTGTGATTACGAACTATTTTGAGAGTCCGAAGCATTCGTTGAGTTGCAGAGTTTTTAGTTTTAATTATTTTTTATTAGTCATTGATTATAAACCTAAGCAGGTTCGACAATTATGCAACTCTATCAAAAAATAAAAAAATCCAATTAATTTATCTAAATTTGGCAAATTCAGTAAAATGCTATTTAAGATTACTCACATAAGCTAAATGCTATTGCTCGTAACAAGACTAAGTTTCATCTTTGAGAGTATCCTAAAGACCTAATATTTTTAAACCCGATGGGCGTTTGGCAGTTCTTGGGTGCTTTATTAGATGTCTTTTGGTCACAGTTAAATTTCTGAGTCTTAAAATAAGTATTGTGTTATTAGATTATGGCGGCCTGTCTCTGTAGAGTCATCTTCAACTTAGATATCAACCCTAACCTACCAAATCTTGCCGGAAGCTTGATTCCTCAGCTCCATTATCTTATCTTTGATGAAGATTAATAAATCCCGCCATCAAGATTGAGGAGATATTGGATCTGTTTTTTTCCCAATTGTTCCAGCCTTGGCATAGATGCGGCCTATCACCTCGATTGCTTGTGGATCATGATATAGGTATACTCTATCTTCCATCTCATCGATGATAGCAGCGAAGGACCCATCGATTGAACATCGGATGCAGCTTAGATTATCCTACTGAGTGAGGCCTTCTTGAGAGGCGAGCTAATCACGCGAGTCTGTTAGTCACTGTTCTCGCATGTAATAAAATATGTCCATCTCACATGAATACTATCAATAATGTACTCAACATCAAAATCACTATCCCGCCAAATTTCTGCCCAGAATCACTACCAACGAATTCTATGCTGCATTTCAGCCCAGCAGCACCAAACTGCCTTGGATATACATCTGAATGATAGGAGATATCCTTGATCTTAGAAATGCCTCTCTTCTCTATTATTGTCAGAACTATCAAAGGAGAGAGGACTTTGCAGTCTTGCCGTGAAAAATCAGTTTGCGCGATTTTTTATGCTGACAGATAAATTAAAGAAAAAAGAAAAGCTGCCGATTCTAGGGAGTCATCAAGAATTTTAAATAAAGGCAATAAAAATGAGAGAAAGTCTTGTAGAAATATTTTTTTACGGAATCTTAGTAGTCTGTCAATAATTTTAAGTTATTTTAAGTACAATGAATCAATGGAGGATAATTTTCTAAGATAGGGCGATAAGTTTAAAAGAATTTGGCCTCAAATCAATAAAACAGAATGCTAATTAGAAGGAAAAATAAACTAAATAAACCCAGCCTGTTAAGCTGCAGCAAACCAAGATCCGATAAGCCAAGACTCTCACTAACTACTTGCCAGCTGCATTTCAAGTAAAAATAATAATCATTAAGACCAAAGCTCTGGAAGTTTTGAAGTTTTGCTTGCCTTTTTTTGGCGCAAACGATAACACCCTCAATTCAAAACTCAAAAGCCTCAGATAAAAACTAAATTCAGGAGAAGAAAATGTTGGTGAAATGATGAAAACCTGCCGTAAAAAGCAGGCTTTCTGTTTTTCAAGCAAATGGAGATAACCTCAAAAAATATTGTATTTATTGGTCCACCAATTTATTCTAACCTAGAGATAGTCAGCTCGAGTTAGAATACATATCCTCAACCACAGAGGTCTCATCCTGCAGACAGTGACGAACGTCGAGTCAGATCAGCATTTTTCAGAGATGAAAAGAATCATACAAAGACATTACAGCAGATTCGACTCAATCGTTGTCTTTTTACCTTAATATCAAGTTTTGAATTTAGATAAGATTAATTAGTTTTATTAAGATCTGCCTGTCTACTAAATTCTCATTTTATTTGCACAAAAGAGACAATCATTTCAACCTTCAATTATGAAAGAAATTTGCAACTACAAGCATTTCTATACAGTGAAAGGCATGTTTTTCGGTATTAGCACTAATCAGGAAATCTTTCTTAGTCATAATCAAAAATTCGATTTAAGCAAAATAGGCTCCATTTTGAACAACCTTTCTACGATAACCAAGAGAGAGATTCAGGTGGGTCAACTTTTAGAATATTTGGACTATTTTTCAGGGTACTTTAGTCAAAAATAGCTATACCTTAGGTTTTATGCTTATTTATTCAATTTTATCACATTGGAAGGTATGTAGCCATAGAAAAAATAGCCTATAATAGTAAAACTAGTTGATCATTAGGTTAAAAGCTTTGAAAAGAAAGCGCAGGAAACTTAAAAAAAAGGGTAATCGCCTATCTTGCATACCTCTATAAGACATCAAAGGCAGCTAAATTGTGTTGTTTGTAAGAATAGGACTAAGATAGGCTGCGAAAAATGTAGGCTCAATTTTAATAAGCTTTTTGGAGTGTGCTAAAAAGGCTGCTTTTCTCTTTTTCATAAAGATATGGCTTCATACATCGATAGTGTTTAAAGCGTTAAAAAGCTCTATAAAATTGTGCCTGAGGATCACTAATCTCCATAAAACGAATAAGAATAGGAAGAATCTTTGACTGGCCGAAAGATATTGAAAAAAGAGGCATCAGATGATAAGATTTCGTGCCTAGAAAAAAGAGAATCTTTCGAATCAGTTGAGGAGATAACTAGTTATTGGAAACATTTCACATCTTAAAATCAGAGAGAATATGAAAAATTGGAACAATATGGAGCAGTGAGATTGGTGTCTATGAACTTTTTGAAAAAGATTCAGTACATGCGCAACAAAATAGCTGAGACTAAGGCGATAACAACGATGTTGTAAAAGACATAGCAAATTAAGCTTGAGCCAAGTCTGGAAGATTGAAATTCTTGATTTGTGGAATAAGATTTTAAAAATAATTTTGCTCTCAATACCAAAGGCAAAAAAAAGTATTTTAGTACAAAAGATATATGTTAATATCGATTTCTGGCTGTTGTTGTTTTCAAAAATTTCCTGATTGAATTCAACTTGGATTCAAAAAGCTTGAACATCTTTTAAACTCAATTGCCTGTATACAAATGCTGATTTGAGTAGTTTTGGTGTATAATCATAACTTATGTAAAAAAAATAAGTCAATGAACTGGTTATTAATCGGTTGAAGAAATAGAGGAAAGACTGGAGAAGTGACCATCCTTTTGGCTTTGTTGCTAAGCCTTTATAAAACCAAGACGGAACCACAAACATGCTAAGGTGGTATTGCTAAATTCCTGGCCCGAAAGATAGCCCTTGGTAAGTAGGAAGTTATGCATTGCATATGGATTTCAGCCATGATTTTCCTGTGAGGTAGTGTTTTTATTATTTAGGCCTCCGAAATGCGTGTTTAAGCCGGTTCTTCCTCACCCAAACATATATCCTTCTGGAACAGTATGTTTGTCGATACTGAATGAGGAGGAAGATTGGAAGCCGCATATAACAATAAAGCAGATATTGCTTGGAATTCAAAAGCTTTTGAAAGATGAGCCGAATATTTAAAGCCCTGCTCAGCAAGAACCTCTCACTTTGTACAAAAATAATCGTGAGGAGTACCTCAAAAAAGTTAAGGCATTTGCCGCAAATAGCAAGAAAAAGGGATGAAGATGCCTTGATTTGAATGGAATTTTTTGAAAAGAATGTTAAGTATAAAAACTTTGACTTGATAATGAAATTGGAAATACTGTCTGATATAAGAAAGTGCTCAAATTATTTAGAGGCAACCAATATTTTGAATTGGGTAATTTAATATCATCAATTGTAAAATTCTAAGCAGATGGAAGAACAACTTCAATTCGTAATTATTTTGTTATTTAGATCGAGGATTTTGCCAATACTATTGCCAACACTTTCAAACAATTTGCACAACTTTGCAGGCTACATCTTAAAAAAGCACAAAACAGTAGGCCCTAGTTTGCGTAGTTGCAGGCCCAGCTTATAGAGTAAAGGAAAAAAAGGATGGAATTGTAAGAAAAAATAAGGCAAAAACTAAGTGGTTCAGCTCCAAATGGAGAACCCTTAGTTCCTCCTTTAGAAGAGAAAAAAAGACCACAAAATGCCTTCACATTATTTCTTGCTGATCAAAGAGATAAAATTATCCGCTAATGTCCTGGTTTAGAACTTCAAAAGATAAATTCTATGGCAGTTATCAAATGGAAGAAAATGAGTGAAGAGCAAAGAATGATTTATCAGCGTAAATTCTAGGAAATGAACAAATACTATGAAGAGCAAGATTACCAGGCCAGGCACAACAAGAAAGTAGCAGAGTCAAATGAAACCGCAGCGGTCAAACGCTAGTTTAGATAAGAGGATGAAAATAACAAACAAAATCAGGAGCCTGAAGAATAACCTATGGAATAACATACGTAGAAGCAGGTAACATACAATTAGTAGCTTTTAATGGAGCCTCAACAAGATTTAATGGGAACAGTAGTTATGAATAATGATGTTGAGTAACAAAAGACTTTACACATGGAAGAAGAGTTTCGTCCAAGCAGAAATGTTTAACAAATTTTGGACTTGTTCCATACTCCTCTAAATATTAGTCTATAGTAGCAGAGAGTTGAAGCAGCTGTCCAAAACTAGTCTAAAATACTCTAATAGCTCTAACAAAGGCCTTAACCCTAAGCCCAACCTTAAGTCCAACCTTAAGCCTAAGCCTAACCAGAGCTAGATCCCGAAGCAGAAGCAAAGCCTTAACCAAAACCCGAGCCTTAGCCTTAGGCCTAGCCAAAGTCCTAGACTGTTTAAGCACATCCACGTCCTGCTTTTGATCCTTCACTGCAAATCATTTCCCAAATAGTGATTGATCCTACAATCCAGCAAGACATCTAGTGATTTTACCACATTTGATTTTATTTAAAATAAAAGCTTCCTTCCAAATTTAGCTAAAATCAAGCAATATTATCTTTTATAATTACTAGAAAATACGATCAAATGAATACGATATCTTATCAATTAGTCTTTTAATCCTCAAGATATATTTCGTAACACAGTTTCCTTTTTCTTTTTGTATCATTCAACTCCTTTTAGATTGATAAGACACTTTATGCATTACTTTAGTGGTCCTAATCAGTTGATTTTTTGGTGGGCTACCTTGTTTATGCCTAAGATTGGTCAATATAGGCTACCCCTCTTGGGGAAGATAACTTTATTTTTTATACTTATCTGTTTTCTTGGAAGTTTCGGTTCAAATTTAGCTTCACTTATTGATTATTCACTTTTTTGAAGCTGTTAGTGTTTTTGAAACTGTTTGTCTTTGGAGGGAATAATGAAGCTTAGTGATTCTTTTCTAAGACCTACCTAGATAGCTAACAGAAATTTACGAAATCGTTTGTATTGATTTGCCTAGATGTTACTCTTTTTGTCGAATCACCTCGGTTAGGGTACTAACTCTAAATAGGGGCGGTCTCAGATCTTTGATGAGTTTTGATTCTGTGTGTGTCTTTAGTAAATGGCCTAGAAGTATGGTTTTAGGTTGTATTTGCTTTTCCAAAATTGCTTTACATTTAGGATTTGCGATTTTGAGGGCTGTTCATTCGTATGGTTTTAACTTTTTACTCACTTTACCTATCTCTGTAAAATTTTCCATCGCCATCTCTTTGAACAATCATAACTTTCAGGTTCTATCGATTGAGTGGAATGGATATAAACGGAGTTCTTGGTATACTATCGTTTTTTTGCAGCACTTTCTGAGGAGAATTGGGAGCAGTGACATATTGTGAAATAGGTTTCTTGCTGCAAGATCTTACTGATTTCAATTTCGACATTTTGCTTTGATAGTTGTGCTAAACTAAATCTTCTTGGTTGAAGATGGTAGTGCGCTATGGACTTACAAATTTGGGAAAGTTCGCTTTTGGAGGTTAAATGGGATATCTCGTTCTCATCAATAACTGAATTTGCTGTTTCAATAGCTCATTCTCCTCCCTGAGCTTCTGAATAGTGGTGGCCGAATGACAGTTATTGACCCCTGCGTTGGGTATAACTCTTTAATGGTTGATTGGTGTTGATGGAATTGGAAAATAACACTTCATTTAAATTTTTGACAGAAAGAATAAAGAAAAAGATTAATTAAAATTGACTAAATTTTTTAAATTAATTTGCCAGGTCAAGAACCCTTTTTTTGCATTCCTCTTGCTTTTTGAAAGGATTCAAAGATAGTTTGTAATTTTGGCATCGGAAATCCAGAAAACGAAAGTTGAACAAGCAAAGATTGTATAAACATTTTTTTGATATCCTAAATTTTATTTGAACACTATATTATTGAAATCCGTGTTCTGTAATAAAACCAAAACTCTTTTTTCTACAAATAAACAAAATTTCAACAATAATGGCAAAAAGCTAGTAATTTCGTTCATTTTATGGTTGGGCTGAGACTTTTAGAATGATGACAAAATTTTCCGAGACTTAGATAGCACCGATGCTTGATTTAGGTTAGTTGTTGGATTATAATAAACTGAAGTTATCATACTTCCAAGCTATTAAAATAAAATAAAGTTAGCATCATTACAAAATGAGAAATCGAAGATAGCAGAGCTAAATTTCTCAAAATTTGAATAGACACAAGTTTAATAATTCGTTAGTATAGAGATCATGAATTGGACTTTTTTCCCGACGTCCTTTAGACTGGTGTTGGTTTGCAGGTTTTCGGCATTCTTTTTGACATGAACCCATGTTCAATTTAACCCATGAAGTTTGAGAAATACGCAAAGAAATCGTCTAATCGGGAAATGTTTGTTTTCTCAGCTAACATATTTTTGCTTAGATTCCTGAGTTGGCAGACGACTATTTCTCTAATCCTTTTTTGTGCCTAGAGAATGTCTTGACCCGAGTACTTGCTAAAAATGTACCTAAAATCCCTAAATTGCTTGAAAATCAAACTGGGCTCATAGAGAGATGAATTTTTGCAAGCACACCCGAAAACAGTCTGCAAGATCCTTTTGTTGAATGTTTTGGACCTGACAAAAGTTATCCATAAGTGAGAAATCAGCTGAATATTGCTGTAGTTTTTGAGAGAAGGCTCCCTAATGTTGATGAACCTCTTCAGCAAGCTAATAAGGTGTTTTTGAAAGTTATGGAAAATGGATTTTTTCTTTGAGGCAGATATGGGCTCAAGATGATTTTAACTGAGAGGCCTTTCAGGTTGTTTGCCTGATATCACCGGTGAAACAGAGGTTAAACCTTATTCTTTGTGTTAACAATCATTGACAAAAGCATCTAAGTTTAAAAACACCTCTATGGAGTATTAATTATCTAACGGCGTTCTGCTCTCATTTTCATAGTGTTTGCTGATATCTTAAGGTGTCTAAAGAAAGATTTGAGCTTCCATTTTAGTTTTTAATTTGTTACAAGTTTTTATATTGATTATTAACATCGAAGAAGCAAAACGCAATTAACATTACTTCTGGACTTTGCTGTTCCTATAACTTAGCTACTGATAAATTGCAAGAACTTATTACTCTGGTTACTCTCCAATCTTTGTTAGTTGTATGTAGATCTGCACGAAAAACGACGTTCTTTGTTCTTAATAAATCTACTCTATTTCGCAAAAAAATTCAATTACAAGCTGAATTGACTCATTTCTATGCTATTTATCTCAAAAGTAATGCATAATGTTGCCTTGCCTCGCAAAAATATATGCTTATATTTGCTTCTTCGTAAGCTATTTTGGGTTTCCCAAAAAGCTTCTTAGGTTCCAACAAGATTAAACAAGTTTTTGGAAGGTCAATGTATGAAAAAGGAATAAAAGTTTAGCTTTTGTTCTTTAAGCTAAATTTTAACCTTCACCTAAGAAAAAGCAAGAAAGTTATTATAGCCTAGTAAAAGCTAAAAATATTAAGTTATTGAGAAATATTTATCTCTCTCTTGAGAATGAATGGACATACTAGAACAATTATCTCTTTTTCATGGAGTTTTGAAATGCCCTTTTGGTTTTATTATTTTTCAATTGTCTTTCTGGCAAGTAGATCAGGTATTTCGCTTAAATAATGAGATTTAAAATACGATGAGGCATTTCATTGATTTCTGTCTTCAGAATGTTTGAAGAAAGCAAGAAACAAGAGAAAGATAAAAATGTCTTTGTTTATATATCAAGTTAAAGAAGACTTTTCTCAATAATTTTACTGAAGAATTTTGATACTGATAGCAATATACAAAGCAATGAAGCCCATCAAAGAAAAGAAGACTTATAAATAAAGATTGTTTATTTTTAATAATCAAACAACAATTAGCTTTTGCGAATCCTGGTTTAAAAGATCTATCTTTTCGTATATTCAGAGTAATGTCGATATTGAGCAATAAAAAGATGAAGATTTACTAACCTCAACCGCTATTTTCATAGGTATAATAGAGATGAGAAAGATTGATTATTGAATAGATTTGTCTCAATAACCTAAAAGTTGATTAGAGGATTTAGTGTAAAAAAGTCAAATTAGCTTAAACATCATCTTTATTTTAGTTGTAGTATTTGAGAGTAAAGCATTCAAAATGCAAAGATATCTAAAGATATTTCTTATTGCGAATATCTTGACAAAGGATATTGCTTCCAAGTGAGTAAAAAAGTTGTAGTAATTATGAATGAGAATTAGAAAGCTTTAGAGTTAACAACCAGCGTTAAACAAAAAAGCCTGATATCATTTTTTTTCCTACATTTTTACAGCCAAGGCCTTTGTTTTATATATGACAATGATTTACATACTAAAGGCAGAGGTCTAGACATACCACTTTTGAATGCTAAAAATGAGTATTTTAATGAGCTAAGAAAATTTATAAGAAAAATAATGTAAAAAATCATTATTTGGAAGGTTTTTCACCCAATTTTTTCACAAAATCAGCTTTTCTTGATTTGGACATCCTCTTTGACATCGACCCATCCTGTATTTAGCGTAGAAAACTCAAGAAATACTAATAAAACTCATCGAATCGAGAAATATTAGTGTTTGATTAGATAAAAACTCGAGTTAAAACTTTAGTTTGCTCAACCACTATTTCTCGAATGCTTCTTTGAGCTGATGAAATCTCTTCAAGTGAGTACTTATTCAAAATGTACTTTATTTATTTAACTTGTTCAGAAATCGATTTGAGCCCTTCAAAAGATGAGGTATCTGAGACACACCCAAACACAGTGTGCATGATCTTTTTGCTGAAGGTCCTGCATTTCAAGAAGGCACACCACAAAGAAGCAATAAGCTCAGGTTGGTTGTAATTTACTATAGTGGATTATCTGATACAGACCATTTTTTTCAACAAGGTGATCAGGTGTTTTTGGAAGTTGTGAAATATTGACTTTTTTCTAGAAGCTGATGGGGTTTCATAGACTAACGAATCAGAGGAACAAACTTTAGTTTATTTGACTTCTTGATCAAAGTTGTCAGCTGTATTTTTTTGGCATTTTTCTTATTTGTTTCCGAAGACATTTAGATCTAAAAACATTTAAATAGAGTATTATTGGTCCTAAGCTGGTTTCAATTCTTTAGTTTAGTCGATTGAAAGGTCTCCTTACTTTTAGGAAAATATCTAAGCGTCCATTTGCGTTGTTACAGTTCTTAAAGATTTATTATTGATTTAATTAATCAATAATTCGGAATTTAAGATTAAAAAAGCATCTGATTTTATGCTCTTTGTCTATAAAGCTAAATACTTACCTTTCTTGAGATCTTAGGCCACTTTTTTGAATTTCTAATCTAAATAAGGTTTGTAGTTTTCAACGGAAAAATAGCTCTTTTTTCTACAGAAATGGATTCCTGATTATCGCTAATAATTCCTTAAAAATCTTCTTAATTTTGAGGCTCAACACTGCTTTCTGCAAATTTAATATTTTTACTGTATTTCCTCAGTGAAAACCTTTCTAAGTTCATGCAGTTTCAAAAGTTTTAATATTCAAGAGGTAATGACTTCGACTTCTCCTTGCATTCGACCGAACCTATATTTCTCTAGAAAGGTGCATGTCAGGTAAATATTTGGACTTTATTTAGCTATTAAATTCTTTAGCTAATTGCCTACAGTTAGACTGAATATCCTTCATTAATCAAAAATTGGTCTTAACGAGAACCAAAATGGGAAAGAGCAGTAAGCAGAAGAATTTTTGACCATCTTCATTAAACTTTAAAACAACAAATCAAAAATTAAAGTTTCATTCAGCCTCAGGATTCTACAGCTTTGCTATTTTGTAGTAAAAGCCAGAAGTTTGATTTTTATAGAGTAAGTTTGTAAAAGACTTTAGCTTGAATCATTTAAATACAGTTTATTTTAAAAAGAAATTTGCGCATGACTCTTTTATAAATTAGTGTATTCTTAGAGCAAAACTTTGATAATTTAATACTTTGAAATGAATAATAAATTTTTTCCGCAAAAGAGCAAATCAGAAGTTAAATTTAGTTCGCAACTTAAAGAAAAAAGTCAAAAATCTAAAGGTAAATCAGAAAAAAAGGAGCAAGTTTAAACAATCGTTTTCATGCTGGTCTCAGACTAAGAGGGAGCAGTAAGCATCCCTTATCATTTATGGGCTGAACCAATTAAAACAGCTGTAAAGTAAAAGGGCTCTGTATGGTGTCCAGTTTTCAAAGTATGGAGAATGTCAAGAGTCCAAATGGAATACTTGAAGAGAGATTTGCCAGAAATTTTGACAGCTAACTACTAATAGCCTCCAAAGTTCGTGAAGCTAGTGGCTCAACCGTTATTAGATAGCATAATAATTGAGAAATATCATTACTCAAAAGTTGCATATGAAGCACAATCAAACAGACTTTACGACATACTCTACCCTTTTCAAAGATAGACCTTAGATTTTTGTATGAATCATCATGGGAGGATATTGATTGCTGATTAGATGGGAGTAGGAAAATCTGTGCAATCGCTTGCTTGCTGTACTATCTATCCTGAAGGATTTCCTCTGTTGATAGTGGCTCCTAGTGCTCTAAAGAGCGTTTGGTGTGATTAGGTGAGAAAATGGCTCAAAGATTTTGTTAAGAGAAACTAAGTAGTTGTTATCAAAAAGGGAGCCCTCAAATAAGGAGAATTGAAAAACGCAAAAGTAGTTGTGACTTCTTACGAAATCGCTCTTAAACTTTTGAATGAGCTCTAAGGATACAAAACAGTTATTTGCGACTAGGCTCATTATCTGAAAAACCCTTAGACTGCAAGATGCTCTCAACTGATCCCCTTTTTAAAAAGCAGAAAGAGAATTATGTTATTAACTGGAACGCCTGCTCTTGCAAAGCCAAGAGAACTTTATAATTTGTTAGCCATTTTAAGACCTGATATTTTCACGTCTCTTGACGACTTTGGCCAAAGATACTGTATCAAAAGGAGAAACCCATGGAGTCATAAGCTATAGTTTGATGGAGCGAAAAATATGGCAGAATTGCATTACATTTTGAAAAAGACAGTCATGATTCGTAGACTAAAAGAGTAAGTTTTGCCTCAGCTACCTTCGAAACAAAGACAAATCATCTTGATGTAAACCTAAAAGACAGTAGTTGCCTAAATAAAGAAGCTGATGGGTACAAGCATTTCACTGAGTTCAATCAGATCAAGCTAGAAGATAATCTAAATGTTTAAGAATTCAGAATAGGGAGAGTACAGCCAAATAATGAGATGCTACATGCTGTCTGCCGTTGCCAAGCTTAATTCCATCAAGCAGTATATCTCAGCTATTCTTTAAAATGACATCAAATTTATTGTCTTCGCACATCACAAGGCTGTTATGGATGATATAGAGGCTCATCTGCAGTCTAGTAAGGTTCAGTATGTGAGAATCGATGGAGATGTTAGTCCATAAACTCGCAAGAAAAAAGTGGACCAGTTTCAAGAAGAATCTATTATAAAGGTGGCTCTTTTGAGTATGACTGCAATGGGAGTAGGTTTTACTTTAACTGCTGCTTCTACTGTGCTTTTCGCCTAGCTTCATTGGACTCCGGCAGTTTTAATTCAAGCATAGGATAGAACTCATAGAATAGGCCAAAAAAACGCTGTCAACATTCATTACTTGATTGGTGACAACACATTAGACGCGTTAATGTTGCGACAGTTGTAGAAAAAAGTTGGAACTGTGGCTAAACTTTTAGACGGAGAAGATGAGAACATGAATATCTAGATACTTGGCAAGGGAGAAATAGGGAATTTTTCCATAGATATACATTAAAAATCGTCTAAAGGCTCTAAAATAACGGATTATTTTGCTCCGATAAAAGAAAATCTAGTGAAATCCGAAGAAAAATCGTCATAGGAATTAGTAGCTAGCAAATCCCAGTTCATGTTGGATGAAAAGGAATAGAGAAAGAAGAGATTGTAGCGTATAATCATTGATATTGACTCCTTTGAGAAGAAGTAAGATAGTGACTAAAGCCTGATGCTTTAGTTTTTGAGGAGTAAGCGAAAAACCGCAAATCAAAAGTGATAAACATAAATTGTAAGCAACTAATCAATATTGATTGGATGAAAATTTAACAAATGATTATTTACTCAAGACAAAGAGCAAAGAGCTCAAAAACTGAATGTTTTTTAAAAATTAATTTGGACCATTCAAACGCTTTTAATATCTAACTTTTATTTATTAATACTTGTTGTTGTTGGATGAATTGCTATGAAGATATGTCTATATCTGAGATGCTCAGGGAGGGCAATTTCTCAGAATAAATCATGCCTAGTGAAAAGGTATTGACCACAAACATCTTTATGGATGGAGTAGACAAAGATACTCATTTTGGAGGAGAAATCTTCAAGGTCTAAAAACCGTGCTAATCTAATTTAAGCCAGGCCAAACAAGGGTTTGATTTCTAAGAGTTTTTTCCACCCTCAAAGTGTGTCTAAAAAAACAAAATCAACTCAAAATTAGATTCATCATCCTCGAAATCTTCTCAAAATACAGAGTCAAAGTATTAGACATTTGATTAAGCCTAAAGCTCTGAGAAAAATCAAACAGTTTTGAGCAAAAACTACGCAAAAAATATTTCAGGCTACATTGTTAAGAAATCAATTGGAATAATGTTCACCTACTTCAGGAAATTACTGATCCAACAGTGTAAAAAGCTGGGCATAAAGTACAAATAGTTTGAGAATTACTACAAAGACATAAAGATATATGGACCTAAGAGTTTTGTTGATTTGTTCAAAATTGATGAGAATGATCCAACTGATGTGAAAATGAAAGCGCTGTTTAAAGCCTTGTTAGTGAAGATAATTCGCAAGAGATACTTGCTTTACACAATAAAGCTGGGGAAAATGCAAGCTAAATAATCTTACATAACATAGAAAAATAGGCATCTCCTTTACTTTGCTGACTAGCTTCAAAATGTCCTGAAAAATTCAGGATTTTGATATAAGAAACCTTATCTTTATTCTTCATTAACATTATTGAATTTGATTTCATTTTGAGTTTATTTGGTGAACAGCTTGAGCTAATGTTTGATGATTTGACTGATCTTGTTTTGCTTGCAACTATGGCAACTTGCCAGTAAAAGACAGGTAGAAAAGCAAGTTATAACTGTTGAAGACGATTGAATTAGATTGATCATAAAGAATTAAGTCTAGAAGTTAAATTAACATAGTATTAAACAATAATGGGATGCACACAGAGCAGATAAATGACATAAGAATAACTTATAGATGGCTTCAGGATGCTGTAAAAAGCAACCAAAGAAGAAGAAAAGCTATGTAAAGAAGATTTTCAATCTCTGAAACCTATAAATGGGAATTTTTTGGGCGAGCTTTTTAGATAGCTATCGAAAAAGAAAGCAAATAATTTGCAAAAACCTCTTAAAATCAGTGTTTAAAAAGGATTTAGCAGGATTCCAATCCAGGAACTTTAACCAAGAAAATTTATAAAGCCTTCAAGGAGTGACGGCAGATTTATTTTTCAAAAACTAGGGTCTAAATTACTTTCCTATTAATAGAGCTGTCAATTGAGCTACCTTGATTAAAACGGATTTTTCAAAGCCTTCTTTGATGCTTATATTTTCCATGGGGATGTAAAAGTAACCCCAGATGACGTTTGGCTTACAATAATGCTGTTTTTTTCATAATACGTCAACCTTCATGCTGAAGAACTACGAAAAGCTTTCGTGAGCCACTAGGGCAAAAAGAAATTAACTATCACTACAAACAACAACTAGAACGACTGGAGCTCGTTCTTCTAGCAGGTGATTGTAGAAGTCAAAAAATAAACAACGCAAGCAGTTACGGACAACTTGTTGAGTGACTTCTCCACTACTGATAGTTTCTATAAGGTTATGTCAACTGCCACAATTATGAATGCCTACCAGAAATACTTCGACTATGAAAGACAAATGTGCATTTGCGGCATTCAAAACATTCATATGAGTGGTGATTTGTAAGATTGGCAAAAGATTATGAAGAAAACTGAATTTTTGAAGCAATTCGATGTTTAGGGCACTTTGAAGAAGTATGTCGATCGACTCCTTCCAGTAATTTATCAGTTTATCTAAACCTTTAAAGGCAACCCAAATGTTTTGTTTTGGAACAATATCTATCATTAAAGGCACTAACCATTCGAACGAGCCTATCAGCCTAGAAAATTTATCACAGGTGGGATTATCAGGTTTTTTACAACTGAGGACGAATTGGGAGACAAAATCAAAGCACAAAGAATCTCTGTGCCTATCAAGATTGTAAATCAGCTGAAAAAAACTTAAAAATAGGTGATTCTGGTGGGAGGATGCCAAGGGGTTTGAGTTTAGAAAGAAAGTATCTATAGGCCACATTATTCTTATGCGATTATTGATACCAATCCAAATAGAGAGAGAGTCAAATGATTTCTTTGATGATTTGATTTACATTTTAGAAACTTTTGCGACATACCGAATTTTAAATTATTTTGCGATAGGATCATTTTACGGGGAATAATCATAGAATTTGCTGACAATAGTTTATAAAAGTATAGGGTATACCAAATTTTTCTCAGCCAGCATGCAAAAGGTGAAATACTGGACTATTTGGATATAAGCTAGTTTGTTCATCCCAAATAATCTAAGAAATTTAGATTATAGTTTTAACTCTATGGAAGAAGTGAAATTTCGATCTTTACTCTCAGATAGTCCTCATAAAAATAATCCTATA
>Ga0316217_10001435_pt1 | contig 31015 bp, 31 predicted proteins | sample 1anoAmetaG_FD_203633 | JGI IMG/M metagenome (GOLD analysis project Ga0316217, IMG submission 203633) | Freshwater microbial communities from Trout Bog Lake, Wisconsin, USA - 1anoA | ecosystem: Environmental > Aquatic > Freshwater > Lake > Hypolimnion/Profundal zone | place: USA: Wisconsin... | reverse complement strand
CCCCAGACAAGAGAACAGGGCACCCGTAAGCGCCCTGTTTTCTTGCTTCTTTTGGTCGGCGCGAGAAGATTCGAACTTCCGACCCCTACCACCCCAAGGATGGGGTTTGATGGTTTTTGGTCATCTGCGGATATCCACGAACGAACTAAGTAGTTTTAAAATCAATAGAGCATCCTTCGTTGACCCCTTGTGTTCGGCCCTGTCTGGGAATATGTTTTGTACACCTGTTGTACACGGACCCAGGAGGGATCTCATGGCCCGGAAGATCAGAAGCAACAAGCTTGACTCCCGCACGTCGCGGCTCAAGTTGGCAATGGAAAAGCGGGTCCAGGAGCGCATCAGCGAGGGGTGTTACCTCGCCTACCGCCGACCCAAAGCCGGGGGGGCAGGGTCCTGGATGGCGCGGCGGATTGACAAGGAAACCGGGAAATCCTTCGCCTTGCGACTGGGGGATGCTGACGATTACCAGGAGGCGGATGGCGTCAAAGTCCTGGATTTCAATTCGGCACAGGCAGCGGCTGAGAAGTGGTTCAAGGACCTGATCCAGGAGGCTCACTTCCAGGAGACAGGTGAGATCGTAACCTCTGGCCCCTATACCGTGGCCAGCGCCATGGCTGACTACCTCCGCAACGCTGAAAAACGCGGCGTAAAGGGACATCCGATCATGACGATCACCATCAAGGCTCATATCATTCCTCCGCTTGGGGACCTGCCGGTGGCCAAGCTGACCAAGAAGCGTATTGAGGATTGGCTCCACGCCTTGGCGGAGGCGCCCCGGCGGAGGACCGGGAAGGTCCGTGAAGAGGTGGAGCATCTCGAGGCCGCTGTCACTGAGGATGAGAAGCGGGCGCGTAAGGACAGTGCCAACCGGGTCCTCACTAACCTCAAAGCCGCACTCAATCTGGCGGTAAAGGAAGGGCGATACTCCGGCCCAACCGCTTGGCATGACGTGGGGAAATTCAAGGATGTGGGCAGGGCGCGCATCCGCTTCCTTACGGTTCAGGAGCAGCGCCGCCTGGTGAACGTCTGTCCCGATGGATTCAAGGAGTTGGTCCAGGCTGCACTCTACACGGGGTGCCGGTATGGCGAGCTTTGCCACCTTCGGGTCCGGGATTTCAATTTGACTGCCAAGACCGTGTTCATCGAGAAGAGCAAAAGCGGCAAGCCCCGATACATTGCTCTGACCGGGGAAGCCGCAGCCTGGTTCACGGAACAGGTCTTTGCTGAGCCGACCCAATGCCAAGGGTATTGTCCGCAAATACCAGGAAGATCCTCTTGCCTGGGGCCCGCACGATCAAAAGAAAGCCATGGGCGAGGCATGTGTCGCTGCCAAGATCGACCCGATTGGGTTTCATGAATTGCGTCATACCTATGCTTCAGGACTAGTCAATGCAGGGGTGCCCCTTGCCTATGTTGCGGCCCAATTGGGGCACACCGACACGACCATGGTCGAAAAGTACTACGGCCATCTCAGCCCCAGTGCTCTGGCGGAAAGCATCAGGAGGCTGGCTCCGTCATTGAAGATTTCGAAACCAAAGGTGGAGCCACTGAAGATCACCAAGAAAAAGGCATGATCCCGCCGAAGGCTTCAAATTCGAATCGCTGCAAAACCGCGCCAGTTCTTGTTATAAGATAAATGCAGGGACCAAGTATATCGCTTGGTCCTCTGTATATTGGCACATTGTCCCGTTGTAGAATTATTTCATAATATTGCGCTAAATTGGATTTAGTATATTTGCCGCGATTATCGATATTCAAGAAGCGTGCGGAGGACCCGATTCGGCCTTGCTTGGTGCTGGCTTCCCTCCCTTCAGCCAGAATCTTCTTTCCTTCTTTCTGAACCTTCTTTCCTTCTTTCCGCGACCTCCACCCTTCTGCGGAGTCCTTTGAAAACCTCTCGGCCGGGCAGTCGAAGGCTTCTCAGGGCAAACAACTTATTCGCTGCTTTCCGCCAGAGCCAGCGTCCAAATCTGCTTCAGGGGCAATTCCGCCCTGATATCAGCATCCAGCTTGTCGTAGTTGCGGAGGATCTCATTGATGAGGGCCTCCCGGTCCCAAAGGCGCACCCTGAAGAATTGTGACGCGAGCTGCTGGTACACGGACTGTTTGAACCCGCCCCACGACACCAGCAGCCCGTGGTCGGCCTGGAAGGTCTGCATGGTGCCGATCAACTGGCTTAGGGTTGGGGAATCAACCGGTCCATCCGACGATTTCACCTGGACGCAAAGCCTGGGACTACCGAAGCCGAGTGGACCAGGCGCAGCAAGAATGTCCACGCCCTTGTCAGGCCCTGGTGGACTCGTGTGCGTGTAATACCCCTGGGCGAGAAGGACCGCCTCGACCAACTGCGCCATGCCATGCCCCTTGAACTTGGCGATGATGGTCTTAGCGATCTGGTCCCGCGCCATCTCTTCCATATCTACCTGGCTGTTCAGTTCATCGGCCTCGGTCCCCGCCTTCGCGGGCTTCGGGGCATTGCCCACCGCACCGTGGGCCAGGAACTCGCGAACCCGCTTCTCGGCATCATTCCGCTTGATCTCGCAGATGGTCATGATCGCGCCGAACGAGAACAGCAGATCCTTGTCAAAGGCCGTTCGCGGAACATCCTTGACCAGCCACTTCACAGGCCGGGAGTGCCAATAGGCTAGGTCGGCGCAGGGATCGAACGTCGCCGGTCCAGCGATCTCCCCAATCGCAATCATCCCCTTGTTCTTTCTCGGTAGCACGAAGATGTCACCCGCCTGCATGCCCAAGGTGAAGGCCCACCACTGTCCGGCCGTGTTCCCAATCCGGCTCGGCGAGTCGCCCTCCATCAACTTTGCGGCCATAGCCCGGATCCCCGGGTAATCCTTGGCCTTCTCCAATTCGGTCGTGCCAAGGTTGTCCCAGGTGAGGTAGATGCGTTCAGTCGTGAAGAACCGGTCCTCGTGTTCGCCCAGCTTCCCGCCTCGAACCAGCCAAAGCGCCATTGTCCCCCCTCTGCCTTGTCTCAGAAATGTCTGATTAATGAGCCAATCCTACACCGAATTAAGCAGGGGTTCCGGGAAAAGGACCCTGCACTGGTCCTCTACCGTCTTGAAAAGAATGACCTTGTCGAAGCCATGAGGCCTAATGGGTTCTGCGAACCGATCCGGGAACTGCTGGTCCATGGCGGGATTGAAGAAGTCCAGGTAGATCAGGAGCCAGAGCCGGTCGCAGTTCAAATAGTGGCCGCCTCTGCGAATGGACTCCTTTTGCTGGATGATCTTGTGGAGCAGGTCCTGGTTCATGGGTTCGACGCCGAAGGCGCTCTGGACGGACCAGGAGTAGTCGAAGTACTCGCTGCGGTCATAGACCTGAACCAGTTGGAACGTGTCCTGATGCGGCTCCAGCATACCCGGACCGATCAGTAGGGGGTCCATTCCAGGCGGCCTTCGGGAGACCCATTCGCAAATTCTTTCGACAAGGAACTGCGCCAGGGAAACCAGCGCCTTGGCCTGGATTCCGCTCCTCTCGGTGAAGCTGACAACGACCTTGTACCGCATTTCAGAGGTCCTTCGGAAGATCCTCTCCGCCTCCTCCAGGAGGATCTTCTGGAATTGGAACTGCGCACTCATGCACAGGGGTCCCATCATGTCCCCATCGTCCCGAAATAGCCGCGCCATTTCGATTCCGACCCTTTCCCTGGGGTTGGCGACAATGAAATCTGGTTCCTGGCCCGGAATGCCCTTGATGATTTTGCCTTCAGGGAAGAACAGGTAGGCGTTCCTGAACCGCTCCAAGAAATCCCGCTCGTGCTGGTCCTGGCTGGTGGTCATCGATCTGCCTCCATACCTAGTTATCCACGACGGATCGTGTCAGTTCGGGTCTGGTCAGAAGGCCAGTTCCGGGAACCCTAGCCAAGAGACCTTACGGTTCCCTGACGGATTTTTTGACCCTTTTCATAGGCTTGCCAGTCGTTCCCCCTTGTGTCGTTGTGACCATTCTCGAAGGCATTGTGCAGCCCGATGAAATATGATTCCTGTTCGTTCAGCTCGGTGGCGGGCACTGGTCCTATAAGCACTTCCCAGGTTACATATTTTGCGCCCCTTTTGAACGGCCCCGTCCCCTCCGACCGATGTTGAACCCAGCGATATTCAGGGGGCAGCGTAGTCTGGCCAACATAAACAAGTCCCTTTTCGCACCTGCCGATATACACGCAGGCCAAGGCCTTGGGTTTGGGTTGGACCTTCTTAGACGGATTAAGGCGCTCGATTTCTGCCTTCAACAAACGTCCCGAAGCCTTGGCCTCCATCCTTAGTTGGGGCTTGCCGTATAGTCCCTCGGGAGCAACCGGATAGTAGCGCTCAACCGCAAGTCTTTGAAACTCCCTGTACAACCCAACGCGAGGTTCATCGTTCAGGCGTTGGGCGAGGATTTCCAACACACATGCCCGTTTCCATGCGTGACGATACAGTGCAGCATCCTTATGCTTGGTCGCCTTCGGTGGAACGAGCGGGTGGGTCTCCTGTAGGAACTCCTCAAAAGCGTTCTCATATTTTGCACAAAGGGCAGTTTCCTGTGCCTTTGCTTCGCGTCGACGCTTAAAGAAATCGAGGATCATCCCGGACTTTCCCTTCTCTCAATACAACCATGCTGACTTGGTTGATTCTATAATCTCCGCTGATTGCAAACGGGTTCTTCCTTTCCCCGGACGGCACGATTAGCAGTCAGCTGCGATCGGCACCATGGATGCCCCCGTCGTCGAAGATTCCATTTGCTCTGAAAACGCCGTGGAGATTGCGAAGTCTTCCTTTGCATGGTTATCTCCATTTATTTTGATCCTTACCCATCATAGCTCTGACCTGGGCTTGGGCTTGGTCCCAGGGGTTCACTTCCGGAAGACCAAGCCGAAAAGCAAAGCGATGACAGCAACAACCACCCCGGCAACTCCCAGCCTAAACTTCCAATTCTCCCTTTGGATGAAGCAGGCCTGGCGATGGACAGATGCATCAAGGGACTTGGTCCCGTCCTCGCCTTCCTGGGATCCCTCGATGTAAAGGAGGCCCCCGTTGATAAGCGGGTATTGCTCAACTGTCCGGGCCGTGACGCCCTGGCCTGCCAGTTCAATGCTTCCGTCCTCCGCGATGAGGACAAAGCGGAATTTCATTCTGTGCTGGGTGGCAAAGTCGGGAGGCACCGTCGCATAGTAGTTTTCGATGAACCTGTTGGCAAAGTTGATGAAATCGTCCCGATCGATCTCTTCTGCGAAGCTGAAGAAAAAGTTGGTGCCATCATTTCTTCCGGCGCGAATCAACTTTTCGACGAAGTCGGAGTAGGAAAGGATCAAGGATGTCATTTAGCGTAACCCACCTGCGGTGCTTGGAGTGAATGGAAATTAACAATCCTGGGCGCTCTCCCGGATCATTCAGGAAAGAGATCGCGAATCTGAGATCGTCACCAGTTGCTCGGACATTCGGAATTCTCCTGTATATGAAGAATGGTCTATGGGACGGACGCAACCAGTCATCCATCACCTTTGCATGCGCTGGTAGATTTCTTGAGGGGTTAATTGACGGAAGCCGGTCCGATCAGTGCTGAATTCGAAGCCCTCGAAGTCAAATTCGAGAAGGTCGATTTCTGCCATCTTCACTAAGAAGTGGAAATCTTTGTAAAGGGCAATGAATGCCACAAGATTTGGGTGGGAGTAGCCCAGCAGGACGGAATGCCCTTCAGTCTTCAAGAACCCTCCCTGCGAGTCTTGAGCCCACTGAACGAATCTCCGATCCACCGCGATATCGTCTGGGGTCGCGGGTTCTTGATTGATGATTTCCTGGCCAAGAATGTATTTGCGAAGCTGCGTGAATTCGGGGCGGAGCACCAAATCCGCCCCCTTGCATACTGCCATGAGATTGTATGCGATTTTGGCAATCGCCCTGAAATTGTCGTTCAGGTTCAGCTTCATGTTTACCTGCACTACTCCCGCAGGGGCCTGTTCCACTTTCAGGGGGGAGGCATCAACCTGGGCGCGAATGTTGCCCCAGTTGCGCTCCAACACCGAGAAGAAATCTTCGGCCTCCGTCTTATTCGCGGCGCAAACGTAGAGTTCGGAATGTCGATGCAGGACGATGCGCGGGTTACGAGAATCAGGTCCATCCCCAACTTTCATATGAACTTTGCCGAGCGTGCCTGAGGCAATCTTCTTGCCGACCAGGGCGATGAGCTTCTTCATTTCATCCGGGTCTGAACCCCTGAACGCAACCTGCTTCTTGCCTCCATCTTCGGACCCCACCAGATGGATTTGGGGCAGGATGACCGTCTGAAACCTATTGGTGACACGGATTTCCTCCCAACTACCATCGGGAGCGATTCTCAACTGGTTCCCGCCTAAATAGGCCGGGAATGCCTCTCGGTCGGCATTCCCAACACGTTGGAGGGATAGGATCGAAAATTCCGCCAAGCTCTGGTCGATGGTGCTGAATCCCGTATTGCAGTCCTTGCACACGAGCTTCGTCGTGAGATCACCTCCCAACGCCCGTTGGACGACATGCTCATCGGAGGGTGGGCGCTCCTGTCCGCAGTAAATGCAGCGGACCAGGTCTGGTTGCTTGGCCATGGTGGTCTTCTCCTGGACAAAATTTCGGGGCGCCGTTCTCACTTGCTAGCGGCATCCCTGGCAATCCCACAGTGGATGAAGCGAGGTCGATGGCCATAGGAGTGGGTGATATGGAGTTGATGGCTTTAGTATAAATTATTTTTCCGCCTTGCGTGGCGCGGATATGGGGATTCCCTTCTGCGTTGTTTAAGGCCACGGCTGGGCCATCGTCATCTTGAAAACCCCATGGTCCTGAAATAGAAGATGGCAATGGATTCGGTTTGGGTCTGAATCCAGAAACCCGAAGTCATGAAGCACTTGGCTCCGATTCATGAGGAAGCTCATTCCTTCGGAGGCAGGCCGTAAAGAAGTTCGATGACCCGGTGGCCCAGGGCTTGGTGAATCTCATCAAGTTCGCTCAGCCGGGGATTCGCGCCCAGTTGCTCGAACACGGCGTATTCGTCCACCGGCAGGAACAGCCGCTCTGCCATCCGTTCCTGGGACAGTCCCTTCTTGACACGGAGGTAGCGCAGGAAAAGGGGGAACATGTGTTTCACATTGAGCCTGATCTCCGGGTGGTCGGTCTGTCCGTGCCCAAGGCTGACCATGGGATTGACCCCCTCGGCGGTCATGCCCACCATCTCCACGCAGGCCCGTTCCCGCAGCCTCCCTAAGGCGTCGTGGAGGTTCTCGCCATGGGCGGTGGCCCAGGTTGCGCTGGTAGGAGTGGTGGCGGCGACAGCCACGCCCTTGGCCCCAGGAAAATCGGCCGCCCCAAGAAGGCCCTGATCGGCGATCTGACCCAAACGTTGCCCGGGGCGTCCCCGGCTTCCATTTAAACCCCATCTCAGGCCACCAATCTCGCTGGGCTGGCTATCCTGCGCATCCGCCGCTGGATGGACGCCTACGGGCTGGCGGACCGGGACCTCATCGTGGTCGTGGACAGCAGCTATTTCAATCGAACCGTCGTATCGGCGTTGCCCCACCGCACCGAACTGATTGGCCGGACCCGGAAGGACGCCCGCCTATGCCGCCCCATCGAAGCGAGGGACGGCAAGCGAGTTTATGGCCAGCCCCTGCCGACACCGATGCAGATGGGGCAGGACCAGGAGCTTCCTTGGACGGCCCAGACTTTCACTTTCGGGTGCAGCCGCTACCCGTTTCGGTTCAAGGAGATTTCCCCGGTCCTGTGGCCAAACGGCACCAAGAGCCGCCCCCTCCGCTTGGTCGTTACCGGCCCCGTCGGTCATGGCCACGGCCCTCAGCGCGGCTACAGGCACTATGGCCACCTCCTGGCCACCAACCTGGAGCGGAACATCCATGAACTCATCCAGTCGTACCTGTATCGCTGGGAAATCGAGGTCCTGCACCGAACCCTGAAGGACGGCATTGGGATCGGCCAGACGCAATGTCTGGCTTCCAGCCCCAAGGTCTTCGCCGCCATCGCGGCCTTCTACGCCTTGCTCTCGCTTGTATGCCGTCCCCTCCATGGGGACCAACGTAGCGAGGTCCACCCTCGGCTGACCAAGTGGCAGGCCAATCTCAGCCAATGGCAGGCCGCAAAGCGCAGAAGGGAGGGGCGTCCGGTGCCAATCTACCGGCCCACCATCCAGGACACCATCACCCTCCTCCGATCCGACCTGAACCTACACTGGGAGAACGGCATCCTCCGCTGTTCGTAGCGACAGGGCATAGGAACGAAAATCCGGCTTCCATGCGATTCGCGGAAGCCGGTTTTTCGGCCTTTTTTTGACCTAACTAAAATGTTGTCAATCCAACGATGAAGGGAAATACGCCAATATACAGGGGACCAAGCATATCGCTTGGCCCTCTTGCATGTATGGAGGTCCAAATGGAGGAACCCCCCATTGTCATTAGTTTTCTCATGAGGATTCTTTTTGAGTCGTGGCTGGAGCGCATTTGACCCTGCCGCCCTCACTTCCTTCAAACCCCGCTGCTGGCGGGGCTTTTCATGTACGGAGATCCTATGCACAACCTCTACCGCAACACCATGGCCTTCACCGGTCAGCGTCCGTGGCACAAGCTCGGTGTCCAGTTCGAGGAGGAGTTCACCAGCGCCGAAGCCATCGCCGCGGCCCGGCTCGACTACCTCGTCACCAAGGAACAGCTCTACCGACTTAGGCCAGACCTGGGACGGGGCATCGTAGAACCCACCGACGCCTGCGCCACCATCAACGGCCACACCCAGGACGTTCTGGGGATCGTCGGTGACGGCTACGAGGTGCTCCAGAACCAGGAGGCCTTTGACTTCTTCGACATCCTGCTCAAGGAGTCGGGTGGCAAGTTCCAGACTGCCGGCGCCATCGGCAAAGGCGAGAAGGTCTGGATGCTGGCCAAGCTGCCGGAGATCTTCTATCCCATCGCCGGGGACGGCGTGGAGCAGTTCATCCTCGGCACCACCTCCCATGACGGCACCATGAAGACCGAAGTCCGGTTCACCGATATCCGGGTGGTCTGCCAGAACACGTTCAACCTGGCCATGAATGGCTCCAAAGGTGTCATCTCGATCCGCCACACCACCAACATGCGCCAGAAGCTTGAGGTGGCGGCGATGGTGCTGCTCCGTTACAAGGAGCACTTCGACATCCTGGGCGACAAGTTCGGCAAGCTGGCAAGCGTGAGGGTGGACGACGCCTGGATCGACGAATACCTCGAGCGCATGATCGGCAACCCGCTCAAGGTGGCCGATGGCCGTGGCCGCACTATCATGGAGAACAAGATCAAGCTGATCGAAGGACGGCTCTGCTACGGCCAGGGCGTGGACCTTCCTGGGGTCGCCAATACGGCTTGGTGGGCGCTCAACGCCATGGTCGAGTTCGCTGACTACGACCTGAAGGCCAAGGGGCAGGCTGTAGACGAAACGCGCCGGACCCAGAGCATCCTGTTCGGAACTGCCGCTGACTTCAAGCAGGAGTGCTTCGACACGGCGATGGCCATGGTGGCCAAGTAGCAATTCTGCCGGATCCCAATCGTCCGCCCCGCACTCGCGGGGCTTTTCAATTCCAGGAGGTCAACGTGGAAGAGATTGTTGTCGCCGTCGCGGTGCTTGTCGTAGCCATTCTCCAGTGGTGGGCAGATGAGCACTGAGTGGTGGATGGTTTGCCTATGCAGTATTGCGTCCGTGAATCCTTTCAAGAGGCGAAAGCAGGCTTGGCAGGTTTACCTATCGAAGAGAGCGTCACGGATCCGAAAAATGGCTCGGCGGCGAAGTGTCACGAAATCGTACCGGCGTGACCGGGTCTGAAATGAAGGACATTGCCGATCCAGGGAGCGAGAAGCCAACGAAGGACTACCCTTCTCGCCATGCCAATCCAGTAACCTAGCCGGTCAACAAGACCGGTTTTCTCATGGAGAAACAATGACCGCACCAATCGTAGATCAAGTCGGAATGCAGATCGCCCTTCAATCCAGGATGGAGCAGAACGCCCGCCTGGGAGATCGAACCCACTACATCGGCGCCAGTGAGATCGGCTCCTGCCTTCGCCGTGTCGTTTCCAGCAAGCTCAACCCCGAACCCTTCGACCAGGCATCAATGGGAAGGATGCTTGCTGGCAAGGCGATGGAGAACGAGGTGGTGCAGTTAGTCCGCGTCGCATTAAATGGCCGGCTGCGCAATACCGGCAGGGTGCAACTCGATCTTCATCACCCCACGCTGCCTTTCCACGCTCACCCTGATGGCCGCATCATCGGCGGCTTCGACGGTCTGGATGGCGACGGTATCCTCGAGGTGAAGACCGCCAGCGCCAGCACGTTCAAGCGATTCCAGAGCGACGGTCTGCCGCAGATTTACCATGACCAGGCTCAGGCTCAAATGGGCTTGAGCGGATTGAAGTGGGCCTTGCTGGTGCTGGTATCGCGAGAGAACCTGGCTGAGATGACCACGTTCACCATACGGTTCGACCAGGAGCATTATGGTCGGCTGGAAACCAGGGCTGTGCTTGCCGCCACCGCGATGCAGGATCCTGATTTTTTGAGCCAGCTGGCCGGTGAACCCGATCGAGGCTTCTGCCACACCTGCTCCTATTCGGCTTCTTGTGGATTATTCCAGGCCCAGCGTGAGGCCGGCAAACGCGGTGAGATCCCCGAGGTCATCCGTCTCCAAATGGAGTGTCAGCTCGAGGAACTGGCTGAATTGGAACCCCACGTTGGGCCCATGCAGGACCGTGTCACCGAACTGCGGGACCAGATGAAGACGGCCATGTTCACCAGCGGAGCCACCAAGGTTCTGCTCGAGAACGGCATCGTCCAGATTGTGGAATCGTCCAGGACCAGTTTCGACAGCAAGGCTCTGCAGAGGGATGCGCCCGACCTCTACTCGCGGTTCCAGAAGACCTCCACCTTCTCCACTCTTCGAATTACTCACAAAGGAGACAGCAAATGTCAATCAATGGCGTCGTAGCGCTGCAGCCCGCACCAGCAATGGTTCCAGTTCTCTCGGCCCTGCCGCCCTTTGGCGTGACCGAGATCCGCAAGCGCACCCACGCCGTGCAGGAAGTCATGCGCGGCGTCATGAAGGAGGGGACCCACTTTGGTACCATCCCCGGCACGCCCAAGCAGTCCTTGTGGAAAGCCGGGGCGGAAGTGCTGTGCATGACCTTCCGCCTGGCGCCTCTCCTGGACAGCCGGGTCACGGTGGATGATCAGGATGGGGAATGGGCCTATAACGGCTCCAGGAGGGATGGGACCATCGTGACCGGTACCTGTGTCGGGTTCTTCGAAGTCGAGGCCACCTGCACCATCCAGGGGCCACAGGGCGAGGTTCTCAGCCGGTGTAGTGCCCGGTGCAACAATCGGGAGGCCAAATACCGCAGCCTATCCGTATTCGAAATCCGTAACACCGTGCTGAAGATGGCAGAGAAGCGGGCTTTCGTGTCGGCGGTGTTGATGGCCACCGGGGCCAGCGACATCTTCACTCAGGACATTGAGGACTTTCCGGAATTGGTTGGAGTGCCGGTTGTGCAGGCGGTGCCGGTGCTGAAGGTGGAGGGGGTGCTGGAACCGTCATCGGCGTCAGAATTGTCACCGGCTGCGCCAGATAAAAGGCCGGTCGTTGAAGCGAAGGTGGGGCAAGGACTCAGTCCAAAACGTTTGGCCTGGTTGTTGCGGGTCGGAGTTGAAGCAAAGGTGCCACCTGAAGCCTTGGAGCGTTGTATGGGCTATCTGCAAAACGCATCGGGTGTGGAGGTGAAGTCTTTCTTTGATGAGCTTGCCCGTTGGAAGGGGGAGGTGTTCAGGCCGTTCATGGCAGCCTGAAGGGCGGCGAAGGGGAACTTCCTTCGCTTCGCTAACTGGTGGGGGCGCCCCTGTGGAGAGGGCATTTTTATGGAATTTCTTTCCCTTGTTAAGGGGCGTGCTGGTTGGGCGCCGCTTGGCCGGGGAGGGCTGCCCACACCGCCTTGAAGCGTTCCGATGTGAGGTTTGGGGACGCTTGGCTTCGCCGGGATGAACTAGGGGGCGGAGTTCGTTAGTCCAGCGCCAGCAGAAGGCCAACTGCCATGTTGATGATGGAGATCACGATCGCCGCCGTGGCAATGCCATCGCCGGTCTTTTTTCCGTTGCTCTTGGAAATTTCGTTTTTCGCGATGAAACCGAGGATGATGCCCACCACACCGATGAAAATGCCGGAAACAAGTGCGGCAATGGCCATCCCTGATACCTGGGGTGGATCATAGGGAACCGAGCGGGTCGACGGGGGCACCGGGGCACTTGAGGGATAGTTTATTGCCTGGATGGGGGCGACCTCATGGGCCTGGGGGCTTGGGACGGATACGGGTTGGCCGCAAGCGCCACAGAAATTCAATCCCCTGTCCACAACCCCGCCACACTTGACACAGAACATGGCCATCCTCCATGATTATACTTTCATTATGTTGACGAGTTTGGTTGTAAGGCAACCACAAATTCCGAAGGCTGGGGTGGCCCTTTTACGGAGCGTGGCATGGCGATGTGGGATAGCGCCTTCGAAAGCGAACAGACCACCGTGGGCATCCCTGCGGGTACGTCCAATGGAGAGGTGCGGGCCTTCTTGCATAAGGCATTCCAGGACCTGGGCTGGCCTTGCCAGGAGGATAGAGCCCTGTTCACCAGCACGACCCCCATCGGGCTGAAACGGATCGCGGGGGAGCAGGTCACCGTTCAGATTTGCAACGGGCAGATCATAATCACCAGCAAGGGCAGGAGCAGCAATGCCAGCTTTGGTGGCATCAAAAGATTGAATACTGAAAACATAATGGCCATCAGATCCAGACTGGATATGTATTTCAACGCACCTGATGTCTTCGACATGCAGAAAGTCATTAATGATTTGCGCTCCAATTTTCAAATGCACATGATGGGCGTCCTCAACGATAGGGAATTCACGGACGCAAAAGCCAAAACCATGGCCACGATTGGGCGCGCCAAAGGATCGAACAAGGCTATTGACATATTGTTGCTCATCACTCCGCTCATAAAAGACGGAGCCATAACAGAAAGCGATCTGGCCAAGCTGAAACAGGTTTTGTTTGAATTACCCAAAACGATTGATCCGATAGGGGGGAGTAAATGAGCTTGATATTCTGGGCCATGCAAGCAGGGAAACTCGGTTCCCAATTGGCCAAGGGGATCGGCGAGAGGGATGCGATAGTCAACAGCCAGTTGGTCCAGGCGGCGGCCCGGATCCAGACCGAAACCATCATCACAGAGCTGAGAAAAGTTCATTTCCTGCTGGCGAACGGGGTCTTGAATCACCAGGAGTTCACCACGCAGAAGCGCGTGGCACTGAACCAGATCGAAGTGATGGGCGTGGCCGAAGCCCCCATGGATGCGCTGCGTGCCTTCATGCCCCTGGTCAGCGAAAACATCCTGACCGTTGAAGAGTTGAAACATATCAAGACCATGCTGGAGTCGTAGCACCGGGACCTGTCCCCACCGGTCGGTCGTCCAATGGACGACAGCGTGGTTGGGCAGGCGTTGTGTGGTGTGATGGGCCAGGCCGCTAAAGCGCATTTCGGAAGGCAGCGCTTTAACGAATTTCGATCAGCCGAGGTGGTGTACTTTGGCGGGCAGGCCCGGGTCATGTCCGTCCTCTGAGCGCCCATTTCCGCGATCTTGTGAAACACGTCGGAGGATTTCAGAGAATACCCCAACCTCCCGTCAGATTCCTCCTGGATGCCCGCGAGCATGGTCTGCCCGTCCTGGGTGGACTCGCCAATCTGGTCAAAATCAATGGCGTCGTAGTCCTTCCACCGACACCAGCAATGATTACACCTCCATCCGCGATGCCGCCATTCAGCGCCTCGGATACCGACTGAAGCCTTGGAACGGTGCATGGGCTATCCGCGGCGCCATCGGGGAGGGAGATTAAGGCTTTCTTCGGCTTTCTTCGATGATCTCGCACACATTAAGGGAGAGGTGTTCAGGCAGTTCGTATCAGTATGAATTAGAGCGAGGAGAATTTCCCTTGCTATAGGCCTGCAATTTTGAATGATTGAGATTGTTCTAAATTTATTTCTTTTTTGCCGCTTCTTCTGATAAAAGCTGTTGTTTCTGTCTATCTGTTTCTTGTTTAAATAGTTCAATTAGTTTTCCATCAATCGAGTGTGATCCGGGTTGATTTTTTAAATCTTTGCGCAGATTTTGAAGCTCATGGGATTGCGCTTCATCAAGTTTGTTTGATGTAGAATTTGTAAATGACGAAATTATCATAAGGGTTGCCAGAATTATTATAACTACCATTCCTGTTTTAAGCGTTTTACTGGAAAAATATGATGGAATATTTCTTCTAATATTGGTGGTACATATAGAATTATCAATTAGAATAATGGGTTTTATTTGATGATCTTTTGCTTTGGCGATCCATTCACCACATGAATAACATTTCAATGCCTCCATCGGGATATCACTGAGGCAGAATTGACATTTTTTGACGGATGGCTGATTATTTTTTTGTAGAATTCCTTCAACCGTGGAGGTAGGCATTTGGGTTGCGTCAATGTGCATGGATTGTAATTCTGTTTCAATTTGGCTCTGCAGTTCCGGGTGGATAACTCCATCATTAATCATATCATTTAATGTAATTTCAACATTCCGAGGGATTGACCCGAAATTCTGTTCCCATATTCGTTTTACTTCCATGAAAGTATTATATGAATTGCCAACTGCATCTAAAGATCTATTGTTGCATTTTATAAAAATACCTGAATAGAGATCATTCAATAATGCGTTGGACATCAAAGATTCTATATTTGTCGGTATGGTTGTTCCCGGGGTAGTTTTTTGGACAATTTTGGAATTGATCGAAAGGAGATTTTTTGGTGTGTCTAACATCCATTCTTTACAATAATGACATTTTTGGGCTTCAATTGGGATATCACTAAGGCAGAATGGACATTTTTTGAGGGATGATTGCTCATTTTCCGCTGGATTTGTTTCAATCATAGAGGCAGGCATTTGCGTTGCGTCAATGTGCATGGATTGTAATTCTGTTTCAATTTGGCTCTGCAGCTCCGGGTGGATAACTCCATCATTAATCATGTCATTTAATGTAATTTCAACATTCCGAGGGATTGACCCGAAATTCTGTTCCCATATTCGTTTTGCTTCCATGAAAGTATTATATGAATTGCCAACTGCATCTAAAGATCTATTGTTGCATTTTATAAAAATGTTTTTAAATTTATTTAACTTTTTTAACTCAATGGAATCCGAGATGGAGATGAGTTCTTCTCCGCAAAATTCGCATATTGGTGCATCGATTGAATTCTGGGCTAAGCAATAAGGGCAGTTTTGATTATTTGAGTTTTTCATCTGCATCCCCCGATGGTTGAGAATAGTATTTCAAATTGGATTTTAGCTTCTTGAGGAAAGCTAGAGAAAATGACGACGGGAAATTTATTTTTCACATGACAGACTACTATGCCACTGCGGTGTTTCGGACAAAATGCAATATATTCATGAGTTCGTTGACTTGGTCTGAACTAAATAGTCCATCAACCCCGGTAGAACTGAAATCCGTATATGGAGAATCATATAACATAGCCGGCTCTACTACGCCCCATTCTGTGAGGTGGTTGATTAGGAAATCAAGGAATTCAATTTGGCTTGAATTGAACTTCCTGCCAGAAATGAATCCAGAAAAAGCGCTTTTGGCGGCTTCCCTGTCCAGCCCCACCAGGGATCTCACAAACAGCCCAAGGCCATGCGATTCCTCCTTCGCCTTGGCTAACTCGTCTGGATGCCCCAGGCCGGCTTCAGCGAGCATTCTTTCCAGTTCCCTGAGGTCCATCGCAGTTAGGGGTTCGTTCATTCGAAGTCGGTGGATAGCGAAATGGCCTTCATGGTTCAAAAGGAATTGCCGAACCTTTGCCCGGAACTTCTCCATGTTGATCCCGACACTGACCCCAGGTAGCTCGATCACCTGTTCCGCGCCCATCTGATCCTCGAAGTCTGTGTAGATTGGAATGCGCCGCACCTTCTCGATCAGCTTGATCAAACCCCTAAGCTTGATTCGCATGTTTTCCAGCATGGGAAGCGTTACTCCCTCCCACCAGAGGTCAGAGCCCAGGTCCAGGATCAAGGGCATCTCCGCATTGACCATAGGGATGGTGGTCATCTCGCTGAGGGCGACGGCCAGAGCCTTCACCTGGTCCCTCAGCCCGGTGAACTTATCGTCCTGGTTGAGGATGGCCAGTTGAAGACGCAGCGCCAGGAGATCGAACCGTTTGGCTTCTTCGTCCTCATCCTTGAGTTCAGTGGGCAAGGCGCCCAAATGGTTCACAAGATTTTCCGCCTCAGGGGCTTTCAGGTTCTTCCATGCGTCTCCCTCGCGCCATGCCTCCGCCAACTGCCGATGGGGCCTCACGAGGAAGCTGTCCACGTTCATGGCGGCAACCTGATCCTGGAGCAAGCCGGCCGTTCCATCTCTCAGGGCCCATTCCGGCACGGGATCACCGCCACCAGGTCTGACCCCGAGCACTTGATCAAGTCCAAGCAGGAGCTGAACGCGGGCCCGGAATAGCCTCTTGCTGAGGCTTTCAGCATTTGAGCCTGGCTCCTCACCTGGTGCTTGGCTGAAGTATTCCAGGTTCTGGCAGAAATCGAAGATATTGAAGAAAGCCTTATCTTTGCCTGGGCCGAAGAGATCCTTCCTTAGCCGTGTCCCTCGACCCACCATCTGCCAGAACTTGGTGCTCGAGCGAACCAGCTTGAAGAACACCAGGTTGACCACCTCCGGCACGTCGATGCCGGTGTCCAGCATGTCCACCGAGATCGCGATGTGGGGCGCCTTCTCCGTCTTCGAGAAGTCATCGATGAGGCTCTGGGCGTAGGTCACCTTGAAATCAACCACCCTGGCGAAATGGCCGGCATGGTGGGGGAAGTTGGCGTCGAAGCGCTGGGAAATGAATTCAGCATGGTCATGGTTTTTGGCGAAGATGATGGTCTTGCCCAACCGATCGCCACCCGCCACCTTGAGTCCTCGTGTCATTAGGTGCGCGAGCACCTTGTCCACGGTGTCCTTGTTGAAGAGCCATTCGTTCAAGGCACCGGGATCAACCTGCTCTGGGACTTCGCCGTCTTCCCACTCAATGCCTTCCCATTTCTCCTTCTCATCTTCGGAGAGTTCGGCATATTTGATCCCCTCCCGCTGGAATTTCAATGGGACAGAGATGGGTTTGGGCGGCACCAGGAAGCCATCCTTGACCGCTTCTTCCAGCCCATAGACATCGGTGGGCACCCCGGTCTCGAGGTCAAAGAGGCTGTAGGTGTTCTTGTCGATCTCATCTTTGGGTGTGGCGGTCAACCCCACCAGCAGGCAGTCGAAGTATTCAAAGATGGCGCGGTACTTCTGGTAGACGCTGCGGTGGGCCTCGTCGATCACTACCAGATCGAAGTGGCCGGGGCCAAATCGACGCTGGCCGTCCTGCATCTTGTCGATCAACCCCATCATGGTTGGATAGGTGGAAACATAAACACGGCCACCGTTTTGGTCCTTCTCCGTCACCAAATTGACCGGACTGGAATCGGGGAGATGAGCCTTGAACGCACCCACTGCCTGGTTCACCAAGGCAACACGGTCCGCCAGGAACAGGACCCGTTTGGCCCAGTTGCAGCGCATGAGCAGGTCGCAAAGGGCGATGACGGTGCGCGTCTTCCCTGCGCCCGTCGCCATAACAACCAACGCCTTGCGTTCCTTCCCCTCAAAGGCTTCACCAATACGGCGGATAGCGCGGTGCTGGTAGGGGCGCTCCACGATGGCCGAATTGATTTCACCGTCTTTAAGATTCTGTCGGGTGGACCTGCGCTGGATGATTAGCTCCAGTTCAGCCTTCTTGAGGAAACCTTGGATCGGGCGCGAGGGGTAGGTCAGGTCATCCCAGATCCAGTGCTCATAACCATTGGACAGGAAGATAACCGGTCGCTGCCCGAAAGCCTGTTCCAAGCAATTGGCATAGAGGAGGGCCTGTTGCTTGCCAATGTTGGGATCGTTGGTGGTCCTCTTTGCCTCAACCAATCCAAGCGGTTTACCGTCATTGCCCCACAGCACGTAATCTACATAGCCTTTGCCTTCGGCGTTGGGCATGCCTTGGACTTCGAATTCCTGGTCTTTCGTTTGATCCAGGGGCCATCCCGCCTCCTTCAGGAGCAGGTCAATAAGGTACCGCCGGGTTTCGGCTTCTGAGTAGTCATGGGTGGTGGGTGCCTGAGCATTCTCAGCCTTGGCCTTGGCGATCTCCTGCCGGAGGGCTTCAAGCTCAGCATCCGTGTCGACCTTTGCTTTGAGGGCGTCGGCCAGTTGAGCATCCTTCTCAGCCAGCCTGGAATCTAGCTCTTGAAGCTGCTGGAAGGTCTTCGCCTTTTCGGCACCGGCATCGGGAAGGAGGGTTTCATCAAAGACCAAACCCGCTACGGGGCGACCTTTCCGGCCATAAGTGCTGGCCAGCCAGAAGGTGAGGTGGAAGAGTTCCCGGACCGCCGCAACCGCGTCTGCGGTGCGGACCATCTTTGAACTATGAACGGCCAAGTTGCCCAGGTCCTTGATGACCTTCGCCTTGGCCAGGAGCGCCGGCCCAATCAAGGTCTTGAAGGTAGGCTCGTAGAGAAGGGCGCTGAGATTGTCTTGGTATGGGGGGTGGAGGCTGGATTCAGAGCGGTAGAGCCAGCGCACCATTTGCTCTAAGCCTCTTCGGGCATAGAAACAGGATGTCCTCGGATCCGGCTTGGCAAGCTCTTCCGCCCGACAGGCTGCTGTCTGGAGGGTGGGCCATTCGGACTCTAGGTAACCAAAATGGGACATTGGAGAAATCCAGTCAGATCTGCTTAGATCCCCCCCAAGGGATAAGTTTCATTATAGATATCACGTAGAGACTTTCCATTAAAGCGCCAATATGGAACTGGGGAAAGATCATAGGTGATCCCAAGCGCCACCTTTGTTGCGGCAGTTAAGGACATCTCCTCATCTTGATATTTCACTCGGCGGGTTCCCAGTACTGTAGCTATGGACTCATCCTCAGTAGAGATAAGGTTGGAACCAACAGGTATTCCCATTTCGAGGAAATTAAGGGGAGGCCGCCGGGCAATAAAAGCAGCTTCTGCTGATTTTTCCTCAGGAGTCGAGACATCCGCCAATTTAGCAATTTCCTCTGTGGCCTCTTCTGTATGTAGTAGCTTTAAGATCGCAATGGCCTGTTGGGGTTCAATTGAAAAAAATTCACGTCTTGGGTTGACCCGGTTGGGTGAAAATGCCTGATGGAGTGCGTTTTCAACCTCTTCTGTATTCTGGACTCGGCATGCAAACTCAAGAGTGAAGGGCAAAGGAACGCCTGTTGAATATAGTTGGCCCAACCTCCCCCGAGCATCTTCTAAGGAAGTGCGTCCGATCTTGATAAGCCCGGGCATAGCTGGATTAGTTAGAACATATACTATTCCAAGCGGCATATAAGTTCCCTTTCCTATTCCTTCATTTCAGGCGTTGGGGGCGTTGGGCCACCAATAATGCGTTTCACCAGAAAATTTCACTGAATTGCCGACCAGGGGATGTTGGGGAAGCGCGTGTAGGTCCATGGTCCAGTCTTGATTGAGACCACGAAGTGCTGCAAGGGCGGAGATTGCCGCATCAAATCCGTGATCCGCAACGCCCAGTATAGATACTGGGTAATTTAGACCAAGTTCCGTTAAAAGCCAGGTTTTCATTGTCGATTGGTCGGTCTCCCAAGCGTGCAAATTATTAGTAAGGGCATAATAACAGACCTTTGGATGTGCTTCGGTAATTTGAGTGCCGTCTTGTTGAAAACGTTGCTGATGAACAAATAGGAAGGCCGCGCCGTTAACAGACATCGCGCCAAAAAGTGAGTTTGGAGCCCCGATGCTCTTTATGTAATTTGGGTATTTCTCTCGAAGCCAGATATCTGCTGTTCGCCAACCTTTGGGGCCGCTGTTCCATTCAGTAAAAGTATCTAAACCCAAAGCAAGTATGGGATGTCCGAATGTATTATTCTTTACCCAAGTTATAGTGTCATCCAAACAATGTACAATTGTAACTTTGATCCCCGTCACACGCCATTTTTTCTCCGTCTTACTGATTTCTAATATTGCCATTCCATGATGATCATCACCGCCAGGGTCGTAGCCGAGGATAAAGGCTTTGCTCATAAGTAACCTCTGAAGGCTTGGTGTTGGAGTGACGAAAATAGGAGATCGAGATGCGCATGTGATGCGCGTTGTTGTTGAATTTGTTCCCAGATTGCGTCTGATAACTCATCAAATCGGCGCTGCAACTCAATGGGTGGCACTTCGATTGTGACGGTAGCCAATTTCCCTTTTGAAATATTCGGCATTGAGCCCGCCGATCCTCCAGCAAGCCTTTGTATTGATTCACGTTTAGAGCGAGTAACAAGCAATTGTTGAAGGTATCCAGGCGTAACCATGGCTGTCGAGCGAAGGCGAAGGCGAAAAAACAAATCGGATATCATCAATTTAGGCCTAGTTTGCCGGACCAGTGCACAAGCGGCAACTAGGTCATAAGTGTTTTTCCTTGTAAAAAGAAGGTCTCCAGGTTTTACTTCGATCTCGGGCCGAGGAGTCTCTCCTTGAGGTAGGGCCTTTTGCTCCGTCTCGCAAAATTCACATTTTGTCGCGGCGCCAAGTTTTAAGACCCCCCATTCACCATGCCCTGCTGGTCGATCAAGACAGTTTGGACTCCAACCGCTCTCAATCCCCGCAAGCAAATCACGGAATGGAATTCGTTCCCATCCCTTAGGATTTTCAATTGGATCTCCAAACATATCGATAAAGATGCTTTGGGCAAGTGTGTCAATTTTAGCAAGGGCGGTGCGACGCATGGTGCGAAGGGTTTCAGCTTGGTCTAGGATAGCGGCGATGCGTTGCTGCTCTGGGAGCGGTGGAAGGTTAATTCTCAAATTCCGTAATTGTGTAAGGCTAAGATTTGAAATAGTTCCTTTTACCGTTGCACCTCGCATTTGGGACTGAGAATTCGAATTTTCTAGCCATAACCGCAAAAAGGGTCCATACACTTGAGATGTTGGACGGATGATAGCTATCGCCTGGTTACAGTTAAGCGATGGAGCATCTTGCGGGACAACTCCAGCCCTTCCAATTGTGCCAGCGATTGAAACAAGGATATCTCCAGGTTGAATTTTTGAGCGAGAAAGTGCATTATGGGTCTGGTTATTAATGAACAAAGTGTCCTGTTTGTAATGGACCATTCCATTATATATATTTTGAACACGAAGAAATGGAGTCCCTATTTCTGAAAATTCAAATCCCAAGGTTGTTGGAGTTGTACCCTTGGTAATGACCTCTGTAATATCTTCAAGGGTGGTTATTCTATTACTCATCCAAGCATCCCTTCAAGTTCCTTAATCCTGAACTGGATTTCACCCTCCAGTTTCTTCAACTCGGCAATGATCTGCTTCGGTGAGTCATGGTCCACAGTTTCGTGAACAACTTCTTTGTAGCGGTTCAGGCTGAGGTCGAAACCTTGGGCCTCGATCTCCGACTTTGGAACACAAAAGCTCTGAGCGGTGCGGGGATTCTTGCGTTCACTGGTATTACGGACCTTCCACTTCGCCAACGCATCGGGAAGATTGTTCTTTGCGTGCTCCGTCTCGGTCAAGCCTGTCGCCAATGCCCCAAGCTTATCCTCCGCCATCAACGGGTTGCGCTTGTCATCAAGGCTCCACCCATCGGCCTGCATGTCGTAGAACCATACGTGGTCGGTGCCGCCGCTGTTGGTCTTGGTGAAGATCAGGATGCCGGTTGAGACACCAGCATAAGGTCGGAAGGCGCCACTGGGTAGGCTGATGACCGCCTCAAGTTTCTGATCCTCGACTAGTATGCGGCGCAGTGCCTTATGGGCCTTGCTGCTGCCGAAGAGCACACCATCGGGCACGATGACCGCTGCTCTGCCGCCGGGCTTGAGAAGTTTGATGAACAGGGCAAGGAACAGCAGCTCAGTCTTCTTAGTCTTGACAATGTCCTGGAGGTCCTTGGCGGTGTTCTCGTAATCAAGGCTCCCGGCAAAAGGGGGATTGGCCAGCACCAGGGTGTATTTCTCTTCTTCACCGGCATGGTTCTGGCTGAGGCTGTCACGGTAGACCACCTCGGGGTTCTCCACCCCGTGCAGGAGCATGTTCATGCTGCCGATCCGGAGCATGGTGTTGTCGAAATCAAAGCCGTGGAAGAGACGGTGGTGGAAGTGCTCCCTAAGTTTTGTGTCCCGAAGGCTCTCAGGGTGCTGCCGACGAAGGTGCTCGCCCACCGCCACGAGGAAACCGCAAGTGCCCGCAGCCGGATCGCACACCAGGTCGGTCGGCTTGGGCTCCATCATCTCGACCATGAGTTGGATGATGTGCCTCGGGGTGCGGAACTGTCCGTTCTGGCCAGCGCTGGCGATCTTGCCGAGCATGTATTCGTAGAGGTCGCCCTTGGTGTCTCGGTCCTCCATGGGGATTTGATCAAGGAGGTCCACCACCTTGGCCAGCAGCGCGGGGGTGGGAATGGTGAATCTGGCGTCCTTCATGTGGTGGGCATAGGTGCTGCCATCGCCGCCGAGGGTTCTGAGGAAGGGAAAGATGTGGTTCTTCCGGAAAACCGTGAGTTGACCTGAGGCGGCACCGCGGATTCGCCCCAGCCTCCGGTCCGGGCTTCGAGTGTACGGGCGTTCTGGGCGGGACTTGCCCTGGTCCCCTGCGGCTCGCCCACCGCCCAAAAAGCGGGTCGTGTGGCCCACTCGCCTCTGGTCATGCTCCGCGATGCTCCTCCCGGCATGTCCAGGCCTCTTCCGGTTGGCCAAGCCTGGGGTAGCCTTGACCCTCCCGACCATCGGTGGATCTTCACCCGACCCGGGATCAGACTTGGCCGCCCTTCGCCCCCGCAACCTTGCGCTCGGTGATCCGGAACAGTTTTCCCTTTGCCTCAGCGACAGTTTCTTCAGGAAGCCCGGCCAGGGCGAGGTGCTCGCTCTGGCTCAGGGCCAGCTTGAGTAGCACCTCCAGGAAGTCGCCGATCTGGGCCCTCCCGCCGCCGGCAGCATAGAGGCGGGCCAAGGTGTTGGCCGCCTTGACGGGGATGACGGCCCGTTTGAGGTAATGGTCGTGCTCATTCTCGGGGCCGACCAGTTCGTCGTGCAGCGCACGGAGCAGGGGGGATTTCTTGGGGTCAACGGCCTTCGTCATGGGGACTCCTGTCATGGCTCCGGACGGAGTAGTTCCGGAGCGGGTTATTAACACTTTCCACGGGGGAAGTTTTTCGTCCGGGAATCTTGCGAATTGTTCTTCGGGCTGGGGGGCGACCTCGACCTTCCGAAAGGGAGCAGGAATGGCACCCGGAACAGCCTCGGGAATCCCCTGCGTTCTCCCCGGGGAGCCCTGCCCGAACTCGACAATCGATTTCGACCTGTTTCGGCACGGGGATCCAGATCATCTGAACCGGGTACCACACAGCAAAGTCGAGTCCAGGGGGATCATTCGGCAATCCGTAGGGCATCGAGCCGCTGCTTGAACGCGGCGACCCGCGCCGGATTGCCGATCGCGAGGGCTAAGTCCAACTGCTGCTTGAGACTAGCGATCTCTGCGGCGCCGCCAATATGCGTTGTGGCGCCGGTGCTGGGCCGGTGCTGGGCCGATGCTGGGCCGATGCTGGGCCGATGCTGGGCCGATGCTGGGCCGATGCTGGGCCGATGCTGGGCTGTTGCTGCACCATTGCTCCTTTTCTCCGGAGGGATCGAACCCCGCCCGATCCCGGGTCTGCCCGACGGCATCGTCCGATACCATTCGTTGAGTGGTTTCTCGGCGGCCGGCATGCGGGAGAAACGAGCGTAGTACCTCCCACCGAGAACACCTGCCCCTTCCTCATCAGGTCCAGAGCGATTGCCGCCGGGCCAAGCGTTCTTGCCGGGCTTGAAGGCTCTCGTTTGGGGGTCCCCACACCCCCGCGCCCCGGTCCGGGCTCCGAGCCTACGGGCGTGCTGGGCAGGACCCACCCCCGTTCCCTGCGGCTCGCCCACCGCCCAAAAAGCAGGCGGCGGGGCCCAACTCGCCTGTGGTCACTCTTCGCGTTGCTCATCCCGGCAGGGCCAGGCCCCTGCCGGGTGGCCAAGCTTGGGGCACCCGCCCGGCACGCCCTCCGGTTCTCGCCCTACCCGAGGCGCTTCACGGTTGGATTTGAAGTCAAGGTGAGATGGCTTCCCCATCAACCCGGCATCATGATCGACCGTTCGTGGAGGAAGTAGAGGCGGAGCTTGAAGAAGGCCATGTCGCGGAAGCCGTAGGCTTGCCGTTTGAGAACCTTGATCTTGTTGTTGGTCCCCTCCAGTTTGGCTGTGGAAATCCAGTACCGAAAGTAGGCCAGGAGGCCGGACCGGTGGGCGTCCAAGGTGTCGGCGAGCTTCGCGAAGTGCTTATTGCCAGTGGCCCGGGCTTCGGAGGTCCACCGGTCGAGGAAAGCCTTGCCGGCCGCCTCGTCGGGTAGCTTCCAGAATGTCCGCAGATCCTCCTTGAGGAGGTAGACCTTGTAGAGTGGTTCGTTGACAGCCATCAGCTTCGTCAGGCGCGTCAACCCGTCATCGTTCAGGTTTTCCTTGCCCCGGAGAAGCAGGAACTTGGTCCCCTTGATCACCTGGCGATCCTCGCCTTGGAGGTCCCGGACCAGATCCTTCCGGGTGTCGTCGATCGCCTTGCTGGCCAGCGCGACCACATGGAAGGTGTCATGGACGATGTCCACCGTGTCGCCGTAGACCTCGCGGACGGCCTTGGCGTAAGCCTCCGACATGTCCATCGCCACGGCCTTCAAGGGCACCTTGGCCCGTTTGAGGCGCTGCAGGAAGGGGATCAGGGCAGCAGCATCCTTCCCTTCGTGGGCGAACAGAATCTCCCCGGTCTCCAGGTCCATCGCTGTCGTCATGTACTTGTGCCCCTTGTGGGTGGCAAACTCGTCCACCGCCAGGTAGCGGACCTTCCGGAGGGGCCGCCGCTGGTGGCGCCTCTCCAGGTCGGCCTTGAACAGGTCCTTCACCAAGTCCCAGCTCACCCCCAGCAGTTGGGCGACATGCTTGATGGTCGTGATGCCGCACATCCCCACGATGTATCGGCCCAGGGTCCTCAGGCAGCGGCTTTTCCCGTCGGCGAAAGGGATGGGCTCCCGTACCCGAGCCGCGCATCGGGAACAAACCTGGAGGTGGCCATGGAGGACAACCTCCTGGGGCTTGAACCCCACCGGCAGGCCCAGGAAAGTCCGCTCGAACCGGCCGTCCAACTTCAGGTGATGTCCTGGGGCCTCGCATTCAGCGCAGATCCGTTTTCCCGGGGACCGCTCGATGTGAAAGACAATCCTGCCACCCCGATATTCCGTTCGAAGGTGTCGATAGCCTTCCAGGCCCATCGCGTGGTACAAAAAACTGGTCGTCGCCAAAGGCACCCTCCCGTTATCTCGTCGCAAAGACAACGATAGGGCACTTGGCGGCGACCCTTTATGAATGAAAGGCTGCCAGAGGCAATCTGGGCAGGCCCTACCACCCCAGGGCCTACCTGTCCATCTCACGATTTTCCGGATGACCCAAAGATGTGATCTGAGACCACGGTGTACATATCCCGCGCCTCGAAGTGCTTGAACCTGGACCAGCGAAGATCCTCGAAGTTCCGGCCTCGGCTGTCCTTGCCCTTGGGGAAGACCTCCCGCTCGATGGGCTTGTTGAGACGATTGGCCTTGAGTTCTTCAACGGTCTGGAGTTCGTCGAGCCGGCGGAGGAACAGCAGGTAGGTGATCTGTTCGATCACCTCAAGGGGGTTGGCGATTCCCCCGCTCCAAAAGGAATCCCAGATTCGGTCAATTTGATTTCGTAGGTCACCGGTCAGCATTCGTGCTCCAAGGTCAAGCCAGTTTTAATTAGGAATAGCTTGATAATGCCATAGGGCTGATGGCGTGCCCCAAGGAATATGAGCGTATTGGGAGGGCTTGGACACTGGCTGTCTTCGCTGAATTCAGGGCCGTCAACCCCCTCCCGAGCACTGTCGCTGACGACCTTGACGATGTGACGGACATCTGGCCTCAACGAAAAACCCCGGCCGCAATGGTCGGGGTCTGGTGCTGAGTGAAATCCTCTGAGGGTAGAGGTCGTCACGGTCGCCAACCTCCAAGGGCATCTACTTCAAGGTGAACAACTTCCTTAGGCGCCCCTCAGTGGAATGCACCTTGCTAGCGTGGTCGAGGTAGCCACCCCGGTGACCGCGCTTTGCGGAAGCGGGTCAGGAGGTAACCTAGAGTGACGGATGGCTGCCCCATCTCAATCAGGTTATCTGCAGTCCTCTTTATAACCATATCCAATGAGCCATAAATTAGCTTCAGCATCGATTTGGGTTAGAACATGCACCTGCTCTGCGGTTGGAACAACCTGACCATTGCACTCCATTTCGCACATGGTTTCAATGAGAACGTTCACGGTTTCGAGGTTTGAGTAAGCCCAAATCAGTGCCCTTTTGGGCAACTTGTGCTTCTGGCTACGTAGTATGAGATTCCATAATTTATTATTTACAGCAAAACCATCCATGGGTAGCCCTTCCCGTTCTCTAATGAATTGGCATGAAACTGATTGCGCAAAAGGTGTCACAAATTGTTCGGCGCTTGGGAACCAGGAAGCCCGGCCCTAGAGGGTGGTTACCCGGTTCCCATTTCAGACGCGGCGGCGACGGGCCACTGCAGTAGTCAAGGTCAATTCCGCCGGTCCATTTGGCAGGAACCAAATTGGGATCCAAGGGAACATTTGGTTTCTTAGTCATCGAAATCGTCCCCAAAAATGCTGAGGTCATCTTCCTTGGCCTGGCCTTCGCCCTGAAGCTCTGCGGCTTTCCTCCGGCCGGCCTCGGTCAGTTCCATGGAGCGGCCAGCCACAATCCAATAGTGGCGGTTGCGGAGGCGATTCATTACCGCCTTGAGGTGAGCTGCTGCGATCTGTTGGCCTTCCTTCGGCCAGTGCTTCATTGCAAGGGCCTTGCCCTCCACCGCCCCATTGGCGATCGATAAGAGCACCTCCTCATCCTGGGAGAGCCGCGCCGTTGCCCCTCGTGATCGAAGTTGAGCGCATAACTTTTCCGTGTTGGCATGGATTGCCCAGAATCCCCCGCCAACGTCCTCTTGCTGCTCAAGGAGAAGGGTGTCCCCCTTGGGTCCGCTAACGACCTTGGTGAGGCCAAGTAGGGCATACCCACCGCGCTGTGCCTTTTCTTCATCAAGGCCAACCTTGCCGGCCTCGGCCTCAGTCAAGGACTCAAGCTGCAGAACTGAGCGGGCCCCGGCGACGATGGAAGTGCTACCGCGTAACGAATCGAAGTTCAATCGGTCCATGATGGGTTCCGGCTTCGTGTTGTTGGCCTTTTTTCGCACATGGTGGATAACCAGGACGGCGGCGCCGGAGAGATCTCGTAGCTTGTAACACGAAGGCCAGAGAGCCCGCTGGGCCTCGACTGAGTTCTCGTCGCCTTCGGTAAGAGCCGCCAGCGTGTCCAAGACGATCAGACCTACTTCCTGGCCATCTCGTTTGACTTCTTTAATGCTGGCTTCCAGACTTGGCAGGATCGACACCAGGCTTTTTCCGCCTTCGGCTTCCCAATTCGGGATGAAAAAATGCATATGCAGAAGCAGGCTGATGTCTTCAGCTTCGCCCCAGTTGGGGTCTTGGCGAAGCAGGTCACGAAGCCGGACGTACCGGCGCTCAAGCTCTTCCGCACTGTCCTCCATCTGCACCACAAGGGCGTGGCGTGGCTTTCCGTCACCCTGCCGGCCAAATAATGGGCGGCCCGTGGCAACACATGCCGCCATTTCCATTGAGAGCATCCCCTTGCCGCTGTTGGATCTTCCGGCAAGCAATCCAACCTCACCCTTGGCCACAACGCGGTAGAAAAGCCAAGAACATTGCGGTGGAGGCCGGTGTCCCCATTTAGAAATATCAAGATGGAGGAGGGACTTAGGCTGGGGGGTTGGCTGGATAGCGGCCCGGATAACCGCTGGGATTGGAGGGACCGGAGATCCAGTACTCATTTGCGATTACCCAGAACCTGAAGTTCCCGTTCGATGATTTCAGCTAAGCGCTCGAAGCGGGCTTCCGGGACAAGATCCCGATAGTCTTTCCCCATGCCGGCGCCGTTAATTAGGATGGGCTTGGCGACCGCCATTGTCGCCATGCGGGCGAAGATGCCAGCGGGGTCCTGGTCATACACCGAGAACCGCGGCACACCGGGGAAGATCGCGTCCAGGGTAGACGTGATAGTGGCAGCGGTGACGCCGGCGCTGAGCACGGCCACGAAGAATATGTCGGGGCGGTTGAACATCTCCGCCTCATGCATTGCTGCCACCGCGTCCCAGGGCCCCTCAAAGATCACGACCGTTATGGGGCATCTGCCGACGAAGTAAGGTACAAAGAGCCCCTCCGCCTGGCCGAAGACGCGGATCTGGTGCGCATCGTGGGGCTGGTCCTCGTGTGGGCGCAGGGCACGAAACTGCACGCCGACAACGCGGGGCCCGCGATGGATCGGGAACATGCTAATGAGGAACCCCGCCTCTTCCAGTTCCCGAGCCCAGGGCACCAACTCGGGCATCACATCAGCAAAATGTAATTCGACCTTGCGGCTGGAGATGGCAGTGATCCCGCAGGTTCCAGACAGGAACGATGGCAGATAGCCCCGAATCGGAACTGGCTCTCCAGCTTCCCTGGCGGCCATGATCCGGCCGGTGATGCCATCAGTGATAACGAAAACCTCGCCGGTGTCCGCATTGAAGTGGCAGCGCACGCCCAGGTGCGCGTCGCGATTAAGGCCATGACAGGTACGCTGCCAACAACCATTAATTCCGCGATAACGAGAGCCAAGGGCGTCAGAGCGCTTGCATTTTGGGCATACTTGCCCTATATTATTCATGATATGGTCCCTCCAGCCCGTAGTCCCCTGCCAGGGACTACGGGCTATTTAAATAAGCAGTTAAAATACCATTTCGTCTTCGATAGAATCTTCGCTGGTCTCTACCTCGGCATCGGCTGATTTCATGATCTGGTCGAAGGCCGCGATGAGGAGGCCCCCGAGAGGACGAACATCAAACTGCGGGCTGAACTTGGCCCAGAGGTTGCTGCGGCGAGCCACCCCGTCAGCGAAGATCTTGCTGATCTTGATGTCCAGATAGCCCTGGTAATGGTCGAGGACCACCTTCATGACGCCGCCGTCCTGGTAAGGGATATCGGCCAGCGGGATCGGGAATTCAGGCCAGGCGGCGGGCTGGGTCACCTTGATATCCGCATCGAGCACTTCAGCATGGAGCAGGGCCTTCAGGAGTGCCGGGACCTGCTCCATCTCCACCGGCAGCCAACGTGTGAGGTTCCATGTGGAGCCCTTGAGGTCATGGGTCTCCAGGAGGACGTGGTCGATAACGTTGTGGCCAACGGCGATCACGCGGATCTCCTGCTTACCTTGGAAGCGTGGCTGGATGCCGACGGTTTCGTGCAAAGCGAAATCCTCCTGCTTGACGGCGCGAACCGGGTGGGGGGCTTCGAGCAGGTCGCGGATTTCGGCAAGAGGGTCGTTCTTCTCTCTCATTCCGCACCCCCAAGCTCTGCGGCTTCCAGGAGCTCGTACCAACCCTCCTGAAGGCTGTGGATGAACGCAAAAAGGCAATCCTGAGGGATCGTTCCTATTTCGTCCGGGGCTTTGTTCAGGCGCCGCTCTAATTTCAGATTGATTGAAGGAACCCCCTGCCTATTATCTGAATGGAGAATGAGCCAGCTGGAGGAATCGCCGGCAAATGTTGCAGAATTATCTTGGCTTTTCCGCCTTGGCTGCGATCTGTTAACCCGAGGTGGAGGAGTAATAGTATTTACAGCAGCAATTGCGGCAAAGAGGCAAATTTCAACATCCTCAACTTCCAAAAATTTGACCCATTCCAGGGCGGGGAAACAATCCTTTTCGATGCGCCAAATCGTAAGCAACAACCCAGGCGTATGAAGATCTTGTATAACGGACAAATTCAGCTTTTTGTCTCCACCGCCAAGGATAATTTCGGTGCCCCAAGACTTATCAAAGTCGGGTTGATGAATATCACTGCGAGGTGACTGACCACCAAGGCGTTCAAGAACGGATTTGATTTCCTGGTCCAGCGGCCGTTTGGGATCGATTTGCCCGCTCACTTGGCGCCCCCCTTCGCTGCGAGGCGTTCAAGCCAGGCGATGCATTCCGACGCGGGTATAAGGCGCCGTCTGCCGCAGCTGCAAGAATGTAAACGAGATGAACGCATTTCGAGGTATGCCGTGCTACGAGATATTCCCATCCTCTGACAGAATTCTGCCACTGAAAGTGCCTCGCGTTGAAAAGTGTTGGGGTCCATGGGGGTTCTCCTGGAAAGGTTTTTGAAAGAGGACGCCGGCCAGGGCGTCGGAGTGTCCGCCAACGAGCGAACTAGCCCTTAGGATGCGTGGTTCCAGGCAAAACGCCAGGGGTGGGGCCCACTGCAAATACTGTGGTAAATGGGGATGTGTGCAATTGGATGTTCGATACTTGGGTCTTTCCCATCTGGCCTGACTTTCGGTAAGGGGCCGAAGATGAATGGCTTTGAAAAAAAAGATAAAAAAATGTGTGACACGCTTGAACCCCCCTCAAGGCACAGGGCGGGAAGGTCGATGGCGCTCGGATTCGATTGGAAAGCCCGGGGATTTGCCGGTTGATAGTCCGCGGAGGCAGGGCGGTGCCCGTGGGAGGCCGGGGACGGGTTTTGTACATCCCTTGTACACGGGCCCAAATTGAAGAAGGGCCAGAACCGTTAAGTTCTGGCCCTTCTTGTCTTACTTGGTCGGCGCGAGAAGATTCGAACTTCCGACCCCTACCACCCCAAGGTAGTGCGCTACCAGGCTGCGCCACGCGCCGTGAAGGTTTGATTCTAGGGCCTCCGGGGCCCGGGGTCAAGAACTCGTTG
>Ga0316217_10001434_pt1 | contig 31023 bp, 26 predicted proteins | sample 1anoAmetaG_FD_203633 | JGI IMG/M metagenome (GOLD analysis project Ga0316217, IMG submission 203633) | Freshwater microbial communities from Trout Bog Lake, Wisconsin, USA - 1anoA | ecosystem: Environmental > Aquatic > Freshwater > Lake > Hypolimnion/Profundal zone | place: USA: Wisconsin... | reverse complement strand
GACCGCCACCCGCGCGCGGTGAGCCCGGTGGAACTCCCCCCTTGACCGCCGCCTTAATCCGTGATGGGATGCCCATGCCGGATGTCGCTCGAAGGCTGAGTTTTGCTCTTCGGCTCGTGAAACCCGGCCGCCCGCATAGAACTGAAATGCAACCTATGATACCTTTGATTCGCATGGTCGGTTTAACCCTGCTCGTGACGCCGGGACTGATGCATGCGGGCAGCCGGCAAAAGCCGGTTCCGAACGTGCTTTTTGTTCTGGCGGATCAATGGCGGGCGCAGGCCTTCGGCTTCGCCGGGGATCCAAACGTAAAAACACCGCACCTGGACCGCTTGGCCGGCCAGAGCGTTCGTTTCATCAACGCCATCGCCGGCATGCCGGTGTGTTGCCCGACCCGCGCCTCCCTTCTCACCGGGCAGCGGCCGCTCACTACGGGTGTGTTCCTGAACGACGCGCCTCTGAATCCTCAGGCGGTCAGCCTTGCGAAGGTCCTCTTCGGGGCGGGTTACGATACCGCCTATATCGGCAAATGGCACCTCAATGGCGACGGACGATCGCACTTCATTCCCCGGGAGCGCCGGCAGGGTTTCGACTACTGGAAAGCGCTCGAATGCGGGCATGATTACAATCACTCGTACTATTACGCCGACGGGCCGGAAAAGCTGTCCTGGAAGGGCTATGACGCCATCGCGCAAACCAGCGACGCCGCTGACTATCTTCGCGCCCACGCTCGCTCGCGCAAACCGTTTTTTCTGTTCCTGGCCTGGGGACCGCCTCACGACCCCTACTCGACCGCCCCGGAGAAATATCGCGCCCTGTATTCCCCGGCGAAGGTCAAACTGGCGGCCAATGTGCCTGCGGCCATGCGCGACAGCGCCCGACAACTCCTGGCCGGCTACTACGCGCATTGCACGGCCCTGGATGATTGCCTGGCAGCGCTGCTCCTCGCCCTCCAGGAAACCGGCCTCGATCGGAACACCCTCCTGGTCTTCGCTTCCGACCACGGAGACTTGCTCGGCTCTCACGGCGGACGAAACAAACAGCAACCTTTTGACGAATGCGTTCGCGTCCCGTTGCTCCTCCACTGGCCGGCCGAGTTCGGAACCCGAGGGAGCGCGCTCGACGCTCTGATCAACTCGGAAGATTTGATGCCCACCATCCTCGGTCTGTGCGGCGTCCCCATCCCACCGACGGTCGAAGGACTGGATTACAGCGGTTACGCGCGCGGCGGCAAGAACCCCTCGGATGGCGCCACCTTAATCAGTTGCGCGGCCCCGTTTGGCCAGTGGACCCGCAAGGCGGGCGGCCGGGAATATCGCGGCGTGCGCACCCTGCGATACACCTATGTTCGCGATCTCAACGGCCCTTGGCTGCTATTCGATAACGAGAAGGACCCCGGGCAAATGAACAACCTGGTCGGCGCGCCAGGATCGGTCGAACTTCAGATGAAACTGGAAGCGATCCTAAGCCGCAAACTCTCGGAGGCCCATGACCAGTTCCTACCAGCACAGGAGTATATCCGGCAATGGGGCTACTCGGTGGACGCGGAGGGAACTGTGCCTTATGAGCCATGATTCGAACGCTCGTCCACGGAGCGATGCGGCCGCGGTTCGTTTGTCTCTGACCAGTCCTTGCCCCATTGTGCGGAGGTAACGGAAGGCTCGCTTACGATCGGTTCGGTGAGGTAGCGGAACTGGTTGCCGAGCAGCTTCGCGTTGGTCGTCGGGCCAAAGCAGGTGCCGAAGCCGTGATCGTCACCGACAGGAGAACTCCGAGTGGCATGCCCCTGAATCGGTTGGCCGCCACGGACAGGCTATCGCCGGGGAGCATGAAACCGGTGATGCGGCAATTCTCCACGCGTCCAGAGGATCCGAGGAACGGATCTTGATTGAAGTCCCCGACTCAGGATTGCCATCACGCCAAGAGGGTTATCCTCAGAGCATGAAGTCTGAAGGTTCGAGTCTTGCGGATTGGACGCCAGAGCAGGTCGCCCTTGGCCAGCGGTGGGTGCGCGCTTGGCGGACAGCCGTCCCCGTGCTGGAACAGGTGCGCCGGCAGGAACTGCGCCGCCTGGGCGCTGAACAGGGCATCGCCCTCCTCTGCGGGCCGGCGGATTACCGCGTTCCGCCTCGATCGCCCAAACCGACATCCGGGCTCGTCGAACAACAGCGGTGGTTTAAGAAAGCCGCCCGCCGTGCTTGAGGAGGCGCCTGAAATCTTGAACCAACTCGAGCAGCGTCGGCTGGAGTTCGAACAGTAACCAGCGGCGGCCACCAGGGAGCCAAAGGGGTTACATGTGGGCCACATCGGGTACATGAGCGTAATCGCCAAAAGCCGGATTGACCCCGAACTGAAACGCCAAGCTGAAGCCGTCTTGGAAGAGATCGGACTTAAACCACGGGAGGCATTGGAACTTTTTTACAAACAGATCGTTAAGCGCCGGGCAATCCCGTTCCCCCTCCAAGCAGACAGCCCGGAGGATGAGCTTTTGAGCCCTGCCGCCCGGCGCAATAAACTGGCTGATGAGTTTTGAGCATGAGAACAGTCCCACAATCCGGCGAAGTAACGCAGCTTCACCAATTCCGCTTTCTGCGGGGCATGTTGGCTGAGCCGCTCCAGGGCATCATTCACGGCCGGCAATTCGTCGTCCTTCATGGGCGCGGCGATCTCTATCGCCACACACTAGCGGGAGCAATTGGGCAGCTTCTGGTTCGCCGCGCGCGGCAGCGTTCAGCGCAGGCGGTGGGTAGATGACACGCCGCGTACCCGCGCCACATCGGCGGCCCGTTCAGCGCCGGGAGTTTCCACGCGCCCACGTCGCCCGGTCCGGTGAAGAAGGCCGGTAATTTGCCATCATCCGAGAGCTTAACACCCTACACGTGCTTCGCGCGGGGCAATTCGGCAATGGGTTCCAGGCGCGGTAACCGCCGAATGCGCGCCTGCTCGTTCCCCTTGGTCGCCAGAGTCGAAGCGTCCAACGAGGAGGCCATGAGCTCAACGTGGTGGTGACCGTTGGTCAGGACGATTTCGCTTCCCGGGCCCGGCGACGACGCCGATGCTTCCATCAGGGCACTCCTGACGATGCCGCGGCGGCCCCGGAGCAATTCGGCGACTTCCGCGCCCACCGGCGCCGGCACGGTTCGGCTTCGTCGGGCAGGCGTCGTGGTCTAGACCGCCGCCATCCCGCTCGCGATATCCGCTCGTTTTTTCCCGAGGGTGGGATCGGGCAGTCCCCTGCCCCCAAGCTCGCCAGATCGAACGGCGATTACCGGTTCTCCCCGGCGGGTTGACTCAGCGGCTTCGTTACAGGAACCACCTGCAGCTCCTGGAAGGCGGTATTTTCGGCGGGATCATCGCCAACCGGCGCGATGGCCCAAACCAGCCAGCGGTAATTGCCCAACGGTTGGCCGCGGCTGCGGCCGATGCTTGTGGCCACGAAATCGTTCGATGCTGGCTTGCCGGTGTCGAGATCGACCACCGCCGTGAACCGGCGCGCGTCCTCGAGGTCCCAGCCCGGATCGGACGCGGCGTCGCTGCCGTACAGGGCGAAACGTTGTCGCCCACGGTTTTGGTTTTGATTGTAGGAAAAGGTGTTCACCTGACCGACGCTTTTCACGGCGCCGAGGTCGAGCTTGTACTTGCCGTCCGTTACGCCGTTGGGAAACACGGGGCCGTAGTTCTGGGCGAGTTTACCGTCGGTGAGGCTCTGGATCGGCTCGTTGGAGACGCCCGGCGGGCCAGCCTCCACCCTCGCCGGCACGACGCTCGCCGACGGCAAGACTGGGATGGACTTGAAGTCCGGCGTCGGTTGGTATTCGGTCACGACATACGCGTAGTCGGTCACCCGCACCGTTACCCGCGTCTGCTTGCGGTTGACGGAGAGGCTCAATGGCTTGCCTCCCGCTTGGTCGCGCAACGCCAGCAAATCCCTGACCGCCCGAACCGGCTGACCGTTGCAGGCGAGGATCACATCGTCTTTCTCGAGACCCGCTTCAGCGGCGGGACTCCCGGGGGGAACGTTCATGAGCAGGACCCCGGACTCATCCGGCAAGCCGTACGCCGAGCGGTCGCCCAGGCCCGAGATGCTGCGAATCTGGGCCCGCAATAAATGTTGGATCGATTGAACCGCGCTCGCCCTCCTGGCGGATTTGTCCGGGCGGCGGAGTTTGGGCATTTCCGGGGCGCGCGCAATCGCCCTCAACTCCGGTTTCAACACCCCGAACTGGTCCATCGGGAAATTCACGAATCCCAGTTTCAATGCCGGTGAGCCGTCGCGGACGCGGAAGTCGCCGTGAGCCGGATCCACGAACAGCGCGTCGGCGGCAATCGAGTGGGCATCCCGCTTGGATTGTTCGGCCAGTTTTGCCGCCGGCTCCGGCATCGTCAGCCCCTCGACGTGGACGAAGTTATAGTCCATCTCCTTGCCCCACGGGTCAGCCGGCATGCCGCCGGCGGGCAAAAAGTGATCGGTAAACATAATATTGCGGCGGACAACGTCCTGGCTGTGCTTGTACCAGACATGAGGGTGAAAGCCGTTGTTGACGATGATGTTGTTCTCTACGACGCGGTAGAAACCCTCGCGATTCTTGAGACCGCCATTGAGGCAGAGGTTGTTGCGAATTTCGTAATGCGAAGAGCCGTCGTCGAGGTCAATGTCCCAGCCGTGATCGCAACGCCAGCGGTTATTGCGCAGGATCGTCGGTTTAACCGCGTCCAGAAGCACGACCGCCTGGTTGGTTTGCCAGGCCTGGTCGTTGTTCAGATCCAGCCCCTCCAAACCCCAGAAACGGTCGCGGCCCCAGGAGTTGAACGAGCCGTGATCGCCGGTCTCCTTGACCGTGTCGAAAATGTCGCAGAACTCGATCAGGTGCCCCCCCCAACAACCGTCCCCGATATTGATGCCGGCGCGGGGCGCGTCGTAAAGCGAGCAGTGGCGGACGGTGATGCCTTGCGACAATTCGATCTGCACCGGCGCGGTCTGCTTTTCAACGCGGCCCGAGAGGTAGATCAGGCAATCGTCCACCAGGCAATCGGCCGGGTAGTTGGCCGTCCTGGGACCGGGGGTGCGGTCGAGGTTCTGGAGCGACTGGGAATGATCGTTCCAATCACGCGGGACCCGGGCGGAGTCGCGATCGCCAACGAAGGCCACGCCGTTGGCGCCCGCCTTCGCGATGTGGCAGCCCCGGATTGTCAACCTCCGATTGTAGTTGTTCACGAACACGGCATTGCCGCCCACCTGGTCGATAAAGCAATCCTCCAAAGTGCAATCCTCGGCGCCGGTGTAGAAAAGGGCGCCGCCCCGGTACGTGGTCCAATCGCTGCGTACCAGTGGTTCCTTGTTCTCCATAAAGGTGCGCGCGGCGTGGCGGAAAGTCAGCCCTTTGAAGCTGACGAATCGCACCGGGGCTTGTTCCGTACCGCGGAACTCGACCAGGTGGCGCAGCCGGACCGCTTCAATCACCGCAGTGGCCAAGTCGAGACCCGGCGGCGGATAGAAATAGAGGAAGCCCTGCTTCGCATCCAGAAACCACTCGCCGGGCGCATCCAACTCCTCGAAAATGTTCTCCACAAAACGAATGTCGTGCATGCCCATCGGCCGGTTGTTTTGCCAGCCGCCTTCGTACGTGACCTTATTGTCCGCGCTCTTCCCGGTGATGACATAGTGCATCCCGCCCCACTCGGCGGAGTGCAGGGCATGAATGAACCCGCCGACAGGGTCTTGCCAGCGCGCCGCCCGCTCCGGACTGATCGCGTCCTTCGCCCAGCCGTTAAAGTGGCGCTCCGCGGGATCAAAGTTCGGGTACCGGGCCAGGGGCTGGCGTTCGCCGTTGACAAAAAGCTGGTCCGTGGCCAAGCCCGGGGGCGCCTTTGCCCGCAGGATGCCCTCCTTGTACCTTTCCCATTTCAGGCCTTCCAGCCGAACCCCGCCGCTGATTACCGCCCGTTCGTTTTCGTAAGCTTGGTACACGACCGGAGCGGCCTTCGTGCCGGAATCCTCAGCGGTGAGGATCAGGGTTGCCGGCAAGTAATACGCGCCCTCCCGGATGAAGATCGTCACCGGTTCGCGCCCCACGACCGCGCGCGCGGCTTGTTGCGCCCTCGACAACGTGGCGAAAGGACTGGCCAACGAGCCCGGATTGGCGTCGTTCCCATTCGCCGCAACGTAGTAGTTGGCGGCCCGCGCCACGGAGCCATGCGCCAGGACCGCCAGCGCGGCCAACAGGCCATGCAGCGCCCAATGATGGACATTGATCCGGTGGATTCGATGGCGCGCGAGGATAGGCTGGATTTTCTTCATGCGTTTATATGGCGTCTAGTTTGCCTGCTTTCCATGCCAGGGCGCAACCTCGCAGAAGGCGAAGGCGCGCATGTTTTTTCTTGTAACTTTTTCTTCGGAGAGGGCTCAATCCCAGAGGAACGAGAAGTCATGAAGTGCGAAGAACTGCTAGCGATGCTCAGCGAATACGTAGACGGCGCGGCGGACCCGGCGATCTGCCAGGAGTTTGAGCAACACATGGCCGGATGCAATCCCTGCCAGGTGGTCGTGGACAACCTCCGCAAGACCATCACTCTCTATAAGGGAGGCAAAGTCTATGAGCTACCTGTCGAATTTCGCCGGCGGCTCCATGCCGCGCTGCGCCAGCGTTGGGCAGGAACTCATCCCGCTGGCGACCATGCTCGCGACGACTGCGTCTCGGAGTCCGCCCGGTTGCTGGAAAGCGAACTTGGCTTGAAGCAGCCGGCCGGAGCCGCCCCAATCCTACCGGGAAACCCATGCCCCTGAACCTCATCATCTTCGGAGTGGCCATTGCCGCGTTCCTGCTCTTCAAAACACTGTCCCTGGTGCGACCAGCGGTTGCCCGCGACTGTCTGAAAAAGGGAGCCAAGGTCATTGATGTGCGCGGCCAAGAGGAGTTCCGGCAGGATCACCTTCCGGGAGCCATAAACATCCCGCTTGACCAATTGCGCAGCCAAATCGGCCAATACGCCCCACGCAAGGAGGAACCGATTCTCTTGCATTGCCTGAGCGGCGGTCGGAGCGGGATCGGCAAAGCGATGCTCAAGGGCATGGGTTATCGTAAATGTTTCAATCTGGGTTCGCTAGCAAGAGCCCGGAAACTCCTGGAAGGGTCCGCCAGCGACCCGAGCAAGTCATAGCGCGAGGGCCTTATGGACGTCCTAGCCCTTTCCCGGATCCAGTTCGCCCTAACGGCCGGCATCCACTATTTGTATCCCCCCCTGAGCATCGGCCTGGGGGTGATGCTGGTCGTCATGGAAGGCCTGTGGCTGAAAACCCACCTGCCGATTTACCACCAGATGGCGCGATTCTGGACCAAGGTGTTTGCGCTGACGTTCTCCATCGGTGTCGCCACCGGCATCGTGCTGGAGTTCGAGTTCGGCACGAATTGGGCAACCTATTCGCGTTACGTGGGTGACGTTTTTGGCAGCGCCCTGGCGGCGGAGGGTATTTTTGCCTTCTTCCTTGAGTCCGGTTTTCTGGCCGTGCTTTTATTCGGCTGGAACCGCGTAAGCCGGCCGGTCCATTTTTTCGCCACCTGCATGGTGTGTCTGGGCGCTCACTTCAGCGCCATCTGGATTGTTGTGGCGAACTCCTGGATGCAAACCCCGGCGGGCTTTCACATCGTGGGCGAAGGGATGAAGGCGCGCGCGGAAATCACGGATTTTTGGGCTATGGTTTTCAATCCCTCCTCGATGGACCGCTTGTTTCATACCCTGTGCGGCGCATGGCAGGCGGGCGCCTTTCTCGTGGTTAGCGTGAGCGCGTGGTATCTGCTCCGGGGGAAACACGACCAGTTCGCCCGGGGTTCGCTGCGTCTTGGGTTGCTCTTCGGGCTGATCGCTTCGCTGCTCCAATTGGTCAGCGGTCACAGCAGCGCGCAAGGTGTCGCCAGGCATCAACCGGTGAAGCTCGCGGCGTTCGAGGGGCTTTATGAGACCGCGTCGAATGCTCCGCTGGCGCTCTTTGGCTGGGTGGATGAGAAACACGAAAGGCTGGTCGGTCCGAGAATCCCGGGGCTGCTGAGTTTCCTGGCCCACAACGACGCCAGCCAGCCGGTTGTCGGCCTGCGCGAAGCCGCGATCGATCCAAAGGACCGCCCCCCAGTGAACCTCGCCTTCCAGCTCTTCCACCTGATGGTGGCAGTCGGCTTCGGGATGATTCTCGTTTCCGCGCTGGGTTTGTTATACTTCCGGCGCGGGTCCTTTTTCGAAAGACGATGGGTGCTGTGGTTGCTGGTGCTGTCGGTGCTGGGCCCGCAGATTGGCAACCAGGCGGGTTGGTTCGCCGCCGAGGTGGGGCGGCAACCGTGGATTGTACAAGGGTTGCTCCGCACCTCCGAAGGGCTGTCCGCTGTGGTCAAGGCGGACACGGTTCTGACCGCCATTATTCTCTTTAGCGCGATTTATCTGCTCCTCTTCTCGGTGTTTGTCTATCTGCTCAACGACAAGATCCATCACGGACCGGATGAGACCGACCTGGTTCCTTCCGGAAAACTGGCGCTGCCGGAAAGGAGAAAGCCATGACCTTTGGCTCGCTGGATCTCAATTCGACCTGGTTCATCGTCATCGGCGCGCTGTTCACAGGCTACGCCATGCTGGACGGGTTTGACCTCGGGGTGGGCGCTTTACACCTCTTCACCAAGACTGACGAGGAGAGACGCATCATGATCAACGCCATCGGCCCGGTCTGGGATGGCAACGAGGTTTGGCTCGTCACCGGAGGCGGCGCGTTGTTCGCGGCGTTTCCGAATGTTTACGCCACCGTGTTTTCCGGGTTTTACCTCGCGTTCGTGCTGCTCCTGGTCGCCCTGATCTTTCGCGCGGTGGCGATCGAGTTTCGCAGCAAACAGCCCATGCCTTGGTGGCGGCGGATGTGGGACATTGGGTTTAGCGCGGGCAGCATCGTTTCCAGCCTGTTAATCGGCGTGGCGATGGGGAACATCGCTTGGGGCATCCCGCTGGATGAGCGCGGCGAATTCGCGGGCACGTTTCGCAGTTTGCTCGGGCCGTATCCGCTGCTGCTGGGCGTGACCACGGTAGCCCTCTTCATGATGCACGGGGCGATTTACGCGCTCATCAAGACCGAGGGGGCGCTGCACGACAAGCTTCGCGGATGGATCAACAACTGCATCATCTTCTTCATCACTTGCTACGCGGTGACCACGATGGCGACCCTGCTTTACGTGCCGCACATGGCGGCAAGGGTGCGGGCCAACCCGTGGCTGTTCAGCATCGCGCTCCTCAATATGCTCGCAATCGCGAACATTCCACGCGAGATTCACCACGGGCGCGACTGGCGCGCGTTCCTCTCTTCCGGCGTGGCCATGATCGCATTAATGGGCTTGTTCGGTTTGGAAATGTATCCGAACCTGGTGCTCAGCAACCCGACGCCAGCCAACAGCCTGGACATCCATAACGCCGCGTCATCCCAAAAGACTCTAGCGGTTATGCTCACCATCGCGCTCATAGGCGTGCCGGTCGTGCTTGCCTACACGGTCAGCATTTACTGGATCTTCCGAGGGAAGGTGAAACTCGACAAAATGAGTTATTGAGACCGAGGTTCGCTTATTGCCCTGTCCCGATTGGTCCCTGCGGCGAGTAGATCGCTGGTCATCGTCGGTGGCGCGAACCTCCCGGACGTCTTATTCCAGGCGCGGAAAAGTCGTTTGATCCGTGGCCCCCCGCATGGCCTGCGCGGAGCGGGGAATGGGAGCGCTTAAAGCGGACGGGACGATCTCGATCGCCTCGTGTTTCAGGTTGCTCGCCAAGCCAGGGCGGTGTAGCAGTATGGGCAAGACGCGTCGCTGTATGCGACCGTGGTCGAGTTGAAATAATGAACCTGTTTCGAATCGGTGGAATTTTGTCCGCGGGGCTATTGGCGGCTACCCTTGCGGCTAGCGAGAGTCCACGACTGGGCCCCGCGGAGTTAAGCAACTCTATTCCCGCCTCCGTCGCGCCACCCGCGGGACCACCTTCTGCATCGGTCCTCAACTGGCTCACTGACTTCGAAAAGGCCAAAGCCCAGGCCAAAGCGGGAGGAAAGTCGATACTACTGTTCTTTCACGGATCGGATTGGTGTCCTCCTTGCGCGCAAATGCAGCGAGAGGTGATCGCCTCCTCCGAATTCGGGCGGTTTGCGCGCCAATCGCTCATCCTGGTGGATGTTGATTTCCCTGACAAAACCCAGCAAAGCGACGAGTTGAGGCGCGCCAACCTTGGCTTGAAGGCCAAATTCAACCTCAGCCCGGAGCGAGGGGAAGGCTTTCCGACCCTCGTGATGCTCAATGAAGCGGGCGAAACCGTGTTCCAGGAAACCGGCTACTACGGCGGCGGTCCCGCGGAACTCCTGGCCAAACTGCAACGCCACGCCGCGCCGGCCCTCTCTCCCAGCAAGACGGCGGGTTTCCGGAATCTGACCGTTGATGAGTTCGCGAGGTTGATGGCGACCAAAACCAACGTGGTTCTGGACGTGCGGACAGCGACGGAATTTGAAGCCGGCCATCTTCCCGGAGCGTTGAATCTCGATGTCAATGCCTCGGACTTCAAGCAGAAAGCCGCGGTCCTCGATAAGAACCAGACTTACCTCGTGCATTGCGCTTCCGGGGTGCGAAGTGTCAAGGCCTGCGAAGAGCTTGGCCGCCTTGGTTTCCCCGACCTCTACAATTTGCCCGGCGGTTTTAGGGCGTGGGCCAAAGCGGGTAAACCCGTCGAAAAATAAGGGCGCGCCACTCCGGTTCCAAAGGACTGGAGGCAACTTCCCTAAGGCGTTTTTTTACTGGCGGCATGCGCCGGAACGGCAAGGGTCGTTGCTTGGTTTCCCCGGCTCACTTCCTGACGGACCTGCGCCGCGCACGCTCAAGTGAGAGATCCCCAGGCTGGGTGGCCCGCCGGCTCGGAGCCAAGCCTCTTCCCGGCTCGGAGCAACTGTGACAATTCCGGCGGGCGTGCTATATTAGAGCCAAACGGCCGTGCAAAAGAGCCAACTCAAGCCCAATTGAAAGCGACACAACAACTGCACCACCTTGGCCAGAGCCTCTGGATCGACAACATCACCCGCGACCTGCTGAACAGCGGCGCGCTCGAACGCTACCTCCGCGACCTGTCGGTGACCGGGCTGACCTCGAACCCAACCATCTTTGACCATGCCATCAAGAACAGCAGCGCCTACGACGGCGCCATCCGGGATGGCCTGGCAGCGGGGAAATCCGGCGAGGAGCTTTTTTTTGATCTGGCGCTGGACGACCTTACCCGGGCGGCCGACCTGTTGCGGCCGGTTTTCGACCGCACCAACGGCGTGGATGGATGGGTGTCGTTGGAAGTCTCGCCCCTCCTGGCGCATAACACGTCCAGAACTCTGGATGAGGCCAAGAAGCTCTTTGCGCGGGGGAAACGCCCCAACCTGTTCATCAAGATTCCAGGCACCCAAGAGGGCTTGCCGGCCATCGAGGAAGCGATTTTTGCGGGCGTCCCCGTCAACGTGACGCTCCTCTTTTCGCGCGAGCACTACCGGGCCGCGGCCGAGGCGTACTTGCGGGGCATCGAACGGCGCATCGACGCCGGCCTTAATCCGAAAGTGGGTTCCGTCGCGTCGGTGTTTGTGAGCCGGTGGGACGCCGCGGTCGCCGGCAAGGCGCCGCCAGCGTTAAACAATCAGCTTGGCATCGCCGTCGCGGGCCGCATTTACAAAATCTACCTGGGCCTCCTGGGCTCGCCGCGCTGGCAACGTGCTTTTAATGAAGGTGCTCTCCCGCAGCGATTGCTCTGGGCCAGCACCGGCGTCAAGGATCCCAAGGCGCCGGACACGTTATACATCAAAACCCTGGCGTCGCCGTTCACGGTGAACACGATGCCCGAGGGGACTTTGAATGCTTTCTACGACCACGGCGAGCTCGGCGCGAGTTTACCGACGGACGGCGGGGATTCCGAAACGGTCCTGGCGGCGTTTGCTCAGGCGAAGGTCAACGTGGACGCCTTGGCCGCTCAACTCCAGGACGAGGGAGCAAAGTCCTTCGTGAAGTCGTGGAATGACCTGCTGGCGGTCATCGCCTCCAAGTGCGCGCGGCTCCAGGCCGCCTAATCGGCTTCGTCAGCGTTCCCCGTTAGCATCACTTTTTTCCACCATCCTGGGACTGGGCTTTTCCGGTCGGAGCGGTTGAAGGAAGCGACGACGGCGAATATTGGAGCACGAGCGCCCCCTGGTCGCGCGGCACCGCAACGGGCAGACCGTCTGACATCAATTGACCTCAAGTTAGCGACAGGTCTTCCAACGGGTTGTCCCAATTCACGACCGTATAACGAGTCGTTGGATCGAGGCCGCGAAGCCTGAGTCGGGCCCCTCGGTCGTTAGCAACCGAGCCGCAGAATACTTGCACGATCCCGTCGCTGGATGCCGGGTCGTGAAACTGAAACGCCAGCAACCGCGCCGGGTCGAGGCTCCACGGCGTCAGTGGATAATAATCCTCTGCGAACAGGTGGCGCGCTTTAAGGTAGTGGACGAGATGCCGGCCGAGCGCCGCCACCGCAGTCGCGTCCCGAAAGTTGATGGCGAAGCTGGCGCAACTCCCCATGCCGCTCCGCAGCGCGATCTCATCCGTCGCGGCCGCTCCCAACCCATGCAGCGGCAGCCAGAGAGATAGCCCGTGAGTCATTGCCTGCGCGTTCCGGTGAAAGCCAGGCAGCCCCCAGCAACTATCACTGCGCCACAGCGCCACGCAACGCCGCATCATTTCGAAATCGAGCCGACGCCCGCCGCTGGCGCAGTTGTCGAGGATGAGGCCGGGATGCCGGCGCGCGAGTTGGTCGAGGTAATCATAGAGGCCGGTGATGTGGCGGATTTCACGCATGCCCAACCGGTTGGTCTCTTCGCCCGTCCGCCAGAAAAAGGCGGGATACAGGTTGCAATCCTGCCGATAGATACTAATGCCTGCTTCGCTGATTTGTTGCGATACCCGATCCAACGCCCACTGCCGCGCCTCGGGGTTGCCGAAATCCAGCATGCGAAAGCCGTCCTTCTCCTGGTAGCGAAGCTCCGACGGGGTGTCGCTCGGCTGCAGCAACCAGGCGGGATGCTCACGGTCCAGCCAGGCGCCTCTCATGACGCGCTCCGGTTCGAACCAGGCCAGAAAGCGCAGCCCCGTCTGGCGCGCCGCAACGCCTACCGGCGCGAGGCCGCGCGGAAATCGTTTGGAGTCCGCCTCTGGATTACCTTGCCCCTGCGGAAAGCCCACCGCATTCCAACCGGCATCGAGCCAGAGGGTGTCAAGCGGCAGCCTCGTCGCCGCGAGGTCGGCGGCAAACCGCGTAAGGTTCTCTTCCGTGGTGTCGTTGAAACCGATGAGACCATGAACACTTGCCGCCACGGGCATGAGCTTCATGGGGGGATGGTTCTTCGGGGTGAACTCCTTAAGCATGAGCCGCCGAAACTGGTTCTGGCCGTCCAGCCAGTCGCCACGATAGCTCATCACCAATACCGACGGCAGCCGCGCTTCCTCGCCGCTCCGCAGCTTGAACCGCGCCCGCCGCAACCCCGCCGCTACGCGCGCCTTTCCCGGGCCTGCCGCCGCGAACGATGCCCGCCAGTCCCCTGTCCACCCGACCGCGACGATTAATCCTCCGCCCCTCGAAGCCAGGTTGAAATACGGAAGCGCGCCATCGGAAGATCGCCCGCCAAACGATTCCAGCACGATCGGCTTGTCGTTGAACAGGGCATCTTCACGAGGTTGGAAATCCGAAGCCGAGTCGTGGCTTCCTTTGCTCCAGCGCACCGTCACCGTAGCGTCGGACGGAAACGCGACCACAAAGTCCGCGGAGAGCGTTTCCTCCCACAGCGGCGATTCTCCATGCTCCGGAGCTCTCAGACGCGCTTGCCACTCGATCGCATTCGCCGCAGGATAATCCCTCCTCACAAAGCGCTAGTCCGCGGACGAAGAGCGAGGCATTTCGTGCTGTTCGGCCAGCCTGAAGTCTTTCGCCAGATTCAGCGTTGAGCCCCTCCCCTCCGCTGATCCTCCCACGTACGCCAACGCCAGCAGACAGGCCCTCATCAGGGCGCGCGCGAGGCGCGCGCGGACTTGCTCGGGCGGTGCGCTCGCGCTCGCCCCACCGACGGTGCGTCGTGGTTGGCCTAACATCATCGCCAGCCTAATTCTTAACCGGCCCACTCGCACGCGCTAAATGTCAGAATGGAAGCTGGAGCGTCCAAAGCGGTGTTGATGGCCTCGGGCCACCCGACCCCAGAGCCAATCCTGCGGCGCATGTTGGTGGTTTTCGATGCCGCCGGCTCCACGCCGGCCGCGCGCTTCGCCCATCAAGAAGGCTGCCTGGCACGGTTCACGCTATAGATTGTTCAGGAATATTGAAATGAACACAATCAAAAGTCTGATTTGGTTAGGATTGGCGACATTCCTCGCCGTTTCCGTATTCGCCGCTGATTCTCCGGCCCAGTCGGTGTCGGGCGCGCCTCTCGGTCCGCTAACGCAAGTGTCGAGCGCTACCGCCCCAGCCCAACCACCACTTGCTTTGAATACCGGCGAAGTGGTCACACTTTCCCGCGCCGGCATGGGCGAGGAAGTAATCCTGGCCTATGTCAAAAGCTGCCCGTCTCAGTTCAATCTATCCGTCGACATGATTCTCCAATTAAAGGCATCCGGAGTTACTTCGACGGTCATCGCGGCGATGTTAAACCACGACCATTCGTTGCGCGCTGAGCGCGCCGCAACGGCTTATGACCATTCTCAGAATTTCAAAGCTCCCGGACAGCCTCCGGTCCCGGCCCAACCGGCTCCGCCACCGCAACTCGTGGACCCTGGCTTGGCGCCAGCGGACCAGGCGCCGCCGCCGGCGCCGGAGGAAGTGATCCCGGTGGCCCCGGGCCCCGATTACTATTGGACGCCGGGTTACTGGGACTGGAATGACGGCTGGATTTGGATTGGCGGCGGTTGGGGCCTCGGGCGCGGTTATGGATGGGGCGGTCATTACGGTCGGGGAGCGTATGGCCATGGGGCCTGGGGTGGGTACCGTGGCGGCTACGGTGGCGGACGCGTCGGTGGTTTCGCGGGGGGACGGACTGGAGGCTTCAGCGGCGGTCACGGCGGCGGTTTCGGGGGTGGTCGCGCCGGTGGTTTCGGCAGCGGACATAGAGGAGGCTTCGGTGGCGGTCACGGCGGCGGCGGTCATGGGCGCTAGGCTTCTCAAGAGTCAATGATCCGGAGCGGGAAAAGAACGTCCGTCTGAAACAATCGCGAGCCCTCCAAGGGGAAGCCGCGAGTTCTCGAATCCACTCGCTTATGACCTTGGTCAAAGGAAGGTTCGAAGCGCGTCCCGCAGGAGCACTGTTTTACTGGCGCTAGGGCCGCTAATCACCATGCGCTTAATGCGGCGCCATCCACGCCACGGGACATTATTGTCTTGAGTACCACCCCGGACCGGCTGGGTGATCGGTATTGGGGTTATACGTCCAGTGATACTCACTATCATGAACGTTCGTGGAGGCGCAACCGCTCGACAGGGCTCCCAGTAAACACGCGCCTAGAAGCGGGAGCCAATCCCGCAATTGGAGCGCTGGTAATGCTGCGACCACAACTGTCTCTTCGGTCGTGACGCAAACGCTTGAGGTCTTACTGCTTAGTTTCATATATTCTAAGGGGTTTTAATTAAGCTCAGGCGACACGTCGCTCACCTCACGTCCATGAGTGAAACCTCGTCATTTCGCTCATTGTGTGCCACGCCCGCCGCGCGCGGATCAAGCGTTGGTTCACCGTCTGCCAGGAACAGATACTGATGATGGCCGTGAGGCAACAGCGCATCGACGAACCACCACCCTTCCACCCGCTGCTCCATCGGATGAGCGGCGGGCTCCCAGTTGTTGAAATCGCCCACGAGGCTAACGGAGATCGCGCTCGGTGCCGCGCAGTAGAAATTGACAGGTTTGGCCGTTTTCCGGCGCCAGTAGCCAGCGTAGATCCTCTGTGGAAATGTTTTAGCCGGCATGCTTGATTCCGCTTTCATGATCGGTGACTGGGCTGAGTTCTCTGTCTCGGGCGGAGCTTTGTGATGGACGAAGGCAAATCCCCAACCCGCCCAACGTGTGAAGCCCGAAAGAGCTTGGTATCCCGCTGATACCCGCACATCCTGCGAAGCCGCGCTTCCGGCGACTCCGCCAGCAGCGCCTCCATGGTTTGGAGAAGGGCCGGCACTTCAATTGGTTTTTCCATGAGCGCCCCAACACCAGCGGCCAACGCGGTTCGGTATTGGTTAGGCATGGCCGTGATGATGATGATCGGAATGGTCGGATATCTCGTCGTCAACCCTTCAAATACTTCCCACCCGCTTCGGAACGGCAAATTCAGGTCCAAGAGTACGAGGTCGATGCGCTCGGGCGCGAAGCGCGCCGAGGCTTCTTGGCCATCCGAAGCGGTCATCACCTCGTAACCGGCCCCTTTCAGCACTTTGATCATCGACGCGCGAACGGCCGCATCATCATCGACGACGAATATGGTCTTTCTCGGGAGGGTCATAGCCAAGGCCCCGTCCATCGGTCGGCTGAGTTAGGAAGAGAGACGCCGAAGTTTGTCATCGGGAACGTTCTTGTTTCATAGGCGCTTAGTGAAGGTCCTCTCTTGAATGCTTCCTGCGCCGTCCCTTCATTCCCTTGGTTGCGGTAAACTGGAAATGACTTAGAATACTTTGTCATATTAATTGTCTTGGTCTCATGGTCGCCGTCTATCATGCGCCCTTTCATTCCCGTAATCAGCGCGAGAAGCGGTTTTCGTGCCAAGATGGCGGGGGGCGACTAGCCTCAATTTCCGACGCGTTTTGATGAATGGAGAAGATAAAACAGTTTAGCAGTGGAACTTCCAGTGTCACCGGTGGTCCCCCGCAGACCATGTGGCGGCGTCCGTCGCTTCGGCTTCGCCTGGTCGGCTTCGGTTTCGCCGTCGCGTCGGTCGCCTTCTTGATTATCCGGATCGACACCAACATTTGGCGGGCGCAGGCCCACCTGGAGGAAGGTTTCGCGGATATCAAGGCGGAGAAATTCTATTCCGGCATTAATTTCAGGGGGAGCCTGCGCCGGCTCAGCGACGCGCTCTTGGATTATCGCCTGACCGCAAACCCCGACGACCTGGAGACGTTTCAACGGGAGGCCCGCGCGCTCCAGGACTGGCTGGAGGTCAAGCAGGCGGCTTTTGTGGGGCGCAAGGAGCGGGACGCCTTTGTAAGATTAAAGGTCGCGTACGGGAAGTTCCTAACGCGAGTCAATCGCCTCGCGCAACCCAACGGCTCGATCACAGCCGGTCCGGATGGCTTCGCGGCCGCCTATGCCCAACTCAAGCGGGATTATCAGCCCGCCCTCATGGCCTGTGAGAACGTGGCGCAGGCCGAGCACGAAGGATTTGATGCCTTCCTCCTGGCGGCCGACGGCACGCTGCGTTCGTTGCAGCGGCTCTTCGTACTCTCCTTGTTGCTCCTGGTGGCGCTTGCGGGAGCCTTGGCGCTGCTGGTTTATCGCGGCATGCTCGCTCCCTTGCGCGCGCAACTCAACGAGAGCCAGGCCTTGATGGCGCGCCAGGAAAAGCTGGCCTCGCTTGGCGCCCTGGGAGCGGGCGTGGCGCACGAGATCCGCAACCCGCTGACCGCCATCAAATTCCGCCTCTTCAGCCTGAAGAAGTCGCTGCCGCCGGAATTTGCGGACAATGAAGATGCCCGAACGATCGCGGAGGAGATCAACCGCCTCGACCGGATTGTAAAGGAATTCCTGCAGTTCGCGCGCCCCTCGGAGCCGGACCGAGTGCGGCTACCCGCGGGGCAAATTCTCCAGGACCTGCGCGACTTAATGCGCTCGGAACTGGAGTCGATCGGAATCGAGCTGAAGTTGGAGGACGCGCCACCGGCGTGGACCTTTGCCGATTCCCACCAACTCAAACAGGTCCTGATCAATTTGGTTCAGAACTCCGCCGATAGCATTGGGAAGAACGGCGTTATCACCTTAAGTCTCAGGACGGAACACGGAGCGCTCGCCGGAGACAAACGGCCTGCCATCGTGTTGTCCGTGCGTGATACCGGCCAGGGTATCCCACTGGAAGTCCAAAAGCGGCTATTCGACCCGTTCTTCACCACCAAAGAATGCGGCACGGGCCTGGGGCTCGCCATTGCCGCCCGCATTGTCGAAAAGCACGGCGGAGTTTTGCGATATAGGACCGAAGTAAATCGGGGCACGACCTTTGACATCGTGTTGCCCGGAGCGGGAGATCCTGCCACCGAACAGCCTACGAATCGAAGCTGACTCCAGGCCGTGACGCTGCGATTGGGCAGGCCATCAAGTGGTCTGCGCGAGACCACTGATGGAACGATTTGGACCATGCGCGCGCGGCTGCCGTGTTTCCACAGGCTCCCAACCCCTTGGAAAACGACGAAACGGCGCGCGCGCGGCTGGCACGCTCAAAGCTACCTTAGCGCTATCGTAAGCGCGCCTGATGTATGACAAGGCTCGACAGAGCAATGCTGTGAAAGGACACAAACCATGAAACACACCAGTACCTTAATATTAACCGGCGCCTTGATTTGGATGGCAGGATGCGCCTCGCCAACAAAGATAGCGGACCTTCAGCCCATAGGCCCGGCGCCAGCCAGCGTGTCGCGGAATTCTGGCGACGGTTCATTGCAGGTTTACTCCGCGAGACAACAAGTCGGTTTTGATCCCAACGTCGATGAATGGTTGTGGAACAACGACTTTGGCCGAAATGAATTCCAATACCTGTCGGCCCACACTGACTATGCGGTTTACGGTCAGAATGGCCGGCTCATCCAAAGGGTGTGTAACACCCTAACGGAGAATAGCGCTGAGCCAGCTCCAGTGTCGCTTCCGCCAGGCCGCTATGAAATCCGAGCCAAAGCGGAGGATTACGCCGGCGCGCTCGACGTAAGGGTTCCGGTGGTTATTCGCGCGGGCCAGACGACCGCCGTGCATTTAGTCAACGGGTGGAAGCCGCGTCGGCGCTTCACCCGCGACGAATTGGCGCGTTTGCCGGACGGCGAGCTTGCGGGCTGGCTGGCTACCCGTTGAGCCAGCGAGTTGGTGAACGCGAAGGGAACGTCATTCCCACCCCGTTAATATCCACAAGGGTCAGATGGGGGCAGCCCAACAGGAGCCATAATGTTATCGGACTTTTCGAGATTCAAGAACACTCAGAGAGCCGCGCATAAACTGGTTCTGCGGCCCGAAACGGAGCCGCCGCAACTCAAGAGGTTGGCGAATCTGAGCTTTCATAGGCGCTTCGTCTCAACAACGGTCGCATTGGCTCTAAGCGGCTTCGCACTCTATTCGACTGCCACCGCCGCCGCCCCCACACCTCCTGAAAACCCCTACCATAGGATTGCGGCGCGAAATGTCTTCCGGCTGAGAGCGCCGCCACCCACTCTCATGGTTCAACCCGCTATCCCGTTGCCGAAGATCACACTCAGCGGCATCATCACCCTCTTCGGGGACAAACGAGCATTATTGAAGGTCGAATTCCCTCCGAACCCGCTCGGACCAGCCAAGAGCCAATCGTTCATTCTGGCCGAAGGAAAACACGAGGGCCAAATCGGCGTTCTGGCAATCAACGAGAAAACCGCTTGCGTCAAGGTGGATAATTGCGGCTCCATCGTGGAGATCACCTTTGAAAAGGCCGGCCCGGCGCCACCATCCTTGCCGCCGACGATAACCTCGTTCCGAGCGCCGCAACGCGCAAACTGGTTGCGCCCGCCGACCTTGCCCGGCGGCTTTTCCGCCGCGACGGCCCCAAGCAGTTTTTGACTTGGAGGCGCTCCCCGGAGCCAGGGGCTTCCGGGTCTAGGCCTGCCAACGCGCATCGTTTTTATGGGAAGCGCGGCTTTCAATCAGGCGACCGATACCATCATCCCGGAGGCGAGATTATACGGAACTTAAGCGGGCCTTGGCGGGATTTATTGCGCCGCCGGCCACGGCGCCGCCGCTGCCAAAGTCCGGACCGCTCCGTCTTACGACAACGTTCAGAGCCGGCAACTTCAGGTCTATGCCGGCGTTTTGCTGAACTACGGTTCCTGTCGCACCACCTGATTGAGAAAGGGTGTAAACTCAATAAGTGAGCAGAACCACCGCCGGCTCATTGATTTTGAGGAGGGTGCGGCTGCCATCGCGCTCGGCGCTGAACGTTCCCTCTGGCCTCCATCGGTCCCGCTCAAAACGGCCGCGTGTGGCCTGGATTGGCCGCGGCCCCTCGACGGCGATATTCCCTTTCGGGATGACCAGGACCACTCGAGCTGGATCGAGCCGGGCAATCATTCCCGCCGCAGAGTCGCTGATCCCAAACTTGAGGTCGTCCAGAGTCAGGGCAAACCGCTCCGCGCTCTCGACTCGAGAGGTGCGTCCCTGGCGCACGTACCAACGATTCATCGCTACGAGGCTGCCCCCGGGCTTGACGGAGACGAAATTGCCGAAGACATCGTTGGTCACGTCGGAGGCGATGTCGCGGAGGGCGAACCACCCGACCAAATTCTCGGTTCCACGCGCTCTGGCGATCGGTACTGCCGCCCACCGGATGGGATACAGCGCGGCGCCATAACGCTGGCGCGCGTCGGGATCCTCGACCACGGTATGGGGCGGCCCACATTCCCAGAGCAAGTTGCCGATCCCCCATTGCCCGATGAGCGCGTAATAGGGGAGGACGTCGAGATTGATGCGGGTCTGCGGATTCTCCGTCGGGTTCTCCGCGGCGAAGGGGAGGTTCCGTCCGACTTGCGAACGGGAAAGCATGTTGGGCTCGTTGGGCGAGAAAACCCCATCGACGCCCACCAGGGCGAGGTTCGGACATTGGTCAAGGAACGTCGGAATTACTCGCGGCGGCCACCAGGGGCTATTCACATACAGTGGCAACGGGTGGGCGGCGGTAATCGCGTCCGTCAACCCCCGAACGTAACTGGCAAAGCTCCGGAACATGAATTCCTCCCCATCCCGCCAGGAACCGGACTTCCATTTCTCATCGCAATACGGGCACTGGCACCGAACCGAGCGCTCATCGGTTGGCCGCGGTCCCACCCATTGCTGGTAGTAAAACTCGTTATCGAGCTGAAGCATGATGACGGCGCCCCGGAGATCCGCTTCGGCCAAGTGCTTCGCCACTTCGGCGCAAAGCCGCCGTTCGCGCTCGAGCGTGCGCGGGTCATTGGGGCACATCGGCGGACCGCCGGGATCATACTGCCAGGGGCCGGGCAGAACCATTCGCTGATAATTCTCGGGCGCGGAAAGAATGTAGCTTGGGGTGTATTGCGGATAGGCGTTGGGACCGCCTCCCTCCTGAACTTTGCCGCAAATGTTGCTGTTGAAAAGGTTGACCACCAATTTAAGGTCCCGTTGGCGCGCTTGTTCGATGAACCAGTCCAGGAATCGAAAATCATAGGCGTCCTTGTCGGGCTCAAGTCGCGACCATGGAATGCCGACGGAAACCGCGGTGGCATTCATCGCCTGGTAACCGTCAAAGAAGGCCACGGTCTTCTCGTCCTGGCGCGTGCTGCGCCAGATGTCGCACTGCGCTCCGACGAGGAGGAATGGTACGCCATCCACCTCCAACGTGGGAACCCCGTTCAGACTCGCCAGGCGCGCGCCCGCGCGACCCGCGGGGCGGGAATCGGTGGTCGGATGCAAGCTGGGCGCGCCTTGGCTCGTTGCCCCAACCGGCGCAACCAAAGGACGCTCGCCGGCCAGGGCTCCTCCATCCCGGTCCTCTTCACTGGCGAACATCAGCCCTGATATTCCAATCCCAAACGCCATCCGCTTCCAAGTATCCATGTCAAAATAGCGCCCTTTACTTAAGAGCGACGATTTTCTGCTGGATTTGCTGGGCGTCTGTTTCGACCGCGCTGATGTTGCCGGTCCCGGGGGCGACCTTGCGCTCGCGGGTATAGCCGATATAGTCCAACCAACCGGAGGAGCGCGTCTCACGATGCTGGCAAACCAATTTGAACACGGGATCGGCATTCGCTGCGGTCAGAAGTTCGTCGGCATTACCCGGGGGCATCGGAATCTCCAAACCCTGCAAGATGGCCTGCGCCATGACCAGATGACCAAGCTGGCTGGGATGGACGGAATCACCTGAGAAATGGAAATCCGGATTAGCTTTCTGCCGTTCCGCCAGGACGGAGGCCATGGCGGTGTGGAGATCGGCCACGGCCGCCACTCCTTTTAGAGGGTTCTTCACTTCCCACTCGGCGAATTTCTGCAACGTCTCGTCATAATTCCATCCGCCGCGCGCCTTGGCATCGAACACCGGAGGCGTCACCAGAATGACCCGCGCCCCGGCGGCCTGGCAATCCCCGGCCAGTTTGGCGATACCCGCTTGAAAGGCCTTCATGCGCTCCTCATTCAAGGGCAGGTAGATGCCGTCGTTCATGCCGTAGCAAGCCATGACTACCTGCGGTTTGACGGCATCCAGCGCCCGCTTGAGGCGTTCATGCAAACAAGGTCTTGGAAACGCGCCGCCGGCGTGGCCGGGTTCGGAGAGGCCAGAGACGGTTTCGCTGGAGAGCCCTACGCTAATGATATCAAAGCGCCTGGTGGGATGCGCCTTCTGTAGAAAATACTCAAGAAAGGAAACATAAGCGCCGTTCTGAGTGATGCTATCGCCGAGCACCATGACCCGCCGGCCGGCCAGAAGGTCGACCTTGCCCGTCGCTGCCAGGGTCAAGGCGATCACCGTATCCGCCAGAGTCTGCTTTTCCTTGGGCAACAGGACTTCGAGGCCGGCGGAGGACTGAGTTGTCTTGGGCTTTTCGCCTTCGAGGGTCAGCGCGGACTCAATGGCGCCTTCGAGAGGCGGGAGACGCAGCGTATCACCGCCGGACCACTCGAACACATGGAGCCAGATCTTGTTCTCGCGTTGGGTGCTGCCGCCCCAGCTTCCGTTGACAAACGGTCCGCCGCGCGTGCCGTAGATGCTGTCCCCATGGCGGCGCAGCCACTCGCCCATTTCCAGAAGCCGGCCGACCTGGTCGGGGGGAATCACACCCGTCGAATCCGGCCCGACATCTAGCAGCAAATTGCCGTCGCCCGTCGCGCAGCCCAGGAGCGTCTTGAGGCAATCGGCAAAGGATTTGACCTGGCCGTCGGGGCGGTAGGACCAACCGCCACCCGGAGCATTGACGAGGCACATGCAGGACTCCCAGGCCCGGGTATTCTGGAATCGGCCGATCTCCTGTTCCGGAGTATCAAAGTCGCCAGCAAGCGAAGCGACCGGTTGTCCAAAGTAGCAGCAACGGTTGTTGATGAGGATCTCCGGCTGGAGTTGTTTGACCAAGGCGAGGATTTCGTCGGCATGCCAGTATTGAATCGAGTCCCCTTTGCCAAAGCTATCAAACCACATGACGTCCACCTTGCCATAATGAGTCAGTAATTCGGTGAGCTGCCCCTTGAGGTATTGATGATACTTGGCGTTGTCGCCGACGCCATAATCGGGGTGATGCCAGTCGCGCGGGGAGTAGTAGAGGCCAAAACGGAGACCCGCCGCATGGCAGGCCTCGGACAGTTCCTTGACCACATCGCGCTTGAACGGCGTATGCATGATAGAATAGTCCGTGAACTTGGTATCCCACATGCAAAAGCCCCCGTGGTGCTTGGCGGTGAAGACAATATATTTCATCCCGGCTTTTTTCGCGAGACCGACCCATTCGGCGGCGTTGAAGCTCGTAGGATTGAACTTTTCGTAGAGGTGGTCGTAAATCGGATCCTCGACGTACCCCGCCGGATTCCCATCAACGTCCAGCGGTCGGGAGGCTTTGCGCGACCAGCTAATTTCCGTGCCGGCGATGGAAGACATGTCCCAGTGGATGAACATGCCAAAGCGCGCTTCCCGCCACCAGGCCATGCGGAGATCCCTTTGGGCCGTGGTTTCGGCGGGTGGCTCCGCCTGGCTGCGCCAAGGCACGACGGCCGCGCAGAGGAGGCCAAGCAGAATAAGCGTGGTTCGAATTTTCATTTTGCGTTTGCAGACTATCCGTTGCCGGCTCATGGCGCCGATTTTTCCAGTTGATTCCGTACAAACCAGTCTATCTGTCGTTTGCGCAACCATTCAACAGGTTTCTTGAAAAAGGTATTTCTTCGACGCCGGCTTCGCGCGGCCGCGCGCGGCGCGGGGACACGGTACGGACCTTTCTCCACGGTTACCCGCATACCATCACTGCGCGATGCGACACCCGCCTCGGGGCGACCGGATGGTATGCCGATGTCTCGCGACAATCGTCCGCGAATGCCTCCCATCGCGGAGCGATGCCGTGAAGGTAGCCGTGGGCCGCGCCCCAGCGCGGCCCACGGTCATCTACGGCGTCACGGATTTTCGTCGCGGAGCGACGATGGAGGCGTCGGCACAGTTTGGATCGAAGGTCGTCTTCCGTCGGCGCTGCGCGACGCGGGGACACGGTACGGACATTTCTCCAAGCCTACCCGCGTACCATCGCTCCGCGATGCGAAAGCCGTGCCATCATCGACCGCGTGGATGCGCGCCCGAATCTCGTCCTACCAAGCCTGATTGAGCCGAAGAACCCAAGTGGAAGAGATTGACAGCAAGCGGTCTTTATGCAGAATAGAAATGGTCTCGGCGAGGGAACCAAACGATTCAGTGACTCAGATTCTGAAAATCAGAGTTGTGACGAGGTTTCAAGTTATGAAGGAACAGACTACTACCCCGATTTGGAAGCCCGGCTGGCCGCTGTCGCTATGGAGCGCATTCTCCCTCGCGGCCTATGCCCAGACCGGCGCCTTTGGCGCGCTACCGAACGTGGTTGTCTCGTGTGGCGCCCCGGACTGTAGCGACGCGGCGGTGCCCGTGGATTGGACGAACGCGGTGGGGGTCGCCGCGAACGGCGGACTGGCGCCGGGCGAGTTGGCTCTCCGATCGGATGGGACGGTCGCCGCCTGGGGGTCATGGACGCAGATTCCATCTGGCCTGACCAATGTAGTGGCGATTTCCGCCCAGATCGGCGCCGGCCTCGCGTTGAAGGCGGACGGCGCCGTGGTTTCCTGGGGAGGCCTTGACAACCCGGTCGACGATGCGCAATTCGAAGCCGGGCTGTCCAACATCGTCGCCATTGCCGCAGGCTATAGTCATCGTCTGGCGCTCCGGGCCGACGGCACTGTAGCCGTATGGGGCGGGGACTACGCCGCCTCGCTCTCCGCTATCGCGGCAAGCCTGACCAATATCATCGGCATCGCCTCCGGGGTTAATCATTGCCTGGCGCTCAAGGCCGACGGAACCGTGGTTTCCTGGGGCCCCGATTTTTCGGGCGAATGCGATGTTCCACTGGGGCTCGACCGAGTCGTGGCCATCGCCGGCGGCGGCAACCACAGCCTGGCGCTCAAGGCCGATCGCAGGGTGGTGGCCTGGGGAAACACCTATGATGGCACGATAAGCGTGCCTCCGGGCCTGGGCCCGGTAATGGTTTGTATGATATGACCAATTTGTTGGCTGTTTCTGGTTGGCCAAGGGTGACTTGCCAGAGGCAAGCTTGTTCATCAATAGTTCAGCGGTCCCGGAATATACTCGGTTCCTCGGCGTTCTGGCGCGCGGGACGGCTCCCCAGATGCTGGCCAATAGCCTCAATCTCGTCGTTCAGCGCTGCCAATCGCTTGCTTTCCTCTTTGATTTGGCAGTCAAGCTTGAACCATTCCGACTCCTGGCGTGCCGCTACGGCTGCTTCGTAGGCGGCCTCCGCTTTGGCAATATTGCTTTCCAGCTCACGCCGCGCGAGAAGCATCTTAATCAAAACCTCAGATGCAAGATACTCGTCCTCGTCCTGACAATCGCAACTGGCAGGTGGCAGTACGCGCCAACTTCTCATCGTAAACGTATGGCTGCGACAAGGAAACGGGCCAAAAATCATGGCTCCGAGGCTGCCACCGTTTTCTATAATCGCCTGTTGCACTTCAGCTGCTCTTTTCCTTGTGCTGGCCATGTCGCGTGTTGGGCTGGGGGCGAAAACCCAGCGAGATGAGAAATTTGGCTCGGCGCGCAACTCGAACAAGACGTCCGGACCACCTTGAAAGGCCGCGAGGGTTAGACTTCCGCGAGAAACGTTCACATCATGGTAGCGATCTCCATCGGGGCCATGATTGGTGCATCGGAATCTTGCAAAACCCGGAAAAGGGAGGAAGCAATCCAGTCCGTCGTATCTGTTCTTGAATTTTAGAGGAGGTGTAGGCATACAATTCCAGTTCGCCGCTTAGAATACTCAGCTAGGGACCCGAAAGCCAGCTCTGGGCGTCCGCTCAACCAAATCAGGAATTGGCTTTTCGCACCAATCCGCTCGCCCCCACTTCTGGCCCTGTAGGTAAACTCATCAGGAAATTGCGTTTGGTGCTTCCCGCAACGAACCGTCCGCCGAGGCGGGTACTCCTGGGCCGCGGCGATTGACTGGAGCGCAGGATCAGCGGCCCAAACCAATATTCCATCGGAATACACATTCATACTTTCCACAACGTTACGCATTCAACACGGGCATCATCCATCGTACCGTTTTTTGAGTTTTACGCCATCGGCCCATGTATTCCGCTGTCCGGCCCAATACTTTGGCCTTGCACGGCTCAAATTCAGCAACCTGCTTCCCGACTTGCTCGACTGCGCGGTGTGAAATCGGCTATAATCGGGTTCTTGCGTGCAAGGCATTTTGCTTTAGGTGGTCGCAGTTATAAATTGTATCAAATTGTTGGGCTCGGGGCTAGAACATTGCGCTTCTTCTGTGCCTGCGCGAGCGAAGTTTCGATCAGTTTCTTATTCCACGCGCACGAACGCTCCATTGGCTTTAGCCCTCGCTCGGCGTCGTCAGGATGGAACCAGTCCACGAACAGACCACCCGGGGCCAATTGTGGGAGAGCTTGAGCTAGCTTTTCGCGGCGGAGTGGGGTGTGGGTGGCAAGAACAAGTTGCTTGCCAGCGGTGGCGACTTGTCGGATGAGGAGGGGAGGTGGCAGTTCAGCATCGACGCTTACGATTTGGGGAGGGTGTAATTTTAGTCGAGGTTGGATGGATGCCGCCTGTTGCTGTTCTAAAGAGAACAGTTGGCGGTAGCTTAGCGCTTCGATGGGATTGCGCACGGCGATGATGCGGTCGGCTTTGTTGATGTCATCGCCGACCCAAAAAAAGCCCCCGCTTCGTGGAACCAAGACGCGGGGTGCGAGGATAGGAGCGGTTATATCGAGAAGTGTGACGCCGAGTGGTTGAGTCTTGCCGACGTCGAGTTCAGAGCGGGTGACGGCAAGGGTTGTATCGCTCACTGCCCAGAGAAGTTCTTTTCGGTATAGCCGATCGATAACGGTCGGGTCAAGGCATCGATCATGGATGAGGCGACGTCGGAGCTTGGGCCAGGCATCCGAGCGTGGTTTCCATATGCGGTGGGGAACATCCGCCAGGGTGAGAATTCGGGGCTTGATATTGGCGGATTGGAGTTCGGCGGTTTTCTCAACTATTGTTTTGCCGGCCTCGTCTGAGACAACATCAACGAGAGAATGGCGGGTGGCGAGGTATTCGACTGCGCCTTTGAATTTCCGCCCGGTCAGCTTGCAAACCAAATCGATGGCTCCCGTGCCTCGGCAGTCCTGGTTCTTGAGGTCCTTGAATTTGCGCTCCTCAATTTCGAGGGCAACATTCTCGTCGCTGAACGTAAACACCCCGTTCTCTTCGGTTGGAGTTAAGGCCAGGATCTCGCGGGCGATCGGGACCAAATCCAATCCTCGGACAAGCGCGGCCTGGGTTTTGAGGGCATCGTCGGCTAGGAGTTTCTCCTTGCGCGCGGTTTCGCGGGCTTGGTCACGTTCCTGGAAAACCTGCTTACGTTCCAAGAGGTACCGTTGGGCAAGCAAAGTTTCCTCAGCAAATGAGGCGAATTGGGTGAGATCGTTCTTGGCATCCTCAAACGTGACGGCGAGCGCCTCAAGGATTTTGGCTTTGGAAAGGCCCCATTTGACCGGGTTCATTTTGTTGAGGCGGTCCAGTTCCGTGTCCAAGCTCTCGGTGGCCGCCTTGACATCGCGGTCTACCTTATTGCGCCAATCCGCCAAGGCCTTTACCGTGACGTACTCTCTCTTGCTGCCTTCGATTCCCCTTATGAGCCCGTGCTTTTCCATGCCACGGGCGTAGGAGGTTTGAAGGGCGCGAAGCTTGGCGCCGCCGCCCAGAAAAGCTCGGCAGTTCAGGTGGTGTTTGGCGTCCATCGGGATGATGACGACATGAAGGTGGGGCGTCTTTTCGTCGCCATTTGTTGCGCCGGCAATGACGTTGCGGCGACCGCCAAAAGTGTTGTGCACCCAAGCGATGGTGTCGTCGAACCAAGCTTGAAGCTCCTGGGGCGACTTTCCGAGACCGTCGGTCATGCCGAAGAACAATTCTACGGCGAGGACCGCGTTACTGCGAATCTTCTTTTTGCCATGGCGTTGTCGCCATCTTAGTCTTGCGTTCTCGGGGCCAAAGGCGTCGGGGAAAAGACGTTGGTTTAGATGCTGACGGGCTGGATCAACGTTGACGGGTAATTGTTTTCCCGAGCGTTCGCAGTGTCGAACGCGGCAGGTGAAGGCGTGCCAGTTCTTGATTTTTTCGGCCCTGAATATCGCAAACGCTGGTCTCATAGGGCGGGTCTATCCGCGAGCTGGCGCAGATGGCGGAGGGATTACCCTCAGACCCTTTAGAAACCTCCACGATGCGGCCACCCGGAAGGGTTGAATCGGCCGCAAAAAGAATCCAACGCCAGGCGATTCACGAAGCGCATTCCCGCATTCCTCCCAGCGGAATGCGGCCGCAGCCAATTTTCCTTGCGTGAGCATTTGTCGGCCCATCTCGGAACGCATCTTCGTGGTTGCCAAACCCCGCATCGAACAGCGCGTCAACCATGTCGCTGCTTTACGAATTACCTATCGGTCGCTTTTCTCGGGACTGGAGGGGTTTTCTTCTGCGATGATGGTTCTCTCCCATTGACAGAGAGACCAAAACCTGTTCGGGCAAATCTTTGGCTTGGGCAGGTTGTCGTTGGCAAGTTCTTCCTCAAGGGCCTCCAACTAGTGTGAGCGCCAAGACGGTGATTTCGACCGTCTTTTCGGGGCTGGCGGCGATGGCTACCATGGGGACGTCGATGGCCGGCCTGGCGAGGTCAGTTTCGACGGTCGTCTGGTCACGGGGGTAAGGCTTTCGTTTCCTGGTGTTGTCTGTGAAACTGAAAACCTTTCGCCATTTCTTGCCGACCCTGCCGCCCGTTCCGCTATTGTGCCTGCACCGGCATTGGCTTAGGCTCTGATAGCGTGATGACGGCAGGGCATGTGCGAGATATAGTCGTAGTGGGAGCGTCTGCTGGCGGAGTGGAAGCCCTCTCAGCCCTCTTTTGGGATATGCCGTCCAGCCTTCCGATTGCCTTTTTTGTGGTGCTGCATCGGTCGCCGCACAGCAGGAGTTGGCTGCCATCGATTCTGGAGCGGACAGCGCGGCTGCCTGCCGAGCATCCAGGAGATGGTGAGAAGATCAGGCCGGGGTGGATTTACGTGGCACCACCGGATTTTCATCTGATGGTAGGCGAAGGCGTCGTCCGGCTCAGCCACGGTCCGAAGGAGCGCCACACGCGACCGGCCATTGACCCATTGTTCCGCTCCGCCGCGCAGGTTTATGGCCAGCGCGTTATCGGCGTGTTGCTGTCGGGTATGCTCGATGACGGCGTAAAAGGCTTGAAGGAAATCAAGAGGCACGGTGGGTTGGCCATCGTCCAAGATCTTGCGGAAGCCGGGTTCCCGGACATGCCGCAGAATGCCCTGGCCAAGGTGGAAGTGGATTATTGCTTGGCGGTCACAAAAATCCGCGACTTGGTGACGAGCTTGGGGACGTGGTGTAGGCGGCGAAGTTGGGGCAGGTGATGTTCAGGACCGCGTAACAATTGCCGGGGCCCGTGAATTGGAAGTCACCGGCGGTGCCCGTGAACTGGTCGCGGAATTCGTTGGGGCCAGGTTGAAGGAAGACGTGGGGGCACTGGATTGGTTGGCCGATTTCGGCATGGTGAGGGTGCCGTTGAGGGGGGAGGTGAACGGGGCTTGGGTCTTTGGGCCGCCATCTGGCGGCGGTATGGGGCGGTCCCGGTCGTCAAAGAGGCGGGGGGCGTTCGCGAAGTCGATGAAGCGGAACCAGAATTCGTGGGTGTTGGGCCAGAGGCGGGAGCCGCGGCGGACTGGCGTCGCCAAGAGCAATTGGACGGCAAGTACAGCGTTGATGTCGGGTTTTCATTGCGATGGCGTTCTAGCCAACTTACTCTTGTGTTCTTGGGCCCGCAGGCCTCCGTGAGAAAGCGGCGATTTGGGGTGGTGAAGGACGGGATGAATTTTAGGGCAACTGCGTGCCCGGGCGATGGCGAACGTAGCACGCGAGGGGGTGCGGGTCTGTGGGTTAAGGGTGCGCAGGATGTCGCACCCTGGTCTCAAAGGGCGAGCCTAGGCGCGCTCTGCCGCTGGTGTCAGCGGCAAAAGGCCGGGGTATCCAAAGGGGGTGGCCACAACCCCTTTTGGCACCTACCACATTCTGGCGCATTGTCCCGCCGGCAGGCGGGCAATTGCGACATGAATGTGTAGTGTGTTCCACAATTGCTGGCGCTATTATCTGGGGTTCCACGCGGCCAATCAAGGAGATTCCTTTGAAGGCTTACGAGGCGAATCGGGGGCGGTCAGTCGTGAGTGGGGAGCCGCCACCGTGGGGGGCAGAGTCCATCGGGAGCAGCTCACCAGGCAGTTCGGCGGGCAAGTCCAGGATGGGTCTGGCTGGGGAAATCGGGAGCGCCGTGACCGGTGTCAGAGCGGATGTCATCGGGGGGGATCGGGGCGGGCAAATTGCAGCCGAGATCGCCATCTTGGGGTCGCCTCCAGGGCGTTGCCGAGGTCCATCGGGATCAGGTTTACCCGGCAGTTGGCGGGCTGGTCCGGGATGGGTCTGGTTGGGGAAATCGGGAGCGCCGTGACCGATGTCAGTGCGGATGCGATCG
>Ga0316217_10001433_pt1 | contig 31037 bp, 21 predicted proteins | sample 1anoAmetaG_FD_203633 | JGI IMG/M metagenome (GOLD analysis project Ga0316217, IMG submission 203633) | Freshwater microbial communities from Trout Bog Lake, Wisconsin, USA - 1anoA | ecosystem: Environmental > Aquatic > Freshwater > Lake > Hypolimnion/Profundal zone | place: USA: Wisconsin... | reverse complement strand
CCCCTGTTTGATCCTGTATGTATTTGTATTTTAATTTATTCTTGATTTTCAGTACTAATTATTCAAGAATTTGTTATATCCATTCATAAAAAGATTAGATTTTTGTGAATTTTATATTGATTATACGCAACATGCAGCTAGAAAGCTTTTTCGACTAGGATTAAAAATGCCTAAATAATGGTCCCTCTCGACGGGTGCCTCTCGGCGCTCAGTATTATCGCTACTGCCCTTATGATTGCATCGGATTGATTACGGCAATATAAAAGGGTAAATAAATAATCGCAACTGGTTTCCTCATCTCGAGTTGCTTAGTACTCACATCAGCTCACACATTTTATTCTCTTGAAAAGGCTAAGATTGTAACTATTAAACCCAGGACCTTCATGCTCAGCGACAACGGTGTCAACAAATAAATCATTAACTGTCAAGGAGAAGTTAAAATCAGTAAAAAATACACATAAATAATAGCAAAATTAAAGTTTCTGATTTAAAAAAGACTCAAATTGAAAAATAGCGAGCTTCCAGCAAGTAAAATAGCGGAGTAGACCGAAAAAATTAGCTGCTAGTGCCTAAAGCTTAGACAATAAAGCCAAAGATATGATTATGCATTGCTAAAAATTTAAAAAATGGTGGAAAGAGAAGACTATTTCAAAGTTTAACCTTTCTAAAACACGACAGAGTTGGTAACAGTCTGTGGATACAACAAAAGCGGAGGATAGGCTCAAATATACTACCATTCCAACAAGCTAATGCTAGGATAAAATGGAGGAGAGTACGATATTGACACTGAGCCCGGTCAAAGTGGTTGCCCAGTATTTCTGGGCAGTGAAAAAACAAGGATAGTTGGAATTCATAAGGGCTACTAAAAGCAGAAAAATATCAACATTTGCACCCTTATCAGTTAAGAAATAGTCGAAGAAATCACTTAATGGAGCCAAAACTTTGGATTAGAAAAGGTTTTCTTCAAGCAGGAGAACAATAGAGGTCAAGAGCGGCAAGAATAAAGAGATAAACAAGAGATAAGATAGTTGAGAGAGTAGTTGCATGTAGTATTTTTTTGATTCAGAGTCTCAAATTGTTAGGCAAAGGGCAAACTGACAATTATACAAAAAAACTTGAGGAGGAAGTCAGCAGACTCCAAAATTAAAATTCACAACATTTGTTTTAAATAAAGGAAGTAAACTTGTTGTCAAATAGTTAAAGAAGCAGTTAACGTATAGTATAGTAGATGCAGAGAAGCCGAGCTAGAGATAAAAGCATTCAAAGATGAGACTTCTACTTTAAAGATGCTGCTAAATTAGTCACAATATGTAGACCTATAACAAAATAGGCCCTAAACCAGTCTGCGAAAAAATAAGATACTAAACTAAAGAAACTCGATTCATCTCCAAATCTTAGCAAAATTTCATCAAAAGTAACCTCAATTGCCACTCAGGCTGCATTATAATCTGCAAAAAAGCAAATAGAAGTTGGCATGAAAAAAGAGCAGTCCGCCACTTAGTAAGCCAAAAATACTTAGCAAATCTTAAAATAGGCCGTGCCAGGTAGCAGCCAACTTGCGTCCAACATCAAATTAGCTGGCCTGATGAAGGAAGGCATGCTCAACCTCATAAAATAGCATAGCATAAATTAGCTAATCTTCACAGAAAAAAGTTTGTAGCAGATTAACGAAAAATTGAATGCAATGAAGGAAAAGTAAAGGAAGACGATAACTGAACTCTAAATCACCATAACAGTAATAACTTTTTGAAGCAGGGTAACTTTTATTTAAATCAGAAGTAAGCTTAAGTTTAGGCAGTGTAATTATGTTTGAAAACAGCCGTAAGCCTTAATCTATGCAGCGTATCTATGTTTGGAAGCAGATGTGAGCGATAATATATGCAGTGTAAATATATTTGGAAAAAGCTGTATGTGATCATCTATGCAGTGTAAAGATGTTTCTAGGCAGTTGTAAGCTATGATCCATATAGTGTAAATATTTTTGGAAGCAGACGTAGGCTATATTCTATGCAGAGTAAATAAGTTTCGAATCAGCCGTAAGCTATAGTCTAGCCAGTGTAAATATGTGTGGAGGCAGTTGTAAGTTAAATTCTACGTAGTGTAAACATGTTTGGAAGTAGCCGTAAGCCATAATCTACGCAGCGTAATTATGCCTGGAATCAGGAGTAAGCTATAGTCTACATAGAGTAAATATGTTTCGAAAAAGTTGTAACATTTGGATAATCAAGGGTGAAACATATCTTAATCAGAGGTAACAAACAAGCGATTCAGCGTAAAGACCACCTTACTCAGAATTCGCCAAATAAATCGCCAAGTTCAGCAACCTGAGTGGACTGACCTTAAGGATTGAGTATATTGACTCCTATGGAGCTACGGGCTATACAATGATGATTGGTGGATGAAGCTGGGAGCTCAGCTGAACAAAATGAGTACTCTGAAGGTGGTGAATCTGGAATACAACCAAAAATAAGAAAAATATACCAAACCCAAAAAGTAAGCAGTTTCTTATTGAGTTGGACAAACTCAGCTGCTGGCTAAAGAGGCTTATTCAAAGTGAAGAAAATCCAATGGAATTATTGATAATCTCAAAAATCTGGATCGATTGGAACTTTGCTTTGAAAACAAACTCAGTAGTGGTTGTTTATTTGTCTTTTATTTGTGCTAATCGAATATGAGAAGGTGTAAAGGAAGCAAATAAATCAAATCTATTGTTGGTGTGGTCAGAATAAGGATGTTTTGTTGAAATGTGGTATGGATTAAGGGTTTGATGGTGAAACAGAACATTCTTAGTTTGAGGATGAGCTGTGCGCCGCTGCATTTTAGAGAACATAAGATCTGATCATTTCTTACAATATAATCGAAAGATGATCAAGTTTTATATTAGCAGATGTTAATCACTAGAAGATAATTCCGTATTACTATTTTGAATGCTTTTATTGTGACCATCAAAAGCAGACAAAATTTTGGTTTTCCTACCTGATTCGAGCTAAACAGGAATAAATTTTTGCGATAGAGTTGCCTCAAACCAGGCCAATTGGGTTCCTGCATATACATTTCGTCGCATTACGATTGATTTTAGAGCTGAGAATTGAGTATTTGGGGAGGAAATAGTTTATATTTTCAAAATCAAGAATGTTGTTATAATAAAAGTGAGTTATGTAGCACTAAAACTACTATATTGACTAAATGGTCCTCGCTTAAGTCTGTCGCCTCAAGCCTCTGCCTGTAGACTAGTATTAGTTCTTCCCCTACAACTGCATCGGTTTTATCAAAGCTTCTTCCATCACGCATCCTGGAGAAATAGGCTTTGGAACTGGGTTCCTAGTGACGGGCTGTCTTGCCCTCACATCGGCTCACACATTTTACAACATAAAGCTGCCATTTATCTCTTAATCTAAGCCTATATCCTTTCAGCTTCAGTAGTCTGACGAAAAAGTCACCAAAATCTCAGTCATAAACTACTCCATCAACGAAAGATATCGCTTTTTGATTAAATAACTCCATAGAATACTTCAGAAAAAAGAGCATCTCAGCAAAAGCAACTCAGCAAACTTGGCACAAGAGCTGGATAAACTTTAGAACTAGTATCTGAACGTTTATCGAGAGTCGCTGAAATACGACTATGCACTTTTGAAGCTTGAAAAGGTAATTGAGAGGGATCAATACTTCCAGCTGAAAATCCAAAAGTAGCAGACCAATGTTAGGCTGTGTGGCTACATCCCATGTGGCTAAAAATTTAGGATTCAATATCAAACCGGCTCAATCACCATAACACCAACTTAGGGTAAATATGATATTGACTCCAAAACTGGGCACAGTGGCTCTCCCATTTTGTTAGAGAACAGCAAGGATAAAATTATAGGGATACACAAAGGGTTCGACACGAAACTCAAGATTAATGTTTGTTGTCTGATCAGTGAAGAGATGATTGACAATCTTTAGAAATGGACTAAGAAATTTAACCTGAATATCAACTTCTAATCTTAGTAGGCATCAACTAATTCAAAGATGGGCTTGCAAGGGTAAATATAGCAAATGAAGTTGCAGAACAAGCAGCTAAAGTAGGAAAACAGTGATCTTGCCAGCAAATTATATACTTTGCCTATGCTGGAGAAAAAGTGTACTGAATATGAAAACAAGACCCTTCCTCTATTATCTAAAGAAATTTAAAGGCTTACTTTCTTGCCTTAAAAGAGTAGCCAGTCTTCGAAGGCTGGTTTTACAGAAGAAGATCTATTGAAAAAAGTGGCTTGTCAGCAAGAAGACCTAGCTAAACTGACTAGCTAGCTGTAAAAGTTGAAATAGTAAGAGATTATGAACTAATAAATTCAGATATTGAACTAAAAATTGAAGGATTAGCAAGCTCAGTCAAGGAAACAACACGAACTAGAAATTCAATAATTTTAGATCAAAATCAATCAGTATGAATCCAAAATCAATTTGCTTTTTCAAGAAATAGAACAGCTAAAAGCAGTGACTCGCAAAGCTATTCCAGAGAGCACCAATTCCAAGAAAGTATGCTTTTAGACCTAAAGTTTCAATAAATACATTGATTACATTCAAGAAAACTTCAATAAAACGCTTCGCTAGAACTAAGAGAAGATAAGACTACTGACGCAGCAAAACTAGAAAATCACTCGCAGTTCTAAAGAGTATTAGAAAAAAATAGTAAATAGTTCCCAGTAAATCGAAAGATTGAACGTAATATTAAGGAGTAAGGAGAATTAAGTAAATGACCTCTCCCTAAAATTAAGGACTGTCAGCTAATAGAACTAGTCTTAAAAACGCAAAATGCAATAGAGTTTGAATTACAATGGCAGCAAGTTGGCCTAATATGAGACTAGATTCGCCTTCCTTGGGCAAGAAATTCAAAGGTTGAACACGATATTGAGCAGGAGGATCTAAGAGGCCGAGAAGCTATAGAACTATTGCGCTTATTACAAAAACAAAGTGGAGTACTTTGAAAATGAACTAAGCATGAAAGAAAGACCTACTACACCCAGTACCCCCACTACACCCCGAAGTGCCAAGCCGATGACCAAGTACATCAATGACCACTCATTCAATCCCCATTCGCTGAACTTTGTGACCTAGCTCAAGGAAAATCGACTCATCATCACCCTGGTCAAATCAGATGGCAATTCTTACGCTTTCATCATGAATGGCATTCTGTTCAACAACGTTGTCAGTAGCTATCAAATCCGCATCGTCAAGACATTCAAAACTTACATTTGCTTCGGAATTGCCACCAGAACCGTAGTAGGAGAACTGGACTGCTTTTGGGACAAGGAGTGTTTGACATATGATTTGAATACGGGCCACCTCTGGCAAGACGGGGATCATGAGCTTGCTGGAAGGAGTGTCAACGACCAAGAAGTTGTGTCTATGGAAGTAGACACTCTGAGCTGGAAGGTAAGGTGGAGTATCGGGGAGGAAGTGCTAGCAGATACTATTATCCCGACGGATATGAGGGACAAAAGCTTGTATCTGGTAATATGTATGATTTCAAAAAATGATGTCGTAGAGTTGCTTCTATAGTGATATTGCTGTATGTAACAAACACTATTACTATCCTAGCTAGGCTATCATAAAATCTACTAAATTACCAAAGTATGTCACGAGCAGTAGAATCATAAGTTGCAAATTTCGGATAGACGGAGAGGTTGTGAGGACAAATCAAAGAACCAAACTGATTTGCTGGCTGATAGATCGTAGCGTCATTCTATCGCTTATGAAATGATAATGCCACTCAAATTTTCAAACGCAGAGATGTAACATATGCGATGGGCAATAGGCCAAATGTGTTGTTAGGATGATTATGGACCTGGAGCTGGCAAAATAACTACTTTTCAGATTTGGCTGATATCAACGCTAGAGCCAGCCTGTTTCTTTCCTGACTACACTCAGTGTTCGCTTGAATAAAATGATCAGCTCGATGTGGATTCAGATATGATGAAATGAGACATAGCAGTAATTAAAAATGGATCAACAACTGCAGCCTTTGCCTGCCTACTTTTTTTTTTATTCATCCAGCTTTATATTCTAAGATTTGGCTTTATTATCGATCAGCTTTATTTTTCTGTATGCTTCCAAACCGATCTTCTAAAACAGCTCTTGGATATTTGTCCCGTCTTTTGCGCTCACCTCATAAAAAGCCATCCCATAGGTGTCAGCCAGCTTCTTGCCCTACTCAGCTTCCACCTTTCTCTATTCGGCTAGGTCGCACTTGTTGCCCACCATAAAGATGGTGGCCTCTGAACTTGAATGCTCATGGATCTGCTTGAGCCAGCTTTAGACGTTGGCAAAAGACCCTTTCTGATCTATCGAATAGGCGAGGATGATGATGAGTGCTCCCTTATAGAAAGTATTGGACAAGTTTTTGAATTTTTCCTGGCCAGCAGTGTCCCAGATCTGCAGCTTTATTTTGTACTCTTGAACCTACATTGTTTTTATTTTGAAGTCAACGCCAATGGTGGAGGAGTATGTCGGTTTGAAAGCGTTATCGCAGTAGCGGAGCAAGATGTTTGTTTTGCCAACCCCGCTATCTCCTATTATCACTGCCTTGACCACGTAATCACAGTCTTGCTTTCTCTTGGACTTCATCTAACTTTTTAATTATCCCAATAAGTAACATGTAAACTATATTATAGACTCTGTTTTACATAAGTAAGCTTAAATCAATGGATTCGCCTCACCAGTCTTTTTTAGAATATTAACTTAAACTCTGATAAACTAAATTTTGCCTACCAATATACAGATAAGAGAAAGAAAAATGGTCTGCTGTACTTCATTCAAGGTCTGATTAATATGTTGGCAGAACTTTAGCTTAGTTATTATTGAATTCAAAAATGCTCAAATGGTTGAGGTAACTAATTAAGAGCTATATTTCTTAAAATCCGCTCTCAGTTTTAACAATATTTTGTTTATAATGGTTTTGTACTGTTCCAGGATTATTTTTATACGACATACTTTCGTATCATTAGCTCAATAAATCGTGCCTAAGCTTGAAAGAAATGAAGTTTTTAGCATAGGAAGGTGGAATTATCATGGAAGAAATATATTTGAAACATCATCATCAGAAATCTTTTGAGTAACTCTAAATGATTAACATCATCAAATATAATGGGCATTCTAATCATTTTCAGCTTCTAGCCTTTTTCAGAGATATTTTAGGTCCTTTACTAGTCAACTCCGATGCATACCCCAAATTATAACTTCCAGGCCCAGGAACATTTTCTTTGTTCTATTTCTCAAATCTTTTAGCATGTTCAGAAATCTTGCCACCTTTGAGTTTGACGACTTTGGGGTGATAAGTGCCTGGTCCTGGGTTTTTATTGATAGACTTCTAATTCAAAAACTAAATTCTAAGGGACTGGCTATTAAGAGTTCCAATTTTAGTTGAGGAGGTAGATCTGTAAATTTGTTAGCTAGTATAGGCTCCTGGGCCAGGCTGAATGAAAACCAAAGTACATTATTGTTGTTGCTTAAGTAGGAGAATGGAGTTTTTTAAATTGATGATTAGCGGCTCAAGCCGAAACTTGGCCCTTTCTTTTTATCCAGGCTCAGCTCCATGACACCCTTGATATTGTATTTGGCAGCAGGCGAAACCAGATTGATTGACATGAGGCTGTTTCGATGAGAAGATCCGAACGAAAATCCTTTTCTATGATACAGGGATGAAGATTCAGCGCCACTGAGTGAGATTCTACCTCATTTTGGAAATACTTGGAGGAAGAGAAGGAGGTGTTGATGTGGGTCTTCGAGTAGTTGGGTTTGAGGTCAACCATTGAGGCCATTGATGACTTATTTCTCATTATAACGATATTTTAAGAATATAATTGTTCCAATTCATCTAGCTACAAATAATTAAATTATCAGACTGCGATAAATCGACCATACCAGTAGCTCATCAATTATTTTCTTTTGAGCGTGTCTGATAGTTTTCGTCTTTGGAGTGGCGGCAGGTGCTAAAATTGCTCTTTTTGAATTTAATTTAGATGGTGTTCTCATCCAATTATTAGTATTTCGATGCATTTTTGTTCCTAGTTATTAGTTAGTTGGTTTTATCCTTGAGTTTCTGCTGCGCGTTCCTGGTGGCAATCATCGATTCCTGAACTCTTTTGACCATTTTCAGGTAGTCTGGAATTTAGTTTCTGCTGAGTGTTTTGGCCATTGTAAAGATTTCGATCAGTATTTCTAGCTAGGGCGGGATCACCTTGACCATCTACTTGAAGAAGTCACATGTCTTCCATCGTAGAAATTCGCCCTCGGTGACCCACTCGAGCTGAAACCTTTGAACAGTAAAAAGCTTGCCCTTGGAAAGCAGATGAGTGATAACATAGGTCAAGCTTTAGAGATCATCCTTGTACGAAGCATCTAAGTCAACTATCTGTTACTGAGACCTAAAGATTGGCCCTCTGATTTGAAAATTAGTTCTTCAACTTCGAAGTTGCAGTTGCTGCCTGCGAAATAGGAAGTGTCTAAGATATTCAGAGAAAATCGGCAGCGAGGCTCAGTTTTGTTCTGTAGCAGGTAGGTAGTGTTTATTGAAATGTTGCCATGAATTATTTCTCGGTTATGAAGCTAATTCAGGCAGCTCAGCTAAATATTCTAGAAATTACTGCTCCGTGGAGGATCTAAAGAAGCTGGAGAGTCGAGAAAGCCTTCTTTTAGAAGTGGCTGAGTGGGACGAGGTAGTCCTTGAAGAAAAAAACCGATAAGCTCTTTTAGTTGAAGGGCTCTTTGGAGTGTGAGTAGGGAAAAATAATATTGAGTGACTCCTGCTCGGCATGCAAGTCTAGCTTTTACTCGAGCATTTTCAGAGCCTGGGACGGATCCTCATTTTCGTATAGGTACTGCATTTAACCAAAGTTACGAGAGCGGCGGTTACCACTTTGTAATTTTTGAGGCAGCAGACTGAATAAACAAACTAGTACGCTGAGCGTAAAGATAGCTATTGATCTGGAAGAGTGGTTTCACGATTTTGAAATGTCGGGCGATTATTTTGTTCGTTTCCATCTTCGATTATATAATATGTCGAAAGACAAAAGAAAAATCAAAAATTATTCGTTAGAAGCATACGCGTTTTAGTAGTATCAGCCGATTTTCGAGATTCTAAGAATATTTTCTCCCAAGTTTTGTGTTGGCGAGTCCGAGTAATTCTTAAGCTGGAATTTGCGAATGTCTATTGAAAGCTACTGCCGATTGCTCATCATAGACTCATTTTTTCCACGACTTTTGCTCGTAGTTACCTGTAGATTGTAGTTTCTGCTTTTGCTTGGAGTAAGCTCCTACTTTTTAATTTCATTCGGCTTTCCATTTTAATATTTCATACTCGGTTCCCAATTTTTTTCTGGGCTTTTTTAGAAGCTGCTTTTGTCATTACGGTTAATATAAAGCTTAATTTTGGAGGCTTTTTTCGCAAAAACGTCTTGAATGTTATTAGAGATATTCACTTCTCTGATTGGCACAAATCCACAAAGGTTAATCTTATTTTAGCCTGTAATGTGAAGTTTTGAGTTGGAATAAACTTTGAGCCCCTACTTGATTTTACCTTCTGCAAAATGTTGGTGGAATTCCTCATATTTTTGCAAAATATTGCGACCTTATTGAATCTGGTCAGCATAAAACTATTTCTGTCGCTAATCTAGTCCTTTGCCTTTCTTCTTTGGTTTACTGCTATCCAATTTAGCTGCATCAGCTTACATAGTCACACTCTTTTGCTTAATACTATCCAAGCTTATACTTGCATTGATATTTTTTTGATATCGGTTTTGACCCTGTGGTGACTCGTACATCAGCTGCACTTTTAATTCTTTCTCGAAAAGGTTAATCTTGTAGGTTTTTGAATGAGAGTTGGTTTGTCCAGAAGTTGTATGCATTTTATTATTAAATTAACACTTTTAGCTAAGGTGAGCAAAAAAAAATAGTAGAACTCAATCATTAAAATTTGGTATTTCGTTGAGGATTTTGGAGTACTAACTACAAAACATGAAAGCAAGGTTGCTGAGTAGCATGCTAAACATACAAACCTGCATTTTTTTTGCAAATCTACATCCAGCAATTGTAGATTAACAATTTTGGTCTCATAAATGAAGGTTTTCCGCATTTCAAAAATGGGAATTTAATTTAAATTTGCACTAATCATCCATTTCGCTGCCACACTCTTTGAGAAATGAATGGTAATCATCATGGATTATAAATATTATTTTATGGACATTGGCAGTTCTGTTGCTATTTTTTTGGTTCTCTCTCTCATCCTTCTCGCTCTTTTCTGCCTCCTCACCAAATACTTCCATCACAAGCTCACCCAGAATATCGAAGAAGCGGCCTAAATTTACTCTGTGGTTGATGAGCTATGTAACTAGCGCTAAAGCTAGCTGGATGGCAACTACGAAAAGTTCAAACAAAATGAAATGGACATGAACTTTAAGGTACAAAACAAGAATAGGCCAGGCTACCAAGAGATAGAAATGGTGAACATCAAGGCTCCCTTGAACCAAAACGAAGATATCTATGCTGCAAACATTCTGAGAAGCAGGCTCAACAACTAGACGTCTCCCATTAAAATGGAAAACGTCAAAATGGAAACAAATAGGTCCATGAGTTATCTCAAATAATTTAAGCCTGATAAACTGATTACCACTAATAGGACTGGCCGCAGTCATCATGATCCTGAAGACCAGACCAAGCGTAATTTTGATAAATCAGGATTCAATGATCCAGATGGCCTGACCAGGCACACTTATGTTAACAAGTTGGTTTGCTATGATAGCCAAGGAATCACCGTCATTTAAGTCAACGTGATCTCTATCCGGAAGCTGGCCTAGGGCGCATTCAAAGAGAACAAGACTGTGAGGACTTGGGTGGCTTCAATCAGCTAAAGTAACTTTGAGGGACAGTTGTAAATTTTCGGGTTTGAAAAAGGTGAATTCGGGTGTTACAAATATTCAACTAAGGTTTAGATAGATAATATGAAGCTAAACTAGGACTACGCAATAAAATCGCTCAAAACTTGTTAAGTCAAGTAAGTCATCGAGGTTTAGGACTATTTGAGAATGAAAATTGAACTGGAATCCAATTTTTGATGGGTATTCTATCACCTTCTTTTTCTTATCATGGATTATTACTAAAAGACATTGAATTAATCTATCTTAAAGTTTATGGAAGTACGAAACACCTTAAATTATGAAAACTATCAAGTTTTTTTGAGTCTAGCCTCTTTTACCATTTTTTCATACTAGACTATGTCCTTGTAAGAACTTTCGATTAAAGAAAAGTCACCCATCTATGCTAGAATGCCTCTACATCTTTCTCGATACTCGTCCACAGTTTCACCAGGTTTGGCTTCCACAACTTTTTTCTTTACGATAAGCTTTGGGTTCAAGCATAAAACTATTACTGTATAATAGAATGCATTAACTTCGTCCATACCCATATGAAATTCTTTACCTAAATTAGTACTCAATTACACTCGTATCTCAATGAGAAGATTGTTAACGGAGTCAGATTCTAGAAAGCTCCATTTTTAAATGACATTAAAGCCCTCCCACAGGAAACAGTACCTTCAGGAAAAATGAGAATTGGCTTCACTGAGTCGTCTTTTGCTTTTTGAAACTACTCGACCCTGTTTTTGATGGCTTAGAAAATGCTATGCCTGCCCGTCATTGCAGTTCTATCCACGTACAAACTTTGTCCGTATTCGGAAATAACGTTTAGTCCGAATACTTTTTTTACTTCTACTTTTGAAACAGGAGAATGCAGCCTAAAGCAGGAATTCAAGTAATAGAAGTCAAACCAGCTGACATGGTTTGATATTGTGATGGGGGCAGCCAGTTTTTAGTTCCTATCGAAATGTTAGATGAGTTCGAAATTTATTTTGTTTGAAAGTAAACCTAAGTAATTTCTCCATAAATCTATAACCTTATCAGGGAAATTTATGTATTTTTTCAAATAAGCTAGAAAACTGAAAACTGAGAGGTAGAACAGAAGCACGCTGACCTTTATAGGAAACCTCAAAAAGCATCCTTTTCTAATTTCGGAGTAATTCCATTTCCCAAAATCCTTCCTCGTGAATGCTTTGTAATGCTATGGGACAGAGAGTTGGGGATATTTGGAGTAGTATCTAAAGGCTGTGTTGACAACATACAAGGCTGCGAGTGAGAGGAGCAGCCAGTATATAGCGATTCCAACTATAATCAGCATAATTATGGTAGAACGCAGTTGAATAAAATTGATAATGTAACAACTCGAGCGTTTTAGAAAAATTCAAAGAAGACGCATAATCCTTGAAGATTAGCAGGCAGATCACTCAAGTGTTGGTTTAGGCTGCCATAATTTACAAAATATATTATGCATAGATTCTATATGGACCCTTTACAGTCAACAAGCAAGAGTTATAAAGATATTGATAATCAAGCGAACTTTTAGTAAATGAGTAGATAGACAGTGGATGATATATTAGATTTTTCATTTATTCTCTACTTGTAAACTCGCTAATCGTTCATCTAGAACCACTCTCCTGATAGGAGCACATCTGCATAGTAATGGCCACGATTGAGGCTGCCCTCATGGTGCACAATCCCGATAAGCTTGTACCGCAGGTCCTTTTAGCGAAAGCTGTGCATACTTAAAGTGCTATCGAACTAGACTTCAGTTTTGTTCTTTTGATTTTCATAGTATCCCTTTATGAAGCGAGAAAGGTGGAGGATGAGATACTTAGGACCCGAAAAAATGGCGGATTCCTTTTTGAATACTTTCTTAGCTTTGCATGTTTAGCAAAGTATACCCTATATATCCTAGGGTTTAAAATAATCTTAAACTATCTTGACGAGCTTAACAGTAGTTTCTTGATAATATACAGAAGTGTTTTTCTAGCTAAAGGATAGGGAGATATTATTGAATCTTTCAAAATTGTGCTTCAAGTGCCCTTCTTCACAAGTTAGGCGTTTCAGGATCTCGCCTGAAAATAGGTTGATAATTTTGCTGTTTTACAATTTTAGCATTAAGTTCTTGAAATGTTACCAGTTTTGTTAAAAATTTTGGGATTACTTATACTTAAAATTGACTATGCCTGTACTTTTGAGAGGCAACGGGTTTTATTTCCTCAGCTATTCCAGTAGATGAACAAGAAATTAATGAGCATCTTGTTGATCCCAGCCTCTAACTATTTCTATCCTGTCTTCCAAAGCCTACTTGAAATATTTGTAGTCACTTCGCGATTTGGAATCTTTTAATTTGAAGAAATGATAGGTGATTTCTTGCTTTGATTTGTTTGGGTTCGGGAAATCCGTCTGGTTGATTATAGGGAAAAGGACTTGGAGAATTGCTGAAATATAGCATGTGTTTGTCAAATTTTACAGTCCTTTTGGCTAATCGGGATATTTCGAGAGAGTATTGGAATACTGAAAGGAAGGAAGTTGCGATTTCGCCGAAGAATAAGATGAATATCCTTATGGCAACTTCAGTTACGATTGTTTATAAAAGTTGCCAATGATGGAATTGGATGTGGAGAATGGTTTTGACATTTGTCTCAGTAATAAAATAACTTTATGCTGGGATCTGACCAATAACAACACTCTTATAATTCCAGAACAAACAATTCCCAAATTATACGCTTTTCATCTCTTTGCTAAATAAGTTAGATATTATAACGACATGGACACTGATATTATTGCTTAGCAAATCTAAGAATTAAAACACCAGCCCCAGATTTAGTATATCAACACGATCAAACCATACAATTACGAAGTTGTCTACACCCCAAAGGTATGAATCCAATAATGCAGCTTCACAATTCGCCCTATTCTCATCTCACTTACCATCTCAAGCTTATACTTCCTTAGAGATATCCCGAACTGCCCCCTAAACTAGTCTTTTTAGATAAGATCTATCACTTGAATATTGAAACCAGTTCTGGGAAAGTCTCCATGTCATTGCTTTCTGATGATTGGTCACCATATCTCACACTTGTCGCCGTTTTCGATAGTCTGAATAGTCTACTAGAAGAGCCTGACATCAATTATCCTGCTTCGCCAAATTTATAAGATTAGTACGTTCACCAGCCTTAAAAATATGCGTAGAAAGTATAACAGTTTATAAGGGTGGTGCAGTCGGCGAGAGAGGAAAACGGACAATCAGTCATAGAGCATGTCGAAGTCATCAATGACTCCAAAATTAATGACAGGATTCAGTTCTAGTAATAAAACCCAGATTTTGTAGATAAAGAATTAGCTCACCACTTCGAAAACAGTGCAGTCTTCTCTGAAATACGTAAAATTAAGCCTTTGAAAACTTTGAGCTCTCAAAATTAAAAGGGCGAAGAAATAAGAATCTAAACTGAGAGCGAGATCTCTCCAAAAGCAGTTTACAGACCTTTTTTATCACTCCCCAATAACAATCAGGAATAGGCTCAAACTTTTCGATCAAAAGTACCAAAGGAAAGCGTAAAAAGCACTAATCAAAGTAAAGAAGCTTAAAACAGACAGCAAAAAAACTAGCAACTGTTCAATCACAAATAAATTAGCGATCAGGTCCTGAAAAGTCGAAGCTAGCTTTAGAAAATGGAGTTGAATTTAAAACAAGCTGATAGCTTACTCGACATACTGATCAGCTAGAGCAATAACATGGAATAATGTATCCAGAATAGCCAAAACAGTAAAATAAAAGGGCTGCTGTAAGTGAAGCAAGAGCGAGTAGCATGGATGTTGGAATAAACCTTAGAGCTAGCTTCCCAACTCAGAGAACAGATATTTTTAAACATAAAAGCAGCAGCATAGGATCTGCTGAAATGACTAAGGAATCTTCTTGGGAGAATAAGTGATCTATCTTTGACCCATAATAATGTCCTTATTACGCAATTGTATCTTGAATCTGATGAGCGAAATGAATAAATAAAGATTCATCAAATTTAGCAAAATGGAGTGAGGTCAGAAATACCAAAAGAACCTCTATCAATGATGATGCTATTTTGCATTTGAACCTAGCACTGTTGGCAACGATAGCCAGGCAGGCAGACAACTTTTTTACTATTCATCGCAAAAATATTTCGTGACTGCCCATTGTTTTACTTAAGTATTTTTAGGAGCTATCATTTATTTGTTCTCGAGACCCTAACTAAAAGTATGATTGTATTAAATCAGGTTAGTTTCTTGTTAGATTTGATTGGAAGTTGAAACAAAACCGGGCTGTTGATGTCGAGTATCAAGGTTATGAGGAGGCAGGGGAAAGAGATCTACATATCATTCAATGCGTGAGTGTTTAAAAATCAGTATTGCGTTAAGGTATTATCATTGTTCAACCTGACGTACAATTTTTCATCATTTCAACACTCATTATCTTATCATTATAATTAATCATTCATGGCATATCAAATGCCAACATATAGAATGATTAGATAATCAAAACGCCGAAAGTCATTGATAAAACGCCCACTTTAGATTATTACTAATTGACCTGTATTAATTTTTTGACGAGTTCAGATCGCTTCCTTTAGGGTTGAATCAAAGATGAAGTATATACCACGAGTCCTCAATGAATTGACCTTGAAAGTGTTACGGTCACACAGTCCAAACATATATTTGACAATTTTAATCATAAAAATGGTTAAGATACTTATTTGAGTGAAGTGCTTGATAAGATGATTAGCTGATGAATAGGTCTATAATCATGATCAGATATCAACGCCCCTAGTTGTGTAAAAGTTATTGAGCTTGGTAATAGCCATCACATAGGCGGCTGTTCTCAGGTCCAGTCCTTTCGCTTCGGCAACTTCAAGAACTTGGTTTGTTGCAGTGGACATCACTTACTAAAGGCCTCCGTAAACAATGTCTTTTTATTTAGCACCTTACAACAGAGATTTGCCAGCCTACACGAATTTGTCGTGTTGGACCTCAGTGGCCTTCTCGATCACTTCGATGAAGTTTTTCTTTGATTTCTATTACCACTACATATATTCGGATTTACTTTTCTCAATAAGCGACCCCATCTCACGTGCTAGAGGTTCTTCAGCCACTCGAAGTAAGAGACTGTGACACCACCTCCATTGCATAGCACATCTGGAAGGAAACTGACTCCTTTGCTCAGTAAAATTTCTTCTCCTTTTCTTGTGGTTGGTCCATTGGCGGCTTAGATGATGAGTTTGCACTGGAATTTATCAGCGTTATTAAAGTTGATAGCCTGTTAAAAGGCTGCAGGAATGAAAATATCACTAAATTAATCGAAGATTTACCACTCAGTATAGATAGCATCTTAGTTGACATATTATCTTCCTTCACTGTGGGTCGCGTTCAAGAAGCCTTTGATACCTTTCTTTTGTTTTTTGTATTGGTTTAATTGATCGGGATTTATGCCTGAAGGGCAGATAAAGCTACCATCGGCTTCTGCAACTCCCACCAAAATAGCTCCTTCTTCAGTGAAAAATTTTGAAGCCCAATACCCCACATTACCAAACCCTTGCACAATCACCCGTTTGCCCTTCAGACCTCTTTAAATGCCTAGTTTTTGAAGCTGGGCTTGGTTATTGAGAATTTGACGTGCCGAATAATATACTCCTAACCCCGTGGCTTCCTCTCTTCCTCTAATACCGTGATGTTGGATTTGCTTTCCTGTCGTCACTCCGGCATAGTTAATATCTCTGTGGCCGTAAAGGATTTGGTATTGGTCTTTGATTAAGGTCATTTCTTTCTCGCCTGTTCCAATATCAGGACCCGGAACATCGACTGAGGCACCCAAACTTGCCCTCTTGCAAAGAGCTGATGCGTAGTTACGTGTAACTCTCTATATTTCTCTTTTTGATAAACTTCTGGGGTCCACTTTTATCCCTCCTTTGGCGCCTCCGTAAGGCAAGCCAGCAATCGTATTTTTGATTGTCATGAGAGATGCGAGTGCTTATACTTCCTACAGATTGATGTTGCTGGCGTATCTTGTTCCGCCCTTGGTGGGTAATTTATGAGTCTTGTGCTGCACTCGATATGCTTCTACAACTTAAATAAGTCCTGCGTCTAGGTTTTATGAAATTTACCTGTCAAGAAGGGAATGTTAAACTTCAGCGAGAAGTCTGGGCTTTTGAGGAAGTTCATCCTGTCTTTGGGGATGCCTGCGGCTTAGCCAGCCTTATCGTAGTATTATCTCACCATCTAGAGGAATGTGGATTAGTTAGCTATGCTGAAAGAGCAACGTATACTACGCAACAGTTGCATTCTTTGGCCGATTTTGGAGAGAAGCATCAAAGTTTTTTCTTTGAGATATATTAAAATTGTATTAGTTGAGATCTGACTTAATTATACACTCACTGCACTTAATCTACCTACAAAGATGTACTAAAAAATAAGAATAATAAAAAAAAACCAAGTCGCTAACTGATATGGTCTAAAGTGGTTGAAACTCCTTCAAATAAGTACAAAGGCCTCGGTAAGGAACATTTAATATTTATAATTAAATCTTGGCAGTAGTATTATGATTGGTTTGAAGTTAATCATTGAGGATAGACTCCAGCGTAGGCGCACACTCCGCAGGTATTTCCACCAGCTAGTATGATGTAACCAGCCTGTCCCCATGATGTTCCCCAGGAGTTTTTGATCTTCCAGTTTCCTCCGATGACACCCACCAACAAAACTGCATGGTTGATGCTGGATCTGCAATTACTGAAGACTCCTGATTTGTAGGGACTCCAGTTGGTCGCATCAACTGTCACAGAAATAGGGTGGGAGCTGATTCCACTGCTCAATCCATTGCAACCGTCGAAGCTAGCGTACCCAGAAATTTTATAAGATCCGCCTTGAGTTTTGCATCTTTCATCTTGAGCAATATAAGGATATAAATCTTCAGAAGTAATGCCGTGGGACTTGACATAGGTAAGAGCGCTAGATGGCCACCCACCATTACATCCTTGGTTTCCCTGGGGTCTACTGCAGTCCACAAGCTGTTGCTCCGAAACGCTTACAATTTATCCTTTGAACATATAGAATGATTCAATAGTTCCAGTGGCTGAAAAAGCCCAGCACGAACCACATTGACCCTGATTCTTCACTACAGAAACTTTTCCTTAGGTCGTCCAATCAACATCATTAGTATCTTCAATAGTGTTATCAGCATTCGGTAACCCAGCCATAGGCATAGGGTTTAAGAATCTGCAAGCGAATTCTTCGGTGGTATAGACTGAGAATTGGTTGATCCCCATTTTATAGGTCTGGGTCAAGTCGGCGTTGTGCTTCTTTATGGAAATAAGATTTTCTTCGAAGATGAGTCTACGATAGGCTTCTTCCTCAAGAGGCCAGCTAACCCCGAATCTTATTTTCCACTCTTCGAAGGCGTCAGTGCTTCCTTGATGATAAGCGTAGTAGGTGGCTAGGATAGCTAATGAAACTAAAGAAGCAAGAAAAACTTCCTTTCTCATAAATAAGTATATGAAAGAAATGATTTTATACTACCGTTTAAATAAAATAATAAAAAGCAATAATATTTCAAATATTTCTAAGGCATTCAAATTAAGATTGAAATGCTAGCTTGACAAAGCATGTGAAATATTATCTAATTGTTTTAAAAGAAAAAAAAAACTAAAAAAGATTACTCCCTCAAATGTTTCCAAATGAAAATACGGGCAGATGCGCACTTAATCTGGACTAAATCCTCATTGATTTATCTGCAATTATTGTCCTAAATTATTATCTTTTCAAAATAGCTTAAGATTCTTGCTCCATTAAATTTCGCTTTAAAAAGATTATTCTACAGATTTTGAAGCAGTAAATCTGCTAGCCTCCAAGACTCACTTCCTTTCGAGAAAATATATGACGACTCTAAATTAGAAAAGCATGATGACTGGTTCGCTTAATATTCTAGTCATTCTATTTCCAATCATTTTATTTTCTCAAGGACTCAGCTATATCCTCATAGTATTCAAATATTTTATCTTGCACTTTTTACTCTAACCTATTTTAATCCTTTACAACGTAGGTTTCATATTTTCTCAAATGCTTCAAATATAAATATTGATTGACTTTCGTTCAACTGGCTAAAGTTTCAAACTCTTCAAAAATAATCAGCTTTGATTAACCTTAACTTTAGAAGCTTTCTACATGTTCAAAGATTTAGAAATAAAATATTTTGAGAAGCTATTGCGATACTCTGCTAAACATATTAGCCTAGAAGAAATAATATCGAGAGAGGAATATGGAAGTAATAGGCAAAGCTGCCAAATAAAGAGGTTAGTTAAGATTAGCGGCAATATGATCTCAAAGTACTTACAAAAGCTCAGATTCTCTCCGATATAATTTGCTAATTATACTTCATAGCAAATCATCATAACAACCTAATCGCTTATGGTTGATTGCCGAAATTTATTGGACCAGCCAAAAAAAGCAAACTCAAATTTAGACATTTTCGGCTTAATTTCCGCCCACTCTGCTTAATATCAACAGGTGTGGGCTATAAAAGATCTGATTAGAGCTGCTTTTTATTATTTAACTTTTAGTTGAAACAGAGGAGATGGAAAGCAGGTCGTATATGTTTTCAACGGCCAAAAAGAGAAGCACGCTTCTTGAAAACAAGGGTATTTAGTACATCATTTCTCACTCAGGTTCCCGCGAGACGACAAAGGAGCGCCTCGGATGCTTATTATGAAGAAGGAATGCCCTGATGAGTATGCTAAATTCACGGATTGCCTCGACCAAAACCCAGGAAAGCCTGAGAGGTGTCTTAATCTGCGACAGGAGCTGTTCGAGTGTGGCAAGCCCGGCATTAAGAAAGCCAACAGTGACCCAGAATATACCTATTGATCAGGAATGAAACTTAATTTGACATCAAAAAAGTTCAGAAATAAAATCATCCTGCATTAAACAAATATTCGCAAGGTTGACCTGCTTCTGGCTCGTTACTTATAAATAATTGGCTTAAGTCACATAACATAATCAACCGTTGATTGACTTCTTGTATTCGTCCGAGGAAAGGAGGTTGTTCGGCTCTGTATCGTAGGAAACCTACAGAAGCCATGTGTTTTCGGCGTTTTAGTTGACCAAAGTGGGGTTTTTTTCAACTTCGTTATTTACTTTCAACACTTTGCCTGTTACTGGAGTATAGACGTCTGCTGCTATTTTGACACTCTCGATGACTACTGCACTTTGGGCCTCTTGGAATGCTTTGCCTACAGAGGGAAATTCGATGTGAATGATTTATCCGAGTTGTTCTTGAGCATGATTAGAAATGCCGATTTTGGCTACTTTTGTTTCTTGGTTGAATTCTATCCACTCGTGGCTTTTAGTGTATTTCTTAGCTAAGTAGGGTTAAACGTTACTCGCAAAGAACCTGCGCAGAGAGAGCAAAGACCTCATTTTTATAACAAACAATAATAATTTGGTTGATGGTGATAATCAATCATAATCTTAGATATTTTAAATTATCCAAACATACACTGACTGGTAACCTTGTAAGACTATGAATTGAGGTTAAAAGATTATGAAATGATGGACTAGTTGGGTTTTTAAATCAATTTTCAATAGTGATTATTTTGGGGAAAAAACTGGCATAGTTTTTTACGTTTAAATCTTTCGATAAGCTTAAGCCTTTAGAAGATTGGATCACTTACTTTACAAGCTTTATTTGGTCTCTTTAATTCTTATACATTTCTTTTGCCAGTTTCTGCCTCATTACAAACCCAGAGCTTTTTGATTAATTATTGGTGCTTTTTTAAGGCCAAGCTTCTTTTTACTTCCATTCAAACTTCTTAGAAAGTCTAATTTCCTGCAATTTGCTACACGTAATGTTAGAAGCTTACTAATTTTGCTAGCTTTGTTCATCATTTATGTGGTTAGGAGTTTATTCTAGATTTGATTGATTTTTGTTGTTTAACAAAATATTGAACGAATCTTTTAAATCTAAAGGCTCAATTTTGGTTTTTTCGCCTTTAGATTTAGACTAGATAAAAATTTTGTGCGTTCTTTTAGGCAATATTTAGTCTACAATAAATTATTTTGCTTATCTACTTTTTGGTTGACTCTTTCTTGAAAGGAGAAAGTTGCCTTCTTTAAGTGATATCGTCAGACTTTTTGATCTTGGAATATTCTGCTCAACATCCTTTGAGCGTGGTTATAGATGCAAAATAGGTTAGAGTTATTTAAGTCTTCTTTAGGAAAACATGTTATAAATAGTTTGTTTGAGACTAGGTGATGAAATTTCTGGCAATATCTAGTATTTTTATTTTGAAGGTATTATTTTCTGGCTCAACTATGCTTTGCGAGTTGTGTTGCTTTGGCTACATTTCGCAAAAGTTTGATTGAAACGTGAGAGGTTATTGGAGACAAGCACCAGTTTAAAATCATTGATATTTTTGTTCATTTTATTGAAGGAAATGCAATCAACTTAAGCTATTTAATAAGATTTAATTTTTTGCAGGTAATTTAAACTAGCCCTCTAAGCAATTTTAGGTGCTAGTAAACTTTCTTCTAAATGTTAAACTTGTTTTGCATGCCAGCTTTGAAGAATAATGATCTTAATCTGATATTCTCCAACTTGATTTTTCATAATTTGGAAATTCTAGCTATTAAAAATAAACATCATGGACATCATGGCTAAACTTCACTCTTGAAATAGCTTTCTTTTTAATTTGGTCTCCTCTTTGAATTAGTTCTTTTGACTTTCTTAGTCCAGGACATATCCTGACCCTATTTAAGCTTGCTTAATTGGTCTTTTTTTTGCTAAGGAAAGGTACTTGCTTTATCTGGTATTTGGAGAAGTTTTTTATAGGTAGTGAACCACTTCTGGTGATAAAACATTGCTTGTTGGTTTGTTTGTGGGCAACTAGAACTAAAATTGCTATAACTCCAGTATTTTGAGCTCATTCTTTTTCAATAACTCATAGTAATACTTTGGAGTTTTTCGGAGCATGGGGTCAACTATCAAGAACGCCTAAATAAGATGGATCAAATTGGCGCTATATCTAACGTTTAAATGTGTACTTTTCATTTCCTAAATAGTAGAAGTAAATTTTTCTTCATTAAGCTAAAACAACGTCCTTGCGTAAACATTGTAGCAGTCTTTGAGCATTAGAGTAGAAATCAACACCAGTCCAATGTTAAAGAGGTCAACTTTGTTTCTATTGCAATGGTTGATCGACGCAAAGCTATCATCATGTATGAATCGGATCTCCTCTGGAGCTGAGTAAATGCAGGTGTACCCACGAATGTATCCATATGCCGAGACTATCGTATCTTAGTGAAGTTTTCTTGTTCTGTTGGGGAAGAGTACAAGGTGAAGAGTCTGATTCTACTCTTGTCATTAAGAAGGACATTGGTGGTGTGGACATTGCCAATATAGTCTGATTGCTATTAAAAGAAGCTTCCGACTTTGACCAGAACGTACAGCAAATACCAAATCTCCTGCTCGGTGAAGTACTTTTTGAATTGCTTCCTGTTTTTTATGACTTGGAACAGCGACAGATTCATCTTTTCGTAATAGACCTAGCTAAGATGATATTTACAGTTAGCAGATTTTTATTGTTTGTGTTCGTACAAACCAGACAGTTGCTCTCTTAGATTTCCAGTGGCAACACCAGAAACTCTGTGATTTCTGGCCTTTTTCTTAGCTGCTAAACTTTTTCTTTCCATTATTTGAGCTGTTTCTGGTTTTTGTTGATTTAGAGGTTGACTCTCATTCGAACGAACTAGTTGGGCGACGAGGAAACTAGGTACTAAACTTTTCCGAATTTTTATAGTTCACCCTGCTTTATGCTTATTTTAGAATCCATCTGACCCATGCCTTTGCGAGATTATTATTAACTATAACTACCTATTTAATTAATAGAGAGAACTTCAATTTTCAATACTTCTAAGACCACTCCAACAAAGAATTTTCTAGAGTTGATAATCAGCTCAGATGAAAATAAGAAAGTTAAATAAAAAAAATATTTTTTGGATGAGGCAAAATAAGAATATTGGTTAAGCCTTAAAAATATTTACATGACACAATCAATGTTTGCATTCATAGATAAGATATGCAATTTTATAGATTTAGGCGAAGTTATGTAACATGTTGGCTTGATTGTGGTGCGGACTTAGAAGGAGCAAGATTTGATCAAATCACTAGAATAAAACATTAATCAAATGGACTATTGATGAAAAAATTAGACCTTCGCCTTGATTCTTTATCATCTAACCAAATAATTCTCTTACTTCTTGATGGGAAATTTTGTTTGCGCCTAAAATAGATCGGCTATTTGATTGGATTCGTTGATCAGATAGTAAAGAACATGAATTTGATCTACAGACAATCGATGCTGATTCTAACGCAGTGGGTCTGTTATTGCATCATACGAGTAAGGAATGTAATTAGATCGTGGGGGGTAATCTTTCTTAGAATCACTATTTTCTTGAGGTTAGAGCTACAAAATCGGTATATAATTGAATATGAAATACTTATGATCTCACCAAAAGTATTTGGAACTTACTTGGGATGCGCCATCAGGTACTAAATAACTTATTTTGACCAACTCAGCACTTTTACCTATTTTTTTACATTTCTTCTGTTTATATTAAAAAGGTCCCAGATTGCAGTCTTTAACTTTGGCTCAATCTAATAAATCATAATTTCAGCTGCTTTCGATGAAGCTGAGCTTTCATGATCAGCTATCTAAACCTTTATGCTGCCCTGCATTGTTATTAGAAGTAATCTAACTAAAATACAAACTCTAAGGATTTATCACTCATAGTACATTATAGTTTAGGGAGCAAAAAGGGGAAAGTAAAATTTGGAAGAAATTAGGCACATAAAAAGAATAGTAAAATTGTGAATTATATAAAGAATTAGCATATTAAAGAAAAAGGATGATACAAATTGAATGAGGACAGCTTATGACCGAAATATAAGGCTCTAAAACAATCGAAAAGAGTCAGACTATTAGATGGCAAGGCTAGTAATAAATCAAAATCTTTTTATTCAAATTATAATCTCATTCTATGTCGCTCTTCAAAAGAAAAAAACGCTACGCCAAAATCTCATACGAGGTACCTCTCATTGCTACCTAGAAACGCATCAGGCTGATAGAGTTGGTGGAAGAAGAAAAATTGTTCATTTACCAAGCGGCGCACCGACTACGCATTAAACTCGCCACTGCCAAGGTCATCCTTAAAAGCTATCGCAAACATGGCAAGATCTTGCAAAAAAAAATCGACAGCAACCTTCCGTCCTCCTCAGAAGAACTAGTTGAGAGCTAATCCCCTCAAAATGCTCAGGAAGCATAAGAAAAATTGGAGAACCATCAACTCACTCAGAATCTCAATTCTTTACAGTTTTTTGTAGTTTGCCCTTTCCCAGGACCGATGATGTTCTGAATCTTATTAAATTTAAGCTTTTTTAATGACTCTAAGTTTATTCTTGAAAAAACAATATTCAAAATTCACGAAATACCTTTTCGTCAAAACAAAAATATCTATGCTCAGAATTCTATAACCAGAGTTCATTCTAAAGCTGTAAAATGCTATTGATTGCTAAAAATATTAGAGATTTCAAAAGCAAACAAAAACGACCAAACTTTATCGCCAAGATTACCTACTTTAATTTTGGTGAAGCCTTTAGCAGGTTAATTGTGCCTGATTCGCGTTAGTTGAGCTGCGAAATAGCTAAAACGCAGGAAATAGATGAGGGGATATTTTTCAGAGCTTGAGGGTTTCGAGTCGTGATTAAATGCCAAAATAATCAAATTTGTACCCGAAAATTGTTGATATCTATTTAAGCTATCTCTTTGGGAGGATCTTTGGGCGGTTCAAAACTTATAATAAATAAAGTGTGTTCGTTTAATAGGGGTGGCTGGTAATCCATATATGGAAAAGTTATGTGCTTCAGTTAGCGTTAACCAAGCGTACAATTTTAAAATTAGTGAGCCTTAGCAGTTTCTCTTATTTCTATAAGTTTGGAGAAATTGCAATAAGAAACTTTGAAAACCAATTTAATAATAACTTAAATCAAAACATCTAACAAAAACTAACCGACCTGAAGTACCATTCAAAAAATAGAAAATGTTGCCGCTATGGATCTTCCTACTTAATCTAAGGTCTCTAAAATTGAGGCGGAGACAATTTATTCTTGCCCATCATCTGGCCATTATTGGGCTACAGCGTTTAAGGAGTTCTCGGGTAATTCACTATAAATGGTTGTTCTTTCTTAACTTTCCTCTAGCAGAAGGCAGAATCGGGCTGTAAATGAATCGTGTAAGTTAGTGGAAAAATGATACATAGATCTTATGCTCAAGGCTCCAAAAAAGTTCAACTGCTTCAAAGCAATAAAGAAATTTCAAGAGCGTTTTTGAGAATAGTCAAACAAATCTTAATCACAACTTATTTCTTAAACGCATATAAAGGCATAGATTAGAAAAATATCGAATGTAGTTTAGCAATAACAGGCTTAAAAAAACATTTCGATGGTAGGTTTCCATTAAACAGGTCATTAGACATCCATGCGTCCTAGTTATATAAAAACTTACTCCAAATCTGCAACTTATAAAAGCCATTCAAATATATTTGAATGAATAAGCAAAAATCCGCCAAACATATGGAAAATGCTACTGCTGGAATCATAAACAAAATATTTTTTGCAAATTAGCATAAAGATAGGGAGGTTTTAAACTCTGAAGCTGAAAGAATACATGCTGGGACTTGTTGTAGTCTGCAAAAGAACAACAGATTATTATAAATAGGAATCACCGAGATATACTACAAACAAGTAAACAAGGAAGAGGAGGCTATCAAATGTTAAATAACATACTCAGCTATTAAATCACACGGGAAACACCATAAATTTATCGTTCTGGTTGGCCTTAACGAAGTAGTACATGAAGTCTGCGTAAAGCAGGGTCTGGATGACTCCTGCGATGAACGAGGTCCACACGACATGCTACCAGCTGAAAATCCTAACTCGAACTAATAGTACCAGTGCAAGATGTAGAACCCACGGTAGAGCCCCAGAAAGAGCACGTAGTGGGCTGTGATGTTCTATATGTCTCTGAGCTTATTTATCATGTAGAGTTGAGGCAGGATGCCCAGGGATTAGAGCCACACACTGAAAGACCAAAGGAAATCAACTGGGTTCAGTGATTTGTGCACGATTATGGCTGCCAAGAGACCTGCTCCATACAGATAGTAGTGCGGAAGGGTGTCAGATTATCGATCGAGGCTAAGCGAATACGGCTTCTTGAACTTCATGAGGTAAATCGTATAGCCGGTGAGCGTGATGAGCACGATCTTCATTACAAAGACGTAGAGGGTTTTCCAGCCCAGGAAGAGATCAATATACCTCGACAGGAATACGACCAAGAATACTTATTGTGTGCGGTAGGACAATCCTGTATGTGTGAACTATTACCGATGACGTTTTTGTTGGCTGTTATTTTGAGTAGCAGCATGAGCACTGCGATCAGATGCAGGAAATCTCCGATGAACTGAAAAATGTCCATCTTTTACGTGTTGCTATATTATAAATATTCAAATTTGCTTTAAAGCCAATATCTGCTCAACTTTATAACTAATAATAGTTTACAACCCTTTTGCCAAATTCATAAAGCAGCAATCAAATACCCAGCAGTAATAATGTGATATGGATGGTCTTTTATAAAAGTGAGTTAGAGTGTATCGAGTATATCTCTTTTTGTTATTATTAACTGATAATTCAAAAAAGATGACCTCTCTAAACATGTCTTCTTCCTACAACACCAGATTTGAAGAGAGCTTCTAAACTCTACAACTGCTTACTCGCTCGCAGGAGTGCTCACCCATTCAATAACTCTATTCTGCCAGCTCATCCAATATGAGTCCACAAGTCCTGTTCCCGAATTGCCAAATGCAGAAAAAGCTTAGCCCCTAGTTTCATAAAATTGCGAATGAACAAGCCGCTCATCATCGAAGTTTCCAGCAATCATAATCAAACCTCCTTACATTATTGTAGGGAGAAGTGCATTAAAGTTTCTAAATTGATGAAAACCCATGCGTTTTTAACCATATAACTGAATCCAACCTACACGATAGGTTCGAGATGAGTGAAAATAAGTAAAATGCAGGATTTTCAGGCCTCAATTCTGAAAAAAGTTTGATTAAGATAAACTTCACTGTGTCGAGACACATCTAAGAAAACCTATTAGACGACTCGACGAAGAGATGTCCTTTGAAATAGTTTGAATTAAAAATGTAGGATTTGAGGAACAACGTGGGCCGGCTAAAGACTATAGTCGATCGTTTTCAGAATCCCGAAAAAAGGGATCAGCATCTTTAACCCAAAAGGATTCTCTCTTTGTAGTCATAGTATGCAAACAAATTGAATTGCCTGCCGCAGAAGAATACGCAAAGCACCGAATCTGGAAACAAGATATCAGGATTCAACGCGAAATCCGCATAGAGCTAGAATTTGGAGGGTTTTACCCCGATTAAACAGCTTCCAGTCACCAGTGAATTCCAAATAATGAGTTCAGTGAGTAATTGTGAGATTGCTCAGATGTCTCCAATCATAAGTGTGGGGTAGTTTTCGTAGCTGAGCGAAAGGGCTCTGAACACTAGCTAAATATCTAGTCGGATGCTGATGAAAAAGAAGTTCCACTGGAAATCAAACCGAACTACCCACACTGTATGACTAATAATGATACTACAATGTGATTGCTTTCAACAGCTGGCTCTAAATCATACATTCTTGGTTTGGCATATACATACTTAAATCCAATACGCATCATACCTTTTTGCGTTTCAAGTATTCCTCAGTTACTTTTTCGAAGAGTTCTTCCACACCTTCGCCGGTGAGTGCTGAGGTCTAGTGGTAGAGGCAGTTTTTCTTCTAGAGGGCTTTCAAAGTGCCCTACTCCTTCGATACTTTGCGCTACAGCTAGAGGTCCTTCTTGTTCCCGATCAGACCTATCTCTACTCATACATACATAGCAGCATGCCCTAGGCCTTTACTTTTTACTACAGCTCGGCCAGCCAGTAATCGATCCCCTTGAAACTTTAGGGGTCAGTCAGGTCGAATACCAATAAGGCTATCTAGGCATCTCGGTAATAGAGGGGCATTATGGATCTAAAGCGCTAATCTCCAGCAGTATCCCAGATGTTGAGTTGGATCTACTCACCGGTTTTGGTTTTTATTTTTTTCTACTGATAGGCCCCCGCCAGTGTGGGCTCATGTACCTTTTTGAATACTCCTTCTTTGTATCGCATAGTGATGGAAGTTTTACCGACCGCGGCATTCCCGCACAGCACAAGTTTGACCGCCTTCTTGTTAGCAGTAGGTTTTTGGAGTATTTTGTTTTTGTTGGTTTCTGCGGCTGGCTTTTATTTTTTGGCACAGTCACACATGTGATAATATAATATCAGAAAATCCGTGCTTCTATCCGTACAAATTAATCAAAAAACATAATTATTACGTTAATGCTCTAAGGTTCAACTTTAGAAGTAAAACCAGATAAAAATGGTAAACTCAAGGTATTAAATGTAATGGAGATTCGGTGTGCTGCCACAAGCTTATTGATGTGATAGTTGAGAGGATGGGCAGAGTGGTGGTAGGTAGGGTTGGAGTACAATAAAAAGTAGAGCTACTGGGGTTCGAACCCAGGACCTTTTGCGTGTAAAGCAAACGTGATAACCAACTACACCATAACTCTAAGCCACATTTTACCCTCCCATTCTACTTATCAATCGTACCACTGTCCTCATCTGTTGAAAAAATCATTAGTTTGAGCCAATCTTTGTTATTAAGTTGTCCAAGGATAATTAAAACTCCAAATTCTTTAACTTTATCTCGCCATTTTTCTAGAAATTTCGAACTTCCCTCGTTGCGACTGCATTCTTTAATGGGCCTGGATTTTATCTGCAGGGATCTCTTTAGTAACCGAAGCTAAAGGTATTGATAATTATTATTAAGCGATGAAACCGAGATCAACCAACGAATTCACACTCTCAGATTATTGCTTCGCAGTTTGCCCTGTTTCCCTCCAGTACGACAGAGCCTACAAAACCAAGTTCCATCTTTACTTCTAAAAAAGTACCGCTATAACTATGCAGATCTCCAGATCATATCCAAGCATGAATCGCCTTTGGCTGAAGTCAAGAAAGAATAGATCGTGGAATTCTCAATTCCCTAGCCTGTCAAGCACTTCCGGATTCAGTGCTAGAAGAATTTAGAGTATCATTGGAGTTTGTATATCTTTCGGGTGGATAAGCAGATAGATAATGAATAATTTGTAGAGGGACAGAAGATATCGTTGAAAGATGAATGCGATGACTTCCGAGCCAGAGGAGTTAATCTCTTTGAGCAAAGTATAAGATTCAACGTCATACGTTGCAAACTTAGCTATGTGGTTATCATCGGGAATAATAATCGGTAGGTTGTGGAACTCGCTCAAAGATATTTCAACGACAACAAGATGTCCTCAGTAACCACTGACTAAAAGCTGATTAACGAACCTCAAAGAGTCCTCAAAATCTAAACAGCTGAGGACCCTCAAGATGAGCTTAATAGAGCATATAGGTAGTAAGACAACCTTGGATAAGGCAGTGAAGGGAAGATGAAGAATAATGCTGAGTAGCTTGCCTAAATAATATAAAATTTAGAAAATATCAAGATTAGTGAGATCATATACAAAGGTAGAAATACCCTTTAGTCTCAATAAGAAAACAACTTCTATGACGAACTGCTGACTCCCCGAGAGGAATAAAACCCAAAGCTATCGAACTCCGAGTTAGAAATAGGCAAGTAAATCTAGGAGATAGTCAATTATAAATAAAAGGTTTTAAGAAGAAGAGCCAACATTCTGTAGTAGAGTAGAAAGATGGGCGAAGTTGAAGAAAGGCTTATAACAATGACCTGTTCCCAAATTCTCAATGACAAGCGCGAAGTCATCCTTCCAATCTACAAGCAAAAGAAGTTTCTTATTTCTGTGCTTTGCTTTCTCCTAATAGTGTTAGGAATGGGCATTCAGGCCTTCATAACTAGTTCTTCGATAGGTGAGCAAAAAAGGGGCAAAAGGGTCAAGAAGGAGAAAGAGAGTAACAAGGAATTTGCGAATAAAAGGGTCAAAGGCAAAAAGTGATATACATTTATCCATTAAGATTTCTTTTCATTCTAGAAAAGGTAATCGAATCATCTAGTTTCCTTGTCTTGAGAAAAATTTCTGAGATTTTAAAATTTTCCGTCGACATACCCAAATATTTTTCATGATTAAAAGCCAGGTTTATTCTGCCTCTTGTAGATTATTTCATAGAATAATATAGGTGTAATTGGTCTTAGTTAAGCATAAAAATTATCACTTTGGTTCTGAAGGAGTTGACCTAGTTGCAATATCCAACTTTTGGTTGATGAGTAATCTTTCAAACTTATCTAGGCATTCCAAATGTTCGAGCGCATAGCTATCCAGTTGCACCAATTTATCAAAACTCTTCAAAACCATGCTCTAAATCTAGGTAGGCGTCTTTGTTAAAGATTTTATTCTTGAACGGCTACCCTATTTATTGAATCTAGGCGTCAACATATTGCCAGAGTGTAACGACTGGCTCTAAGTTTTATGGATCGAAGGTAATTTCAACTTGCTGCCTGGTAGTTGCTGACTTTTCTGCGATTCTAAATCTATTGGTTAATTTTTTCGAACAGGTAGCTGTTGAGAAGACGTTTAATACCTGCGTAAGGAATAGCGTTAGCTTTGGGGAGCCTTGGGTGTTTCTCTATCAATTATTGATGAGTTGTGTGAGGCTATAGGAGCCAGTTGTCTTTTCTTACTCGCGGGTAGCTGAAGTTCAGCTTTTTAGGAGATCGGCTTGCGAGTTTGAACGCTGTTTGGGGTTGGAGCAACAGACTCTAGCTTGTTTTACAGCATATGGATTAGACCTTATTTGCTGACTGCAGCTTTTTTTCCTTAGAACTTCTAAAGGAAAGCTAGACTCTGTCCTTTGGCTTTTTTCGGCATGTTAGTGCTACTAATTATATATTTTTAATGGAAGCATAATTTATTGGTGGATATAATGGGTGATAAACGGCAAATTCCAAAGGGCGGAATGGTAGTAGCATTTGTCGAACTGAGATTTGAA